>Ga0164292_10000220_pt1 | contig 41033 bp, 40 predicted proteins | sample GEODES117metaG_FD_111486 | JGI IMG/M metagenome (GOLD analysis project Ga0164292, IMG submission 111486) | Eutrophic lake water microbial communities from Lake Mendota, Wisconsin, USA - GEODES117 metaG | ecosystem: Environmental > Aquatic > Freshwater > Lake | place: USA: Lake Mendota...
CGATCATGGCGCACCAAAGCCAGGTGTTGCTGACTGGACTATGAACGACAACATCCAATCAGGTAAGTATGGAATCGGATTCTCTGGAAACTTCCAGGCAAGCTCTTTCTACACCTACAAGAAGGATTACAAGACTTGGGCGGCTGCACCAGTTCCTGCAGCTCCAGGTTCAAAGTCTGTTGCATTCATTGGTGGACGTGGAATCTCAGTCATGGGATATGCATCCAAGTCACAACAGCAACTCTCAGCTAAGTTCATCAAGACACTTTACGAGCGCAGTGTTGTGCGTCAGATGAACCTTGTTGGCGCTGCACAGAATGCAATCTTCCTATCACCGGTAATTAGTAACGCTGACACAATCGATGCTTATCCAGCATCAGTGCTCTCAGTTATTAAGAGCCAACTTAAGGATGCTCAGGGTCCTCCAAACTGTAAGGGTTGGGAAGATTCACAGGCTGGGGTAACAACTGCCCTAACTAGCTTCCTCTTTGGTTCAGCAACAGCACAAGCAGCTCTCGATGAGGCTGCAGCTGTTATGAAGTCAAAGCTCTAAGCAAGACCTTTCAAGGGACGCAGTGGATGGGGTTAATCCCCCATCCACTGCCTCTTAAAACTTTCAATAATCATCAAATTCCTAAGTAAGAGAAGGGGCTTGCACATTGAATACTCAAAGTAAGTCCCCCACGGCGGCCATCGGCAAGCAAGGCTTTCGCAAATTTAGCGAAGCAGGGATCGCCACATACTTAATGCTCTCGCCTTTTGCACTTCTGTTTATCGTTTTCAGCGTTTATCCGGTTCTGGCATCGCTACGACTTTCTTTTATGCGTTATAACGCAATTTGTAATCCCGATCAGTCCCCTTGCGGAAGCGTTGGATTTGGAAATTACACAACACTTATTCTTCACGACGATAGATTTCACAAGGCTCTGGCAAACACCACTCTCTATGTCATCGGTGCTGTGATTCTAGGAATGGTTGCTTCACTCACTCTCGCCCTAGCATTACAGGAGGACACTCGGATAAACCGAGTGATGCGTGTGGTCTTCTTCCTCCCTTCAGTAACATCTGGAATCGCCGTAGTGCTTGTGTGGGGATGGGTCTTCCGTGGTGACGGGGTCGGACTCCTCAATGCATTCCTAAATTTCTTTGGTATTGCCCCCGTCGAATGGCTTGCAACAACGTGGATGGCCATCCCGATTTTGATTTTTATGTCTATCTGGGGTGGAGCCGGATTTGGCATGATTCTATTTTTGGCAGGGCTTAACTCAATTCCAGCAATGTATTACGAAGCAGCTGTTATCGATGGTGCAGGACCAAAGCAGCGATTTAGATACATCACGCTTCCTTTACTTCGCCCCGTAATGGTTTATGTTGGAATTACCGGCATTATTGGGGCGTTTCAAATCTTCGAAGGTGTCTATCTACTTTTCCCAACAAGTGTTGGATCAATCGGAGGCCTACAAGACATGGCGCTGATGATCGTTCCATATCTCTACGATGCCGGGTTTAACAAATTTAGATTGGGTTATGCATCAGCAATCGCCTGGGTTCTCTTTGCAATTATCTTCATTGTGAGCATGATCAATTTGAAGATTACACGTTCTCTGGAGGACCTCAAGTGAGTCAGACCATGAGTAAGGCTGAGCTTCGTAAAAATGAGAAATTGATGGAACGAAGCGGTTCCTTCTCTAACCCTTTTGAAAAGAAATCACGGGCTTCAAAACTTCGACGTCTACCTATCTACCTTCTTACGGTCGTTATGATCGCACCTTATTACTGGATGATCACATCTTCTCTTAAGTCCGTAAAAGAGCTTCAGGTAGTTCCACCGACGCTTTTCCCTCGCGAGGTGATTCTAGGAAATTACTACGATTCTAAGTACAACCCAGAAATGTTCCAACAAGAAGTGATGCAGGGACTCTTTCAGCGATACCCAGATCTCAAGTTTGGTTTCTTCCGATTTATGATCAATAGTTTTGTTGTCAATATCTCGATCACGGTTTTAACGTTGATAATCGGATCCCTGGCCGCATATGTGGTGAGCAAGCATCGATTCAAGGGAAAGAAAATCATCTACTTGGTCATCATCGGATCGATGATGATCCCTTGGCAGGTCGGATTAATCCCTGGCTTCCTTCTTGTCGATGACCTTGGATGGATCAACACATACTGGGCTTATATCGTCCCAGCTCTGCCGAAGGCGTTCATCGTTTTTTTCCTCACTCAATACCTCACTTCGATTCCTGATGAACTCGTAGAGGCAGCCCGCATTGATGGCGCCTCTGAGTTCACTATTTACTACCGAATAATTCTCCCTCTTCTAAAGCCAGCTCTCATAGCGATGATGATTTTTACCGCAATTGGCGAGTGGAATAACTTCCTGTGGCCACTGATTATTACGACAAGTCAAGACATGGCGACGCTTCCTGTAGCACTGGCGAATTTACGAAATTCAGGTGCTGGCAATATTGGAACGCAAGGCATCATCATGGGAGCTTCGCTCATTACGAGTATTCCAACTATCGCTCTTTATTTCGCAACACAGAAACATTTCATTAGGGGAATCGCCCTCTCCGGATTGAAATGAGCACTTTCTCTTGTTGAAAAAAATAATTTCAGTGGTGAGTTTTTCGCTTGTTGCAAACTTCTTTATAGTTGCACCAGCTAACTCAAGCGTCTCTGTTGTCACTTCAAGTCTTGGAAGCTCGACGATCCCTGTGGAAATGACGATTCTTGGTCTGCCTGATGCTAAGAATGAATTTGACCCCAAGAGCGCTTCAGTTATTGCAACAATTACATGCCCTGACGGAAAAATCTTTAAAACTCAAGGATTCTGGTTTCAAAACTTCACAATGGCCTCAAATGGAGGGGTTGCCTCCACTATGCGTTCTGGCGAACCATCATGGCGAGTTCGCTTTGCGCCCCCTCAAGTGGGCCAATACCAAATCAGCTTTGCAGCATCGATCGATGGTGCGAATGTAACTATTCCCAATCATTTAGTGAATGCTACGCAAGCGACAGTTCCAAAGGTGTTTACCTCTGGGGTTTCCTTTGTAAGGGATGGCAAACCCTTTGTCCCAATCGCCTACAACATCGCTTGGGCGAACCGCTTTGAGGAGATAGCGAAGTACGAAAGCTGGTTCTCAAAAGCATCTGCTTCTGGTGTTAATGTCGCCCGCGTATGGATGGCAGCCTGGTCTCTCGGTATCGAATGGACTGATACCGGACTGGGTGACTATACGAAACGTCTTGATCGAGCGTGGCTACTAGATCAGGTTTTCACAATCGCTGCCAAATATGGAGTCGGCATTCAGCTGGTTCTGATTAACCATGGAGCCTTTAGCACCTCGACCAACCCTGAATGGTATTCAAATCCTTATAACTCAAGTAACGGTGGGCCAATTGCAAATGCTGGTGAATTTGCATCCAATGAAGAAGCTTGGGTTTTTTGGAAGCAAAGATTGCAATACATCATTGCTCGATATTCATCCTACTCTTCCCTCTTCACATGGGAATGGTGGAATGAAGTTAATTACACACCGATAAACTCAGAAGATTTGAAGAAATGGATCAAAAAGTCCGATGATGTATTACAAGAGTGGGATCCATACAACACACTCACAACTAATTCTTGGTCCGGTGGCGCAAGTTTGCAAAATTGGGATAATCTCGACTACGCAGTAACGCATGTTTACGACCCGTCAGATCCAATCAAAAGTTTGACCGTGCAAGCCGAAGCCCTACGTAAAACTGTTCCCGACAAACCGATACTTGTTGGAGAGATGGGTTCTGGTTCTGTAACTGAGGATCCCTTTGCAGATCCAAAGGGTCTGCATCTTCATAACGCTCAATGGGCGGCAACATTTGTTGGCTTTGCTGGGCCATCATCGTATTGGTGGTGGGATACATACGTGGATCCACTTGGACTATGGGGCCACACAAAAGGACTAACAAAATTAACCGCTGGTCTAGACATTGCTTCTATGAAAACAGATCGTCTACTCGGCATTCCAACTTCTACTACTCTGACGTTATCAAATTCAACTACGACAATCGGTTGGATTCGACATAATAATTACGATCGTTCGGCTAAGACACAACTTTTGTTGGAGGCGGCAATAGAATCTCTTCGAACGAAGAAGAAGATAAAGACCGTTTTTGCTGATCCCGTATCAAAAGGCGGCACCATTAATGTTCCCGTTTCTGGAACGGGAAGTTATTCGATCACATTCCTAAATACATTTACCGGCAAGGAAATCCTTAAGCAGAAATCCTCCTCGTCTGCGAATCTGCTTCGTCTCAAGATTCCAAAGTTCACAGGAGACATCTCTTTTCGTGTAGACAAGGTGATAGGGTCATGAGCGTGAAAGAGAAAGTCAGCTCTGAATTCCCAATTCAGCCACTTGCGCATCCAACTCTTGCAGATGTGGCAGCGATAGCTGGAGTAAGTATAAAGACAGCTTCTCGCGTGATGAACGGTTCAGAGCAAGTATCCGGTGAGACTGCAGAACGCGTAAAAAAGGCGGCTAACCTTGTCGGCTATCGATCAAACCGAATCGCTCGTGAACTTCGAGTCGGCTCATTAAGCAATCTTGTGGGAATGGTTATTTCTGATCTAGCGAACCCTTTTTATGCCGGACTCGCAGCAGGAGCCGAAGAGCGTCTCGGAGAAGAAGGATTGGATCTGATCCTTGCAACCGCTCGAGATGATGGAGAGCGCGAAAAGAATCTGATCGAATCTCTTTTGGAACGTCGTGTACGCGGTCTCATCATTGTTCCTTCTGGCGAGGACTATAGCTATCTTCACCAAGAGAGAAAGCGAGGATTTTCTTTTGTCTTCGCAGACCGCCCCGCACCATATTTAGATGCAGATTCAGTCACTGTTGACAATCGTGGAGGAATAACAGCGTGCTTGGATTTCCTCCTCTCTAAAAAGTGTAAGAAGATTGCGATCATCGCGGATACGACAAGTATTTGGACTGCCTCTGAACGTATTGAGGCGTTTAAACAGGCAATATTGAGCCGTGGCGTCGATATCAAAAACACTCAGATTGTCACCGGAATTCACACCTCCGAAGAATCTTCAGAAGCAACGATTAATCTCTTAAATAGCCACCCAGATATAGACGGAATTATCGCTACCAATGATTTGATTGCCATGGGTGTCGGCCAGACTATAGCTGAAGCAGAATCATCAGTAACTGTGGTTAGTTTCGACCTATTTCCAACTGCAAATCTGCTTCATATTGCGACGCTAGATCATGACCCAAAACGTCTTGGAAGACTCTCCGCCGAGCAACTACTGCGTCGCTTCCAGAATCCAACTGACTCCTCTTTTGTCACAGAAATTATGAAGGTTGAAATGAAGGAGACTGCATCAATTAAGAAATCGGTGCAGTCATGAGTGGCTATGCACTAGGTGTAGATGTAGGAGCGACCAAGGTTGCAATAGCAACTGTTGGTGATGATTTTAAGGTTCGACAGAAAATCGAAGTATCAACAAAGTGCGGCGACGGATCAGAGCTTTGGGCAAATATTGCCGAAGCCGCGACACGATTCATGTCCACTGAAACTGGAGCCCTCAAGGGAATTGGTGTCGCTTCGGCCGGTCCCCTGGATGTTGTGAAAGGAACTTTAAGCCCAGTAAACATCCCAGTCTGGCGTGATTTTCCAATAATCGATTGCTTCAAAGAGATTTCAAAAGGAACTCCCGTTGTCCTGCATGGAGATGCCATGGCGTTGGCCCACGCCGAGCAGAAGCTTGGCGCTGGGCAAGGGTTAAAAAATATGCTCGGAATGGTTGTCTCGACTGGCGTTGGTGGCGGATTGATTCTCAATGATCAGGTCTTCACTGGCGAATCAGGAAATGCTTACTTTCTTGGCCATGCCTCAGTAAATTTTGAAGGTCCAATTTGCGCGTGTGGGCGCAGGGGCTGTGTAGAAGCCTACGCGAGTGGTCCTCGGATGGTTGCACAAGCTCAAGCTCGAGGTTGGAAATCTACTGATACTTCCTTTATAGCCCTGGTAGAGGATGCAAAAAAGGGAGATGCGCTAGCTCTCTCTGCAATCGACGATGGAACTAAAGCTCTAGCGGTTGGAATCATTAATGCTCTGGGTAGCTTAGATATTTCACACGTTGTAATCGGAGGCGGAGTCACCGAATCAGGAGAAATCTTCTGGGGCCCACTTCGTGAGCACGTTAAGAAGGAAGCTTCATTTATTGGGTTTCTACGCGAAATACATTTACATAAGGCGGCACTTGTCAGAGACGCAGGAGTTCTCGGTGCAGCTTTAGCAGTTCTCGGATAGGGGTCAGTAATGGAACTAGAGAAATCGGAGCGTCCTTGGGGGCGTTATGAAGTGTTGCAGGAATCACTGACCCATAAGGTCAAGTGCATTTGGGTTTCACCTGGGAAACGACTCTCCTATCAACGTCACCAAAAGAGAGCAGAGCATTGGTTCATCGTTGCGGGTAAAGCTCTTGTCACTATCGATGGTCAGACTAGAGAGCTTTCTGCTGGAGCGACAGTCGATTTTGCAATAGGTGTTCTGCATCGTATTGAAAACATTGGAAATGAAGAAGTAATTTTTGTTGAAGTACAAACGGGTACATATTTTGGTGAAGACGATATCGAGCGAGTAGAGGATGACTTTGGGCGATGACAAATTACAGAAATGAACTTAAGGCCGAATGGACCCTCCACCTCTCTCCTAGAGCTGATGCTTGGCAGATAGAACCAGTTGTCGATGGCCATAACGCATGGAGAAATGACCCTTCTGCGATTGCTAAGTTTGCAGTCCCCGAGTCAGTTCCTGCACAAGTTCCCGGCTGCATACACACAGACCTGATTGCCGCTGGAGTCATCAAAGATATTTCAATAAATGGCAAAGAACAGGATCAGTTCTGGATCTGGAAAACAGATAGCAGATACACCGCAACTATTCCGATGGATAAAAGTGAGGGTAACAAAGAGTTGATTTTCAATGGCCTTGATACTCTTGCCAAAATCTCGATCAATGGCCAGGTGCGATTGACTACGAAAAACATGCATCGTGCGTATCGCCTGGACATCACCTCTGAAATTTCATCAGGGCCCGTTGAGATCGAAATTGCTTTCAAAGCTCCGCTTACCGATGCCGAGGAGAACGTTCAGGCTTTAGGCCTCTACCCGCGGCCTTATGACATGCCCTACAACTACCAGCGCAAGATGGCGTGTAGCTACGGTTGGGATTGGGGCCCAATCACGGTCTCCTCTGGAATATGGAAGAAAATCGAAATTCACTCTTGGCACACTGCCTATTGTGACAACGTTGCCATTACGCCTACCGTTGAAAATCAGACTCCCATCTTTACCCTCGATGCAAAAGTTGTTTCAACAACGCCTGACGTATCTGCTCGCGTAGTTGTGACCTCAGTTTCCGATGGCACGGTTGTCCTAGATCAATCAATAACTTCCACAGGTGAGCGTTTTCAAGGGGAGTTTTCTCTCCCGAACGCGCAGATCTGGCATCCCCGTGGCCGCGGAGAACAGCCACTCTACTTTGTCGACCTCACATTGCTTGATTCGAAGGGTGAAATTCTCGAGAACTATCGAAAAAGAGTTGGGTTCAGACATGTTGCCGTGGATGATTCACCAACATCGGATGGAAGAAACCTCTTTGCAATCAAAGTTAATGGTGAGCGTCTCTGGATTCGCGGAGCTAACTGGATCCCTGACGATCCTTTCCCTACCCGCGTAACTAAAGAGCGCTATCAACAGCGGATCAAAGATATGCTCGAAGTAAATATAAACGGTATTCGTGTATGGGGTGGTGGAATCTATGAGTCAGAGGATTTCTATAATTTCTGCGATGAAGAAGGCATAGTTGTTTGGCAAGATTTTCTCTTTGCCTGCGCTGCTTATCCTGAAACTCCAGAAATGTTTGAGGAGGTTGCAGCCGAAGTCGATGAGAACGTTCGACGACTCTCAGCCCATCCGAGCTTGGTTATCTGGTGTGGTGGGAATGAATGCCTTGAAGGATTCCAATACTGGGGATGGCAACCAGATCTAGCGGGAAGACCATGGGGCGAAACTTTCTACCGCACCACGATCCCTCAAGCATTGCACGCAGTAGATAAGACGCGTCCTTACATTCCAGGATCACCCTTTTCAACTCACAGTGACGACGTTCGAAGTTTTGATTCTGGAACCAATCACATTTGGGATGTCTGGAACGAGACCGGGTATGAAAGGTACGAGCAGTACCAACCAGCCTTCGCTGCAGAATTTGGTTTCAATGGACCAGGGTCATGGTCGATGCTCACTCGAGCCATTGGAAAAGACGAACTAGATTCGACAACTGCCGAAGTTGCCTATTATCAACGTGCATTCGATGGAATGACGAAGATTGCTGCCGGGCTCTCTCGAGAGTTCGCCGAACCGCCCACATCTGGACATGCCTGGTATTTCGCGGCAGCTCTTGATCAAGCCAGGGCCGTTGAAATCGGCCTCAAGCACTTCAGAAGTCTCTACGAAACATGTTCTGGTTCTATTCTTTGGCAGTTCAATGACATGTGGCCCGCAATTAGCTGGGCAGTCCTTGATTACACCGGATTCAGAAAATTAGCATGGCATGCGATGAAGGCTGCATACAGGCCGCGGACTCTGATCATTGGCCGTGTTGATCAGGGTGCTCAAATAACTTTGCTGAACGATCATGCAGAACCATGGAAGGCTGAAGTTGAGTTATTCCTGATCAACAAGACTGGCACGGTAGTTGCAAAGCAGTTCTTGAAAGTTGATCTCGATAAGTACAGTGTGTATAGAACCCCTGCAACAGAGATTTTCCCTGAGATTGCCGATGGACAATATGAGGGATTCATTCTTGCTAACTCGCAAGAAGTTCGTGCTGCACGTCGTACAACTCTCAATCCAGCAGCTCAGGCTCCTGCTCATGACCTCAAGGTATTCACCAGCTTTTCCGGTGATCTACTGAAGGTTGACGTGACGGCGAATACATATATTCACGAGCTTTGCGCCATGCCAGAAATAATGGCCCTAGGTACGCAAATAGATAAGCAAATTGTCTCCTTGCTCCCAGGTGAAGCTCATACCTTCACAATTTCGGGTCAACCTTCTGATTTGCAAAAAATTGCGGAGAATATTCACTCTCTACTATGGTCACACAACCGAGTGGTCAATCCATGAGTACCGTTTCCATCGAGGCTTACGGCGCTAAAGCCGATGGAGTCACCAATAATGCGCGCGCAATTCAATCTGCTATCGATACGGTGGCAGAAAATGGTGGCGGAATTGTTCTCATTCCCTCAGGTGTTTTTCTCAGCGGAAGTCTGCAACTAAAAGCTCATGTCAACTTACATCTGAGCAACGGTGCAGTTCTTAAGGCGAGTTCAGATTATGAGGACTACATATCTGAACACAATATTAAGAATCTGACTGGTGGCACAGTCGATGAGTTCGTTCTCCCCCAGCGAGCTTTCATTACCGCCTTCCAAGCTCACAATGTTGTTATCAGCGGTGATGGCACCATCGATGGCAATGCAGATGGCTTTATCGCCGAACGTGGGCAATATATACACAAGATGCGCGGGCCCGTCGGAGGTCGAGATCAATACCTTGAGCGGCCATTCACAGTATTCCTTATCGAATGTAATTCAGTAAAGATTCGAGATGTAACAATCAAGGATCCTGCTTTCTGGGCACTTCGACTCACGGGATGTAATAACTCGTTGATTGACTCCATACGTATTGACACAGATTTAATGGTTCCAAATGCAGATGGAGTTGATATCGATCGCTGCCAGAATGTAAGGATCTTAAATTCTGAATTCATAACGGCCGACGACTGCATCTCTCTCAAATCTTGCTCTCAAACCTCTCAATATGGCGATGTTGCGAACGTGATCATCTCCAACTGTCTAATGACATCTACCTCGGGTGCAATCACTCTAGGAACAGAATCAGTTGGTGACATCAAGAATGTGATTGTCTCAAACTGTATCGTTCGTGACTCCCACCGCGGATTCGCAGTGCGCGCAAGAGAAGGTGGAAGAATTTCTAACGTTCGTTTCTCAGATTGCCTCGTTCAGACGCGAACCTTTAGTGACATGTGGTGGGGCCATGGTGAAGCTCTACATGTAACCGCTTTCTCATGGGACGATCCGAAAAAGGGAACGGACGGAAATATTGAACGAACGTATGAAGGTTTTGTAAGCGACATTGTTTTTGAAAATATCACTTGCTATAGCGAGGCTGGTCTTCTAACGTACGCGGCGCGTCCTGAACTGATATCGGGGATCATTTACCGAAATATTGATTTGACCGTCGATAAGCGATCCAAGTGGCCAGCACGAATCGACTTGCGACCAAACGGAATCGAATCGGTACTACACAGAAAGCACAATGGTTTCGAAGTGGTCAACGCAACTGATGTCGAACTTATTGATTGCAAGGTTCGCTGGAGTAAAGAGACCAGATCCGATTATGAGGAAGTAGTCCTCGTGAGCAACTCCCCTGGCTACTCTGCAGTCAACTTAGTCGAGATAGTTCAGTGAAAACCTTGGATATCCGACATCCAATTAGGTCTGATATCCAAGGCCTGCGAGGACTCGCAGTTATCTTTGTCATTCTCGCTCATCTCTTCCCCTCCACTCTTCCTGGAGGCTTCATTGGGGTTGACATATTCTTTGTAATTTCGGGATATGTCATCACCAACCAATTGAAATCGCTCTGGTCCCAAGATAAAGAACATGCGATCAGTGAATTCTATGCACGCAGAGTTCGTCGAATTTTACCCGCCGCACTCCTGGTTTTGACGACAACTGTGCTTGTGACTAAATTCTTACTTGGCCCTATCTTCGGAGCAGATTCTGCTCGAGATGGTTTTTGGTCGACACTTTTTTTAGCGAATTTCCATTTTGCAAGCCAATCACAGGATTACTTCGCCACCGGGGTCCCTCAATCATTAGTTCAGCACTACTGGTCTCTCGCAATTGAAGAACAGTTTTATCTCTTATGGCCAATAATTCTTCTTTCTCTCTTTAAATGGGTCAAATCCAAAGCAATCGTAAATGCCATTACCGGTCTACTCTTGCTTGCCTCACTCTCCTTCTGTTTGATCAATCTCTACGTGGCGCAAAACCTCAATTTCTTTAATAGTGGCGCACGTGGGTGGCAGCTTCTTGCGGGATGTCTTCTCGCTTTACTTGCCGTTAATCCACGAGATATTTTGATTCTACGTATCGGTGCTTTGGGCATCCTCTTCACCTTCGCCTTCTTGCTTACTCCTACGATGAACTGGCCAAATATCGCATCCCTTGCAGTCGTCACTGCTTCAGTCATTCTTTGTCTCCCGATGAGCGGTGGAAGATTTCGAGCCCTCGACAATCGCATATTTGTCTATCTAGGAGATATTTCCTTTCTCCTTTACCTCTGGCACTGGCCGATTCTCATGATTTCTAAGAATTATCACTCCGAATTCAATCTTCAGCAAACTCTTCTCGTACTTCTCTGTACAGTCATATTTTCAGTAACTACGCACCATTTTTTTGAAAAACCGATTCGTCGAAGCCAGATCTTGATTCGACATCCTAGAATTACCATTGTCGGTGGCCTTACCTTGGTTCTCATAACAGCGATTTTCATGAGGAGTGTTCAATGATCAGAAAAAGACTCCTTGCCTTATCAATCGGTACTGCGCTAGCGCTGATTCCATTGAATACCAATGCCGCAGTGACTAAAGCTGGATCAATCTGCAACAAGGCTGGCTCAGTTACTACCATTTCTAAAATCAAACATGCGTGTCTTCCATCCAAGAGCTCGTTAACTTGGCAGGTTTTAAACCAGGACAATGCACACCGCCTCGCTCTAGAAAAATCAGTTTCTCTGCAGGCGCTCCCCGCTTCCCTTGTCGATAAGCTGCTTCAGGCGCGTCAAGACAAGAGTCCCTGGTTAGATCAGGTTTGCTCCGTTGATTTCGAAAGCACTGACGTGCCGCTCTGTGAAGGTGGTGATGTGAATTCTTCTAAACTTATCGTCCTCTACGGGGATTCTCACGCATCAATGTGGATGAGTGCAATTGAAAAGATCGCAAAGAAACGCGGATATAGAGTTCGACTCTTCGCAAAACTTGCTTGCCCAATCGTAAGAGAGACAATTTGGAGCTTCCAGCTTAATAAGCCTTTTGTAGAATGTTCTCAGTGGCAGGAAAAAGTCATCAGCCAGATCAAGACACTCAGTCCAGATATTCTCATCACTACCGACCAATGGAAGCCAGCAGTCATTGATGGAAAGCGTTCTGACTATGACACTCCATTTGTGTGGCAGAAAGAGTATCCAAAAGCCCTTCAGGAACTTTCGCTAATCACAAAGAAGTTGATCGTCATCGGAAATAATCCGAGTCTGACTCAAGATCCAGTGAGTTGTATTAGTAAGCCGCGCACTGCGTTGGCGTTGTGCTCAAGCGGGCGCGCCCAGGCTGACAATGCGGCGATTAATCAAGTTGAAAAAACTGCAACCACGGCATTGAAGTCAACATATATCGATACCGTCTTGTGGGCGTGCACTCAGTCTCTATGTCCCGTCGTTATAGCGGGCAAGATCGCGTACTTCGATCAATGGCATTTTTCCGAAAGTTACGTGCAATATCTTCTCCCTTTACTCGAGAACGCCCTTAAGCTCCCGGCGTAAAATGCCAGTTAGCGCTCTTGAATTAATCGTGTAACATTTAGGCACCGAGGACGATTGGCTCAGCGGTAGAGCACCACATTGACATTGTGGGGGTCACTGGTTCGATCCCAGTATCGTCCACCATTTATATGCCCGTCGGAGAATTTGAAATATAACGAGTTCTTGCGACGTTAGTTGTTGGGGAAAGGCAACCAAACTCCAGCGGTATACCCCCCAGCACCAGATCGACTTTTGCCAAATTCAACTGGATAGACCTTCATCAATATTTCAATCGATTTAATGACACCGGGTAGTTTCTGGTTGATTTCATACTCATTCTTACCGAGATTTAAATAGCGCTCATATCGTTTGCCATCTTTCATAACGAAGATCAAAGTGAACATTGCGTAGTCGTTCCACACCGCCCCTGTCTGGTGGCGATAGCTCAACTCTGAAATGTTGATCTGAGCTATGTCATCTCTCATTAGGGTTAGCTTTGATTCGGGCTTGATTTTGCCGCCCCAGAAACTTGTTCGGTAGATGAAAGCTCGCTTTGTCGTGACGATAAAGTACAAGTCATCCTTTGGAGGCTGATAAGAAGTGCTGAGAAGCCATGCAATAAACGGTCCAACTTCAAGTTCTAAGCCGCTATCCCCGATCGCTTGAATGGCATCGAAGTAACTACGATTGCTTGAGTTAATTTCTTTACCGCAAAATTCCAATTTTTAACCTCCTTAGATTTTTCGCCCACCGCTCTAGCGTTGTCTAAGTGAGATTTTTCCTGCTAACACCCATCGTCGTCAACGAGAAACGATCACATATATGGTCAATTCTTAACCTCGTCTTCACCTGCTTTAAAAAAGCGTGGTCAGTCTGAGATCTTCGACGCGATTTGGTCTCTCATAAGTGATGTCGCAGCTGTGAGTGAAAAGATAAATAGAGCAATTATGGTGAGCAGGACAAAGAAGCCCGGATCATCTGCCTGAGGAATCAAGATGAGGAAGAGAACCACTGGAATTGCTGAGGCAACTTTGAAAGAGAGCAGAAGCCGCTCTATCCAGTTGAGTGTCTCCATTGAGAAAAATCGTCCCTTACGCATCGATTCAACTATCTGCCATAAGCAAAAGACGGCTAACTGTCCACACAGTAACCACAACCCGACAATAAGCGTTAAGACAACCTCAATGAACTGAGAAATCCCCTGGGTTTTTTGCATGTGTTGAAACTGTCCGGGAAAAGATAAGAACTGCATCATCGTTATTCCCATGAAGAGAAAGAGAAAGACTACTTTCGCAAAAGTGAAGCGAATCTCTCTCATGGAAACAGTTTACTGAGTTTAAGCCTCAGCTTGTTAAGAACTTTCTAATCCTGCGCAATGTCTCTTCTTGATACTCCGGGATCATTGAACGATGCTCTAGGTTTGAAGTTTCGTAGAGGTAATTCAGGAGAATGATCCTGCGCTGCAATAAGAGCATCTGCATATCGCGCTCTGTGTGCTCAGGCAGTGGAGCAATCGATAGATAGCCTTCCTTAATTGCTTCAATCTGCTCCTGGGTGTCGAGATAGTAACTAGCTATAGCAAGGTCTTGAAGTGGTATTCCGATTCCGCAATCATCAAAGTCAAAGACGGAAAGAACTCCGTCGTTCCACATTACGTTCCAGCCATGCAAATCTGCGTGAATAATCTGTGATTTATTGGCACTGAATAATCTAGTGGTTTGGTTACGAATCACATCCATAGCCTGAGCGATTAGATTCCTTGCTGACGGATCAAGAACGCTTTTATCCCCCAGTAGGAAATCTTCTGTCTCCCACATTGGATCTAAGAACGAGGGCAAGTGAGATCCTTCGGGTAACTTAAAGTTTGTGGATGAAAAGTGCATCGTTGCCATTGCAGCACCCAGGGCCTTTAGTTGCTCAACAGTGGGCTCATCTCCAAGTTCTTCGCCAGCTAGCCACGAATACAGAACGCAGTGCAATGTCCGCTGTGAAGGTTCGTGAAAAATTGATGTGTGGAAACTACCCTCACGGTTGCCAATAGGGCGTGGAACATTCACTTTGCTATTACTGGCAAGAAAGTTCACCCAGGCAATCTCAGCGCTGAGGTTTTCTGGAGTACGTGGTGAATTTGTGTTGATTCGAAGTGCAAAGAGCTGGCCATCTGTTGTTTCGACTTTCAGGGTCGCGTTGTACTCATAATTGATAGAGACTGCAGACTTCACTTCGATTGGGTAATGGCTCAGAATCTGAAGCGAGAAGGACTCGAGTTCTTTAATCACCACATCTTCGGTCTGGTCAAAAAAAGCTGTACTCATCGAGAGTTACTTACCTGACCGTGGTGAAATAACTGCAGTTCCCTTTTCATGTGAGTGAATAGTTAAAACATGGTTGGGAAGTGCCCTCGCGATGGCATCGGCAAGCTTGCGTTCTTCATCACGATAAACATCATCCAGGATCACTGTGGCTCGTGGTGAGAGAAGGGGAACCAAATGTTCAAGAGCTGGGTAGCGTGCATCTGGATTTGTCGCACTTGGAGGTCCATCGATAACTAAGAGATCAATCTTTGCTAAACCTTTGAAAGTTGACTTGGCATACCACTGATACTTGCCCGCATAGCTCTCTAATTCATGAATGCGAATATCGACTCCACGAACTCCGTGACTTTTGAGCATCTCGGCGGTTTGCAGGCCAAAATCTACGGAGTGATCCAGGCTTACAATTTTCTTTGCGCCACTCTTTGCTAAGACAAGGGTTGATATTCCAGATCCCAATTCAACGGTGAGGCGAGGCTTTGCCTTTTTGGTTACATGAGCAAGGGTAAGAAGAAAATCAGGTGATGCCGCCCAACCGCGTGATGGTGGCAGCGGGGCAGAAAGTTTGAGCAGTGGAAGTAGTTGCTCGACCGCCTCGAACTGGTGATAGACATTGCCAAGCTCATTCTTTATCCGGCCAGTTTGTGCGGTCAACTCTTTACTTGTTCGGTCGGCGCTGCGATTTACTTTGCGATGTAGGGCGCGAACGCTTCGAACCAGATAGGCAAGAGCGGCAATTGTTATGCCTAGGCAGGCAAAGATCACGATGTCTGTATTCACATCGAAAGTCTAAAGGAGATTAGGCTTGGTGCATGGTTTCTCTTAACGTGGCGATGGTCTGCCTTGGAAATATCTGCCGCTCCCCCATGGCTGCGGCCGTCCTTGCCAATAAAGCAAAGAGAGTCGTCGCAGTTGGAATAAATGTCAGCAGTTCTGGAACAAGTGGATGGCACATCGGCCAAGGAGCTCACCCAACTTCAAAGCTTGTGTGGGAAAAGGCTGGGTATCTCCACGAGCACACTGCCTCACAATTTAAAATCAATGATTACTTCGTCAATGATTACATCTTGGTGATGGACTCTAGTAACTACGAAAATGTGCTCTCTCTCGCGCCAAGCCAAGAAGATGCCGCAAAAGTGTTCTATTTGCGCAGTTTTGATCCCGCGTTGTCGCAGATCGATCCGCTATCGAGTGAGTACTTCAAGCTCGAAGTACCAGATCCCTACAACGAACCAGAAGCTTCCTATCAAAGGGTTCTTGCGATGATTGAATCAGCTGTTGATGGTTTTATTGCGAGAGTTATTCAAGACCACGGCGCTTAAGCAATGGAGTAATCGTTGCCTCTCGCCCGCGGAAATTCTTAAACATAGTCATCGAATCAATTGATCCGCCGCGGCTGAGTAATTCAGCGCGGAAATGATCTCCATTCTTACGCGTAAGACCACCGTTCTCCTTGAACCACTCAACAGATTCAGCATCGAGTACTTCACTCCAGATGTATCCGTAGTAACCGGCCGAATATCCCCCACCGAAAATATGTGAGAAGTAAGTGCTCCGATATCGGGTTGGAACGGCGTGGTAATCCAATCCGTAATCCTTAATAGCTTGTGCTTCGAAGGCGACCACATCAGCAATATCCTCGCCTTCCTCAAGAGAGTGCCAAGCAAGATCGAGGATTGCTGCAGCGAGGTAACTTGTCGTGGCATGGCCTTCATTGAAAGTTGATGCGCCTTTGAGTCGGTCAATAAGTTCCTGAGGAAGTACTTCACCAGTCTCGTGATGTTTTGCGTAGTTTGAAACAACCTCTGGCCAGAGAATCCACATCTCATTTACTTGGGATGGGAACTCGACGAAATCTCTTTGAACGCTAGTTCCAGAAACACGTGGGTAGGTAACCCGAGAGAGCAATCCATGGAGCGCGTGTCCGAATTCGTGGAATAAGGTGACAATCTCGTCGTAGGTAAGAAGAGTTGGCTGGCCTGCAGCTGGCTTTGGAATATTCAGGTTATTGCAGACGACCGGAAGCTGTCCCAGTAAGAAACTCTGATCAACCAAGTTATTCATCCACGCGCCACCTCGTTTGGAATCACGGGTATAGAAATCACCTATAAACAATCCGAGTTTGCTTCCATCTTCGTTAAAGACTTCAAATGCTCTCGCCTCAGCATGGTAGGTAATCAAATCAGGACGGGCTTTAAAGGTGATTCCAAATAACTTTGTCGCTGCGAAGAAAACTCCATCGTGAAGAACACGCTCGAGCTCAAAGTAGGGTCTCATGGCACCGGAATCGATATTGTGTTTAGCCTTTCGCACCTTTTCGGTGTACAGATCCCAATCCCAACTTGCCAATTCGAAGTCGTCACCAGAATCTTTGATCATCTCTTGGATGTCGGCTCCTTCAGCGCGTGCATTACGTACCGCTGCAGGTGCGATCTTGCGCAGCATTGCGTGAACATTTGCAACGCTACCTGCGGTCTGTTCGGCAATTATGTACTCGGCGTGAGTTTTCTTGCCAAATAGCTTCGCTCGGGTGGCACGAAGTTTTGCCATCTCAACGATGATCTTCTTTGTGTCGAACTCATTGTCGCGGTTACCTCGCATCAACGAGGCTTTCATTATGCGCTCACGAGTACTACGAACCTGCAAACTTTCGAGCATTGGATTGCCCGAGAAATTGACCATTGCTAGCAAATACTTTCCTTCTAGACCTCGCGCTGTGGCAGCGTCGGCGGCGGCTTGAATTTCGCTTTCTGAAAGTCCTGCCAGTTCTTCTTTGGTATCAACGATGAGGGCACTCTCATTTGTATCTGCTAAGAGATTTTTTGAAAACTGGGTCTCCAAGAAAGAAAGACGTTCATTGAGTTTTGTCAGCTCTTCACGCTGCTCCTGGGATAGATGCGCGCCGGCATAGACAAAGTCCCTGTAGTACTTGTCTAAGAGCCATGAATCTTCGGATGAGAGCGACAGAGACTCTTTCTTCTCGTGAAGAGCTTTAATCCGTGAGAAGAGCGCGGGATCTAAAGTAATTGCATCTTGATGAGCAGATAACTTCGGAGCAATCTCTTCTTCGATCGCATCTAGATTGTCGTTGGTATCACTTGATGACTTATTGTAGAAAACTAAGAGCATCCGGGTAAGAGTCTGCCCACTTTTTTCGAGCGCAACGATTGTGTTTTCAAATGTTGGCTCTCCCGAAGCGATAATTGCTTCAACCTCAGCGAGCTGTTCTTTTGCACCTTGGTAGAAAGCCTCCTTGTAATGCTCTTCCTTTATCGAGGCAAAATCAGGAAGCTCGTATTCAAGTGTGCTTCGCGAAAAGAATGGGTTTGTTGACACCTGATGACCCCCTACGGACGTGGATTTGGGCTGATAGTCTGCTTTGGATCGCGCTCAGGAAGAGTTCCTAAGGCGCTATCAATTGCCTTCATCACTGAAGAATCTAGTTTTACACCAGAAGCCTTGACGTTCTCCTTCACCTGAGAAGGTTTGGTTGCGCCCATGATTGCTGACGATACGTTTTCATTCTGCAGGACCCATGCGATTGCAAGTTGAGAAAGGGTCAGTCCTACAGAATCTGCGACAGGACGTAACTTCTGTACCGCTTCCAATACATCATCACGCATCCAACGAGAAATCATTCCTGCGCCACTCTTTTTATCAGTTGCGCGTGATCCGGCAGGCGGTTTAGCTCCTGGCTTGTACTTGCCGGTGAGAACACCTTGAGCAATCGGAGACCAGACGATCTGTCCAATGCCCTCTTTGCGCGAGAGTGGAACAACTTCTGCCTCAATGACACGCCACAGAGCTGAATACTGAGGCTGACTAGAGACAAAGCGTGACGCTCCACGAGCGTCTTGAATCTTAAGAGCTGAAGAAATTTGTTCTGCAGTCCACTCGGAGAATCCGATGTAATTAACTTTGCCTTGGCGAATGAGATCTTCAAATGCTTGGAGTGATTCTTCGAGAGGCGTTTCGAAATCAAAACGATGCATCTGGTAGAGATCGATGTGATCAACATTAAGGCGCTTCAGGGATGCATGGCATGACTCCATAATGTGCTTACGTGAAAGTCCGCGATCATTTTTACCGGTTCCAGTCGGAAAGTAGACCTTTGTGAAGAGCTCATATGACTCTCTACGAATACCTTTCAGAGCTTTGCCAAGAACCGTCTCTGCACGGGTGCCGGCATATACATCTGCAGTATCAAAGGTGGTGATGCCTAGATCAAAGGCAGTCTTCACGCATTTGATTGCCGCTTCCTGCTCCACCTGGGAACCATGAGTAATCCAGTTTCCGTAAGAGATTTCAGATACATACATACCGGTACTGCCGAGGCGTCTATATTCCATACGCAGCAGATTACGCTATATTCTTAACTCCACAAGCGCTAAAAATTAAGGATGCCTCACACAATGGCTCAGAATATGAGACGTAAGTTCGGAAACGTCTGGCGCCAACTACCCCACCCTTTTCGGTGGGTAATCGTTGCAACGGTCGGATCAACACTCGTCTTGCTTGGGATCATTTTTATCTTTATTCCGGGTCCGGGCCTTCCACTCATAGTTCTCGGTGTGGCCATATTGGCAACTGAATTTGCGTGGGCTCAGGTTGTCTATATCCGAATCAAAAATGAGACCGATAAATTAACAGCTCGCGCAAAGAAAGCTTTCAAGCGCAAATAGCTCGTTGGTGATGTCGGCGAGTTAATCTAGGCTGATCTCATGAAGCCAGTAGTTGTCGATGAGGATCTTTCCAAGACAACCTTTGTCGTTCTCGATTTAGAGACCTCGGGCGCTTCACCAAAAACTGGTAGCGCAATCACAGAGATCGGTGCTGTCAAAGTCTGCGGTGGACACGTTCTTGGAACTTTTAAAACTTTTGTAAACCCAGGAACGCCTCTACCGCCATTTATTACAGAGCTGACTGGAATAACTGATGAGATGCTCGTCGATGCACCAAAAATTGAATCGGTGCTTCCCCTCCTCTTTGAATTTCTAGGAAGTGAGAAGACGACAGTTTTTGTAGCCCACAACGCCCCTTTCGACCTCTCATTTCTCAAGGCCTCAGCCGCCCTCCATGGATATTCGTGGCCAAACTTTCGGGTGATCGATACCGTGAAGGCCGCCCGCTTTGTTCTCACAAAAGATGACGTTGCCAATTACCAATTAGGGACCCTGGCAATCTATTTTCGTACCGAGATAGCCCCGAACCACAGAGCCCTTGATGACGCACTGGCCACTGTAGATGTGCTGCACGGAATTATCGAAAGAATGGGCACTTTTGGAATCACGACAATCGATCAGATGCTCAGCGCAGGATCTAAGAAGATACGACCAAAGATTGCGTCAGTGAAATCCACTTCTCCAGAAGAGCGGTAGTCGCACCGCTATCGATGGCGTTCTCCGCCTTCTTCAAACCTTGAGCAATACGTTCGTGCGTAGAAAGTTCTTGCACACCTTCGAAAGCTGCAATTGCGGCGGCCGCATTTAAGAGCACTGCATCACGGGGTGCACCTCTCTCGCCGGCAAATATCGCGCGAGTGATCCGTGCATTTTCTGCGGCATCTCCCCCGACGAGATCACTAACTGGCGCGCGTGAAATTCCAAAATCTGAAGGTTCGATGAGATCACTTCGAATTTCACCGTTACCAATACTTAAAATTGATGTGGTCGAAGAGAGTGTGATTTCATCAAGCCCGTCATCACCACGAAAGACAAATCCGTCTACCCCGCGGGAAGCAAGAACCTGGGCCATCACTAAATGCATACGGTCATCTGCCACACCGATCGCCGCCGCCTGTGGTTTGGCGGGGTTTGCTAAAGGTCCCAAAATGTTAAAAACGGTTGGAACGCCTAGCTCTTTTCGTGCCGGAGCGGCAAAACGCATTGCTGGGTGGAATATTGGAGCAAAGCAGAATCCGATTCCTAATTCCTTTACGCTCTTCTCAACGGCCTTACCGTCGAGAGTAATTGCAACACCGAGTGCTTCCAATAGATCTCCCGAACCGGATTTGCTCGATGCTGCTCTATTGCCATGTTTTACAACGCGTGCTCCGGCAGAGGCAGCAATGATCGCAGCGGTCGTTGAAATGTTTATGGTGTGTGCGCCATCTCCGCCCGTACCGACGGTATCAACTGCGCGATCGGTGATAGAGATCGGAGCGCTATGTTCAAACATCTGATTAACCAGAGCTGATACTTCCTCTGCCGTCTCGCCTTTATTTTTTAGCGCGATAAGAAAAGATTTAATATCTGCAATTTCTGCCTTACCTAGAAGGATGGTCTCCATCACTTCGGAGATTTCAGCAGCTTCCAGATCTAGACCGCTGGCCAATCGATCAAGGTATGAGCTCCAGGTCATGGCCTGCCCCACTTTCTCTCAGCAGAAGCGATATGTGAGAGGAATTATGCCTTGATGCGCGCAATTGAAGAGCGCAATAAATCGGCAACAGTGTGAGCCAATGTGAATGGATCAATCGGATGCAGCACATTTGCTTCAGCGCGAGACCATGTTGCAAGCCATGCATCTTCCTTACGAGCTGTCATCACCAAAACGGGCGGGCAGTTAAAGAGCTCATCTTTGAGTTGGCGGGCGATTCCCATTCCACCTTCAGGGGCGGCTTCGCCATCGAGGATGAAGAGATCAATATCGTGATCTCCGCTGCGAGCCTTGCCATCGACATAGAGACGAAGTGCGGGCCCTGTTGCGAATTCAATAATTGAATGTGGCGCCAAATCTGGGGCAACTCGGCTGCCAAGCGCTGCTGCCACATGGGCGCGCACGGTCACATCATCTGAATAGAGAACGATGGTCAGGCGGCGTGGATCTTCTTGCGACATGGGCTCACTCTACCGCGAGGATTGCCAGATCCGATGGTGACCCGTTTCACCTCAAAGATGCGTAAATAAGGGCCAGATAGAGCCAGAGAAAGAGGTGAAAGGCTGCGATATCGGGAATAATCTCCCGCATGACAAGCACAGTCTCAAGCCCGGCCTCAGAGCCAGCCTCGATGCATAAGATCACTAAGCCCAACGTGGTTGCGGTCGGAACAATCGTGTGGCTCTCCAGTGAATTAATGTTCTTTGCAGCTCTCTTTGCAATGTACTTCACAACGCGCGCTGTGCAAGGTCCTGTAATTTGGGGTGAATCAACTGAGTTTCTCAACATTCCTTTCGCTGCGATTAACACCACTGTTCTTGTTCTCTCATCTGTGACCTGCCAGTTCGGAGTTTTCGCCGCAGAGCGCTTCCAAAATAAGCGCGAAGGCTCGCTGCTGCAGATTAACCGCTGGGGTATGCGCGAGTGGTTTGCTCTCACATTTCTTATGGGCGCTTTCTTTATCGCCGGCCAAATCTATGAGTACGCGGTCTTGGTCACCGAAGGATTAACACTTTCTTCAAATGCGTACGGATCAATTTTCTATCTTGCAACAGGCTTCCACGGTCTTCACGTAACGGGCGGCTTGATTGCCTTCCTAATCGTTTTGATTCGTGTTGCTAAAGCTCGCCGCTTTACTCATCAGCAAGCGACGACAACGATCGTTGTTTCTTATTATTGGCACTTCGTCGACGTTGTATGGATCGCACTCTTTGCTGCGATCTATTTGATTAAGTAGATTGGGAATTAAGTGAAGAGACTTTCTCGTTACCGCCGACATAGAGCAGTGGCTCCACTGTTATTAATCTTCGCTCTTCTCGGCATCGGAACGACCTTTCAAGTAGCTGGCGCTTCCACAACTTCGCCGATGACTGCCGCAGAGAGAACTGCTGCTATTGAAGAAGGTAAAGAGATCTTCTTGCGCGGCTGCTCTTCTTGCCATGGTCTTAATGCAGAAGGTGGCGCTATCGCTCCCTCGCTTATTGGCGTAGGCGCAGCCTCCGTTGATTTCCAGGTAGCTACAGGGCGCATGCCTATGGCTGATATGAGCCAACAGGCGATGCGTAAAGCACCTGTTTACACAGATGAAGAAGTTGCAGCCCTTGCCGCATATGTTTCTTCACTTGCTCCAGGGCCAGAGATTCCATCTGAAGAAATGCTCAACTATGAACGTGATGGCGAAGTTGCTGAAGGCGGGGAACTATTTCGCACCAACTGCGCAATGTGCCATAACTTTGCCGGCCAAGGCGGCGCACTCACGCAAGGTAAATATGCGCCTACTGTAATGGGCGTTGAACCACGACATATTTATGAAGCCATGATCACCGGCCCACAATCTATGCCTGTCTTTTCAGATAAAACACTCACTCCAAAAGAGAAGCTTTCAATCATTAAGTGGATTAAGGCTGCAGAGAAAGAACCACAGCTTGGAGGAGTTGCACTCGGTCGAGTTGGCCCAGTAACAGAAGGACTTCTTGTATGGACATTCGGACTTGGGCTGCTGATCGGTATTGCAGTCTGGCTAGCAGCGAAGGCGAAATAAATAAACATGAGTAAAGAAATCGAAGCAATCAAAGATCCAGGTTTGCCCGCCCACAAGTTGCGCCAAACTGATATCGATCCAAAGGCTGCAGACCGCGCAGAGCGTCAAGTTGCAATTCTCTTTCTGCTCTCAGCGTTAAGCACCGTTCTCTTTATCTTCTCGTACTTCTTTATCTCTACTGAATCATTTATCTTCATTCCTCTTATGGGTGAACAGAATGCTCATCAACTCTTTTTGGGACTTGGCCTTGCCTTCTCGCTTTTGTTTATCGGCCTTGGCGCCGTGCACTGGGCAAAGACGTTGATGCCGGATACAGAAGTTATTGCCCATCGCCACGAATTCCGATCACCTGATTCTGATCGCGAAGATTTTGTTAAGACTGCTAAAGAAGGTGCAGCAGCTGCCGGGCTTGGCCGTCGCTCACTGATTAAGCGCAGCATGGGTCTTGCAGTTGGCCTAGTCGGCCTCTCCCCTATTTTTCTCCTGCGCGACTTAGGTCCGACTCCTGGAGAAGAACTTAAGACAACAAGCTGGAAAGCCGGCTCACGTCTAGTTACAGATCCCGGCGATCGCCCTATTCGTCCAGAAGATTTGGAAGTTGGTTCCGTTGCCCAGACTCTTCCAGAGTTGGCTCCAGGGAAAGATCACCGATCACTTAATGACATTGCAAAAGATGCGGTACTTCTGATTCGTCTTCGCCCTGAAGAATTTAATCTCGATGCCGAGCGTTTATCGTGGACATATGAAGGAATCATCGCCTTCTCAAAGATCTGTTCCCATATGGGCTGCGCAGTTGCGCTCTATGAACAAGGGACCAAGCACCTGCTATGTCCATGCCACCAATCAACTTTCGATGTAACCCGTGCTGCCAAAGTTATCTTTGGACCAGCTGCGCGTCCTCTGCCACAATTGGCGATCACAGTGGACGAAGAGGGTTACCTCGTTGCACAAGCACCATTTAATGAGCCAGTCGGACCTAGCTTCTGGGGGAGATCAAAGTGAGCGCACGCGAAAGAATCGCAGGCAATGTTGCTAACTATGTAGATGAGCGCACAGGTGCTGCCGCATGGATGAAGAAGAATCTCAATAAGGTCTTCCCTGATCACTGGTCATTCATGCTCGGTGAAATTGCACTCTACTCATTTGTTATCTTGCTTCTATCTGGAACGTTCTTAACATTCTGGTTCGATCCTTCAATGCGTGAAGTTGTCTACGAAGGTTCTTATGAACCACTCAAGGGTCTGGAAATGTCGGCAGCTTATGCATCGGCCCTAGATATCTCCTTTGAAGTTCGTGGCGGGCTCTTGATGCGACAGATTCACCACTGGTCAGCTTTGATCTTTATGGCAGCGATTGTGGTTCACCTTCTTCGCGTCTTCTTCACCGGCGCATTCCGTAAGCCACGTGAATTTAACTGGATTATCGGTATTGGACTTCTCACCCTTGGAATTGTTGAAGGTTTCTTGGGTTACTCACTTCCTGATGATCTTCTTTCAGGAACAGGTATTCGAATTGCAGAGGCGATATTGCAAGCAATTCCTCTAGTCGGCTCTTACCTTTCATATTTCCTCTTCGGCGGAGTATTCCCTGGAGAAACCTTCATCCCTCGTATCTATACCATCCACATTCTTCTGCTTCCGGGAATTTTCCTGGCACTGATCACCGTGCACTTAATGTTGGTCTGGTACCAGAAGCACACTCAGTACCCAGGTCCAGGTCGCACAGAGAAGAACGTTGTGGGTTATCCATTGCTGCCGATCTACATGGCTAAAGCTGGCGGCTTCTTCTTCATCGTCTTTGGCGTGACAGCACTCCTTGGAGCGGTTGCATCCATTAACCCGATCTGGCTCTATGGTCCTTATACGCCTGGACAAATTTCTGCAGGTTCACAACCTGACTGGTACATGGGTTGGCTCGATGGATTAGTTCGCATGTCTCCCCCAATAGAACCTGTGATTTTTGGTTATACACTCTCTCTCAATATTTTGATTCCAGGTTTAATCATTCCAGGCATTCTCTTCACCGGAATGGCTCTCTATCCATTTATTGAGCAGTGGATTACTGGCGATAAGCGCGAGCACCATTTACTAGATCGCCCGCGCAATGCACCAAACCGCACAGCTCTCGGTGCCATGGCTCTTACCTTCATGTTGATCGCACTCATTAACGGTGGTAATGACATTATTGCCACAAACTTTGATCTCTCGATCAATCAGATCATGTGGTTTAGTCGCATTGGAATCATTGTTCTTCCTCCGATCGCATTTGTCGTCACAAAGAGGCTCTGCCTCTCATTACAGCGTGCTGATCGCGAACTTGTTTTACATGGTCGTGAAACCGGTCGCCTTGTCATGATGCCTTCTGGTGAGTTCGTAGAAGTTCATGAGCCAATCTCTCCTGAAAAGGCGTGGTTACTTACCCAACATGAGCAGAACGCTCCTCTTGAACTCGAAGAGAAAGATGCTCGCGGTGTTCGCCGTCCTGGACTACTCAAGTCAAAGCTAAGAAAACGCTTTGCGATTGCTCATGCTGAACAGGTTGCAAAACCAACAGTTGAAGATCTCAAGGAGATCGAACACCACTAAGGGTTTGTAACTTCTCGCGCTCTTCCCTGTGCCACAACGAGAGCGACGCCAGCAATTGTCACGAGAGTTCCAACAGCAGTAACGAGGCCTATCTTCTCCCCAAAGAGGAAGTAGGCCTCTACCGCTGTAACCGCTGGGACCAGGTAATACAAGGATGAGACAGAGGATGCGCTCGAGCGCGCAAGCAAGAAGTAGAGAATTAAGATCGCACCGATAGAAAGTGCCACGATTAACCAGGTGAGTGAGAATATGAAGGATGCGTTCCACGTAACTGATTGATCACCTTCAAAGATCAACGCTAGTGAGCCCATGAGAATTCCTGTCGCAACATACTGCCACGATGTTCCGGAGAGAACTTCCACACCTGATCCAAACTTCTTCTGAAGTAGCGTTCCGGAGGTTCCTCCAAGGAGTGCGATGAAGACTGCGATCACGCCAGCTACAGGTAGTACCTGGTCTCCTGAGCCCTCTAACTTGGGGGCAATCACCATCACCAATCCTGCTAATCCAAGTCCGAGACCGAGCCATTTACGCAGGGATAACTTTTCGCTAAAGAAAAGGGATGAAAAAATTGAAACCAGGACCGGCTGCAGCGAACAGATAAGCGCCGTAATTCCTGCTGGCATTCCCTGTTTTACGCCGTAAAAACATCCACCTAGATAAGCGCCGTGAATCGTCAAACCAACAAGGGCGCTCTTGCCGATAGTTGCCTTGTCGTATTTGAAGTGACGAGTGATAGCAAGTGAGATTAGTGCAAGTAGAACTGAGGCAAAGGCCATCCTGATAGCGATAAAGGTAAAGGGCGGTGCATAAGGAATTCCGTAACGTATTCCGGTGAATCCTGTGCTCCACAAAAGTACAAATATGACGGGAGCTGTGCGAGTTGTTATCAACCCTCGCATAGCGCTTTAAGTTTGACGAGCGACTTAGCCATCCACTTTGGATTACGGCTGAGTGAGTCAGTCTTATGAACCCACCAGCGCTGGGCTTTATTACATACAGAGGCATCAAAGATCTCGGTCACCTGAGTACTTCCATTGCCAAGATCTACAAGTTCGTACGACCATGTCCACTTCATAAGGTGGCGCCAGGTGATTTTCTGGTTTTCTTCAAAGGCGATGACTTCATTTGTAATGCGATATGGAACTCGAATCTTCATAGACATTCCAAATCGAGCACCGAGAGATAAGCGCTCTGGACCTGAGATCACTTTATTAATTGTCGAAGAGCCATCGAAGAGAGCGTGCGCTTTAGGGTCTGCCAGGAAGTTAAAAACCTTTGAAGCTGGCGCTTGGATAACTATTCGGGCGGCAGCTGTATCTGGAAAATCAACTGGGAGGATTTGCGCGCGTACCTGCATCGGTTCACTCTTTAATGTGAGGAAGTCATGGAAGGGTCGTCAAGTGGTTTTTCATACTCAGTTACCCAACCAATGATGCTAATTACTAGCGCAGCTAAGGCAATAACTGTAAGCCACCAACCGATAATGAGACCAAAACCCATTGCAATTGCACTAGCAGCAACTGGAAGTGGCCACCATGAGTGCGGGCTATAGAAACCGAGTTCGCCAGCGCCATCTGCAATCTCTGCAGTGAGGTTATCTGCCGGCATTACGGTGCCGATGCGCTTTTGTGTAAACCAGAGATAGAAACCAACCATCCCAGCTAAACAGGCAGCCAAGAGCATTCCTGTGATGCCAACTGGTTCTCCGCCGACATACCAATACGCAACAGTCATTGCTACGTAAAAGACACTGAGGCCAACAAAGAGCTGCCAATTAACCTTCATGCTTAATGTCCTTCAGTCTTGATGTGCGGATGGTGAAGATCAAATGCTGGTCGCTCAGAGCGAATGCGTGGCATTGACAAGAAGTTATGGCGTGGTGGTGGACAGGATGTCGCCCACTCGAGGGACGCGCCGTAGCCCCATGGATCATCAACTTCGACCTTTGGACTCTTGCGGGTAATCCAGACGTTGATTGCAAACGGGATCATTGAGAGTGCTAGCAAGAACGAACCAACTGTTGAAATCATATTCATCCCGGTGAAGCCGTCAGTTGCCAAATAATCGGCGTAGCGACGAGGGAATCCCTTGATTCCTAACCAGTGTTGAATCAAGAAGGTGATGTGGAAACCAAAGAAGAGAGTCCAGAAATGGATCTTTCCAAGACGCTCATTGAGCATTTTGCCTGTCATCTTTGGCCACCAGAAATAGAAGCCGGCGAACATCGCAAAGACCACGGTGCCAAAGAGCACGTAATGGAAGTGCGCGACAACGAAATAAGAAGCAGAGACTGCAAAATCAAGTGGAGGTGAGGCAAGGATGATTCCGGTAATTCCGCCAAAGAGGAATGTTACGAGGAAGCCCATAACCCAGAGCATTGGTGTTTCAAAGGTAACGTGACCGCGCCACATAGTGCCGATCCAGTTGAAGAATTTCACACCAGTTGGCACACCAATCAAAAATGTCATGAATGAGAAGAAGGGCAGAAGAACCTGACCACTTGCAAACATGTGGTGCGCCCAGACAGCAACAGAGAGAGCTGAGATAGCAATTGTTGCTGCGATCAAACCTTTATAACCAAAAATCGGTTTGCGACTAAAGACCGGCAGGATTTCTGTCGCAATTCCAAAGAATGGCAGAGCCAAGATGTACACCTCGGGATGGCCAAAGAACCAGAAGAGATGCTGCCAGAGCATCGCACCGCCATTAGCCGGATCGAAAATATGTGTGCCATAAATTCGGTCGGCCTCTAGCGCAAGGAGCGCTGCTGCAAGTGGAGGAAATGCAAGAAGAACAAGAATTGATGTAAGGAGAACGTTCCACGAGAAGATCGACATACGGAACATCGTCATTCCAGGTGCGCGCATCGTAAAGATTGTTGTAATGAAGTTAACGCCACCAAGAATTGTTCCCAGACCACCGATAGCAAGACCGACAACCCAAAGATCTCCACCAATTCCCGGTGAATACGTTGAGTTGGCAAGAGGTGCGTAAGCAGTCCATCCAAATGAAGCCGCTCCACCTGGAGCTAAGAACCCGGCGAAGGCCATGATGCTGCCAAAGAGATAGAGCCAATATGACAACATATTTAATCGAGGAAATGCCACATCTGCCGCACCGATTTGTAGCGGCATGATCACATTGGCAAAGCCAACAAAGAGCGGGGTTGCAAACATCAGCAACATAATCGTTCCGTGCATTGTAAATACTTGGTTGTACTGCTCGTTAGAGATGAACTGCATGCCTGGGCGGGTCAGCTCAAAACGAAGTATCAGCGCAAGAATTCCGCCGATTAAGAACCAGGCGAAGGAAGTCATTAAGTAGAGATAACCGATTGTTTTGTGGTCTGTTGAGGTTACCCACTTAACAAAGTTTTTGCCCTTAGATGCCGGTGCGATACCCGGAGCGGCTGCAATTACTGGTCGCTCTGCATATGTTGTCATGCTGCACTCGCCTTCAAGGTCTCTAGATACTTCTGGTAATCAGCTTTGGAAACAACTTTGAGAGTAAAGATCATCTGCGCGTGGTTTCGTCCGCAGAGGATGTTGCATCGACCTGGATATTCGCCAATTTTATTTGCCGTGAATTCAAGATTATTTGTTACTCCCGGAAGATTCTGCATCTGAATCATGAAAGCAGGAATCCAGAAACCATGCACAACATCACTTGCAGTGATCGTGTAGCGAACACGCTCCCCTACTGGAACAACTAGTGTCGGTGGTTTTTCAGGAGTGCCTGTAACTACCGCATTCTCTCCTGCTTCTGGATATCCGAATTGCCATGACCACTGAATTGCATTCACTGTGATCTCGTGGGAAACGGTTGGAGACTCTTCAATAATCTCGTTCTGCTTTACCGCGGTGAAATAGAACATGACCGCGATAATGATGAATGGAATAACGGTGTAGACGATTTCAACTGGAACGTTGTACTGAGTCTGCTTTGGAAACTCGCCTTTGGAAGCTTTTGCGCGGTGGAAAATCGCCGGCCACAAAATCAAAACCAAGGTGATTACTCCGACTACGCCGCCTGCAATCCATGCGCCCTGCCAGAGGGAGAGCGAAATGTCATTGATGCTGGAAACGCCTTCTGGGAAACCAAGACCTGAAACGTTAGAACAACCACTCAGAGCCAAAACCATCGGTGTGATGACTAGCCCGAGGCGCAGCGCGCGCGATTTTCTCGTTGGGAGCGACATAGGAGAAGGATAGTGGCGAGAAGAGAAGTTGAGAGCAGGTGCTAGTAGCCTTCATCGGGTGGTTCGTGTCACAGGAAATTTCACCTCAGAGGCCCCGTTATCGGAGATCGTCTCGACGGCGATAGCCGCTGCCCTGGAAGCGGGTTGGGCCGATCCGAAGAAGTTATCCCAGGCTTCCCAGAGGGCCAAAATTCTGCAGAATCAGGCTTTAGAAACCCTCGCAACTGGACTCGGAATCCGCGTGGATCAGATGGAGATTGTCGGAGAATCTGAATTAGCGACCTATCTCTGCATCGCAGGCTTTTTAGAACCTAGTCGCCACCTAGCCGTTGGCGCTGTCGATCGCGGAAAGATTCGCGCATTTACACGAACACATGAAAACCACTCAATCATTCCAGTAGACGGCAATGGTTGTTTAGAGGCCGAGAGCATTCCTGCAGATTCTCTTCTCACTCTTCAAATCGTCAATGGCGAAACGGGGATCATCCAAGATCATGAAGTGTTGAAAGCAAAGGCAGAACTTGTCGTCCTTGATGCTACCAACTCCGGACCTCGGATCGAATTAGGAGATGATTGGGATGGGGCAATTTTCGCAAGCCAGGCTTGGGGTGGGCCATCTGGAATTTCACTCATGGCCATCGCCAACACAAAACAGTGGCGCTATCCCCTGCCGCACATCGCACCTATTAGAACTCCGGGCGGATATTCACTTCCGCTATTACTTGGCGCAGCCGTTGCGCTTGAAAATTTCCAGGAGGATCAAGAGAAAGTAAATTCTCTCAATAAGTACCTACGACAGAAGATCGCTACTGCCCTACCTTCTGCCATTGTTGTTGGCGCTAACTCAAAAACGCTCTCTCACTTAAAAACCATTGTGATTCCGGGGACCATAAGTGAAATGCTTGTGCGCGAATTAGAAGCTCACACCATCTCTATCGATGCTGGTTCTGCTTGCTCGCCATCTGATCTAGCTCCCAGCCACGTATTGGCAGCAATGGGGCTGCCATCCGAAGGATCGCTGAGATTAACGTTGCGGCAAGAACACACCGAGGCAGATATCGATGCCCTGGTGAAAGCTTTAGTGGAAGTGTGCCGCGACTTCTGATCGTGCATCGCTGCCATAAGCAACTTCGAAACGATCGAGGAATTCTTGTGGTGTAAAGCTGTACTCCTGCGTACCCATGGTCTCAATGACATAGGTTGCAAGCAGTGAACCTAATTGCGCACAGCGTTCATGGGAAAGGCCCCAGGCAAGTCCTGCTACGAAACCACTTCTAAATGAATCTCCGACTCCGGTTGGATCGACCTTGGCTTTCTCTTGTGGACAGGTAACGGTAATCGTAGGAGTTCCACGTCCTTCAACGCGAGAGCCCGCAGCACCCAATGTGACAACGCGATATTTCACGCGATCCAGAATCTCATCATCACTCCACCCGGTTTTTTGAATGGCCAGGGCCAACTCGTATTCGTTAAGGAAGAGATATGTAGCGCCGTCAATCAGGACTTTGATTTCATCTCCTGAGAGACGAGCCATCTGTTGTGAAGGATCTGCTAGGACCGGAATACCTTTTGATTGAGCAACTTGTGTGTGGCGCAGCATTGCATCTGGATCATCTGGTGAAATCACAAGGAGATCGAGATTGCCCTCTTTATCAATAATTGGCTGGAGCTCAATATCGCGCGCTTCAGACATTGCTCCTGGGAAAAAGGATGCAAATTGATTATGTTCCGAGTCAGTTGTGACTGTGAAGAGTGCGGTGAACTGGGTTGTTGAAACTAATGCGTGTGAGGTGTCAACGCCGTGACGAGTGAGCCATGCGTTGTAATCGGGCCAATCTTTTCCGACTGCGGCGATCAGAAGTGGCTTATGCCCGAGAACGCCGAGTCCGAAACAGATATTTGCCGCACATCCCCCGCGGCGAACTTCTAAGCCATCGACTAAAAAGGAGAGCGAAATTTTCTCGAGTGAACCAACGACGACAGAGTCGGAAAATTTCCCTGGAAAAGTCATGATGTGGTCGCGACCGACCGATCCTGCGACGCCTATCTTCATAGGGCGAGAATCTACAAGTAACTAGAAGTAAATGTGGGGATTAGTTGAATGAATCACCGCAGGCACAAGATCCCTGCGCATTTGGTTTATCGATAGTAAAGCCCTGCTTTTCGATCGTATCCACGAAATCAATTGTTGCACCCATCAAATATGGATCGCTGAGCTTTCCAGTGATTACTTTGACTGTGCCAAACATGCGAACAACATCACCTTCGAGTTCACGATTATCAAAGAAGAGTTGGTAGCGAAGACCTGAACATCCACCAGGCTGTACCTCGACGCGAAGGTAGAGATCGTCAGCACCTTCTTGTGCCAAGAGAGCTGCCACCTTCGCGGCTGCCCCATCGGTGAGTGAGATGCTGGTAGTGGTCGATGTTGTGTCTTGTGTAGTCATAGGCAAAGAGTACCCGCGCCACTTAGCATCTGCGACTTTTATAGGCGAGAATAGAGCCATGTCATCTTCTACTGTGACCAACCTCCTGCTTCTTGGCAGCGGATCAGACCCGCTCTCTGAACGTGGAGTGACGTGCGCTGGAGAGATTCCGGCGGCGAGTGATCCAGAGCTTGTTTCGCGGGCCAAGGCTGCTCGCGCCGCCCTCGGCGATCGCGCGATTGTTCTGGGTCATCACTATCAGCGTGATGAGGTAATTGAGTTTGCAGATATCACAGGTGATTCCTTTAAGTTGGCGCAAGCCGCACAAGCACAGACCACAGCAGAGTTCGTAATTTTCTGCGGTGTTCACTTTATGGCCGAGAGTGCAGACATTCTTACCAGCGACAAACAGAAAGTAATTCTTCCTGACCTTGCAGCCGGATGCTCAATGGCCGATATGGCAACTGCCTCACAGGTTGCAGAGTGTTGGAAGACTTTATCTGAGCTTGGAATTGCTAGTTCGACAATTCCTGTTACATATATGAATTCTTCTGCTGCAATAAAATCTTTCACTGGTGAACATGGCGGAACCGTCTGCACATCATCGAATGCTCAATCTGCAATGCAGTGGGCATTTACTCAAGGAGAGAAGGTTCTCTTTCTCCCCGACCAACACCTTGGAAGAAATACGGCAGTGCAAAGTCTTGGGCTCTCACTCGATGATTGCGTTTTATGGAATCCGTGGAAACCCATGGGCGGTCTGACTGAGAACGAGATTAAAGAAGCAAAAGTCATTCTCTGGCGCGGTCATTGTTCAGTACATGGACGATTTTCAAAAGAGTCCATTGATGATGTGCGCTCTCGCATCCCTGATGTCAAAATTCTCGTTCACCCAGAGTGCACGCATGAAGTGGCAACCAATGCCGATCTCGTTGGTAGTACCGAATTCATTATCAAGACAATTGAGGCTGCGCCAAAGGGCAGCGCGTGGGCGATCGGCACTGAGTTCAATCTCGTCTCGCGCCTTGCCAAGGCCCATCCCGATAAGACGATCGTCTTTCTCGATAAAACTTTATGCTACTGCTCGACGATGAACCGGATTGATCTCCCCCATCTCGTCTGGGCCATGGAGTCTCTGGTGGCCGGACATGTGGTGAACCAGATTTGCGTTGATGCCACAGTGAAGAAATTCTCTCAACTAGCACTCGAGCGAATGCTCGCTCTATAGTCCACCCATGAATAACGAGTCTCCAGATCAGAAAAGCCCACAGAAGAAAGGGCGACCAACACCTAAGCGCAAGGATGCAGAGTCTGCTCGCAAAGTTTCTTCACTTGCTCCTGCTCGTTCAAAGGAAGAGAAGGCTCGCCAAAAATCTGCAGCTCGTGCAGCTCGCATGGCCCAACGCGCTGCCTATCTGCGCGGTGATGAGAACGCACTTCCAACGCGTGATCGTGGTCCGGTAAAGAAATTTGTAAGAAATTATGTCGATTCACGTCGCTCAATTGGTGAATATTTCCTTCCCGTGATCGGCATTGTTCTCGTGGTCTCACTTGTTCCAATCGCAGCAGCAGCTGTTATTGGCGTAGTGCTCATGTACACAGTTCTCTTTGCCTCGGTCATCGATGGCTACCTTCTTGGTAGAAAAATTAAACGTGAAGTCATCGCTCGCTTTCCAGATGAATCCCCTAAGGGACTTGCTATGTACGGCTGGCTGCGTTCAACGCAGATGCGCCGTATGCGCGCGCCAAAGCCTGGCGTGGCTGTAGGAGAAAAGTTCTAACTACCCCTAGGGTAGGTACACAACTTAATAAGAGTTCTTTTGTAGGGGAAGTTCGGTGAAAATCCGACGCTGACCCGCAACCGTAAGAGTCTTCGCGCTCGTAGTCGGATTACCTACCTAAGAACGTTGACAAACACCCGCCGAGGTTTGCGGGGCGTAGTCCAAAGTTAAGCGTGCATTCGCTATTTCTATGAGCTACCCCTGTGAGACTCTCACACATTGAGGAGCTCCAGATAAATGAAGAAAAAATTCGCAGTACTAGCTACTTTGGCTGTACTTGCTACAACAATCTCACCGGCACAAGCAGCAGATAGCGGCTACCGTTATTGGGGATATTTCCAAGCAGCACCAAAGGCAACAGCATGGACTGCTGCAATGACGGGTCCCACAGTAGATATTGCAGATGGTTCTGTTGAAGGCTGGGCATTCACATTTTCAAGTGAAGCGATTCCTGATGCATCTTCGCCATCAGTGCTTCCTGACTTTCAATCTATATGTGGCAAGACTCGCCCCGTTACTGGAAAGAAGAGAATTGGAATCGTAATTGATTTTGGTCCAGCTTTCTTATCACCGACTGGTGAGAAGCCACTCAAGACAGTCAAGCGCTGCATTGCCATTGACAAGAAAGCTCAGGGCATTGATGTGCTGGGCAAGGTTGTACGAGTGCGTGCAGATAAGTCCGGGCTAATTTGTGGTCTAGGCGGTTATCCGCGCAAAGAATGCGGTGTAGAAATCCCTACCCCGGCAGCCCTAGCTGCTAAGTAATTCACCGAGCATATGAAGAAGACATTCCACCCACTTACCTGGTGGTCCGGTGCAATCGCGGTCGCAATCGCGGTTTCATTGGCAGATCACACCGCCTTTAATCTGGTGGTTGTTGGTGGAATGTCTTTGCTCGTCTACCGCGTCAACCGCAGCGCAATTGATCAGACTCCATGGTCTGGCGGCTTGTGGTTTGCCCTCAAAATTGCAGCCATAATCATCGTTATTCGTACTGCGATCGGTGTCGCCATCGGAGTACCAATTCCTGGCAACACATTATTTGAACTTCCCATCGCCAACCTTCCAGATTGGATGGCTGGAATTCGAGTCGGCGGTGCAATAACGCAAGAAAGGCTCACCTTCGCTTTTGCAGAAGGAGTCCAGATTGCAACTTTGATTTGCATCTTTGCCGCAGCGACGTCGCTGACATCTCCGCACCGACTTTTGCGTCAGATGCCGATCTTCATCTATGAATTTGGGGTCGCACTCGTCATTGCTACATCTGTACTTCCACAGCTAGTTACCAGTGCTTCCCGAATTAAAAGTGCGCAGAGAATGCGCGGTATTCAAAGACGAGGTTGGGCTGGGATAGCACTCCCCCTTCTTGAAGAATCTCTCGCACGATCACTCGATCTAGCGGCGGCTATGGATTCGCGCGGCTATGGATTTTCCCGCCATCGATCCCGTTATCGCAGGGAGAAACTCGTCACACGCGATCTCACAATTATTGCCTCAGCCATTGCTCTCATCCCGCTCTCCATGGTGGTCTTTTCATGATCACTTTCAATAGCGTCTCATTGATATATCCACACTCACTTCACACCGTCTTTGAAGATCTCTCATTTACGATTGATGAAGGTGAAATGGTTCTTGTCATCGGTGCGACCGGTTCTGGAAAATCCTCACTGCTTCGTCTGATCAACGGGCTAGTCCCCCATCACACAGGTGGAATTTTAGCTGGTGACATTTCTGTCGATGGAATTTCGACCTCACTGACAAAACCTGGTGGCTTAGCGCATCTGATCGGCATCGTAGGCCAAAATCCTGCACACGGATTTGTGACAGATACCGTTGAAGAAGAACTCGTCTTTGGCATGGAGGCGCTTAACTTCGCTCCTGATGTGATGCGCAAGCGAGTCGAAGAGATTCTAGATTTACTCTCACTGGCGCATCTGCGTGCTCGTTCAATCTCAACCCTCAGCGGTGGCGAACAACAACGCGTTGCAATCGGTAGCGCTCTAGTGATGCACCCAAAGGTCTTGGTACTTGATGAGCCAACGTCAGCGCTAGATCCAATTGCCGCTGAAGAAGTCTTATCTATCCTGCATCGCCTTGTGCATGATCTAGGGCTCACGGTTGTAGTTTCAGAACATAAACTCGAACGAGTCATTGGCTTTGCAGATCGCATCATTGCCATTTCAGCAGATGGTAAAGCTGAGATCGATATCCCCGAAGAAATACTTAAGAAATCTCCGATCGCTCCACCTATAGTTCACTTGGCTCGAGCTCTCAATCTAGATGCCGTTGGCACAAGTGTGCGAGAAGTGCGACGAATGACAACTCATCTTCGCGACTTTGCGCCACTTGTCTCAGATTCGCAACTAGCGACAGGTAAGACCGTGGTCTGGGTAGATAGCCTCTCGCACTCATATGGTGAGAAAGTTGCATTACGAAATATCTCTCTTGAGTTTAAGTCTGGTGAAATTACAGCGGTGATGGGTCGTAATGGAGCGGGTAAGAGCACGCTCTTTAAATCCATTGTTGGTTTCCATAAGGCATCCGGTGGCCAAATTAAAGTTCTTGGCACGGATCCAGTTGAACTACGCGGTCGCCAACGTCTTGCCACGATCGGTTACATACCTCAGGAGCCAAGTGATTTGCTGATTCATTCTTCGGTAGAGAAAGAGTGCGCCGAAAGTGATCAGGACAATGGTTTAACGCCAGGCTCAACCTTCGCCTTCCTTGCTCGCCTAGCCCCCACCATTAATCGGCAAGCCCATCCACGCGATCTATCTGAGGGGCAGAGACTGTCTCTCGTTCTGGCACTTATTCTCTGTAGCGCACCCGATGTACTCATCATGGATGAACCAACGAGAGGCTTGGATTACCAAGCAAAATCGCTATTGGTTGACACCTTGGTTTCCTATTCGCGCAACCTTGGTAAGTGCGTTCTGATTGCAACTCACGATGTTGAATTAGTTGCAGAGGTTGCCGACCGCGTTGTCTTCTTAGCCGATGGCGATGTTGTAGCCGATGGTTCAACCCTAGATGTTCTTCTCTCATCCCCCGCTTTTGCGCCTCAAGTTGCAAAAGTTATGTCGCCTGCACCTTGGCTTACCGTCAAAGATGCCCTGCGCGGTATTGCACAGGCAACTGGCAAGGATTCGCTATCGTGAAAAAAACAGCCGACGTTTACCGCCTTTCACTGCAATCAAAGTTCGTTCTCACATTCACATCCGTTGTAGCACTCACAGGTTTTGTATGGCCCTTTTTCTATGTTGGAAATCTTCACTGGATTTTTGTTATTGCTATCGCAGCATCAGCGCTGCTACTAGTTTCAGAGATTGGCATTGGATCCATCGATGCTAAATCGATTGCACTTCTTGGGGTCATGAGTGCATTTATAACCTTGTTGAGACCTCTTGGTGCGGGAGCTGCCGGATTAGAACCAATCTGGTTTGCACTCATCATCGCTGCACGAGTTTTCGGACCATCGTGGGGATTTCTATTGGGAATCACTTCGATGACAACCTCAGCCCTTCTTACCGGAGGGGTTGGTCCTTGGCTTGCCTATCAAATTTTTGCAGCAGGATGGATAGGACTTCTTGCAGGTGCTCTTCCTCAGAAATTTGCAGGCAGATTAATTCGGGGCGCTGCCGAGAAAGTTCTGCTGATTGCATTTGGAATAGTGGCATCGTTTGCATTTGGAATATTGATGGATCTGCAATTCTGGCCATGGGTGCTGGGATCTAATACTCAACTCTCTTATATTCCAGGCGGAGCGTTAAGTGAAAATCTCTCCCGCTTTATTACATTCCACTTCGCATCCTCAATGGCATGGGATATTCCTCGTGCGATTCTCACATCAATTCTGATCGTTCTCACGGCAACACCGTTTCTGAGAGCGCTGCGCAGAACCTACTTCAAGGCAGCTTTTCTTACCCCGATCGAATTTAAGGAATCAGCTCGCACAGTTAGTTAACGCACATGTGATGGCACGAACGGGAAATCTACAATCGTTGCAGTCGAAGCACGCCCGCGAATATCGATTGCAACGTGATCGCCAATAGAGAGGTGAGAATCAACAAGGGCCAGCGCAATGCCCACCCGAAGTGTTGGTGAGAAAGTTCCGCTTGTTATCGTTCCTACGATATTTCCCGACTGATCCTTTAACTCCATACCCGCCCGCGGAATTCCTCGATCGTTGGATTTCAATCCACGCATGCGTCGTGTTGCTCCCTTGCTCTTCTGCGCCAGAAGTACATCACTTCCGTGAAAAGGTCCCTTCTTCCAACCAATAGCCCATGTTGCACTTGCCTGTACGGGTGAGATCTCTAAAGAAAGTTCATGGCCGTGTAATGGATATCCCATCTCAGTGCGCAGAGTGTCACGCGAACCAAGACCACATATTGCACCTTCTTGCGTAACTACCGCTGCGGCACAAATATCCCATACCGATTCGACATCAGCACGCTTTGGCAGAATCTCGTATCCATGTTCGCCGGTGTAACCCGTGCGGCAGAGAATTACATCTGCTTCGCCAATGCGAACATGCGAAAAGGCCATGTAATCCATCTCCGGTTCAACGCCAAGTTCTTTCAAGACAGAAGATGCACGAGGTCCTTGTAGAGCAATCACGCCAAAATCTTCATGAAGATTCTCCACGGTGATCGCTGCTGGCGCATTCTCTCGAAGCACTCGCACCACTTCCGATGTGTTGGATGCATTTGGAACCAGAAATAGATCTGTCGCGCTATTGCGATAGACGATTAAGTCATCAATGACACCACCCTCTTTATTGCAGAGCAGCGTGTATTGAGCTTGTCCATCTGAGATACGTAGTAAATCGTTTGTGAAAACTCCGTTGAGAAAATCCAACGCACCCTCTCCGCTGACGCGAGCCTTACCAAGGTGTGAAACATCAAAGAGCCCCACGCGTTCGCGGACTGCTGCATGCTCTGCCAAGACTCCCGCCCCTGGATACTCAATGGGCATCAACCAACCACCGAAATCAGCCATCTTCGCGTTCAGGGCAAGATGGCGACTATGCAAAGGTGAATTTTTCATCCCATCAACCTACACTTACGGCGCTAGGAACAGGCAGTTGGAAACCCGAGACTTTTGAAAGGCATCTGTGACATCCACTATGACCACACTCTCTCTCACCTCTTCTCTTAAGGATGACATTCTTGTTATCGGTCTTGCGCAAGGAGCCTCCCCACGAAAGGGTGGAAAGCCGACTCTGATCATTGAATCAGGAGATCTCGCACTCGATACCAAGAGTTTGGAAGAGATTCTCACCGACATTGGAGCAACAGGTAAGGCCGATGAAGTCATCAAGATTCCGGGTAACTCTGTTCGCCTGCTTGTCTTTACAGGTTTAGGAAAAGCTTCATCTAGTTATGGTCACGAACTGCTGCGACGTGCCGCAGGCGCTGCCGCACGCACACTTTCAAATCAAAAATCTGCCACCTTTGCACTTCCTGCTCTGACCCTCGAGGGTGTAGCCGCAGTTGCTCAAGGTGCAGCACTCGGTGCATATCTATTTAATGAATTTCGCAGCGATGAAGTTGTTACCAGCAACTCATCTTTAGCATCGGCAAAGATCTTCACACCTCATGCGGCGAAATCCGAATTTAAAGATATTCTCCTCGAGGCTTCTGTCATCGCCCAGTACACATTTCTTACTCGCGATCTCATCAATACTCCACCAAGCCACCTCAATCCGGCTTCGTTTGCAGATCGAATGAACGCTGAAGTCAAAGCCGCCGGCGGTGCTCGCGCAGGACTTTCCATCACTGTGATGACTGAGACAACGTTAAAGAGCAAGGGCTATGGTGGAATTACCGCCGTTGGCCAGGGATCTGCTAATCCCCCACGTCTTGTTCGAATCTCTTACACACCAACCGGCAAGGTAAAGCCAGCAAAACGCTACGCCTTTGTTGGAAAGGGAATCACCTTTGATAGTGGTGGACTTGCTCTTAAGCCCGCACTTGGTATGGAAGCGATGAAATCAGATATGAGTGGCGCTGCTGCAGTCTGCGGCGCGGTCTTAGCAATTGCTGCTCTGAAGTTACCTGTCGCCATCGATGCATGGGCTCCATTGGCAGAGAACATGGTTAGCGATAACGCAACACGTCCAAGTGACATTATTACAATTTATGGTGGAAAGACTGTTGAAGTTCTCAATCCTGATGCAGAAGGTCGCCTCGTTCTTGCAGATGCGCTACAGCGTGCGCAAGAAGAGAAGAACCTTGATGCAATTTTTGATATCGCTACATTGACGGGAGCTCAAGTTGTTGCACTCGGTACTCGAACAAGTGCTGTGATGACAAATAATGAATCTCTCTCGCAAGCATTCCTTGCCGTCACAGAAGAAACGGGCGAACAGTTCTGGCCAATGCCACTTCCCACTGAACTTCGCGCATCTCTAGATTCACCTGTAGCCGACCTCGCAAATATCGGAGATCGCATGGGTGGAATGCTTGTTGCTGGAATCTTCCTCAAAGAATTTGTCTCTGATGATCTTCCATGGCTGCATCTAGATATTGCAGGACCTGCATATAACGATCGCGCAGCCCATGGCTATACCCCAGTTGGTGGAACCGGCATTGGAGTCCGCTCGCTGGTGGCAGCGGCAAAGGCCCAGATCTAAGCGA
>Ga0164292_10000221_pt1 | contig 40942 bp, 38 predicted proteins | sample GEODES117metaG_FD_111486 | JGI IMG/M metagenome (GOLD analysis project Ga0164292, IMG submission 111486) | Eutrophic lake water microbial communities from Lake Mendota, Wisconsin, USA - GEODES117 metaG | ecosystem: Environmental > Aquatic > Freshwater > Lake | place: USA: Lake Mendota...
AAATATGGAACTAAGATTGCTTTCAACATGTCGCAATGGTATAATTTACCCGGAGAATATCAATTAACGCCAAGCAATTATGAAACTAATTTTTTTGGCGTAGGAACTAAGTATTTTTCTGATTATAATTTAGAAGTTAAAAAGAAGCTTTCCGAAAAATGGCACACAGGATTTAATTATGTAAACCAATATTATAACAAACCTTGGATTGAAGATGCCAGTTCGGACGTAAACACAAATATTATTACCGGAGAAGCCATTTATAATTTTGCCGAAACTAAATCGATTCGTTTTGAGGCAGAACATATGTGGGCTGATGCTGATTTTAAAAATTGGGCTGGAGGTACATTAGAGTTAGACATCAATGATACATATTCCTTCTATATTTGGGATATTATTAATTATGGTAACGATAATCCGGATAAACGAAACCATTATTTTAATGTGGGAGGTGCTTATCGAATTAATTCAACCCGAATAGGTGTGAATTATGGAAGACAACGTGGCGGATTAGTTTGTGTAGGCGGTGTTTGTCGTTTTGTTCCTGAAAGTACCGGTTTAACACTTACTTTGAGTACCGCTTTTTAAATTTTTAAACTTTAGAAAATTATCCCTAAATTGTGAGAGTTTAGGGATTTTTTATGCAATATATTTTTTACGAATACCAATTAATACAAAAGTAAAAACAGTGTAAATAACAAAAAAAGGTATAATGTATTCTATCCATCCTATGGGTAACATTATAGCAATGATTAATAATTGAAAACCTAATCCATAAGCAGAAAGAAGAGTCATAAACCAGTTTGGAAAGGTTTTTACTTTGTAGGCTTCTTTGTCTAAAAAATGAATGATTTTATCAAATCCGCCATATACAATGCTATAAATTTTAAATAAAAAGTTGACTACTTCTTGCTTTTCACCAGGCAATGCTTTGGGTGATTTGTATTCAAAAATTTTACTCGTTGCATCACCTCCAACTGATTTTGTTCTTAAAATCACATAGTAATAATTGTATAATGTACCTTGTAATTGAATAGACAAAAAAGCTAAAAAGGATAACCAAACGGTCGTATTTGAAACATAACAAATGGCAGTCAAAAAACCAAAATTTAAGAAAATATCAAAAATACTGTCTAAATATCTACCTGAATAGGAAGGTGTTTTTTTTAATCGGGCTAACTCTCCATCGGCAGCATCAATTCCTTATTTAAGAAGGATAAAAAATGCGGACCAATAATAATAACCTTCCAAAATACTATAAATAGCTACTATTCCGGTGAATCCGAATAGGAGTGTTACATGAATAGGCGTGAAGGAGGTATTTTTTAATTGTAAAGCAAAAAATTTTCCAAAAGATCTTCCATAATCTGATAAATCTAAAAATTTATCCTGAACGGCAAGTTTAGACATTTAAATAATTCTAACGAAACTGCGACAATATAGTCAATTATAAATTTTATTTACTGAAACGATGCAATGTAAATGTCATCGCACTCAATAAAAAGAATGCCATTACTTGATGCACCAATCCTAACCATAAAGGAACATGAAGCAACAAGGTAAAAATACCCAATAGAAATTGGATAAAAACAAATATTACTAACGTATTTAATCCTTTGATTTGATTGGTAGAAAGTGAATATTTTTTACTTCTGAAATACAATAAAATCATTAATCCAACAACAACATAAGCTAATGTTCTGTGAATAAATTGAACACCACTTTTACCTTCAGTTAAGTTCTTAAAAAGTGTGGGTTGTTCCATCCATACGGTTTCGTGAATTAATTTTCCTTCACTCATTAGTGGCCAATGGTTGTGAATTAATCCTGCATTTAATCCGGCCACAAATCCACCATAAATGATTTGGATAATTAAAACAACCATCGCAATTCGGGCTAATTTTCTCAGTGGTAGAATTACGTTGTTTTTGGCAGGATAAATTAAATCTAAGGCAACCCATAGCGTATAGGCAAATGTGATGAATGCAAAAGTTAAGTGCAAAGCCAATCGAAAATGACTTACATCCGGGTTGTCAATCAAGCCACTTTTAACCATAAACCAACCCAAAAATCCTTGAAATCCACCCATGAAAAGTAGAATGATGCATTTTTTAATGGTTGAAGTGTCTAACTTTTTCTTAATCAAAAAATACCCAAATGGAATGATAAAAACTAAACCAATTATTCGACCAATAAAGCGGTGAAACCATTCCCAAAAATAAATGAACTTATAATCGTCAAGTGTAAAATCATTGTGTATGTTGATTTTTTGGTATTCAGGAAATTTTTTGTATTCTTCAAAAGCATCGACCCATTTTTCTTCCGATAAAGGAGGGAAGGTATCGGTTACCAAATGCCAATCAGTCATTGATAATCCTGAGTTTGTTAATCGGGTAATTCCTCCAACGACTACCATTATAAATAATAAAGCACATCCGGAAAGTAACCAAATAATAACAGGTTTGTTAGTTTTCATTGCATTTATAATTAGTGCAAAAATACGTTGCTTTTAAAAAATCACATGAATAAACAAAAGTTAATCTTATGCTTATTTTTTGATAGGTTGTAAGCCTAATTTCACTGCTCTTTTAATCATAAAATTAAAGGCAGCTTCATAATCATTCGAAATTTCGCCTTCCAAAATAGCTTCTTTAATAGCTTCTTTTAAAACACCAATTTCTCTGGACGGTTTTAAATTGAAAATAGACATAATTTCTTCTCCTGAAATGGGAGGTTGAAAGTTTCGCACATGATCGCGTTCTTCCACTTCCACAATTTTTTGCCGAACGATTTTAAAATTGTTATGGTATTTTTTAAATTTAGTGGGGTTTTTAGTTGTAATATCAGCTTCACACAAGGTCATTAAATCTTCAATGTCCTTACCGGCATCAATTAGCAAACGTCTAACGGCAGAATCGGTCACAATTTCTTGTGATAATACAATCGGTCTTGAACTCATCATCACCAATTTGGAAACATATTTCAGTTTGTGATTTAAAGGCATATGCAAGCGTTCAAATAGTTGTTTGACCATTTTTCCTCCTAAAAATTCATGTCCGTGAAACGTCCAACCTTGTTTTTTGTTGAATTTTTTGGTAGGTGCTTTTCCAATATCGTGTAGCAAAGCCGACCAACGCAGCCAGACATCTTGGGTATTAGGACAAATATTATCTACTACTTCCAAGGTGTGATAAAAGTTGTTTTTATGGGTATGACCTTCCATTTCTTCTACTTGATTTAATGCGGTCAATTCCGGCAAGATCAAATCGAGTAAACCGCTTTGATATAACAAAATAAATCCCACCGAAGGTTTTTCAGTTAATAATATTTTATTCAATTCATCCACAATCCGTTCACCGGAAATAATTGATATCCTATTTTTATTTCGAGAAATTGCCTGAAATGATTTTTCCTCAATCGTAAAATCCAATTGCGAGGCAAAACGAATCGCTCGCATCATTCGCAGAGGATCATCCGAATAAGTAATGTCGGAATCTAAAGGAGTTCGAATAATTTTATTTTCTAAATCTACGATACCATTAAAAGGGTCAACCAATTCACCATAATTTTCCTGATTTAAAGAAAAAGCTAGGGCATTGATGGTAAAATCACGTCGGTCTTGGTCATCTTTCAACGTGCCATTTTCAACGATTGGATTTCTGCTTTCAGTTTGATAACTTTCTTTTCGTGCACCCACAAATTCGATGTCAATTTCCTGAAAGCGAAGCATGGCTGTTCCATAGGTTTTAAAAACCTGTACTTTTGGATTGTTAGGAAGTAATTCTGAAACTTTTAGAGCCAATTCGATTCCGCTACCAACAGCCACTATATCAATGTCTTTTTTGAAGGCTCTTTCTAACAAAAAATCACGAACAAATCCACCAATAACAAAGGTTTCTACGCCAAGCTGTTGAGCTGCTGTGGAGATAATTTTGAAGACGGGATTATGTAGGGCTTTGGTGTAATTCATTTTTTTTAGCCGCTGATTCACTGATTTTATTTTGAAATTATTATTCTTTTGTATTCAACAGATGATTGGTTAAAGTTTACTAATAAGGCTAGTTTATTGTTAGAAACTTTTAAATAGTTTAGACATTGTGCATAGTGATTGTTAACAAACGAATCGGTAGATTTAATTTCTAAAATTATTTTATCAAACACCACAAAATCAGCATAAAATTTGTGTTTTAAGACTGTGTCTTTATAATTCACTTTATATTCTTTTTCTCTTTCAAAAGGAATATTATTTTTATTGAATTCATACTCTAAAGCGTCTTTATAGACTATTTCTGAAAAACCTTTCCCAAGATTTTTATGAACTTCATATAAAATTCCAATAATTTTATAACTTTCATTTTCGTACAGATATTCAGGCATATATTAATTATTTTGGTTTATAAAAAATTAAAAAAATCAGCCAATCAGCGGCTAAAAAATATAATTATTTGTGGCTTATAATTTTACTTCCGAATAATCTGAACCTTACTATCCAACGTCAATTTAATAATAGTAGATGGTTTATCGCAAATTTTTTCGCGGTGCAAATTTACAACATAGTCTACACCTTTAATAATTTCGGGACTAATTTCTTTAAATGATTTTGGAGTCGGTTGTCCGGAGATATTTGCCGAAGTAGAAACCAAAGGTCTTTTCATTCGCTCCATTAATTTATAACAGAAGGGTTCTTTTACAATTCGAATGGCAAGTGTGTCATCTTCAGCAATAATATTTGGGGCTACATTTCGTGGTTTATCTAAAATTAATGTGGTGGGTTTCTCCGATAAATCGAGAATTTGCCAAGCTACTTCTGGAATGGCTGCAAAAACATTGTAAATCATTTTTTCGCCATTCATCAATACAATCATACTTTTGGATTCTTCTCTTTTTTTCAGAGCATATATTTTTTTAACGGCTTCCGGATTCGTGGCATCGCAACCAATTCCCCAGACAGTATCGGTCGGGTAGAGGATGATGCCACCGTTTTGGATGACTTCTAAGGCATTATGGATTTCGGTATTGATGTCTTTCATTTTCTGAGTGTAATTATTTTATTTAGAAGACCAATGTGTTTTTTTAATTAAACTATTTTTATAGAATAGTTCTTCCTTATCAAGATTATTTGAGTTCGCGTACCATGGCATGTGAAAGCATGAATATGGTTTTCCTAGTCTAATCATAAAATCTGATCCATCTCTATTTCCTCTTCTGGAAAATGGTCTGTAGAGTGCAAAGGTTGTATCAATAGGTGCCAAGTAAAGACCTTTTTCAATTTCATTTTCATAAAATTGACTCTCCCATTTAATTACATTGACTTTTTGATTGTAATGATCTGGAAGATCATCAATTACTAACGAAAAACCAACTTTATAACATTTTTTATATTCTTCTAATATTTCTTTGAATTTTTTCATGAAATCATCCGGACAATCTTGATGAATAAATAAGTCTGAATCTGTATAACAAAAATTACTAAACATGTATTTATAAAAAATTCCGCTTTTCCATAAAGATTTGGAACCATAATTTTTATTAAAAAGATATAATTTCACTATTCTTTCACTTTTTAATTGATTATAGTAATTGTGTAGTTCAGGATGTGTTGAATAATTATCAAGAATTATAATTTTTTTGTATCCTCTTTTTCTTAAATCTTCTACAAGATTTTTTAGAGTTGTAAGCCTATTATAATTGTTAATTATAATAGGGATGTCATAAAAATTTTTGATTTTTTTTTCAAATAGAAAAGTGAATATTTTTTGAAAATAATGATGCCTGAATCTAATATCCATAAAGAGTAAAATGTAATTATAATTTCAAAATAGAGAATATTTACTTTATTGCTACAGTTAAGATTACTCTATTGAAAAACAAATTTAGCTATTTATTATATATTTGTAGACTAATGTAAATATAAAAATGAAATTATTACATGTTTGTGGGAAGCAAGATTGGGGCGGTGGTGAAAATCAACTTTTGTTAATTATAGATGAGATTGCTAAAGATGTTGACAAAATAAACCAATTTTTATTATGCCCCTCAAACAGTGAGATTAGTAAAAAAATTATTGAAAATAAAATTGATATTAAAGTTTTTACTTCAAAAAAACAAGTTAATCTTGATCCTCGTTTTATTTATTCAATTTTTGATACAGTTAGAAAGAACAATATTACTTTAATTCATGTTCATGATCCTGACGCACATAGTTTAGTTATTTTGGCTATAGATATTTTTAGGTTAAAAACAAAAGTTATTTTGCATAAAAAAACTATATTTCCTATAAAAAATAAGAAATATAGTCTTTATAAATACAATCATAAAAATATAAAACATATAATTTGTGTTTCTGAGGCAAGTAAAAAAAGTATTGAAAGAAAAATTATATCTATTCCAATTTCTGTCGTTTATGATGCTATTAAAAGCATAAATAGTAAAGAAAAAATAAACACTTCTATTTATTTTACTATTTTAAATGTGGCTAATCACACTAGGCATAAAAATTTATTTACACTTTTAGATATTGCAAACGAATGCATTAATGTTAGAAAGTTACCTTTTAAGTTTATACAAATTGGTCATGGAAAATTGACGAATGAATTGATTGTTAAACATAATAAATTGGGGCTAGATGAAAAATTTGAATTTAAAGGATTTAGTAAGAACGTAAATGTGTTTTATGAGAATAGTGATGCTTTTTTGTTTACTTCGGTACGAGAAGGATTAGGCGTATCTTTGTTGGAAGCTATTCAGTATAAATTGCCAATTATTTCATCTAACGCTGGGGGTATTCCCGAAGTTATTGTAAATAATAAAGAAGGTTTATTGTGCGATTTTGATGATATAAATTGTTATGTAAATAATTTAGAAAAAGTTTACAATTCAAAAGAGTTAGTTAAGCAATTAACTGATAATGCTTTTATCAAAATAAAAGAAAAATTTTCAACTGTAAATATGATTCAAAAATTGAAGTCAATTTACTATTCTATTTAAAAAAAACATGCAACTCTCAATTATACTTATAAATTATAATTCAACTTCTTATACCATTGATGCGGTAGATTCGATAATTAAAGTAATTGGTAACAAACTATCATTTGAAATTTTTATAGTAGACAATAAGTCAAATTCTGATGAAATTATTGTGTTAAAAGAGTATTTATACAAAAGATCGTATAATAACGTTTTTCTTATCGAGTCTTATGTTAACTTAGGGTTCTCAGGGGGAAATATGCTAGGTGCAAAAAAAGCCAAAGGTGATTACTTAGCATTTGTTAACAACGATACAATTTTTCATGAAGATTCCTTTATGATGCTTTATGGTTATATGGAGCACAATAAATCGGTGGGTGTTTCTACTTGTTTATCAAAAAATATCGAAGGAAAGGACTTTGCCTGCTTTGATCATTTTATTGGTATTAGAAAATTGATTCTTGGACGATGGGTTTTAGAAAATATTTTTAATAGACCAAAACGAAATGTTTTATATATTGTTCCAATTGAAGTAGATGCAGTGCAAGGCTGTTTGATGTTTTTTGATAGTAAAGTGTTTTATGAAGTGGGAGGATTTGATACTAATTTATTTTTATTTTATGAAGAAATTGACATTTGTAAAAGAGTAAAGCAAAAAGGATATCAAGTTGTTTATAATCCAAATTCATATTTTATTCATTTTCAAGGAGCAAGCACAAAAAATTCGATTTCTAAGAAGAGTGAGATTTTAATTTCCTTTTTTTATGTTTTAAAAAAGAACTTTGGAAAGACAAGGTTTTATTTTCTTTCGGTTTTTTTATTTATTAAGTATTTTTTTAAAACATTATTTAATTTTAAGAATTTAATCTTTTTAAAAATAATAGTATCAAAAGATAAATTCAAGTACTCACTACGAAATAAATAATATGATTTATGGATTTAAACGATATTAAGGATATTTTTAACACAAATTCTATTGAAATTCTTCAAAAAGGAAGAAATTTAATAATTAAACATAAGGTGGAAACAGGTGAAACAATCAATATCAAATCCTTCAAAATCCCCAACTTTATCAACAAAATAGTTTATCGTTATTTTAGAAAAACTAAAGCGAGAAGATCGTTTGAGTATGCGACTTATTTAATGGAAAACGGAATCGGCACACCGCAACCCATAGCTTATTTTGAAAATTTTGATTTTATTGGTTTAAAAGACAGTTATTACGTGAGTGAGCATTTAGATTGTGATTTGACCTTCCGTGAGTTAGTTCAAATTCCCGAATTTCCGGAAAATGAAATTATATTGCGACAGTTTACACAATTTTGTTACCAATTGCATCAAAAAGGAATCGAATTTAAAGACCACTCTCCCGGAAATACACTTATCAAAAAAAATGAGCAAGGCTTGTATGATTTTTATCTAGTTGATTTAAATCGGATGAATTTTCATGAAAAAATGTCTTTTGAACTTCGAATGAAAAACTTATGTAGGCTGACTCCAAAGCAGGAAATGATTGCGGTGATGAGTAATGAATATGCAAAAGTGTCCGGTGAGTCTGAAAAATTAATATTTGAAACTTTGTGGAAATATACATCGGAATTTCAATGCCGTTTTTTTAGAAAAAAAAGATTAAAAAAGAAATTTCTTTTTTGGAAATAGATATTCTGAAAAAACCACTAAATTTCCATTCTTAAAGGAATTAATGAAATTATCGGTCATCATAACGACATACAATGCAGAGGAATGGTTGCGTAAAGTCTTAATCGGCTACAGCGTTCAAACCGAATCTGATTTTGAAATTGTGATAGCTGATGATGGTTCAACGCCAAAAACAAAAGATGTAATCGCTTGTTTTTCCTCAAAATTTAACCATCCTATCGTTCATGTTTGGCAAGAAGATAACGGATTTCAAAAGCCAAAAATTTTGAATAAAGCGATTTTAGCCTCTAATTCGGATTATTTGCTTTTTACAGATGGTGATTGTATTCCCAGAAAGGATTTTGTCTATACTCATTTAAAATATAAGGAAGAAGGCTTTTTCTTATCAGGTGGTTATTTTAAACTTCCAATGTCAATTTCTAATACAATTTCTGAAAATGATATTGTTTCACAAGATTGTTTTGAGATTTCTTGGTTAAGAGAACAAGGTTTGAAATTCAATTTTAAATTAACTAAATTAACGCACAATCCATTATTGGCCAGTTTCATGAATTGGCTCACACCAACCAAACGTTCATGGAACGGACACAATTCATCCGGATTTAAAAAAGATATTCTCGCCGTAAACGGATTTAATGAAGTGATGAAATATGGTGGTTTAGATAGAGAATTGGGTGAACGAATGTTTAACAACGGTATGCTTTCCAAACAAATTCGATACAGTGCTATTTGCTTGCATTTAGATCATGCGAGAGGTTATTTCAGTCAAGAAGAGTGGAATAAAAATCTAGCCATTCGTGCCTTTAATCGCAAGCATAAAATCATTGAAACCCCAAATGGAATTAACCAAAATGAGTAGCTGAAAACGCTTTTAATTTGGGAATAATTAATTTTGGTGTAAACTTATGATAAAAATTTTCGGCTTCTTTTTTTAATTCTTTTTCAGTTTTGTTATCAAAAAGAGCTGGTTCAAAATCTTTTAAATGAACCGAACAATGATTTTTACCATCTTCAAAAGTTGCCCACATTTTCTTTTCAATCCAAGGTGAAAAAATAATAAAAGAAGGCTTGTTCAATGCTTTTGCCATGTTTATAGCTCCACCATCGTTACCAATAATTACATCACATTCATTCATAATGCCGATGAATGAGCGTAAATCTTGTCCTAATAATTCAAAATAAATTTTACTCTTTGTTTTTTCAGAACATGAATTGTATATTTTTTTGGCTTGTTCAATTTGTTTTGGAAAATAATTAAAAAGAATGTTAACGTCATAATTTTCTCCAATAAAATCAACTAATTCCGACATGAATACGAGGGGATAGGTTTTCTTTTCTTCGCTACCGATTATGCTTATCATTACTGTCTTTTTTGAAGAATCGACACCAAAATCGGAAAAGAGATTTTTAGCTGTTTGAATTTCTTTTTCGGTTAAAAAAAGTTTCGGTATAGGTTGATAAAATGACTCAATGCGTAATGGTTCTAACAACGATAATCGTCTCTCGATGGCTAAGCCTAAATTGGTTTTTGGATTAGCAGAATAAGGAACATTAACATCATAAATAAAATTACGACCTATTTTTTTATACGATATTTTCTTTTTTGCTCCACTCATCGATGACAGCAACCAACTTTCTAGTTTTGAATAGGCATCAATGAGGAGGTCATATTTTTCGGCTCTAATTTTTTTTCCTAATTTCAAAAAAGCTTTTTTACTGTTTTTATGTTCTTCCGTAAAACGAATTATTCGATCTATATTTGGGTTATTGTCTAAAACAGGAATTGTGTTTTCGTGAACTAGATAATCAATTCGAGCATCCGGATAGGCTTCTCTCAATGTGTTACACAAGATAGAACTTAGCAAAACATCGCCAATCATTTTTTGTTGAATTACTAAAATTTTCATGGATTACGGGAGTTTTAATGACTAAACAGCCACATTATATTCCCTCAACGCATCGTTAAGCGAAGTTTTTAAATCAGTTGATGGTTTGCGCTGACCAATAATCAAAGCACAAGGCACTTGATAATCTCCTGCTGTAAATTTTTTGGTATAACTTCCGGGAATTACCACGGATCTGGCAGGTACAATTCCTTTGTATTCTATTGGCTCATTTCCCGTTACATCAATAATTTTTGTAGAGGCTGTCAATACCACATTGGCACCTAAAACGGCTTCTTTTTCAACGCGAACGCCTTCTACTACGATACATCGCGAACCAATGAAAGCTCCGTCTTCAATGATAACGGGTGCTGCTTGTAAAGGTTCTAAAACACCACCAATACCAACACCGCCACTTAAATGAACGTCTTTTCCAATTTGGGCACAGCTTCCAACTGTCGCCCAAGTGTCAACCATCGTTCCTTCGTCTACATACGCTCCAATATTCACATAACTAGGCATTAAAATTACACCTTTAGATATGTAAGCTCCATAACGAGCAACTGCCGGTGGTACTACTCGAATTCCCTTTTCAGCATAATTGCTTTTTAATAACATTTTATCGTGGTATTCAAAAATGCCGGCTTCCCACGTTTCCATCTTCTGTATTGGGAAATACATTACTACCGCTTTTTTAACCCATTCGTTCACTTGCCAACCATTTGTAGTTGGTTCTGCTACGCGAAGTTTTCCGTTGTCTAATAATTCAATGACTTCTCTAATGGCAGCAGTAGTAGTTTCTTCTTGCAATAAAGCTCTGTTTTCCCAAGCTTTTTCTATAGTGTTTTTTAATTCGGTCATGTTTTTTTATTTTGGGCAAAGATAAAATCTTTTGATAAGAAAAAGTGGTTTGATTTTTGCAAGATTGATTTTAGATAGCAAAAAGCTTTAAATTTGTTATAATCAAAATCAATAGTTATGAAAATTACTTCCATCACTTGTATTGCAATCCTATTTTTTAGTGTGGGTTGTACCAAAAAAACCAAAACAGAAGCAACTAATGAAATTTTAAAAGATTCAACAGAAACAATTGTAATCGATGAACACAATGCAAAGAATTCACTTGATTTTATTGGGCTATATAAAGGAATTGTTCCTTGTGCCGATTGTGAGGGAATTGAGACAATTTTGAATTTGAGGGATGAATCTAATTTTGTTTTGACTACACACTATTTGGGAAAAAAAGACTCAAAAATAAATGAACTAAAAGGGACATATACATGGAATAAAGAAGGAAATACTATAGTTTTAACTGGTATAGAAAACGGACCTTCTCAGTATTTTGTGGGTGAGAATTATTTAACCCAATTAGATTTAAAAGGTAATAAAATTACAGGGGATTTAGCGTTTAAGTATGTTCTTGAAAAACAGAATGAAACCGCAGTTGAAATTGCTCCACCGTCTCCGCCTACAAAAAGTAATTTTAATCAATCTCCAACCTCAACTTCTGTTCAAAAACAAGTGGGAAAAGAGGTTTATGCTGTAGTGGGAACAAAATGGAGATTAGTTGAATTAAACGGACGTGTTTTAAAAAATATAAATCAATCAGCAAATGACATGTTTTTGCAATTAAATAAAGAAAATCGTTATTCCGCTTTTGCAGGTTGTAATAGCTTGATGGGTCAATATGAATTGAAAGAAGAATTTTTTAGAATTAAATTTTCTAAAGGAGCTTCTACTATGATGGCTTGCCCGGATATGGATACTGAACAAGAGTTTGTAAAGATGCTGGAAACAGTTGATAATTATAGTATCAATGGTAATCAAATGACGTTGAACAAAGCTCGAATGGCTCCATTGGCAAGATTTGAAGCGATGAAATAATAAAAACAGAATCCTCAAAAGAGGATTTTGTTTTTTGTATAGTATCTTTGAAAAAAAAGAAATGCCTAGAATCCTCGCCATAGATTACGGAATCAAACGAACCGGAATTGCTGTTACCGATGAATTGCAAATTATTGCTTCAGGATTAACGACTGTTCCTTCAGATTTGGTTATAAATTTTTTAAAAGATTATTTTTCAAAAGAAAAGGTAACTGAAATTCTAATTGGAGAACCGAAACAAGTGAATGGTTTACCATCGGAAAGCACACCAATTATTGAAAAATTTGTATCAGATTTTAAAACACAATTTCCAAGCATGAAAGTCATTCGGGTTGATGAACGATTTACTTCTAAAATGGCCTTTCAAACGATGATTGACAGCGGTTTATCAAAAAAACAACGTAAAAATAAAGGCTTAGTTGATGAAATAGCTGCAACCATTCTACTTCAGGATTATTTAACCAGAAAGATGATTTAAATTTTTATTTATAGGAATCAATTCGAAATCTAATACTTTCAATAATTGGTTTATAAATTTGTTGGTGTCTTTTTATCTCTTCGTAAGTTAATATTTTTTTTAATTCAACACGTTGATCTTCAAGGACTACTTTTAAACGTTGTTTTAATTCTTTTTGAGTATTATTTCTGTCTTTATTCAAAATAATCATTTTTTGAAAATTAGAAGTAATGAGATTCATATAAATTTCTTTTACTTCCGGAGTCAAACCAATTAAATCTACATCTGTTTTGTATTTAGCAAGCATATCCTCTTTTTCTTGTTTTGAATAGAGAGCTTTTTCAATGATTACTTGGTCTTTTTCTTCAGTAACTTGCCCAAATGTGTTAATACTAAACATGAAAATAATTAGATAAACATAATTTTTCATAAGCTATTTGTTTGTTTTATATTAAAATTCTATTGGAACAAATATAGAATAATTAATTAATGCTCTAATTGATTTTTTAAAAATGTTTAAATCAGAAGTCCTAAATAGAGGCAAACGCTTTACAGATTTGATTTTTTGTTTATTTTTGCAAAATGATTTCAAAAAATGAAATCTAAAAATTTTAAATCTACAAAATGATATTACCGATTATTGGATATGGTGATCCGGTTTTAAGAAAAGTCGGCGTTGAAATTTCACCGGATAATCCAAACTTGGATATTTTAATTGAAAACATGTATGCCACAATGTACAATGCTTATGGAGTTGGATTAGCGGCACCTCAAATTGGATTATCAATCAGGATGTTTATCATCGATACTGAACCTTTCAGTGAAAATGATGATTTGAAAACTGATGAAAAAAACCAATTAAAATCCTTCAAAAAAACCTTCATTAATGCTAAAATTATCAAAGAAGAAGGTAATGAATGGGCTTTTAACGAAGGTTGTTTGAGTATTCCGGACGTTCGAGAAGATGTTTTTCGAAAAGAAAAAATTACAATTGAATATTGCGAAGAAGATTTTGTTCGTAAAACAGAAGTGTTTGAGGGATTGATAGCAAGGGTAATTCAACATGAATATGATCATATTGAAGGAATTTTATTTACAGATAAAATCTCTTCTTTGAAAAAGACGTTAATTAAAAAAAGATTGCAAAATATCATGGAAGGTAAAATTAGAGCCGACTATAAAATGAAATTTTTCAATAAAAAAGGAAGATAAAAACAAAGTTTAATTTATTCATAACCAATGATTTTACAAAAAATATTAGCCATTTCCGGAAAGCCGGGCTTATTTGAATTGAAAATACAAACCCGAACGGGATTTGTTGCTGAAAGTTTCTTAGACGGAAAAAAAATAACGGTCGGAATGCGAAGTAATGTGAGTTTGCTTTCTGAAATTGCAGTTTATACGTATAATGAAGAAATAAAATTAGCTGAAGTTTTTAAAGCAATTGCTACAAAGGAAAACGATGGACCATCGATATCTCATAAAGAAGATAACAGTTTTTTAAGTTCCTACTTTAGAGAAGTTTTGCCGGAATACGATGAAGAAAGAGTTTATGCTTCGGATATTAAAAAAATTATCAATTGGTATAATATGTTACAACCAAAAGGATTAGTAACTATGGAAGCTTTATTGCAAGAAGTGAAAGAAGAAACGCCTGAATAATAAAAAAATAAAATCTATATAAAAATCCTGCTTTCGAGTAGGATTTTTTATTTTTACACAAATCAAACTCAAATGAATTCTAGAGCAAAACAACTCGAAGCTTTTGGTCGACTGCTGGATATTATGGACGATTTACGCGAAAAATGTCCGTGGGATAAAAAGCAAACATTGGAAAGTCTTCGCCATCTAACCATAGAAGAGACCTACGAATTAGGTGACGCCATTTTAGACAACGATTTACCAGAAATCAAAAAAGAGTTGGGCGATTTGCTATTGCACATTGTTTTTTATGCTAAAATAGGTAGCGAAAGCAATACTTTTGATATTGCCGATGTGGCTAATAGTATTTGTGACAAGTTGATTGACCGTCATCCACATATCTATGGAGATGTTGTTGTGGCAAATGAAGAAGAAGTCAAACAAAATTGGGAAAAACTCAAATTGAAAGAGGGTAAGAAATCAGTTTTAGAAGGAGTGCCCAAAAGTTTACCAGCTTTAGTAAAAGCAAGCCGAATTCAAGATAAAGTAAAAGGTGTAGGTTTTGATTGGGAAGAATCGCATCAAGTGTGGGACAAAGTAGAGGAAGAATTAGCCGAATTGCAGGAAGAGGTGAAATCTGGCAACCATGACAAAATGGTGGCTGAATTTGGTGACGTGCTGTTTTCAATGATCAATTACGCTCGCTTTTTGAAAATTAATCCCGAAGATGCTTTGGAACGTACCAATAAAAAATTCATGAAACGTTTTATGTATTTGGAAAGCAAAGCCGGAGAATTAGGCAAACCCTTATCAGAAATGACCTTAGCAGAAATGGATGTCTTCTGGGAAGAAGCAAAAAAATTGCCATAAGAACTAAATTTTTTTACAAATGAATGTACCTTACTACGCAGTAATTTTTACTTCCAGTCGAACAGAAGTAGATGAATCGTATAGCGAAATGGCAATAAAGATGGTTGAATTGGCTAAACAACAAGAGGGTTTTCTGGGAGTAGAATCAGCCAGAAGTGATATAGGAATTACCGTTTCCTATTGGAAATCATTGGAAGCTATCAAACAATGGAAACAAAACTTAGATCATTTAGATGCTCAACGAAAAGGGAAATCCCTTTGGTATGAGAATTACACCGTTAGAATTGCTTTAGTTGAGAAAGAATATAGTTTTCAAAAAAAAGCTTAGTTGTATACTATTCAGCCAGGCGTTTTAATTTACTTCGATCAATAATAGATATCTTTTTTCCATTCAAATCAATCAATCCACTTTTATTGAATTCGGAAAGTAATCGGATACAACTTTCAGTGGCTGTTCCAATCATTCCTGCCAATTCTTCTCTAGATAGTTGAATATGAAGCGAACCATCCTCTTTTTTTCCAAACGTATCTTCTAAATAGAGTAATGTTTCTGCCAAACGTTCTTTTACCGTTTTTTGAGCCATGGAAACCATATGGTCGTCGGACTCTTTCAAGTCGCCACAAATAGTTTTCATCATATTCATGGAGAACTGATTATTGTTATTGAAAAAACCTAGTACCTCTGTTTTTGGGATAAAACAAACTTCCATATCTTCCAATGCCACAGCACTTAAATTGGCAGGTTCATCACTAATCATAGACCGTTGTCCTAATAATTCTCCGGGTTTAACCAATTTTACAATTTGGTCTTTTCCGTTGGCACTCAATTTCGAAAGTTTGCACACGCCATCTTTGATACAATAAATGCCATTCACTGCTTCGCCTTCTTCAAAAATATTCTCCCCTTTTTTGATCGTGTAGGAAGTTTTGCAGTTGGCCATTTTCAGTAATTCATCTTTATTCAGAGCCTTTAGCGTACTAAATTCCCTTACTATACACTGCTCACACTTGCTCATGGTGTTTGTTTAATTGGTCCAACAAATATAACGAATGTATGACAATTATCATATTTTTAATTTCAACCTTTTATAATATTTGTAGCAGGTAAAATGAGCAAATTATGAGCATTGGAAATTGCTTCCATTGTGGTATTGAAATCAACAAAAAAGAAGAGATTATTTATGACGAAAAAAGTTTTTGTTGCAACGGTTGTAAAACGGTTTACGAAATTTTTAGTCAAAATGATTTAACCTGTTATTATGATTTTCAGGCAGCTCCGGGTGCCACGCCACTAGACATTCAAGGTAAATATGATTTTTTAGACAATGAAGAAATTGTTGCAAAACTTCTCGAATTCAAAGAGGATACAACACATATTGTTTCACTCTACATTCCTCATATACATTGTAGTTCATGTATTTGGATTTTGGAAAATTTACAGAAACTACAAGCAGGAATAACAACATCACAAGTTAATTTTCCTGAAAAGAAAGTACGGATAACATTTAACCCCGAAAAAGCTTCACTCAAAAGGATTGTTGAACTACTCTGTTCCATTGGTTACGAACCTTATATCAGTTTGGATAATTTTGATGAAGGGAAGAAAGTAATCGATCGTAGTTTGATCTATAAAATCGGAGTCGCCTTTTTCTGTTTTGGAAACATTATGCTGCTTTCTTTTCCCGAATATTTTGAGGTAGAAGAATTTTGGATCAACCAATACCGCGGATTTTTCCGGTGGTTGATTTTTGCGATTTCTCTACCTGCTTTCTTTTATTCTGCAAGCGGTTACTATGTTTCTGCTTATAAAAGTATCAAGTCAGGAATGCTCAACATTGATATCCCGATTGCTTTAGGAATTGTGGTCATGTTTATTCGAAGTACGGTTGACATTGTTTTTGATTACGGACAAGGTTTTTTTGATAGCATGACCGGTCTGATTTTTTTCATGCTTTTGGGAAAATTATTTCAAAAGAAAACCTATGATTTTTTGTCATTTGAACGCGATTATAAATCATACTTTCCGATTGCAATCACTAAAATAGTAGCCGATGGTTCTGAAACTTCCGTGCAAGTGTATGACATTGAAAAAGGCGACCGACTCTTAATCAGAAACCAAGAATTGATTCCGGTTGATGGGATTTTAATCTCGGAGAAGGCTTCAATTGATTATAGTTTTGTAACGGGTGAAGCTGTTGCTATTGAAAAAAAATCAGGTGATAAACTATTTGCGGGTGGAAAACAAGTAGGAAAAGTGATTGAAATGGAAGTCCTATTTTCAGTCTCTCAAAGTTATTTAACGCAATTGTGGAGCAACGACGTTTTTCAGAAAAAGGTGGACATCAAGCACAAAACTATTACAGACAAAATCAGTCGGTTTTTTACGCCTGCTTTGCTCGGATTGGCAATTATTTCATTTATTTATTGGGTTTTTATTGATGTCACTACTGCTTTTAATGTGTTTACCGCAATATTAATAGTTGCCTGTCCTTGTGCTTTGGCTTTAACTGCTCCATTTACCTTGGGTAATGTGTTGCGAATTTTGGGTAAGCGAAAGTTTTATCTAAAAAATGCCATTGTAATTGAGCAATTAGCAAAAGTTGATACAATTGTTTTTGACAAAACCGGAACCATCACTACCAATGAGAAAACAGCCATCACATATGAAGGTACTCCATTAAATGATTTAGATTTTAAGTTGTTATACAACGCATTGCGAGGTTCCAATCATCCACTGAGTAGAAGATTATATGATTTTATTCCGCAGCAAACCAAAATGGCTCCCACACACTTTGAAGAACTAATTGGAAAAGGCATCACTGTAACATTCGCAGAAGGAACGATAAAACTAGGGTCTTCCCAATTTTTGCAGCATATGACTGAGAACACCCATAAAAAAACCAAAGTGCATGTAGAAATAGATGGTATTTACAAAGGAAGTTTTGTGTTTAATAATCAATATAGAAAGGGTTTAGAATCATTGTTTGAACTGTTGTCAAAAAAATATGAGTTGGTTGTTTTATCAGGTGATAATGATGGCGAACGTAAAATATTAGAAAAGATGTTGCCGTCCAAAACCACTTTGGTATTTCACCAAAAGCCAGAACAAAAATTAGCCTTTATTGAAAACTTGCAAAAACAAGGTAAAAATGTCCTAATGATTGGGGATGGTTTAAATGATGCCGGTGCATTGGCACAAAGTAATGTGGGAATATCCATTTCAGAAAATGTGAATGTTTTTTCACCTGCATGCGATGGAATTTTGGATGCTTCTCAATTTCAAAAAATTGCATTTTTTATGCAATATTCCAAAAATGCAATGAAAACAATTTATATGAGTTTCGCACTTTCCTTAGCCTACAATGTTGTTGGATTGACTTATGCAGTAACGGGAAATTTGTCGCCATTAGTAGCTGCAATTATTATGCCTTTGAGCACCATTACAATTGTAAGTTTTGTAACAATCATGACAAATATTTATGCCCGCAAACCGTAACCTGAAACCAACAATATTTTTAAAAGCATGACAATTATCATTTTTTATAAAAGACAGTAAATCTAATTTTGTTAACATAATTTTAAGGTATGAGTGTTATTTACATATTAATCTCAATAAGTATTATTGTGGCTGTCTCCTTTTTGTATGCCTTTATTCGGGCTGTAAAAAGTGGCCAGTACGACGACGATTATACTCCCTCTGTCAGAATGCTTTTTGATGACGAACTCAAGAAAAATCCAAACAAAAAACCAATACAAACAATTAAAGAAAAACAAGTATAATTATGGAGATGCAACAATTTTATTACGACAACAAAATTGTAAAGAAGTTCCTCTATGCCAGTATCCTTTTTGGCGTGGTGGGAATGTTAGTAGGGCTCATTTTGGCTCTTATGTTTTTATTTCCCAACATGACCGATGGAATTTCCTGGTTGAGTTTTGGTAGATTAAGACCTTTACATACCAATGCAGTAATTTTCGCATTCGTTGGAAACGCCATTTTTGCTGGTGTTTATTATTCCATGCAGCGATTACTCAAAACCAGAATGTACAGTGATTTATTGAGTAACATCAACTTTTGGGGATGGCAGCTTATTATTGTTGCAGCGGCAATCACTTTACCTTTAGGATATACTTCTTCCAAAGAGTATGCCGAGTTAGAATGGCCCATTGATATTGCCATTGCTTTAATCTGGGTAGTATTCGGTTTGAACATGATTATGACAATCGTAAAACGAAGAGAACGTCATATTTATGTAGCCATTTGGTTTTACATCGCTACTTTCGTTACCGTTGCAGTACTTCATATTTTTAATAGTTTAGAATTACCTGTTTCTGCTTTAAAAAGCTATTCTGTTTATGCAGGTGTTCAAGATGCACTGGTACAATGGTGGTACGGTCACAATGCAGTGGCATTCTTCTTAACCACTCCTTTTTTAGGTTTGATGTACTATTTTGTTCCAAAAGTGGCCAATCGTCCAGTGTATTCCTACCGATTATCTATTATTCACTTTTGGTCGTTAATATTTATTTATATTTGGGCGGGTCCGCACCATTTATTATATACAGCTTTACCTGATTGGGCACAAAATTTAGGAGTTGTATTTTCTGTTATGTTGATTGCTCCTTCTTGGGGTGGTATGATTAACGGACTTTTAACACTTCGAGGTGTTTGGGACAAAGTGCGTACCGATGCTGTTTTGAAATTTTTTGTGGTAGCTATTACCGGTTATGGTATGGCAACTTTTGAAGGCCCAATGCTTTCATTAAAAAATGTAAACGCTATCGCTCACTTTACCGATTGGATTATTGCACACGTGCACGTGGGTGCTTTAGCATGGAATGGTTTCATGACTTTTGGTATGATTTATTGGTTGATTCCTCGAATGACCAAAACCAAATTATATTCTGAAAAATTAGCCAATTTCCATTTCTGGATTGGAACTTTAGGAATCGTATTATATGCGTTACCATTATATGTTGCCGGTTTTACCCAAGCTTCTATGTGGAAACAATTCAACCCTGACGGGACTTTAATGTACGGTAACTTCCTTGAAACAGTGACGCAAATCATGCCAATGTATTGGATGAGAGCCATTGGAGGAACTTTATTTGTAATTGGTTTATTAGTCTTGGTTTATAACATTATTCGAACAGTAGCTCAGGGATCGGCTGTAGAAGATGAATTAGCTGAGGCCCCAGCCTTATCGAATATTAGTAACAAAAGACAAAAAGGTGAAAAATGGCATGCTTGGTTGGAACGCAGACCTATCCAATTTATGTTGTTATCATTGGTTGCCATATTAATTGGTGGAATAATTCAAATTATACCAACCATTGTAGTAAAATCAAATATTCCGACAATTGCCGCAGTTAAGCCTTATTCTCCGCTAGAATTGCAAGGAAGAGACTTATACATTCGTGAAGGTTGTGTGGGTTGTCACTCGCAAATGATTCGTCCGTTCCGATCAGAAGTAGAACGTTATGGTGAATATTCCAAAGCAGGTGAATATGTGTACGATCATCCATTTTTATGGGGATCCAAACGTACGGGTCCGGATTTACATAGGTTGGGTGCTAAATATAATGACAACTGGCATTTTAATCATATGTGGGATCCGCAAAGTACTTCACCGGGTTCAATCATGCCGGGTTATAAATGGCTCTATGAGAATGAAGCTATGGATCACTCATTAATTGAGAAAAAAATGGAAGTCATGGCAACATTGGGTGTTCCTTATACAGATGAGGATATCAAGAATGCCCGTCAGAATATGGATGCACAAGCTTCAGCAATAGAAAAAAACTTGTATTCTGATCCTGATTTTGTAAAATCATATGAAGAAAGCAAAAAGAATGCTGCAACTAAAGGAGAAGAATTCGTTCCTATGAAAGACAGAGAAATAGTGGCATTAATAGCTTACTTACAGCGATTAGGTACCGATATAAAAGTGAAACAAACTGCTCAAAATAAATAGGTATGTTAAAGTTTGTAAAAGGACATATGGATAGCATCTCTGGGATAGAGATCTACCCGATTATTTCACTAAGCATATTCTTTATCTTTTTTGCTTTGCTTTTAGTGTGGGTTTTCACCTATAGTAAAGATAAAATTAATGAATTGAGTGAAATTCCACTGAAAGAAGATAATTAGTAACAACCTCATTATAATAAAAAAATGAAAAAATTAATTCCATCATACGTAAGAGTTCCATTGATTTTTGTCATCGTTTTGGGTGCAATGGAATATTTCATCGATTCAGGGGAACAGCCTGCATTCATAAAGTTTCCTATGGTAGGGCTCTTTTTAGTAGTCTTTTTGTTTCTCTTGATTGCCATTGAAATTGTGGTAAGTGCTGTTGATAATGTTACCTATCATTTATTGACAGATGAACAAAAAAAACAACTTGAAGAAGCTCAGTCCATTCCTTTTGCTGAAAGTAAATTCTATCAAAGTATTTCCAAAAAACTCACGCGTTCTAAAGGAGTTGAGGAGGAACATGATGTTTTACTCGATCATGATTACGATGGTATCAAAGAATTGGACAACGTTTTACCTCCTTGGTGGGTCTATTTGTTCTACATAACAATTGTCTTTGCTTTTATTTATTTAATACGTTTTCATGTGTTCAGTGATTATACGCAAGCCGAAGAATTTGAAACTGAAATGGCCACAGCAAGAGCTGAAATAGAAAAATATAAGTTAACAGCACCTGATTTAATGAACAAGGAGAAAGTGACCTTGTTATCGGATGCAGGTTCTTTAGCTGAAGGTAAAAAACTATATGAGACTTCTACTTGTATCGCCTGTCACAAAACGGATGGAGGTGGTTCTATCGGACCAAATTTAACGGATGATCATTGGATCTTAGGTGGAGGAATCAAAAACGTATTCAATACCATTATGGAAGGCGGACGTGAAGGAAAAGGAATGGTGCCATGGAAAAAGGAAATTAAACCTTCAGATATTCAAAAAATTGCTAGTTATGTAATTTCATTACAAGGAACGAATCCTAAAGATGCAAAAGCACCGGAAGGCGATGTTTGGGTAGATGAAAATGCACCCAAACCAGCAACTGTTACCGATTCCACAGCTACAGATTCTACTAAAAAAACAGTAGAAACTGCAATTAAATAATACATACAAATCCCGTTTCAAGTGGGATTTGTAAATTTTTCAATAAAATGGTATGAGCAAGTTACCCGACGACAGTTTTAGAGACACAATCGGAACCATTGATAAAGAAGGCAAAAGAGCCTTTATCTTTCCTAAGAAACCAAAAGGTCCTTTTTATGATAAAAGGAAGCTGGTCAGTTATTTTTTGTTGGTCTTTTTATTGACAGCTCCCTTTATCAAAATTAACGGACATCAATTTTTGATGTTCAACGTATTGGAAAGACGTTTCAATATTTTCAGTTTTCCATTTTGGCCGCAGGATTTTCACTTATTTGTGATTTCCATGATCATTGGGGTGGTTGGTTTGGCTTTGTTTACAGTTGTTTTCGGACGTATATTTTGTGGTTGGTTTTGTCCGCAAACCATTTTTATGGAAATGGTTTTTCGCAGAATTGAATTCTGGATTGATGGTGATCGAGGAGCTCAAATTCGGTTACAAAAACAAGAATGGAATGCCGAAAAGATTCGTAAAAGAATAACCAAGTGGTTGGTGTTTTTTATCATTTCTTTTATCATTGCAAATGTATTTTTAGCCTATTTGGTCAGTAGCGACCGATTGTTGCTAATGATTAAAGAAGGTCCCGCTCTTCATACAAGTACGTTAATAGCCTTATTAATCTTTACCGCTGTGTTCTATTTTGTTTTTGCATGGTTTAGAGAACAAGTATGTATCATTGCTTGTCCGTATGGAAGAATGCAAGGAGTTTTATTAGACAATAAGTCAATCAACGTTGCATACGACCATGTTCGTGGTGAAAAAGAGCTAGGAAGAGCAAAATTCAATAAACAGGAAGACAGAGCAGCTACCGGAAAAGGTGATTGCATTGATTGTAAATTATGTGTGCATGTGTGTCCTACAGGTATTGATATTCGTAATGGTACGCAATTAGAATGCATTAATTGCACCGCGTGTATGGATGAATGCGATACGATTATGGAAAGTGTTGGTTTACCAAAAGGGTTGATTCGGTATGCAAGTGAAGACGAAATTGTAAAAAAAGAAAAATTCCAATTCACAACCCGAATGAAAGGCTATACCGCTGTTTTAGTCATTTTAATTGGAGTGTTAGTAGGAATGCTTTTCTTGCGAAATGATGTTGAAGCTACTATTTTGAGACTACCTGGACAATTGTTTGAACATAAAGGAGAAAACATCAGTAATGTTTATACGTATAAAATCATAAATAAAACAACTAAGGAATTCAATGAAGTAACATTTAAATTAGTGGATCCCAAAGGTGAAATTATATTGGTTGGAAATCCTCAAGTAAAAGTAAAACCCGATGCTATTGCAAAAGGAACACTATTTATTGAAATAAATCCCGCCTATATTGAAGGCGATAAAATCAAATTGAAAATTGAAGTGTATGAGGGTGATGTATTAATTGAAACTACAACAACCAATTTCATGGGACCAAGAAGCTTTAATTAATAATCGTTGCTTTAGCTAACTTTCATCGGACTTTAGTCCGATGTATTAAAAACATAAAAAATGAAAATAAACTGGGGAACAGGAATTGTCATTGCATTTGGACTTTTTATGACCTTTATTCTATTCTTTGTATTTAAAGTACAATCGGATAGTAAATATGACAATGAACTAGTAGTAGAAGAATATTACAAGCAAGAACTCAAATTTGAAAATCAAATGGAAAAAGAGCAGAATGCAAGTAATATGTCTGAAAAAATTGAAATTAATACTTTAGAGGAAGGAATTAAAATAACATTTCCATCCGATTTAAATAGCTCATTAATTAAAGGAAAAGTGTCCCTTTACCGACCGTCAAACAAAAAGCTGGATTTTGAAGTTCCGATTTCCCTATCCGGTTCACATTTGCTCATACCTGAAAATACTTTGGTTGGCGGTCGTTGGGACATTTCTATTGATTGGACCTACGACGGAAAAGAATTTTTAAATAAAAAAACAATTTATTTTTAAAAGTAAAGGGTAAATAATAAAAGTAACCAATAACCCGTAACTCGTATGCTTTACACTGCAGTACTTTTTGGCTTGATCAGCAGTTTTCATTGCATTGGAATGTGCGGTCCAATTGCTATGATGTTGCCTGTTGATCATAATAATCCCACCAAGAAAGTACTGCAAATCATGTTGTATCATTTGGGACGCTTAACAGCCTACGGAATGTTAGGACTATTTTTTGGAATGTTGGGAAAAGGCCTCTTTCTTGCCGGGTTGCAGCAACAGCTTTCAATTGCAGTCGGAATTCTAATGATTGTACTTGTGGTGGTACCTGAAAAGATTTTAGCTAACTATAATAATTTTTCGAAACCGGTTTACAAGCTTATTTCAAAAGTAAAAGCACATTTAGGAGCACAATTCAAACGGAAATCACCCGATGCATTATTTACCATCGGACTATTAAATGGCTTTTTGCCCTGCGGAATGGTTTATGCAGCACTTTTTGGAGCCATTGCCATGCAAAGCGAACTTTTAGGCGTTGCTTACATGGTTTTGTTTGGACTTGGAACGATTCCCATGATGAGTGCTGTGGTGCTTATTTCAAACTTTATTACGGTTCCTATTCGCAATCGTATTCAACAATTAATTCCTGTTTTTGTAATTGTTATAGGTGCTTTGTTCATCATGCGAGGTATGGGATTGGATATTCCCTATATTTCACCAAACACCACAAGTTTAATTGTTCAGGCAAATCCAGCTTGTCATAATTAATTACTTTTTTTTCTTTTTTTTGAAGGCACTAATTTTCTCCTTAGGGTTTAAAAATTAGTGCCTTTTATATTTCTATTGTCTTAAAATTAAAGTAGTAAACTGATTAATATCATATTTTTTTTTCGTAAAAATTTCGAAATTTATGCTATAATAATTTTTAAATAGTTGTAGTATGACAAATTTTGATATAAATCATGTGAAAAATGTGGTATTGCTTGGACACACGGGTAGCGGAAAAACCACCTTGGCAGAATCGTTGCTTTTTGAAGCTGGAATTATTAACCGACGCGGTACCGTTGAAGATCAGAATACGGTTGGAGATTATTCTGATATGGAACATGAAAAAGGAAAAACACTTTTCTCCAAGTTGATGAACTCCAAATGGAGAGGATACAAAATTAATATTTTAGACACGCCCGGTTATGATGATTTATCGGGCGAAATTATTTCTGCCATGCGAGTGGCAGATTGTGGTTTGATGTTGCTCAATTCCAAAATGGGCGTTGAAGTGGGCACTGATATCATTTGGCAGTATACCAATGATTTCAAACTCCCCGTAATTTTATCAGTCAACCATTTAGACAACGATAAATCGGATTTTGATCGAACCATTACTGAAGCAAAAGAACATTTTGGAAATCAAGTGGTAATTGTTCAATATCCCGTAAATCAAGGAGTACAATTTGATGCAGTCATTGATGTGTTGAATATGGTGATGTATAAGTATTCAAAAAATGGAGGTAAACCTGAAAAAATGGCTATACCGGATTCAGAAAAAGAAAAAGCCAATCGTTTGCATCAGGAATTAATTGAAACCATTGCCGGTAACGACGAAAATTTGATGGAAAAATACTTCGATAAAGGTAAATTAGACGAGGACGAAATGAAACTAGGTCTGCATCATTCACTTATTAAACATGAACTATTTCCTGTTTTTTGTCTTTCTGCAAAATTAAATATGGGTACCGGACGATTGATGGGATTTATTGATAATGTTTGTCCGTCTGCCTTTGAAATGCCAAAACAAAAAACAATTGACGGACAAGAAATTACTTGCTCCGACAAGGGCAACAAAGCTATTTTTGTTTATAAAACAGTAACTGAGCCGCATATTGGTGATTTAAGTTTCTTTAAAGTTCTTTCGGGAACAATCAAAGTAGGTGATGAGTTGACCAATGAAAACACCGGCCAAGTGGAAAAAATAACCCAGTTATTTGAAATGGAGGGAAATAAGCGAATTCCTGTGGATGAACTGGTTGCCGGTGATATCGGTGCTACACAAAAGCTAAAAAATACACATACAAATAACACACTACATCAAAAAGGGTTTCCGATAGAAATCGTACCGATTCAATTTCCTAATCCAACCTATACAATAGCGGTTGAAGGAACCAAAAAAGGAGAAGAAGAAAAATTATCCGCTGCTTTGCATCAATTGGTCGAGGAAGATCCCTCTATCCGAGTGGAAGTTTCTGCCGAATTACGCCAAACGTTGATTCATTGCCAAGGTGAATTACATTTAGCTGTAATCAAATGGAAATTGGAAAATGCACAAAAATTATCTGTTCGTTTCCAAAAGCCAAGAGTTGCCTATCGCGAAACCATTCAAACCGAAGCCGAAACCGTTTACCGGCACAAAAAACAATCGGGCGGAGCAGGTCAATTTGGTGAAATAGCCATGAAAATTGAGCCTTGGTATGACGGTATGCCAGAACCAACCGGAGTTTCTATCCGTGGAAAAGAAGAAATTGATTTACCATGGGGAGGCAAACTTGTGTACTATAATTGCATTGTAGGAGGTGCAATTGATGCTCGTTTTCACCCATCCATCCTGAAGGGAATTATGGAAAAAATGCAACAAGGTCCTCTCACGGGTTCACACGTGCAAGATGTTCGCGTCATCGTATTTGACGGAAAAATGCACCCGGTAGACAGCAATGATTTGTCTTTTAAAATTGCAGGAATGATGGCGTTTAAAGAAAACTTCATCAATGCAAGCCCAAAACTTTTAGAGCCTATTTATAAAGTGACTATCACAGCTCCTGAGGAGATTACCGGAGCGATTATGAGCACCATCCAATCCCATCGTTCAATGGTGGAGGGAATGGACGCCGAAGGCCATTTTACGATTATCAAAGCCCAAATTCCTATTGCTGAAATGCATGAATTTACAAACGATTTACGTTCGTTATCTCAAGGTCGTGCCAGAATTACTATGGAATTTGATCATTATGAAAGTGTTCCTTATGAAATTCAAAATAAATTAATAGCTGATTTTGCAAAAGAAGCTGTGGAAGTATAGTTTTTAGTTGAATATATTTCTTTAAACAAAACGCCCAAATGAAAATTTGGGCGTTTTTATATTTCTTCTATAATCAAACTAAAAAAATAGTGATTAAACCGTCATCGAAAACAATTGTGTGTCGGGAATATTGCGTTTCATTCGTAAATCAAATGCCATACAAATATTGCGAACAAATGCTTTTCCTTTTTCGGTAACTGTAATGGCATTTTCAGTTATTTGAACCAAACCATCATTTTTCATTTCCTGTAATCGTTCGATAACTTCGGGTAGTTCTGAAAAGAAAGTTGCATGTTCGGCCCAAGTGGTGTGAAATTGGCACATTAAATTCAAAATATGTTTCCGAATGATCAAATCTTCTGCAGTCAAAATGTGTCCTCTAAATACAGGCAACTCATTTTGTGCCAATAAATCATAATATTCTTCCAGCGTTTTGACATTCTGAGCAAAACTGAACCAGCTGTCACTAATAGAAGAGACGCCTAATCCAATCATCACTTGCGTTTTTGAAGAGGTATAACCCATAAAATTTCTGTGTATTTTCCCTTCTTTAAATGAATGATACATGCTGTCTGTACCCAAAGCAAAGTGATCCATTCCAATTTCATGATAACCTTTTTTAGAAAGGTGTTTTTTACCTACTTCATAAAGCAATCTTTTTTCATCATCTTTCGGTAAATCTTCATCATTAAAACCACGCTGGCCGTTTCCTTTAATCCATGGCACATGAGCATAACTGTAAAATGCTAATCGATCCGGTTGTAAGGAATTTGTTTTATCAATGGTATCGATAACCTCTGCTATTTTTTGAAAAGGCAGACCAAATATTAAATCATGACCAACAGAGGTGTAACCAATTTCACGTGCCCAAAAAGTTACTTTGGCAACATTGTGAAATGACTGGATTCTATGAATAGCTTTTTGAACGGTTTCTGAGTAGTCCTGAACACCAAAACTAACTCTTCGAAAACCTAAATCAAATAATGTTTGAAGATGTTTACGGGTTGTATTGTTTGGATGACCTTCAAAACTAAATTCATATGCATCATGTTTTTTTGCGGTTTCAAATAATCCGTTTATTAATCGTTTCAGATTTTCAGGATCGAAGAAGGTAGGGGTTCCACCACCCAAATGGATTTCTTTGATGATTGGTTTTTTGGGTAACAACTCGCAGTATAATTCCCATTCTTTTAAAAGAGCTTCAATATAGGTATGCTCTACATCGTGTCGTTTTGTGATGCGTTTATTGCATCCGCAAAAAGTGCATAAACTTTCACAAAACGGTAGGTGTATGTATAAGCTAATACCCTCTGAACTATTGCTATCTGCAAAGGAATGAATCAATGTTTCTTTCCATTTTTCGAGTGAAAAGTTTTTTTCATCCCAATAAGGAACCGTTGGATAACTTGTGTATCGCGGACCAGGGACATTATATTTTTGAATTAGCGACATTTATTATTTCTTTAAACTGTAAAAAAGTTTTGACTTCAATACATCTAATTTCTTTATAGATTTGTATAATTCTACTAAGAATTATAGGTCAAAGATATTTGAGTAATCCTTAAAAAAAAATGATAATTGTCATAACAAAAAAAAACCGACACATGGGTCGGCTTTCTGTTTTATAGTATCTTACTCATGAGAGATATTTCGCAATTGCTTTAGTTTATCTCGCCATGTTTTCAGTTCGTCCTTGTGTTTTTCAATATTTTTAAAAACTTCTTTTACCATAGGATTGTCCTTTTTGGCATGTGTAAAGAATTGAATATTGTTTTCTAATTGGAAGATTTCTGATTGTAATTCGTCAATTTTACGCATGATGAAGATTTTTTCTCCTTCCAATTTACGAGAATCATCTGCTCCGGCTAGTTGGCCTAGCTTATTAGAAAAACGCATCATGTCGCTTTCTTTTTTACTCATACTAAGTTTTTCAAATAAGGCATCGAGAATTTTGTTGAATTTACCTTCAATATGTCTTCTTGAAAAAGGTACTTTTCCATACGATTTCCATTGTTCGATATGAGCTTTTATTGCGTCTAAATCTGTTTTATGATCGCCAACCAATTGAAATTCCTTCAATTGTTCTAAATATTCTTTTTTCTTATCAAATGCTTCAATTTCATCTGAATTAGCTTCATTACGTGTAGCTTTCATTCGGTCAAAAAATTGATTACAGGCATCTTTAAATTCTTTCCAAACCTTATCAGAATATTTTCTGGGCACATGACCAATTTGTTTCCACTCTTCCTGAATTTGTTTCATTAATGGTGTTGTGGCCGCAAAATCTTCACTGACACTAAGTGTTTTTGCCTTTTCAACTAAAGCCATTTTTTTGCTTAAGTTGTCATTTTGTTCTTTTTTAATGTCTTTGTAAAAGGAATTTTTATGCGAATTAAAGTTACGAACGGCTGTTTTGAATTCAGCCCAAGTAGCTTCATTTATTTCTGATGGAACTTTACCGGCAGAAAAGAAGGCATTGCGTAAAGCTTCTACCTTTTCAATTAACCCTTGCCATTGAGAATGTGCTGTAACTTCTTCTGTAGCCAGCTTTTCAATTTCAGCAATGATTTCTTTTTTATTTTCTAAATTAGCAGTTTCTTTTTCACGTTGATTAGTAAATAAACCTTCTCGTTTATCGTGCATTTGTTTTGTTAAGGCACTAAACTGATTCCAAATCTCTTCGCGGTGTTCACGATCAACCGGACCTATTTCTTCTTTCCAAATGCGGTGTAAATCTTGAAGTTCTCTAAAAGCTTTGGTAATATCAACTTCATTTACCAATTCTTCAACTCGGGCAATAATTTTTTGTTTTAGCTCCAAATTGTGTTTGAAATCTTGGTCTCTTGCTTCACGGTCTAGGTGTAAATAATCGTAGAAGTTTTCAACATGGAAATGATAATTATTCCAAACATGATTGTATTTGTCTCTTGGAATTGGTCCAATTGTACGCCATTCTTCTCGCAACTCATTAAAGTGCTTTAAAGTATCTTTAATGTTTTCTTGAGGATTTATTAGGTTTTTTATTTCCTCTACAATGGCTAGTCGACGTTCTAGATTGGCACTTAAATTGTTTTGTAAGCTTTTAAAATGAGCATTTTGCTTCCCTTTTAATTGCTTGTATAAGGTATCAAATTTTGATTTTAAAGGTAAATGATACTCAAAATCTTCATTTGAATCAGGATTTTCAGCTTTAAATTCATCTCTCTTTTCGTCAATAAAGTGATGGTATTTTGCTAGAAATTCTTTTTTAATTTCTTCTACATGTTCTTTTACGGACATCACTTTTTCAACCTCTGTCAGTTTTTCCAATTCATCAACTAATGCTTCCATCGATAGGGAGGCATATTCTAACATCGGTATATTGTGGCGTTCCTTCAACGTTTCATCTTCACTTTCTTCTGCATTCGATTCATCAATAGCATTCAAAGCTATTTGATGTCCATTTTCTGACATTGGAGAATCGCCTGCAAGTTCTTGAGCTGAAATTGTAGCAACCGCTTCTTCTACGACTTCATTCCCTTCAAGAACAACTTCATTAAGTTCTACTGATTCGGGTGCTTCAATTGCTTCCGTAACCTCATTAACTATAGTTTCAGAATTCATTTCTTTAACAGTTTCAACTGACTCATCTACAACGGGTTGAGTGTTATCGGTAATTTCAATTACTTCTTGAATATCGTTTTGTGAAACGTTTTCTTGGTTTCCGTCTGTCTCATTTTCAATTGGCGACAGGTTATCATTCTTTTCTTCTAACATTGTAAAAATGTGTAAGGTTCATAATATAGAGGCGAAAGATACTAAACACTAGTCAAAATTCAAAGTAATCAGGGTATTTATCACTTTTTTTAAATCACATAAAACGATTTAAACAACGGAATCAGTTTTATCAAGCAGGGAATTGTATATTTTATTCCAAATTTTCCATCCTCTTTCAGCTTGTAAAACGAGCATTTCATGCCCGTTTTTGGTAACAGCACCTTTTGATTTAGCCTGTTTTAAAAAAAGTGTTTCTTCCGGATTGTAAATTAAATCATAAGCAATATGTTCCGGGGTGAAGTAGTCATAAGGAATTGGCGGACATTCTTCTATGTTGGGATGAGTTCCTAGCGGAGTACAATTTATAATGAGTTGATAATTATCAAAGGTGGTAGCATTGATGTATTTGTAATCTAAAGCATTTTCTTTTTTACTTTTGGAAACAAAGGTGTATAAAATACCTAATTCTTCTAGCGCAAAGGCTACTGCTTTTGAAGCTCCACCTGTACCTAAGATTAGTGCTTTTTGATGATGAGGTTGTAACAAAGGTAGGATTGATTTTTTAAATCCGTAATAATCTGTATTGTATCCTTTTAGTTTCCCTTTTTTAGTAAATTTAATACAATTAACGGCTCCAATTTTCTGAGCTTTTTCAGAAAGGTTGTCTAAATAAGGTATTACTTTTTCTTTGTAGGGAATGGTGATGTTTAATCCAAATAAAGTTGGATTTTCTCTCAATAATTTTGGAAATTGTGAAATCGCTGATAAATCAAAATTCTCATAGGAACAGTCGTTCAGTTGTTCTTTTTCAAATTTTTCAGTGAAGTATTTTTTTGAAAAAGAATAACTGATGTTTTTTCCGATAAGTCCAAATAATTTATTCATTTTTCACTTTCTTTCGGGGTAAAAACTGTTTGATTAATGGAATGTTTGCCACAATAATGATTAGGATAATGAACTTCTCTAAATGTTCCTTCACATAATCTATTTGACCTAAAAAATATCCTAACAAACTAATGGCGGCAACCCAAAGAAACGCTCCGATAAAACTGAATTTTAAAAAAGTATTATACGGAACATTTGTTGCTCCACTCAAAAAAGGTACTATAGTTCGAACTACCGGAATAAAACGAGCCATAATTATTGAGTTTTTTCCATGCTTATCAAAAAATTCCTGGGCTCTAAGAATATGGCTTTTTCTGATAATAAATGTCTTTTCACTATTTAAAATAAAAGTCCCAAACCGTTTGCCAACATAATAATTTAAATTATCGCCCAATAAGGCTGCAAAAATTAAAAGTGGAACAATGATTACAATGTCTAATTCTCCCCGTGCTGCAATCATTCCAATGGCAAAAATTAGTGCATCACCAGGTAAAAAGGGCATTAAAAATGACATCACTATTAACCCTGTTTCGGCGAAGATCAGGAAAAATAAAATAGCATAAATCCAATTATCATACTTTTCAATTAGTTTTGAAAGAATTTGATCCGGCTGCGATAAAAATTTTATCAGTAAATCAAGATAATCCATTTAATTTGTTTTTGTTCATTCTTCAGCCAAAATCTTTTCTTATTTCGAAAATTTTGCTCCTACTTTTTCTACGATAAAAATAGTTAAAAATCCGGCAATCATCAAAAGTATGGCAATCAATAATAGGTTGTCACCTTCAAAATTTTGAGGTAGTATGCTTTTTTCCATAAAAGCCACTTCGTTTCCATGAGAGTCGATTCGGTTAGATAATACTTTTTTCCATGGCCAGACTTTGTTTAAAGAGCCTAGCATAAATCCGGTTAGCAATGCCATCGTGGTATTTCTATGATGATCAAACATCCAATGTAATACTTTTGAAAACAATTTCAGTCCAAGAATTGCACCGATAGCAAAGGTTCCTAATTTTAGAATCGACTGAACTAAAAGTTCTATATTAAACGTTAGTAAGGCTTCTCTAAAAATATTAATGGTTCCAATAACAACAGTATAGGAGCCCATTAATACTAAAATAAAAGCTCCCGAGATTCCCGGTAATATCATCGCAATAATTGCAATAAATCCCGATAAGAATAAATACGGATAACTATCAGGTGAGGCCACCGGTTCTGCAATCGTGATATAATAAGAAAGCACAGTACCAAGTATAAAAAAGGAAATTGAACCTATAGAAAATTTATCAATTTGTTTGCCTACAAAAAAGATGCTCGCAATCACTAACCCAAAGAAAAATGACCACACCAAAATCGGTTGTGTGACTAACAAATGGGTAATAATTTTTGAAAAAGTAAGTATACTGATAAAAATGCCCGAAAGTAAAGCCAATAAAAAACTTCCATTGATTTGTTGCCAAGCAATTTTAAAACCGTTTTTTTTCCAAGAGGGGAAAAAGGTAAAATCTACTTTGTTAATTGTATCAATCAATTCTTGATATATACCAGAGATAAAAGCAATTGTTCCGCCGGAAACACCGGGAACAACATCGGCAGCACCCATGGCTAATCCTTTAAGAGTAATTAGAAAGTAATCAGGAAAAATTTTTCTCATAAAAAAAAGCGTTCCGCTTTTGGAAACGGAACGCAAATTAGGGAAAATTTTTATAAGTATGTTGGAAATTATGCTAAGATTTTAAATGTTTGGTAATTACATTTTGAACAATTTTTCTATCCCAAACTACCGGAAATAATTCTTGTAAAACGGTTCTGTTTTTAGCATTTAGCCGCAATCCGTTATTCAAATGAATTTTACCTTTTTCGTTTTGCTGTAACATATAATAGATTCCGGCTAAACGATATTCTACTTCATATTGCTCTGGGAAATATTCTGCTGCTTGTACTAAGGTTTGAATAGCACTGTCAAATTCACCTAAAAATTGCAAAATATCTACCCAAAACAACCAAGTGTCTAATTGATAATCACCAAATTCTACTGCTTTTCGGTACCCAAATTCAGCTTCTTCATAAAAATTCATTTGGCGGTTAATGGTTGCATAACGCTTCCAATACAACTGATTTTCATTATCAATGGCCAATGCTTTGTTGACATAAAATAAAGCTTTTTGATAATTTTTTAAACGGATATAAAAATCGGTAATTGCTATCCAACCTTTGTCTAACAAAGGATCTTCATGAACAGTTTTGTTGTAATATTTGATGGCTTCAGCTTTGTTACCTAATTTTTCATAACATTTCCCGATGCGTAATAAAGCATAGGAGGTTGGATCTTCTAATTCAATCGTTCGTTGAAAAGCTTCTATGGCTTCTTCAAATCGTTTAAGTTTTTCGAGTGATTTACCCTTTTCCATGAAGGCTCCAATAAATTCGTCATCAATCAAGGTGGCATAATCAAAACAACGCAAAGCATTTTCATACTTTTTGATGCTGTAACTTAATCGGCCTTGTTGATGCCAGGCAATTTCACTGAAGGGATTTTTCTCAATATAATTTTCTAAATAGTCAATAGCTTCCTTTTGTTGGTCTAAAAATTCAAAACAATAAACTACATTATACAGGGCTGATTGGTCCTCGATGTCAACTTCCAAACATTTTATAAAATTGTATTTCGCTAACTCTAAATTATCCATGAAGAGATATTCCATCCCCATCAAGTTATAAACATCAGCAAAATCTTCCGTAAAGTTTAATGCTTTTTCTAACTCTTCAATGGCTTTTTCGTGTTGGTCACGTTTGGAATAAATATTCGCTTTTTGAATGAATATTTCTTCATTGTGTGGTTCAATTGCATACAACTCGTTAAGCATTTTTTCGGCAATTTCGAGTTTGTCGTCATAAATCAACATTTCGATTTGTACCAATTTTAAACCGGTAGATTTCGGATGTTGTTCAAGAGCTAATTTCAGGGCTTTTTTAGCCAGAGATGCCTTTCCCATATCGAGGTAATGAAGAATAATTTCTTCAAACTCTTCTGAATCAAAAAACAAAACTTTATTGGTTTTGAGCATCGATTCAAATTTCGATAAGGATATGTTATAATCGTCTTCTTCGTGACTTAAATGCATACTCGATTTTTTAAAATTATCCTACAATAAAAATAGCGAAGGATTAGCTTTTTTCTATTTTAATGTCAAATTGTTGTAAACAATTTAATTAACAACTTTTAGGGCTTAGTCCTTAGTGATTAGTCCTTATTATTATCTTTCATAACTTCATCCAATGCTTCCAAAATAATTTTACAACCTTCTTTTATTTCTTCTTCGGAAATGGTTAAGGGTGGTGTAATTCGAATGGCTCGACCTTCAAAAAGTAACCAGAATAGAATTAATCCCTTGTCTTGGCATTTGAAAATTACTTCATTTGTAATTTCGGGTGTTTCAACCATTGCCGCTAACATGAGTCCTTTTCCTCTTATTTCTTGTATCAAAGGGTGTACCAAAAGTTCACGAAACAGTTTTTCTTTTACTAAGGTTTGCGGAATAAGGTTGGTTTCCGTAACCTCCCGCAAGGTAGCTAAACAAGCTGCCGCAATGACAGGATGTCCGCCAAAGGTCGTTATATGCCCTAATTTCGGATTATTACTCAGTAAATCCATGTATTCTGCTTTTGCTGTAAAGGCTCCAACGGGCATTCCGCCGCCCATTCCTTTACCCATAATTACGATATCAGGAACGACTTCATAGTTTTCAAATCCGAATAATTTTCCGGTTCTACCGAAACCGGGTTGTATTTCGTCTATGATTAAAAGTGCTCCCACTTCATCACAGCGTTCTTTTATTTTTCGTAAAAAGCCGTTTTCCGGTTGAATAAATCCGGCTCCTCCCTGAATGCTCTCCAAAATAACGCCTGCTGTTTTGGTTGTTATTTTTTGAATGTCTTCTTCATTATTAAACGTTATGAAGTCCACATCGGGAAGTAATGGTCTAAATACTTGTTTTCGTTCTTCAAATCCCATCACACTCATAGAGCCCATCGTGTTGCCGTGATAAGCATTGTGACAAGAAACCAAATGACTGCGTCCCGTGACTCTTCTAGCCAATTTCAAGGCTCCTTCTGTAGCTTCGGTTCCTGAGTTTACTAAATAGGTTTTATTCAGCGGTTCCGGCATATTTTCTGCCAACAGTTTACAAAATTCAACGGCAGGATGATGAGCATATTCGCCATACACCATAACATGCGAATATTTGTCCAATTGGTCTTTAATGGCTTGATTTACTCTCGGATGTTGATGTCCTAAACTACATGCTGAAACGCCGGCTACAAAATCTAAGTATTTTTTTCCATTTGTGTCAAAAATATAAGAACCTTTTGCATAGGAAACTTCCATGGCAAGGGGGTAGGGAGAGGTTTGTGCTTGGTATTTTAGAAAATCTTCTTTCATAAAAGTGAATGGGTTATGGAAAAAAAGAATATAACCAACTTTAATCCCTAACGCGTAGCTCGCAACTTTTTAACTGTCTTTTTTCTTTTCTTCAACTTCTAATGATTCTTTGCGAACATCCATTGGAACATTTTCTTTTTCTGCTTCAACTTTAGTTTTCTGTTTCATTTTTTCATCATATTCATTTTCTTCAGGAGGAAAAATGTCTTCTTTTGATTTTATTCGCTCCTCGCCACGCCATATAAAGCCACGTAGTTTTCTTGCATTTTCAGGCAAATCTTTTTCAGGATATATTTCACCATCTACTTGTGTAAAAAAGGTGATGGTATCAATTTGATTACCGTCTAAAGTCATGTTGATGCTACTGCTTGCACTTTTGTTAATGCCAATGAGTTCCTGTTCATCATTCCGCATATAATAAACAACTTCAGTGTTTTTAACAACATCTACTTCATAGAGTTTATTGTCCCGAAATTTACCATATAAATTTTGTCCCTTTACCTGATTGTAGCCAGAACCAATGGTATCTTTTGAGGCAATAAAAGTATTGTTGAGTACTTTTAAGGAGTCTAATTTTTCTGTTTCTTTATTAGAAATCAAATGCATGATATCGCCGGTCATTTGATTGTCATAATTCCACATCACCGGATTGCCAATGAGTTTTGTCAAACCGGTTTTTTCAGAGGAATGGAGTGAATCACATTTCCCACTCATATCGGTTTTATAAAAGCGTACATTTGTATAACCTCGAATTACTCGTTCCTCCGGTTTTCCGGTTACGACTAATTTTTTTCCATGAATATAGAGCGTGTCTTTTTCTACTAAAGTCATGGCAACCGCTCTTTTGGTCATCATCAAGGAATCTTTTGCTTTATAAACCTCACCATAATGGCCTTTCACAATACTGTTATTGATAGAATCGGTTACTTTTACATTTCTGGTAGCGGAGGCAAATTCACGATTACGATCATAATACAAGCTATCTCCTTCAATTAATCGATTATTATATTTAATATAAGAGTTTTTGACAAAATGAGCTAAATTCTTTTTAGTATCATAAAAACCTTTCTCAGTATAAATAAAATTCTCTTTACTGGTGATGGTCGATGCTCCAAAAAGATAGGCATGCCCCACATTTTCATAATAATCCAAATGATTGGTCTTAATAACCGACTTTGGATTGGTTATCGTAACCGCATTTCTGAACTGATACATTTTTTTCTGAACCATATACGTGCCCGCTTGGCTCGTCAAAACGTTTTCTTTGTCATTAATTGTGCCACCGGTTTTATAAAAAGCCTGCTGTGTATTCCTGTCAAAATTTAAAATTTCCGATTTTAAAGTAGAACTGGGTGAAGTCATTACAACGTTACCGGACGCATAGGCTTGTTTGTTTTCACCATTATATTCAGCATAAGTGCTTGTCATCGTTATCGTATCGCCTTGAACCATGCGAACGTCACCAAATGCTTTGAGGTAATTTTCTTTTTTAAATAAATAGGCCTTGTTGCAATATAAAATGGCTCCTTCATGGCTAACCCTCACATTGCCGGTCAGCAAAATAGCATCTGGATAGAGGTTTTCATCTACATCAAAAAATTCAGAGTATTCCACAAAGATTTCCTTGTTCTTTTGGGCGTTTGCCTGCAAAAACGGGAAGGTGATAAAAAGAACAAATAAAAAGATTCTCAAGCGTAAATTTTTTTTTGTCAAAATTACTAAAATTGAGGGAAGGACAATACGTCTTGGGAATAATTTAGGTATATCGATCCATGTTTCAAGCTAAGATGTAATTTATGAGTTAGCAATTTCATTTTGATACCTTAAGGATTGTTAATTGTTTGATTGCTTTAATTTGAAATTTTGTTTGACGAGCTTTGATGGTTTTGGTTGTATTTGAACAAGATTGATGATTTTTTTGAAATTTAGAAGGGTTTTGTTCGATATATGTTCGGGATTTGTTCGAACCGGCTTCTTGAAAAGGGGTTGTTTTCTGAACAAATTTGGAAGCAATACAAACTAAGGTGGTGGTGGAGGTTGGTTGCTGCTGCCTATTTCGTAGGAGATACCTCGGCAGGCTCGGTATGAAAAGACTGTACCGCATGATAAAGGTGGGGTTGGAATGATATGAAACAACCCGAAAGGATTCGGACTAGAGTGGGGGATTAGTTAGTGTAATATGGCAAGACAAATTTTATAAACCAGTTAGGTAATTTATCTGTTTTTAGCTCCATATTTCCTTTATAAACCTCAGCAATTAAAATTTGTTCTTTACCTGAATTATCAAATAAATAGGCACGATAAAAAATTTATTACATCTTCAGGTTGATATTCTAAAAGAGATTTTAAAATAAGTCCGGGATGAGAGTCAGCTAAAAAAAGTAATTTTTTTTCTTTTATTTTTAAAATGAAAGCAATTGAACTTCCATTAGTGGGTGTTTTGTCTTCAACTGGAGCTAACGATAATAATTCTGCCATTTGTATTTTATTTGAAGAAATAGGTTGAGAGCCTTTTACTGGACTTTCTTTTATCCAAGTTAAAAGCATTTGAAATGCATCATCATATAATTTCTCTTCTTCTTTGGAATATTTCAAATCATATTTTGTTAATTCACTTTCCCACAATGTCTTTAGATTATCTAACTTTTCTTTATCAGGTGATAAGAGGATTATTTGAGATTCCAGATCAACGTTTACCGTCTGTTTATTTTCTATACAAACGGCCTTTTGATTGAAATCACTATTCCATCTATAATCTCCTTTTAAAATCAAGGCTCCTAAAGTTGTTCCTTGTTCAGCACTGATTTGGTTTTCACCATTTTTTAATTCGTTATTGAAATACCCTCTATTTAAAATATTCTTTATTATTTTTTCCTCCTTATTTGAACTATTTTCTTCTTTTTCAGTATCGTTTAATAAGTGTCGGAAAGTATTGTGCCAAACTTCTTTAATTTCAATAAACTTTTCCTGATTGTCTTTTAAAAAAGGCATTGCTCCCCAGATGTGGTCTGAATCAATATGAGTTATTATTAATTTTTCTAAACATTCTCCATTATCTGCTATTTCAATCAATTCTTTCTTTATGTAAGTATTGTAAGTTATAACATAGCCACAGTCAATTAATAAATGTTTTTTCTCATTTGTACCATAACTGATTAATAAACTATCTCCATTTAAGGCAGGGAAAACAGATATTGTTATTGAAAAAATATTATTCTTCATAAAACTTCATTTTAATTTCTATGCATAAAATGCTTTTTCCATCAATTCTTGTTCGCTTCGGGAAATTCCGATTTCATTTGCAATTGTTTTCCATTTGGTTGTAACTTCCAAGACTTCTTGTATAATTACCTCCATTTGATTCTTGTTTAAACGGAAATATTCACCTACACTTTTTGCTAAATCGAAATCCAAAGCATTGTTATCGGTGTCAATGTTTAAGGCTAAGCCGTCTTTGTCTATTGAGGGGTTGAGGTCATAAGCCGGTGATAAAATCCAACCTTCTTTGGTTAGTATAAAGCCATGATTTCTTAAATGATCATCGGTGTTGGAAATCGCTATGTTGAAGATGATTCTTCGCCATAATTGGTGTAGGTTGGCTTTTATGTTTGCTCCGTTATTACTTATGAATTCTGCGATGTCAAGGTAGCTTGCTTGGTTGTCTCGAATGGTATCTTCATTATTTCCGGTTATTGTCATTGCGGATGCAAAGTGGATTCGTTCTCCGTTTTCACGGTCGAAACGTTTTGTGAAAAAGGTATGGTGTTTGCCTAAAATTCTTTCCATACGACAAGGTGCCATTTCAATTCCAGCTTTAGTTGCCAATTGATAGGCTAAAAATTCCCAAGCTGCTTTGTCAATGGTATCTGTTTTAGATGGAAATTTGGCAATCCAAAGACTTTTATCTGCGTCTAGAATATTGGCTTTAGGTCGTGCTCCACCTAATGACGAACCGGGTGTTATTAGTACTGAAAGGTATCTGTTGACATCTTCACTATCTATATCATTTTCAAAAATGAAGGCAGCATTTTGAAGCTCTCTAATTGAAGTCCATGGAGGTGTGGAGGCTGTTTTGTTATTGTCTAAAAATTCACCTACTGGGTCTATTTTAAAACGCAGTGCCCCCATACGGCTTTCATCAAAAACACCTAATAGAAAGTCTATATCGTAAAGCGTTTTGGGCTTTACATTCTTTTCTCTTGCCAGTTGTGCTTCTCTTCGTTTCATTAGTGTGCGTCCCCAAGTATCGGGCATGCTGTCGAGAAAAATTCCGAAGTTTTCTTTTTGATTTGGATATTGTGGTCCACCATACAATTGTATGTCGGGGTCGAG
>Ga0164292_10000222_pt1 | contig 40925 bp, 37 predicted proteins | sample GEODES117metaG_FD_111486 | JGI IMG/M metagenome (GOLD analysis project Ga0164292, IMG submission 111486) | Eutrophic lake water microbial communities from Lake Mendota, Wisconsin, USA - GEODES117 metaG | ecosystem: Environmental > Aquatic > Freshwater > Lake | place: USA: Lake Mendota...
GAGACGAGTTGCTCTGTTTTGTTGCCGTCGATTGATTGTTGTCTTCGGTCTTCAAGCAATGAGTGAATGACCACGATTGCCATGACGGACAGGAATGGCAGGTTCTGGCGGAATGAATTGAAATCTGACTTCGTGGTGATGCCGAGATAAAACCCGAGGCTTGCTAGGACAGCAAACTTGAGTGTGTCAACCGAACGTTTTGGGATAAAGAGAGAGAGTGAAAAGAGGACTGGTACCAGAATCGTTTCCGGGAAAATGATTCGAGGAAGCCACAGGTCGGTAACGCTCCGCTCAATGGCTACAAAATCGGCACCGAGAAATTGCAGTCCGGTGAAGTTGGCGAGAACCTGGAAGGTCTGATCTTTGTTGAACACGCCATAGAACCGAAATGGAGTGTCGTGATATGCGGCGAGGGCAAAGCTGTACACCGTTGCACCGAGCGCGACAGTGCCAACAAGCGCAACAAGGACGGTGACGTAGTACCAGTCACGCTTCACGCGCTTGAAGAGCAGTGTTACAAGTGCACCAAGGATGATCGCTAACCCAATGTGTGGGCGAAGCAGGGTAATGACCACGAGGCCGAGCACACGCAGCGAGGGGTTCTTGCCAACAAACACATAGGTCACTCCGGCGAGGAGCATGGTTTCGCGAAGAGCGAGAAGCGAGAAGAAAAATGCCACTGGCCCTGTTGCGAGCCACGCGTATACGGGACGGAAGGGGATTCCTTTTCTTCGGAAATAGCCCCTCAGGGTGATCACGTTGAGAAGGAAGCAAGAGAAGGCCACGAACTTCATGGCCAAGATGGGGTTGATGCCGCCGAGGGTAAGGAGATACGCGGGACCAAGGTAGGCGTATCGACGGTCGATGAGCTCCTGAACACTCGTCGGTCGGCCCCCCCACTCGAGTTTGCCGAGCATGAATTGATGGAATTCTTGATCATTGGAGTAAAAGCCGAGTTGTCCAACCGGTCCGTATCGGTAGTAGATGACGGCCACACCGACGGCCCACAGAGTGGTGAGCGCGACGAGCGGTATGCGTGTGAGGTACGGAGAAAACACTGCGATGGCGAAGATGCCTAGAAGGATCGCCTGGAGATAGAACACCTCAGATCACCCCAGACGTGCGGCGATGCGGCGTCCCACGATCTTGCCGAGCACCGGCGGCTGCGAGTGTTCCCATTCTCCGAGAAAGCGTACGACGTTGGCGCCGGTGCCTTGCTTGAAGTCGTAAACACCCTTGTTGTTGATGGGGTCTGCGCCGCCTAGGTCGTACGAGCGCACGCCTCGCTGACGACAGATTTCCATCAACTCCCAGAATGCTCGATATGAGGCGTACGACTTGCGTCCTTCTGGCGTCGCTGCAGCAAATGTGTCCCAGGCCAAGTCGCCCATGACTAACGCGCCGCGAAGGGCGAGCATATTGCCTTCCGCGTCGTCACATCGCACGATTATGCAGTCGTCACCAAAAAGGGAGATGAGTGATTGGATCGAACTTAATGAGTTCTGCTGAGCGAGGTGCTCGATGCCTTTGTACGAGTGCATTGCGTCATAGACGTTCTTCATTTCGTCTGCGGATGGGTTCACCCAGTGGTAGGCGACGATCGGTCGCTTCAGCGATCGCTTTAGATTGTGCCGCCAGTTTTTGGTCGACAGGGACTCGCGAACAGTCGCGTCTGTTGTTAAGTCGTACACGAGGCTAAGACCGCTCAAGATGGTCTCCTGGCTGTTGATCCAGCCTTGACGAGACATCATGGCCGCATCGCCATCGTCGTAAGGCCTCATGGTGTTGAGTCGGAACACGACGTATCGAGCGCCGATTGCTCGCGAAATTGCTCGACGCATTTCACGACCGCATTCGGCGAGGTCGCCAACGGGTCCACCCGGTGACCACACCAATCCGACGAAGGACAAATATCGACGCGTCTGCACCTGAATCATCGCAACAACACGGCCATTGCGTCGGGCGACCATGCGGATGGGCGTCCAACCAAACTGCTGTCGATGCTTGCCCCAACGGTGGCTTTGATAGACGGACGCTCCGGCACAAGTGCGAACGGTGGCGTCCCAGTCGATGTCGCTTCCTTCCCAGCGTTCCCATTGGGTGTCCGCTGGCTTGAAAAACTCGGTGCCTCCACGTTGCGTGCCGCGAATGATCCGAGCAACTGCAGAGTTGCCGAGGGTGCGCGAGATGCGCGAACCGGCATCCCACTCGCCGAGATACTCAACGGTCTCACCACCAAAACCCAGTTTGAAGTGGTCAACTCCCGAAGCGCGTCGATCGTGAGGAGCAATACCGCCAAGATCAAACAGCGTGATGCCCAACCCCATCAGGTGGTTGCGCAACGCAAACATCATTCCGTATGCAGCGGACAGCGTTCGACCATGTTGAGTCGTTGCAGCCGCGAGATAGTGCGCCCGAGCACCCTGTGAGACGACCAAGGCACCCGATACGGCCTGCCCGTTGTGGTGTCCCACAATGACCGTCATCGCAGCACCAAGCTCCTGTCGCATCAATTTCAGTTGTTCCAGCGAATAAATCGGAATATGGATCTGTTTCTCACTCACCATTTGCTGTAACAAATTGGCCAACGTCGCAAGACTTGCGTCATCGGTCCCGGTCGACCATTCGATGCCGTGCTTGTTGGCCTGCCGTACGTAGTAGCGATGCTTTTTCGACATCGCAGTTAACCACTCGTCGGCGGTGCCAGAGAGTTGTAGATAGACGGAGTACCGACTGTTGACCTGTCGTTTTGCTCGCACCATGAAGGAGTTACGTGCGAAGAACTCCGTCTTTGTTGTGGGTTGCATGACATTGCAGCGCATGAAGCAGCGGCCAACTTCGTCTTCGAGTGCCGCATAGAGCAACTTCATGTCCTCGGCGAGGCCGTTCATTCGTGTTGCTACGGGGCCGCCGGGTATCCACGCGAACTCGATGCCGCCGGGCATCTTGCGGCACAGCACTTGGGCAAGCGTGACATCGTGGGAGTGTGGGTTGATGCGATGGAATCGCAGTGGACGCCAGCCGCTGCGTCGCTGGAATTCACCCCATCCCCAACTTTGGAACACGGGCGCGTCACCAACTCGTGTGATGAGGTCAGACCATGTCTGCCGGTCGTGGATGAGCGCCCATTCGCCGTGGGTGTTCAAATGAAGTTCACCAGCCAAACGTTGCGGTAGTGGTTCGGCGCCTGGGCCGCGACTTGTTCGGGCAGCGCAGGCCACGTCATCGTCGTCACATGGTACCGACGGACAATTTTGGTTACTTCAGTTGCTGCGTGAGTGTCGGCACGAAATGGAATGCCATAGGGGACCACACCTGCCTCGAGCCGGTCATAGAGCAGTGTCACGCCTGGCACATGTCCGACTTCTTTGCACAGACGAATGAAGAGCGAGCGACGACGCTCAGATTCGCGGGCAGGATCCTGTTTGTCGAGGACTTGATTTGATGTGCAGCCGATTGCGTGTTGCGTGGGCAACTCGTGCTCTTCGCGCGCTGAACTCAGGAGCACCGATGGCCTCCCAGCAAGTTGTCGAGCTACGCGAATGATCGCGCGCATCATTGACATGAATGGCAGTGTCGTCTTGCGCTCCAAGCGAGATAAGTGATATCGAAGTTGGTCAAAGGGCGAGTCCACATGGTCAAGGCAGTAGCGGGGGACGGTGGAGTCGGTGTTCGTCGCAGCCAGTAGCGCTGAACCAGTAGTGACATGAAACGTCTTGCGCATGCTGAGGATGCCGTAGTCGCCCCGCGTGCCGAGGAGAGAACCCGAGCTGTCACGACTGAATAGCCCGTGTGCGTTGTCTTCAATCAGTCGTGCGTGGTGACGGGTGCAATACTCGCGAAACGGTGCGAGGTCCTGGGGAAACCCGAAGTAGTTCACGGCGAGTACGGCCGTTGCGGCCGGACATTGATCTAACTGTCGTGGGCGAAGCTGCTCGTCGACGTCATAGAACGCCACGTGTGCGTTGAGCGCATGAACACTCGCAAGGACATCTCGGCAAATAAAGGCGGGAAGGAGAACCGTGGAGCCCGCAGAAACACCAGCCTGGTTGAGTGCCTCAACGAGTGCGTGTCGGGCATAGGCGTATCGAGCGACCACGTGGGGGTGGTATTCGCGTAAGACGTCCATCCTCATCGCCTCCGAGGGGGCGCGAGGAGGATGATTGCCGCATACGTCTTTGCCGCAAACGGGAAGGTGGCGAGTGATCGTAGGTATTGACCAAGGGCCAGGCTGCGTTGACGTGCTGCTGCGAACCCGCGACCGGCCGTGTAGGTGCAACGAGCCATTCGTCTACGTCGGTGCCACGATCCGATCGAATTGTCGAGTGCAAGATGCTTAGTTACCACCGCCTGTTCGGCAGCGAGGTGTCGAAGAACTGCACCGCTTGCATTTGATTCGTGTCGACGATATTCACCCAAGACCTGGGGAATGAACTCGATGCGATTCCCAGCACGTGCAAGCTTCATCCACAATTCGTAATCCTCCGCCGTGACAAAGGAGGGGTCTTCGTCGAACATGCCGACTGCGAGCAGAGCGGATCGCCGCACAGTCGTTGCCGATGTCGAGATGCAGTTTTGACGAAGCAGAAGGTTGCGCCACGTCGCCATTTCAGCGGGGCCGTAGTGCATCGTCCGGGGGGCAAGACCGCCGCCTACCCAATTCTCTGCATGACACACAAGATCGGCACCTGCCTCGAGCGCGCGAAGCGAGAGTTCGAGCTTGCGTGGCATCCAGATGTCATCAGAGTCGAGGAATGCAACGAATGTGCCCGTTGCGTGTCGGATACCTTCGTTGCGTCCAGCAGCGATTATGCCGTTGTTGCGGAAGTTGATGAGCGTGATCCGAGGGTCATTGAACGAACGCACGACATCTTCGGTGTTGTCCTCGGAAAAGTTATTTATGACCAACACTTCCCACAGGGGATACGTCTGGTCAATCACTGACTGCAGCGCTCCTGCAAGAAATCGGGCATGGTTATAGGTCGGGATAACGATGGACACTGTTGGGGTGGTGGCAATCACGACGCGCCGCCAAAAGTTTCGGCGCAATAGCGCAGAAGCGCATCTACTTCGGAATCAAGATCATCGGAAAGCTGCAGACCAGTCGAACGAAGCTTCGACGAGTCATAGTGCAGACCGGGCGAGGCATCCTCATTCAGTGCAGGAGGAATGTGGAGCTCAAGATCAAGTCCGAGCACGGCTTTGGCTCGGACTTGTACTCGCTTCGCAACGTCAATCACGCGCATTGCTTCGGGTGACCCAAGATTGAAGAGACCATCACCAACAACATCGGTGGGCATATCGATGGTGTGGACGAGCGCGCTACAGACATCAGTGAAGGGAATGAAGTTGCGGTGCTGTAACCCCGACGATTTCAACGTAAGCGAACCATTCACGATGGCCTGACGGCACAAGTCGTTGATGACGATCTGCCAGATCGCGTTGTCACGAAGTTTTGGGTAACCAAATCCATTGGATAGCCGAAGACGAACCGTTGTCATGGCATTCGTTTCGTGAACGTTCGCGAGGAGTTTTTCTGCCTCGAGATGGGTTGTCGCATAAGGCTGCTGGGGATTCGGAGGTGTGCTTTCGGTGATGTGACCCGTGTAGGGCGTGCCGTACACATGTCCGGTCGACATGAAGACAATGCGCGGGACACCGCTTCGCTGTGCATTGTCTATGAGATGGCGGGTGCCGTCAACGCCCACACGCCATGCCTCATCGGGGTCGTCCTTAGCCTGAAAGTCGGTAAGTGACACGAGATGCACGACGGTGTCGATGCCATCCAGCAGTTGCGACCAGTCTCCGGCGTCGGTGATATCGAGGACGCACGTCTGGGCCCCCGGCGCCCACGCCGGAGCGTCTCGTGGCACACGCGACGAAAGCGTCAAGCGGTGGCGGCTTGTGGCGGCGAGACGTTCGGCGAGACGGGCACCAATTGTTCCGAATCCTCCAAGAATGAGGACGTGCGAGGTCATCGGTGCTTGATGGCCCAATCGTAGGGAATCGAGTTGTTATCAGGATCAACTCGGGAAATCTCATTTGGATCGTGGGGGATGGATGCGCAGTTCGCAACCAATGACATCTCCGTGCCGAGACCTTTAAATCCGTTCCACACCAGCGGCGGCACGGTCACAAGAAGGTAGTTGTCTGGTCCGAGAATGAGTTCCTGGACCTCGCCTTTTGTCGGACTCGAAGGTCGATCGTCGTACAAAACAAACTTGATTCGCCCGACCGGTACTGCATAGTTCAGTGTCATCGTCTGGTGAAGATGCCATGCCTTCACTACGTCGGGGTACACACATGAGAAGTAGATCTCACCAAAATGATCGAAGTGTTCGTCGGTTGTCTTGAGCATGTGCATGACTTTTCCGCGCTCATCGTGAATTTGGCGAAGTGGTGTGATCTTGACACCGTCGATCATGATCGAGCCTCCATGTACTTACGGATGTGTTCTCTTGTGATTTCAATCGCAGGAGCACCATGGTGCTGATCGCGATACCACCCGACGGTGCGTTCGATGGTCGTGGGGAAGTCCCATCGAGGACGCCAGTCGAGTTCCTTGCGTGCCTTGGCACAGTTCAGGTTGAGTAAGCCTGCTTCGTGCATCGCGCCATCTTGTGGAACCACTTCAACGCGTCCTGATCCCCAATGGTGGAGCGTTGCGTCGACCACATCGCCCACCGTGTGGATGGAGGTCTCTTCGGGTCCAAAGTTCCACGACCCTGTGGCGCGATCGGGACTATTCAGGAGGTGAGCAGTCAATACCAGATAACCCGAAAGGGGCTCGAGTACATGCTGCCATGGTCGTGTCGACTTTGGGCTGCGAATACGGATGGGCTCTCCTGCAGAGAGTGCGCGAATGCAGTCCGGAATGATGCGATCCTCGGCCCAGTCACCACCGCCGATGACGTTGCCTGCACGTGCTGATGCTGCGCCAAAATCGTGACGTGAGCGGAAAAATGAATCGTTGTATGACGAGAACACCAATTCCGCAGCAGCCTTTGAGGCGCTATACGGATCGTGTCCTCCTAATTCATCAGACTCGACGTAACCGACGTTGGTCTCACGATTGCGGTAACACTTGTCGGACGTGGCAAACATCAATGCGCGAACGGTGTCGCTATGTCGCACAGCTTCCAGCACATTGACGCCACCGCCAACGTTGGTGTCGAAGGTTTCTTTCGGATCCCGATAGGAACGGCGCACAAGTGGTTGGGCAGCGAGATGGATCACGATTTCGGGTCGAGCCCTATCGAACATCGTGTTGACGGATTCGAGGTCGCGAACATCACCATCGACGTGATGAATGAGCGCGTGTAGTCCGAGTTGCTCGAAGTGGGAGACAGGCCCTTCTGGAGGAAGTGCGTATCCAAATACTTCGGCACCGAGATCGTGCAGCCACAGCGACAACCACGACCCTTTGAAACCGGTATCCCCGGTAATGAGAACGCGCTTGCCCGCAAAGGCGCGGGTTGCTGCTACCAGCGCTTCCAAGGCTGACTTTCACTCTCCGCGAGCGTATTGAGCAGACTCCAGTCGCGGTGGGTGTCCATGCACTGCCAGAAGTCGTCGTGTTCGAAAACAGAAAGCTGATTGTTGCGCACAAGACCACGCATTGGCTCCTGCTCGAAAACCAGGTCTTCTCGGTTGTCGAGGTAGTCGTAGATTGACGGCTCAAGGACGAAGAATCCACCAGAGATACGGCCGCCTGTGGCCTGTGGCTTTTCGTTGAATTCAGCCGCAACTCCGTTGTTATTGACAACGAGTTCGCCAAATCGTCCTGGAGGGCGAACTCCCGTGACCGTGGCGACACTTCCTTGCGACTTGTGGAAGGCGACGAGCGCATCAATGTCCACATTGCTGAGGCCATCGCCATAGGTCAGCATGAAGGTGTCATTGCCCACGAACTCTTGGACGCGTTTGACGCGTGCACCGGTCATGGCCTCTAGTCCCGTGTCGACGAGGGTCACCTTCCAGTCGACGTCGCTGTCTTTCGAGTGGTAGGTGATGCCGTCGTCGCGGCCCAGATCGACGGTGAAGTTCCGTGTTCGTGCCCGATAGTTAAGGAAGAAATCCTTGATGACTTCTCCCTTGTAGCCAAGGCACAACACGAACTCGTCATGCCCAAAGTGGGCGTAGTAGCGCATCAAGTGCCAGAGGATTGGGAGACGGCCAATTGTGATCATTGGCTTGGGAACGTCGGCTGCAACGTCACGGATGCGGGTGCCTTGACCTCCGCAGAGAATGACCGTTTTCATGGGGTGGCACCTACCGATCGCTAGCCGACAAATCTCGCACTGCGGCCCTATCAAGATACCAACGGGTCGGATGTACCTGAACCGCCGGTGGATCCCATCCACTGTGGATACGGGCGATGACCGCCGATTTTTCCTCGCCAAATGCGGCGACGAGTCGATGAGTGGACGCGCGAAGGGTGTTGATCGATAGCGATACCCGCTCAGCGGGTGGTCGTGGTGAGTCGTCAACTGCAACCGTCGTAGTGGTTGATTCGACAGACGAATGGTTGGGAAAGAGGCTTGCAACGTGGCCGTCTTCGCCGATGCTGAGAAAAACCACGTCAAAGTGTGGGAATGCATCGATGGTCGAGGCATAACGCGCTGCGCCTTCATGCGGTCCGTGTTCCGCAGGTATCGAGTGGATCGCTCTGCGTTCCATGCGGCGCGATTCGACAAGTAACTCAATGAGTAAATGGTCGTTGCGCTCGGGGCTTTCGGTTCCCACGCACCGTTCATCTGCAAGATAGAACTCCACGCCGTCAAAGTTTGCTCGCAGATTGACCAGTCGAGTGAGCACATGACGGGCTGCGTTACCACCGCAGATGGCGATGCGACAGACACCGCGTTCTCGCACGGCCGAGTCGATGATTAACGAGAGGTCGTTTGCGCACGCGTCAACTGCGGCGTCCACGGTGTTGGAGATTGTGGCCGGCGCATCTCCGAACGAAATCGAATCGTCCCGCACGGAGAAAAGAGTACTGCTATGAGTTGGGTTCGAGAAGCAGTCGACGCCACCGCATCAGATCTGCATCAACATGAAACAACGAATGATCCGTCGTGGCCTGAGCAGATGTGGGCAAGAGCATGTCTTGCAATGCAGATTCGAATTCTTCAGCAGTTCCAACAACCTTGAGCAAGGGGTGTTCGCGAATTGTGCTCAGATCGAGTTCGGTGGGGTCGAGGACGCAGATCGTGGGGATGCCGCGAGAGAGCGCCTCCAACACGGTTGATCCACTTGCTCCTGTGATCAGGACACGTGCGCGGCGTAAGAGATCTGAAACATGGTCTGCACTGGCAGTGGCGTTGAGGGGCCGCAAGTCGAACGTCGTTGCATCGACGAGGGGGTGTGCCTTGAACTCCACGGCGTGATGAGTTGCCGACTTTTGGCGGGCGTGAGTGAGAAATTGCAGATATCGCTGCGTGGAGGAATGGTCGAGTTCGCCGAGCACCACGATTTCGTCGCCTTGGCCACACGCAGAGTCGGGGGTATTGAGGTAGAGATACATCAGCGCCTCGACCTCGCACAGGCGGTCTGCAGGCCATCCTCCATGTTCTAATTCCTGGCGTGCGAGTAATGAATTGACGGCAATGACGTCCGGCTTTCCAAATCGCGAGTCGGTGAGCGTTCCGGCGCTCACGAAGTAGCGCACATCCCAGAATCGAATCGTGGAGTGTGGCACCGCAATCAGCGGTACAGGTTGGTGCTTTCGCCATGTATGAACGAGTGCTGCTTCCCATGGCTGATTCTCGTAGATATAGAGACAGCGCTTGGCCCCGTGGGCTAAGCCGATGGTCGATTCGAGAGCGGTGTGCAGCATCGCCATGCTCATGGCATGCGATCCCCGGAAGGACTCCTCCCAGTCGTGTTTGAAGATTGGCCAAAGATCTGCACGCTCAGAACGAAAGCGCTCGGCAATGTCTGTTGATTGCCGGCCAAGACGGCGGATGGTTCGATAGCGACGAAAGGTTGCTCCGAGCTCGTGAAGTCCGTGGATGTCGTCGAGTAGGACGTGTTTACTGGGAAGATTAGAAGAGTTGAACCGTTTCAACAGTTGACGTGCACGGCGTCGCGTAGGGATCGCCGAATGGGGAGTAAATCGGTGGAGCCACAGCGTGCCTCCTGTGAGTATCTCCGGAAGGTGGGCCCAATACTGTGAGCGGAATGGCCCCCCGCTAAGGGACTGTGGTTCCAATCGGAAGAGATAATCGACGATCACGTTGTCATGCGGGGGTTGGTGTTTGCGTGGCATGAATCGAAACCCGCTCAGCAGTACTCGCGCGGCACGGAGCGGTGATAACCGAGAGTGTCGTGGCGTGGCTGTCCTCTGCGATTCGTGTGGAATGCCGAGGAGCTGTGCCGTTGACACGATGCTCTGCATTATTCGCTCGTCGGAGACTCCCACGATAAGCAACCTCGGTCGTCGCTCATCAATGAGATCGGCGAGCGCCAACATCTTTACTGCCTCTGGAAGGACACCGAGATCCCCCCATCGTTTGGCAAACACCAGGGTCATCCACCAGTAACTCAGATCGTCATCAGCGCGAAGAGAATCAACGAGGTCACCTGTGGGGTGAGGGGATGTTTCGAGGTGGCGAACAAAGTTGAGCAGTGCATCGCGATAACGCAGAGGTTGTTCACGGATGATGCTGGGGAGTGAGATATGTCGTGAAACCCCATCGGCAAATTCACTCCATGCGACGACCAGGTCGACATGGGTCGACACGTGGGTGAAGTCGTCGCCGACGTACCAGACGTCCGATGACGTCACGGCATCGAGAACGGGACGCGTCCGTTCGTCGCAACGACGGAACAGGGTTCGTGGAAGTGGGTCATTTTCAGCGAGACCGTTCCGCCAGCACCTTCAATAACTGCGAGGCCAGCAGCAACGTCCCAGATCATGATCTGGCGTTCAAAGTAGGTATCCGCCGCACCACGCGCCACCAACATCAATGAGGCTGCAGCTGATCCGATCATGCGCACTTTGCCAAACACGAGGATGTGCGACATGTATTCACCGATAGCAGCAGTGTCCTTGGCAGGGAATCGGCTAGGGAATCCGGTGCAGACAGTTGCACGGGACAGCAGTGATTCCGCAGACACGGCGATGGGGCCATTGTCATCATGCGACGGAATGTCGCGACCACCCCAATACAGCCGCTTTGCGCTGAGGTCGTACAGCACACCGAAAACGGGTGCGCCATTTTGCCAAAGCGCAACACAAATCATGGAGGGGCCGAGTCGCCTTGAGAAGTTGTAACTGCCATCGAGTGGGTCGATAATCCACAAGAGGCTGTCAGGCGACTGATGGTGCGAGTCTTCGGTTTCCTCGCTGAGCACAGGAATACCAGTTGCAGCGAGACCGTCGAGGAGGTGCTTTTCGAGAAACTTGTCGGCAACGAGTTTCACCTCGCGCTCACCGATCAGGCGATCGGTGACCGAACCCAGAGTTGCGTGGTCAGCAGCATCGAGTGCTTTCGCCGCATCCCGCACAAGCTGCTTTGCTGTCTCGAGTAGCGCGTGTAGGTCGGTCATGGCATATTGATTTCTGGGCTTGGAATCCCAAACCGATCTCGCCATCCAGCGTCGGCAAAGTAGATCCGATGTACCAATTGCATGGTGTTGAATGCATCGGTTGAGGATCCACTCTCAATCGAGATGTCTTTGATGATCGCATCAGCAAAGACGGCAATCTCGGCATCCCAAGATGGGTCGTTATGAAACTGTGTCGTGGTCTCTTGGGGATCACCGTTATCACGGTCTGGATCTGCGACGATCACCGTCATTGTTTCTGCGCCATAACTCTTTGATCCGCTGAGAATTCCGCGCAGGACGATTCCACCAAATTGCATGTTGATATCGAGGTGAAATTGGTGTCGCCACTGCGTCGCGCTTGAGTTGATCATCGCCACCACACCGGTTCGTGATCGCATCACTGCGTATGCATTGTCCTCGACGTCGTAACCCCAGTGGTCGTTGGAAATGAAGCTATGCACCTCTTCGAATTCGCCGCCAAACATCCGCATCAGATCGACCATGTGGATGCCCTGATCGAGCAGCACACCGCCACCTGCGACCTCTCTCTTGGCTCGCCAGTCCGCTTGGTTGAAGGTGATCAATTTTGATTTGCCGTAGACGCCGCGCATGTTGATGATTCGTCCGAGTCGCCCTGACTTGATGATGCTCATCGCTTCTTGGATGGACTCGTGGTAACGGTGATTGAATCCGTACATGAGGTGAAGATCGGGATGACGCCGTTCTTCGTGAATCACCGCTTCGATATCTGCCATGTTTCGACCAGGTGGTTTTTCGCACAACACATGGAGCCCGCGCCGGAGACCAGCGATCGTGGTTTCAGCAGCCATGTCGTTACTCATGCATACGATGAGTGCGTCAAGGTCTTCGGTCAAGAGATCTTGGTATGTCCGATAGTGGCGCACGCCATCGGGGAGTGTCCCATTGCCTCCAAAGGTTCGGTCGCACACCGCGACGACTTCGAGGTCTGGATGCCGGTCACAACATTCGCGTCGACGTTTACCGACGACGCCGTATCCGGCTATGCCCACGCGCACGCGACCCTGGGATGAGCTCATAAACCGTTCACCAGACTAAGTGACGCCGCTGGTCGACTGGCGTCCACTTACGGTTGTGGTGCAATTGCCGCCTCGCGGAGAAATACGGTGTCGACGCCATAGGCGATGAATTGGTAGCCCTCGTTGATGCGCATCTGCAGTATGTCCGTATTGGGTGAAACGATGTGTGTGCCAACGGGCTTTGCGGATCGTTGGCATGCCGAACGGATTGCTTCGATTGCTCCGAGGACATCGGGATGTGTCAGATCCCCCGTGCGACCGAGGGAAGCGGAAAGGTCGTAGGGGCCGATGATTACGGCGTCCACGCCTTCGACAGCGACAATTGCATCCAATTGCGCGATTGCATCAACGTGTTCAATCTGCGCGATGACGAGTGCTGACTGTGCTTCTTCTCTGTAGTCCTCAAACTGGGCACCAAAACCATTTGCACGGCAGAACCCAACACCGCGCGTGCCCTTCGGGGGCCAGTGACACCCGCTGACGAGTGGTTCAAGCTGGGAAGCCGACGTGATCATTGGGATAACGACTCCCGCAGCGCCACCGTCGAGTGCTTGCCGGCAGTTAATGACGGTGGGCGACGCAACTCGCGCAAGCGGAAGAGCGCCACCTAATTCGATTGCGCGGAAGAGATCGGGGAGTTGGTGCTGAGAGAAATGACCATGTTCAAGGTCGAGCGCAATCCACTGATAACCAGCACGAGCCATCAGTTCGGCGACGTTTGTGTCAGCGATCTGCATCCATGAGCCGATTGTGGGATTTCCCGCCTGTAGTTGCGATCGAACCGCCTGGATCACCTGTAATCGATTCATCGCCACCCCCTTGTGCGTGCGCACCCCAAAATGTATCGGCGTTGACGTGTTCTTCGAGTTCTAGATCTCACCAATACTTCGCAGGTGTTCAACGAGCTGCGCCGCAGCCTGACGTTCCATTTGCCCCCGAGTCTCGATGGCGTATGTACCCATGTGCGCTGTCATCTGCACATTGTTGAATGATGTCAGCGGGCCGGAGTACGGCTCGTCCTCGAAGCAGTCGAGCGCTGCACCGGCGAGCGCGCCACTCTGCAATGCATTGGCGAGCGCAACTTCATCGATGAGTCCGCCGCGCGCAATGTTGACAATGATTGCCCCGGGCTTCATCATTGCGATGCGCTGCTGATTGAGCAAGTGATGATTTTCGCTCGAATAGGGAACGTGCAACGTGACGATGTCGCTCGTACTGAGTAGTTCATCAAGCGATACAAGTGTTGCTCCCGCATCCATGACGTGTGGGTCGTGAACGATGACTTCGGCACCAAATGCTTCGAGCAGCGTGGCAACTCGACGCCCGATGCGGCCGTAGCCAATAATGCCGACGGTCTTACTTGCAAGGAGTGCACCAAACTCACCCTTCCAGTTGCCTGCTCGGATTGCACGATCAACGCGAGCAATATGTCGAAGCATGCCGAGAATGTGGCCCATCGTGAGTTCCGCCACTGCTTGGGCGGGTGGTTCGGGTGTATTCATTACATGAATGCCGAGCTCGGCCGCGGCGGACAAATCAACGGTGTCCAATCCAATCCCCACGCGAGCAATTCCACGCAGGGTTGGCGCGGACCGAAGCACACGGGCATTCAGTGGTTCAAGCCCAGCGATCAGTCCGACTGCTCCATTCAGGAGCGCGACTGCCTCATCCTCAGACAGCTTCCGGCCGTGGGGGTTGGTGGCAATCGTGATACCGGCGCGACGCACATCGTCGACATCACGAGGGGAAAAGTTGGCCAAATCGAAGCTGGAGGTAGAGATGAAGAGCGTCTTCATAGGCTGCCATCCGCATGGCGTGGAATGATCGTAGTGCAATGAATACTCAGCTAACTTCCGTCCTGGTTGCAGTCGAGAGCCCATTTGGCGAATATGACTTGGAGCGATTTGATCTTGATCGCTTCGGCAATCTTGTTGACCTTCTGGTAATTGACCTCACTCCACTCATAAAGCCACAGTTCTGGCAACGTTATAAAGACAGAGCAGTTCGCCATCCGGCAGTGCGTGTTATTGAGACGTGGGCTGAGCTGAAACAATTGGTAGACGGTAAGGCATGGGACGGGTGGATTGATGAGCTCGGCATGTCGGCTGTGGCTCGGCGCCTCCGACGGCGCATGCAGAAGTCTGATGCAATCAGGATTCGAATAAGGCTTGGACTGCTGCCCGGCGATTTCGTGATTCAGACAGATGTAAAGGCGAGGCTGCTGGCAAGGCGAAGCCAACTTGGTTTACTTGGTCTCACAAAGAGCATCCTTCTGTTCTTCCCTCGACGACTAGTGCGTCGCACGCCTCCTCCCGATCTTGTTCTCGGATCTGGAAGTTATACAACGAGAGACGTTGCGCCGGGCGTTCCCATTATCTGGGCGCACAGCTTTGATTTCGAGAAAGCAAAGAATGAGGCACGCGCTGGAATGGTGAGCAACGGATCGGGAACGGTCTTTCTAGACCAGAACCTTGGGTATCACCCGGATCAATTGCATTCCGGGCTGAAGTCACCCGTGAATGCAGACGGATACTATGCGGCGCTCCTTGCCGCGTTCGATCGGATCGAAGGGGTTCTTCGTTATCCGATCACGATTGCGATTCATCCAAAGTCGTCATTTCACGATCCGATAACAATCTTCGGCCAGCGACCAACAATTCGAATGAGCACACAGGTACTGATCCACAGTTCGGAGCTTGTTGTTTGTCACGCCTCAGCATCACTTTCCTACGCCGTTATATGGCGCAAACCAGTCCTATTCATGACGTCTGATGAACTTGAGAAATGTGATTACAAAGTGCACATCGATGAAATGGCACGAATTCTTAAGCGACCGGTATTCAACATTGACCGATTTCATGAAGTTACCGAAGACGAGTTGGAATCGGCAATCAAGTTGCCAGTTGATGAAGATGCGTACTCGACATACGAGGAGGAGTTCATTCGAAGTTCCATGTCGCCAGACGGACATCTATGGGAAATCTTCTCTAACGGTATGAAGTTGTTTCTTGACGGAGGCCTGCCGAGGGACTGACTCTGAGGCGTTGTATCTCCCCAGTAGGGTCTACATGGTGAATGTGGGAATCATTGGTGCTGGACGGATGGGCCGGCGTCACATTGAAGCCTGTCTGCGGTCAGGGCACACGGTCGCAATGATTGCGGACCGCAATGCAGAGTCGTTGAGCCTTGCTCGCGACCTTGCTCCGAATGCACTCGCTCAAGAATCATTGGACTTGGCCCAATCAAGTGACCTTGACATGGTCATAATTGCGACAACAACTACATCGCACGCTGAGCTTGCCATGCAAGCAATTGGCAGCGGTGTACAACGTGTGCTCATAGAGAAGCCACTTGGACGTTCATTGTCCGAGTGTGATCGCGTCGTGTCACTCGCAGCACAAAGAGGTATCCACGTCGCGGTGAATCACCCGTACCGACACATGCCACCTTTTCAGCACTTGATCTCGCTGGTTCGTTCAGAGCAATTTGGCGGACTTTCGAGCATGCACGTCGTTGGGGGAAATGGTGGTATGGCAATGTTGCTGACTCACTTCGTGGACTTGTTTGAGTTGATGTCGGGAGAGCCAGTTGATTCGGTGGAGGCCAGTCTGCCGAGTGCGATTGTGCCGAATCCGCGTGGTGAACAGTACGTGGATTTTTCGGGCACCGTGAGGGGGTTCTCCGCTTCGGGACGCCGACTCACGGTGGACATGGGTGCAGACCAGGGAACGGGGATGGTCGCGACGATTGCTGGCCCCCGTGGAATCTGCACCTTCGACATGTTGACTGGCGCGATGACGGGTCAGGTCCGAGAATCAGAAGACCGTGACCGTTCTTCCACCCAGTACATGTTTGGAAAGCACTTTCATGAAGTGCCTCACTTGCCGATCGACATCATCGAGGGTGCTCGGTCGGTGATTGATTCGTTGATGTCGGGTGGCTCGTATTGCACTCTTGAGCAAGGTCGGCGCTACGTAGAAGTGTTAATCACTGCACATACGGCTTCCCGCCTCAATGAGCGAATGATGATTGGTTCCCAGTCGGTCAATCGAGATGAGTTGTTTCCTTGGCCATAGATCGACCTGTCCGGGTGGCATTCGTGGGTGCTGGGCCAATTGGGATCGCACATCTCAAGGCGTTCAGGAGTATTGGAGTAGAAGTTGTTGGGCTGTGCACGAAGGGAGCCGATACCGGTGCTGCCCTCGCGGTTGAACATGGTTTTCCGATGTACGCCTCCTCGATCCGCGAGTTGTACGAACGAACGCAAGCAGATGCTGTGGTCGCAGCGCTTCCGATTGCAGAGATGTTGAATGCGTATCGTGAACTATTTGCATTTCCGTGGGCATCATTGACCGAAAAGCCAATGGGTGTTGATCTACGTGAAGCCCGAGAGATCGCCTCAATTGCTGACTTTGCACACCATCGAGGGTTTGTTGGGTTTAACCGACGGCATTATCAGGCGACTCGCACTGCACTTCATGCAATTTCGACACGTACAGCACCTCGTGTAGTGACGGTTCTTGATCAACAGGATCGAGATCAAGCTTTACGTTCAGGCCATCCGCTTGCGGTTGCTGAGAACTTCATGTACGCGAACTCCATTCACCTCATCGACTATTTCTCGATGTTTTGTAGAGGAACGTTGTCTGATGTGCGACCCTTGCGTCCGTGGACAGGCGCACGTGGCTGCACGGTCGAAGTGGAACTCGCGTTCAACTCCGGGGATGTCGGGAGGTACAAAGCGGTATGGGAGCAGAAAGGCCCGTGGGCAGTTGAGGTAACGAGTGGGGATATCACCGCGGTCATGCGACCGTTAGAGAAACTTGCGCTGATGGAAGATGGTCGCGATGTAGACCCATTCGTTGATTTTTCGGTCGACGAGAACTTTAAGCCCGGGTTCGTAGTCCAGGCTGAATCCTTCATTGACGCACTCAGTGGCAATCCAGGCTGCCCCACTATCGACGACGCAATTGCGACAACCGAACTGGTATCAGCTATTTATCAGTTGTCGTAGACCGACCTAGATTTGCGCCATCATGCGCGCAAACAATGAGTTGCCGGAATCAAAAGTGATGAGTTCTTGAGCGATATCCCGACTCATTACCTTCCACTCAAGGTCGGTAGATAGAGCCACATTGTTCAACACCTCTTCAATTCGGACAGCCTCCAGTGAATGAGTCCAAAATGCGCCATCCTTGGGAAGTTCAAGTGGCCAGCCGAACTGCGTACCATCATCCCCGAGTACCTCAAAGTCGATCATAAAAAACGCTGATCGCGCTCCTCGGCCGAGTGCTTCATACCCAAGCGTGCTGCTGCTCGAGATCACGGCATGCGCATGGTCGATCTCGGCGTAGTTTGCGAGCAGTGTTGTTCGCGGAGTGAAACTCCATGAACTATCAGGTGTGCCGAGATGGTGACGATACATCTCGAATTCTCTACCAATGCTCTCGTCTTTACCGAGCACGCGTAAGTGGAACCCTTCGCGACGCGCAAATTGGTAGACAAGACGAGCAAGCTCCAAGCGACGCTCGAAGATTTGCCGGTATTTCACCGCACTGAGTCCGGTGCGAACCGGAACATATTGGTCAAGGTCCACCTTTTGACGAACGGTGGAAACGAGCGCAATCACCCGTGAGCCTGGTGCGCGATGAATAGGGACAAGGTTGCTCTTGAAGCTGCCGATCGGTGTGGTCTTCGTGCGAACAAGTGATTCAAATCGCTTGCCAATTGCGGGGCCAAACACGAGAACATCGTCTGCCTCGAGATCTGAACCTCTAGAAGAGCTCTCAAGGCTGAAAATGTCATAGGTAATTCCCCGCCAACCATTTTGAATTGCCACAACTCGAGCGTTCGGTACGACTGCTTTAAGTCGGTACAGGGCAATCTCGTTATCAAGCAGTGAGACCACCACTTTGGGGTTCACGATGCGAGCGTATTCATGAAGGTATTGCTCAAGGTTGAAGCCACGACGCAGAGAACGAATAAGTACCGAGAGATTCAGCTGTCTATCTCGTTGATGGAGAATACGAAAAGTGATTCCTTCGAGAAATGGTGTAATCAGTTCCGACATTTCCGCGTCGAAGACGAGGACGTCTGCCTGTGTCGGTCGACGGAACTCGGGAGAACGGAGGGCCCACTTTGCGAGCGAAGTCAATCCACGAATAGTGCGTTTCAACGCATACCAAGTGCTTCGAATTCTTGTAACTCACTTGGCCACAGCTCGTTGTAACGATGAATCACGTCATGAAAGCGTTCAATAATCGGTGCAGAACCGTGCTCGTTGATGTAGTCCATCTCCAGCTCGTAGACCTGGCGCTCTGTGGCATCTCCCGAGGTCGCCCAGTTGTGGGCGGAGAAGGCCCGACCATGCGTGATTGTGGGCCTAGGAATGCGTTCCCGCTTAAGGATCTTGTTGGTCTTTGGACTGAGTTCGCGATTCAGGAAGGAGGCAATCCGTGGAAAGGTCTCTTCAGGTCGCATGACCAAATCCTCAAAAGAAATAATGAGCAACCTCGGGTCATCCTGACGATGCACGCATTCATCTATGAGCAACTTGTACAGGTGTGAAATTGAAGATAATGCCTTGTCCATGGTGTTCATCGAAATGAATTGGTCGGCCCATTCGATAGCCCACCACGGAACTTTGTGTCCGTCAACGTCGAATGACACTGTGAATTCACGGTGTCTCAAGAAGTCATTGAGGTAATCGTGCCAATAGCGCGCAAGATGGACGGGGTGACGAACGATGTGGATCATCTTGAGACGGTCGCCGAATGCATCAAACAATGGTTCGCCGACAGGAAGAACCTGGTGCGAAACAATGTGATGGGCAATGTTCTTTTCTTGAATGAGATCGACAATCTGGTCACCGTCGTCCTGGAAGAGCCTTCGAAAGTAGGTAATTGTGCTCCCAGCAGTGTTTTTTGTCCCTGAAGCATCACGGGGGCGGAAGTTGACTTCTCGTCCGATGAGATTGCTGTATTGGTCGATGTCGGCGTACGTGAGCAGCATGAATCGAGTTGCGTCATCAGACATCTTTTCGAGGTGGTGCATCGTGCACACATACTCGTGAACGTGTTCAAGCTTCATTTTTTCGACGTTCTTCATCGCGCCGATCGTGGCGGTCAGCGCCGTCTTGCCAACACCCCAGAGACCATCGACGACAATGACGTCACAGTCAATGGGTAAGAATTTGCGAAGCAACATAAGTCTCTCTAGAGAATACTCGCGAGACGTTTTAAGTGTTGACTGTTCCACTTCGCGAGATTCATGCCGTCATTTAGAAGACGTTGACGTGAGAGTTCCAATGCATTGCCTACAAAATTAAATAGGTGTGCAGTAGCGACAGCATCTACGCGTGGGTCGCTGAGTGCAGCCGAGAAATGTTCAGGCTTGCCCGCACCTCCCGCGAGTATGACGGGCACCTGGAGTCCGTCTGGCAGACAATCCAGGAGCTCAAGGTCGTAGCCCTGGCCCGTGCCATCACGGTCCATCGAATTCAGATACAGCTCGCCGATGGGGAGATTAGCGATGCGGGTCAGGTATTCGCCGAGCGTCGCGTCTACGAGGCGCGATCCATTTTCGACGAATGGGCGGATGACTCCATCAACTCGTTTGGCGTCGACGGAGGCCACCAGACACTGACTGCCAAATTCGCTGGCCAGTTCTTCGACCGACATGGGGTCACTGTCAAGGATGGAATTAATCACCACCTTGTCTGCCCCAGAACGCAATAGTGCTCGTGCATCGTCGACGCTGCGGACCCCTCCGCCTGCAGCAATGGGCACGAAACAGTCATCGTTCAGTCGCTGTGTATGGAATCGAAAGCGCTCTGATGACTCTCGGTTGCGCTCAACGTTCAAGATGACGAGTTCGTCAATGGATAGAGCTGTCTCGCGGAAGTTGTAGTTCTTTTCTAACCAGCCGATATCACCTACCTGCTGAAGACGAAAGTTTCGGCTCAACATGAAGCGATCCTCATTGAACAAGAGTGTGAAGATGAGGCGCTTCTTGACAGAGGTCATGCCGCGAGGAAATTCTGCAATACCTGGAGCCCATTTGACTGGCTCTTCTCTGGGTGGAACTGTGTACCCCGCACATTGCCGACATCGAATGCCGCGAGGAAGGTTTCGCCGTATTCACATGTCGCATGAGGAGAGGTCATGCCATTCACCGCGAGTCGATAGGAATGCACGAAGTAAAAGTCTGGGGAAAGAGGGAGGTTGGCAAAAAGACCTGATGCGGTCGAAGGTGTGATTGAGTTAAAGCCAACGTGGGGTACCTTGACACCGAGAAGGTCATCAAATCGGTCAACGCGGTTTGGGATGATGCCGAGGCCGGCCGTCTCACCGTCCTCGGAGGAAGCAGTGCCGAGTAACTGCATACCGAGGCAAATTCCGAGCAATTGATCGCCGCGAGTAACAAATCGTTGAATGGCCTCGTCAAGATGTCGCGCAGTGAGTCGTTCCATCGCGAGCCGAAATGAACCCACGCCCGGAAGAATTACCTGTCGAGCGCTCTCGACAACCTCCGGATCGGCAGACAACGTCACCTCAGCACCGAGATAGCGCAGCGCGCTTTCTACCGAAAAGAGGTTTCCCATGCCGTAGTCGATGACGACGACGGCATCGCTCACTATTGGACCTCGAAGGTGGGTGTCCAGCGCCCAGACTTCTTCTCGAACAGTTCGGTGTTTGCCCAACGGTCCAGCGCAGCGTCAAACTCGGCTCGGGTCATGCCGTAGTAATCGAGGTAGAGATCGATGTATTCCTCGGGGTAGTGACCGTCATACAGCTTTACCAACTGGACGCCTTGTTCACGGTCCATTGCACCCCGGCGGATCTCGATGCCAACGTCTTGCGTGGCGCGTCCAAAACCAAATTTCAGATACATCACGTAGGTGTGGAGCGCGTAAAGCGCCTGATCGTTCTGAGCGAAATTCGTAAAGGTGCCGGAGTTCGACGCATCGGCTTCCTCAAGTCCACAGTGCTCTTTGGCAGTGAGGTAATTGCGGTACGGGTCCCACGATTCGAAGTATGACCAGTGCGCGATTTCTAGTGTGCGGCCTGCAAGTTCAGCTTCGGTGGGGAACATGAAGAAAAAGAGCTTTTCGATGGGCAGGTTAGATGCCTTTAGGACCTTGTCTTGTCCGCCTTCGAGATAGATCTTGCGCATGAAATCGATGTCATAGATCGCCTTGTTCTTCAGCGCTGTCGAGCCGCCGTATTCGACTTCACCGTCTTCGCCGTAGAAGATCAGGTTGACGCCGAGGTTGACAGCCAGTCGAATAGGCGCGGCCTGCATAGCCATGAGCCATCCGAAATAAGGGAATCCTGTAAGCAGAAATCCTTCACGATTGAGAATGCGCATCACCGTTGGATCGGCGTTTACCTGAAGGTGGTTGTAACCCGAATCGATGAAGTTCCGCAGGTTACGGTTGCCGATTTCAAGTGCAAGGGCAGGTGTGACGGTAATGGCGAGCGGGTTCATACCGTGAACGTGTTGGACGTTGTACGACACGTACGAGCCGTCCTTACCGCCGCTGACCGTCGTCACGCAGTCGAATCGCCCGTTGGGAGACTTATGACGATGAAGAAGTGTGCGGAGTTCCTGCTGACGTGCGCCCCAGTCGAGAGTTCGTTTTTCTTCCATCCACTGACAGGCGTTACACCATCCGCGTGAATCAAACGACACGCGTGGACGCGTCGACATATTGAGACAATTGGTACACCAGAAAACGTTGCTCACCGGATCTTCCGCCCTATTGATGTGTTCGCCAAAGGCTACTGGTCGAGGGCTGCCTTGTGACGGCGTAGCACCGCCTCGGCAACGATCAAATCTTCGGGGTTGTCTATGTCAATTGATCGCTCTACTGGCATGACGTAGGCGACGGTCTGTTCATCGACAAACACGTGGTGCTCGGCAAACCACGAGGCCCTTACGACGTACAGTGCACCGTTGACCTGGTAGGTCTCGGGCAGCTCCTGGCGCGTTGCAGCATCGGGTTTGGGCAAGAGGGACTGCAGGCGTCCGTTGTCCGTGAGACGGTACATCCAGTAGGGGCTTGTTCGTGCAGGGCACACCGAGACCAATGAGTCTGCGCCTGCGGCAACAAACTTCTCGAGGCCACCTTCGATGTCGTGGACTTCACGAAGCGGAGAAGTGGGCTGCAAAAGAACAACGATGTCGGCGTCGTGAATTGACAACACGTGGTCGACAACTGGTGCCATGGACGATGCATCAGTAGCAAGTTCGGAAGGGCGGAGCAGGGTCAGGACCCCAGGCACCAGTCCAGCATGCTGAAGGATTGCATCGTCGTCCGAGGAGACCACGACTGCGTCCACGTAGTTGCACGCAGTCGCAGTCTGTAGTGCGCGATGTAACAGCGAGACACCTGCAACTTCTCGTAGGTTTTTTCCCGGCACACCCTTTGAACCACCCCGCGCGGGCACGACTGCAACCACGCGTCGATTGTCAATCATTGATCAACTTGTCCATTCGACTTGGGCACGTTCAAGTTCCTCGAGTCGCCCGATATCGATCCAGTATTCGTGCAATGGAAACGCAATGACCTTGCGCTTATCGGCGATCAAGTTGTTGAACAGCGTTGGCATGTCTAGGTATTGGCTAGAAGGGATTGATCGCACGACGTCCGGATTGATGACATAAATGCCCGCGTTAACCAAGAAGGCCTGTTTTGGCTTCTCGGCAATCTGACTGATTGCAACATTGTCAACTGACACGACTCCGTAGGGAAGATCAAATGTTGTCTCGCGTACCACCATCGTCGCGTCAGCGCGATTGTGATCGTGAAATTCGAGCAGGGCATCCCCGGACATTCTGGTCAGGAGGTCACCGTTCATCACGATGATTGGCAGGTCATTGGTTGTGTGCAGAAGCGAGAGTGCCCCAGCAGTGCCCAGCGGCTCGGATTCATGGAGGTAGGTGATGTTGACGCCAAACTCTTCACCGTTTCCGAAGTGTGCTTCGACAACATCGGATCGAAAGTTCACCGAAAGGTGTATGTTGCGAAAACCTTGTTGAGCAAACGACGACACAATAGTTTCGAGAATCGGTTTGTCACCAACAGTGAGCATTGGCTTAGGAAAATTCTCAGTGAGTGGGTGCAGGCGCTTGCCAAGTCCGCCAGCCATGATTACGACGGGATTGGGACGATCTTCCGCACCGACGAGTTCGTCAATGGTGGCAATGCCTTGGACGACTCGATTGGTATCCACAAGAGGGATGAAGTGAAAACCCTCTTGGCGCATCTTGTTTCGAATCGTCGACACCGGCGTGCGTGATTCCATTACGACGGGGTTGGGGTTCATGACGTCGGGGATTGCAGCCGAGAGATCACGACCCTGAAGAAGCGCCCGTCGGATATCTCCGTCGGTCAGCACGCCAGCAAGACGTTCGTTTGCGTCAACAACAACAGCAATTTGCCAGCCCGAATCACTCATCCGCGCAACAGCGTCGCGCAGACTGCTGGAATCGGAAATCAGCGCGTCACGCCAATTTTTCATTGATGGGAGTCTACGACCTTCGCCGGTACGCCCATCACGGTCAGACCTTCGGGCACGTTACGAGTGACTACGGCTCCTGCACCGACAATGACGTCGGCGCCAATCGTGACGCCGGGGAGCACCGTCGCGCCAGCACCGATAAAACTGCGTGCTCCGACTGTCGAACCGCCACACAGCGTCACGCGTGGAGAGAGGTAGGCATGGTCGCTTATCGTGCAGTCGTGTTCAACGATGACGCCGCTATACAGGACAACGTTGGCACCAATCGTTGCTGAATGATTGATTACACACCCAGGTAAGACTTGTGCCGTCTGGTCAATGCGGCAGTTCGATCCCTCAATGGTCGATAAGTGGACTGCGCCGACAACGTGGTGTCCCTGCTGACGGAGCGAGTCAAAAATGTTGACACGTGCGCGAACTGAACCGGTTGAGCCAATTCCTATGACGACACGTGGGTTCCTCTCGCGGTGGTTGTCGAGCCAGGAGTCATCGCCCAAGACGTGGATGCCTCCAACATCAGCGCCCACCGGGAGATTCGGGTCGAGTAGTCCGTGCAGTGTTACACCGCGTGATGCAAGGACATCCACAAGAACGCGAGCGTGTCCACCCGCACCAACAATGACTGTTTCACTCATAACTGTTCATCTTCCGCGATTTCACGTGGGGCAGGTGTACCGACAAGATCGAAGAATTCGATCGGTTGTCGACCCGTGCCGGGTCGCTTGAACGTCAGATTGTCCGCCGACAGGACTTCCCCTTTGGCGATGGCGCGCGAGGCGACGATGCTCTTGCGAGCGATGGGAATGTTCTTCGTCTCAGACGGAGTCGGTGACTTCGTCGCCGATCCAAGGGCGCGTTCCGCGTCGCGGAGGTCGGCGACGAAGGCTTTCAGTTCGCTGGGTTCCAGCGAAGCGCGGTGATCTGGTCCGACTTGCGTGTTGTCCATCGTGAAGTGTTTCTCAATAATGGTGGCTCCAAGTGCAACGGCAGCGATCGACGAAGTTGCACCAAGCGTGTGATCTGAGTAGCCGACGGCCAGCCCGAATGCATCGCGAATCGTCAACATAGCTCGCAAGTTCGCTTCATCGACAGGTGCTGGATACTCGGTGGTGCACTGCAGAATTGTCACACGACCAAGCAACAGCGAGCGATCTCGATCATTAAGTGGAACTTCAAGGTGACGAACTGAAGGCGCTTCGGTCTGCTTCGACCGGTCGAATGCAAAAGCAAGAGTCTTTAGGGCAATTTCGATCTCTCGAAGGGAGCACATTCCCGTGGACAAGATCACATCTTTCGCTTCGCGACCGACGTCCAAGACAAAGGGCAAGTTTGTTACCTCGCCCGAGGGGATCTTCAAGGTGGTCATACCGAGTGATCGCGAGAGGAGATGAAGGCTCTCGATATCAAAAGGAGTTGAGAGAAAGTTGATACTCCTTGTAGCGCAGTGTTGGGCAATCGCGAGATGCGCATCAGCCGAGAGCTCAAGCGACTCGATCATGTCTCGCTGGCTCTGTGTAGTTCCTGTGCTTGCCACTTGGTAGTCCGCTTTTGGGGCACTCTCGGTGATCATGGCTTTGGCTTTGAAGGTCTGAAACTTCACCGCATCTGCGCCTGCTGCTGCTGCAACGTCGACCATGTCGAGCGCGGTGGACAACGATCCGTTGTGGTTGACACCTGCTTCGGCAATGACAAAGAGGCTCACGCAGTGGGCCGATCCACGAAGTGCTTCTTCATGATGCCCTCGAGTCTTGCCGTCTTCAGCACCTCGACGATTTTTGTCGACGCATCGCCAAGTCCATACAGGGAAACTTGTTCAGGCAGGCCATTCCTGAATGATGGGTCTAGAGCAAGCCCCAGAGCGCGGCGAATGTCGACAGCGTTTGGCTGCGCGTCAATCACGCTCGCTGCATGCAGGCGGCCTTTCTGGCGGTCGCCAATGTTGATCGTGGGGAGTCGCAAGGCTGGCGCTTCGATCATGCCACTTGATGAATTGCCCACCACTGCATCGGCGATACGAAGCAGACCGAGGTATCGCGCTTGGCCAAGTGATGCAACCATCGCGCGCCGTTGTGGTTGCGTGGTAATGAATTGCGCGATGCGTTCATGGATGCTCGTGTGGCCAGGATCGGCGTTGACGCCAGTGAACACGATGGTGGCTGCATCGACGGAGTCAAGTGCGTCAAGCATTGCGATGAGCCCACCCTCTCCATCATCTTGATCCAGTGTTTCGGGGTGGTAGGTCACAACGAGGAGTGGAGACTGCAAAGTAAGCGATAGGTGCGCTTCGAGTTCGTCGCGTGTGGCGAGAGGTGTGCGCTCAAGGTGATCGAGCCCGGGCGCGCCGACGTTGAATACACGATCCGCAGATTCTCCGAGTTGCAGGACACGTTCCGCGTACTCATCGGCAGCAACAAAATGCAGATGCGCCATTTTGGTGACTGCGTGTCGGATGGCTTCGTCAAATGCGCCTTCAGTTGTCTCGCCTCCATGGAGGTGGGCGAGAGGAATACCGAGAATCAGCGCCGCTTGAGCGGCGGCAAGTACTTCGTATCGATCGCCGAGAACAACAAGGACATCGGGGGAAAGTTCATGAAATGCTCGAGCGAGTCCTGCAGTGACGCTCGCCATTGATTCTGCAACTGCAACAGGTGAATCGTTGTTGAGGGAAAAAGGAACGCGGCGCGCGATAGGGAAACCATCGCGTTCAATCTGGTCAACTGTGTGCCCAAAGGTTGTCGACAAATGTGCACCGGTAACAACGAGCTGGAGTTCGAGCGCAGGTTCATTCGCAATCTCATGCAGCACCCAATACAAGTGGCCGTAATCGGCTCGAGTGCCGGTCATCACGCAGACCCGTCGCGGTGAACCCACGACCTGCAGGCTATTGGCGCATCGCCACCTTCACCGCACGTATGACGGCGTCTAGCTCGTCATCGCTGATGCCCGTTGAGCACGGGAGGGTCACGATGGTGCCCCAAATGGAATCAGAAACCTCAACCGAGGCACGTGGGGATGTTGCGTAGGGCACTTGAAGATGCATCGGTTTCCATGTTGGACGTGCATCAATGCCAGCCTTCTGGAGTTCGGTGCGCACGCGTGTCGCGGTGGCGGCATCGGTGACGAATCCTGAAAACCAGCACGCACTCTCACTCCACGATGGTTCGGGAAACAGTGCGGCAAATGATTGAAATGCTTGGTCGTAGGCATGTCGTATACGCCTCTTTGTTGCAACAAATACGTCGAGCATTTCCATTTGCGCGCACCCAACGGCAGCCTGCAAATTAGTCATGCGATAGTTGAAGCCCACAACATCGTGGTCATAGTTCGACCCAACTCGTGCAGTTGTAGTGAGGTGTCTAACACGAGCAACGAGTGTGCTGTCGTCTCCCGCGACAACGCCACCACCCCCTGCAGTAATTGTCTTGTTGCCATTGAATGAGAAGATGGTGAGATCTGCACCAAGTGTCGCAATGTCACGGCCTTTGTATCGAGAGCCGAGTGCAGCTGCCGCGTCTGCAATCAGTGGAAGTGCGAATCGATTCGCGACTTCGCGTAATTCATCCATATCGGCCGGTGCGCCGAACGTATACACAGCGATGATTGCGGCGACGCGTCGCCCAGTTGGGCGATGAATGAGATTCCCGTGTGAGTCACGTTCTGTACTTGCAGTGAGATCCGCTCTGAGCTGGTGTGCATTCAACGTCCACGAATCGGCCGTCACATCAAATAACCAGGGGGTTGCACCCGCGTGCGACACCGCATTAGCGGTAGCGATGAAGGTGAATGATGGAATAATCACGAGGTCGTCGCGCCCAACTCCGAGTGCCACGAGTGCAGCATGGAGTCCGGTTGTTCCGGAGCTTGTCGCGACTGCGTGTTGAGCACCCGAGGCCTCGGCGACCATGTCTTCAAACCGGGCAACGAAGGGGCCAACCGTCGAGACGAAGTTTGTTTCGACGCACTCTTGGAGATATTTGGCTTCGTTCCCTGCGAGGTGCGGAATTGCCAGTGGGATCATGTGGCAGAGACTTCCGAGCCGGTGAATGTGTGATTGCGGTACCACTCATACGTGCGACTCACACCTTCTTCGAGTGAGACCACTCCGCTCACGCCGGTGAGTCGTTTGAGGAGTGACACGTCGGGGCATCGCCGCGAGGGGCTCCCTGGTGTCTCGGGGCCAGGAACAACTGTCATTGTTCGACCGACGACGCCGATGATCGTCTGTGCGAGTTCGCCAATCGTCACCTCAGGTTCGGAGTTCCCAATATTGAGCGTGACCCCGATGGTTTGCGGCGAATCGATGATGCCGCGGATCATGGCGACTGCGTCCGAGATGTAACAGAAGGTTCGACGATGCCCAACACTCGCAACCGTTAGATCGTCGCCGTTCTGTGCGTTGTGAGCCTTTAGCAACAGTTCGGGGATGACGTGTGACATGCCCATGCGCGGACCGTAGATGTTGTGGAGCCGAATTGACGTAGCAGGCAATCCGGAGTGGTGAAAGAGTGCTTCGCCATACGCCTTCGACAACATGTACGAAGTCCGAGGAGCGGAGAGGTCGGTGAGCGCCAATGGTGTCGACTCTGGTGTCGGGATCGACATCATCGGGAGATGAACAAGCGAGCCGGCATAAATCTCCGAAGTGGAAGAAAACACCACATGCTTGAGCGCACGTTGGCGACGACCTACCTCGACAACGTTCATCGTCATGATCGTGTTGTCTGCGAGTACTGAGTACGGGCGTTCGAGTACGTGTCGCACACCGATAATTGCTGCGAGATGAATAATTACGTCAAAGTCGGCAGCGAGTAGATCGGCAAGGTTTGGCGCCAATAAGTCAGCGTCGACGATCGTCGTTTCAGGATGTTGGGCGATCGAGGTGAACGCTGAATCACGAACGCCGCGCTGGAAGTTGTCGACGATCGTGATTCGATGGCCATCGTCGAGCAGCGACTTACCGAGGTGAGTGCCGACAAAGCCAGCCCCGCCAGTAATTAGGACCTTCATGTTGGCCTCCGTTCGACATCAATTCCCCGACCGACGGACAGCACCTCACAGCCTGCTCGTTGAAACAATGCCCGCTGCTCGTTAGTTAGGGAATCGTTTCCGTCGACGATTACGGGGGTCCGTCCCGCTAGCCAAGTTGCAGCGTCGATGAGACGAAACTCACGGTGAGGAACGGCAAACACAACGGCGTCAACATCGGGACATTGCGCAAAGTCAAAACCAACTGCACGATTCATCTCGTCCCAATGGGCCACTAATGGATCAAAACACGACACGATTGCGCCTTTGCGTTCCGCTTCTTCGACAAAGGTTTGAGATGGCGAATAGCGCGTGTCCGCCACGTCTTGTCGATAGGAGATACCGGCTAGTGCAATTCGTGCACCGCGTAATGAATTGAATCGTTTTTCCAACAGGGCGAGTGGATGGAGCGGCATCTCTCGATTGATCTTCATTGCGAGCTCGCTCATCGGGAAGGGCTGAGGGCCAATGCCGAGGAGATCGCGTGCGGCGATCGCAGCAAACTCGGGGTCTTTGGTGAGGCAGTAGCCACCGACGCCAAATCCTGGCTGTCGGATGTTGTTGTGTGTGGGCCGGACGCGAATTGCGTCAATGACCTCGTAGAGATCGACGTTGGCTTTCTCGGCGAATTGCCCCCATTCGTTTATGAACGCAATATTGGCTGCACGGTAAGCGTTTTCAAGCACCTTTGCCGTTTCCGAAGCAGTGGGGGACGACAGTCGCTTGAGCGGGAAACGCTCAGTGTCGATGACTTTGTTGAGAAAGCTCTCGCATGCGTCTGCTGCGTGATCGTCTGCGCCAGAGTACGCCCGCCAAAAGGCGGTAATTGATTCGAGATAGTGCTCGCCGGGCATAACGCGTTCATACGAATGAGCAAGGAGAAAAGACGAACAGTCCCGCTTGGTTGCCCATTCCTTGAGAATGGGTTTCACGATGTGTTCGCATGTGCCGGGAGGAACTGTCGTTTCAATGATGACGAGCGCGCCAGGCTTGGCATGCTCGCCAATTGTGTGGATAGCCCGTTCGAATGGCTGAAGTACCAATGCTGGAGTTGTTGCGGTGAAATCGATGTCGAGCGGCACATCCACAACGACGACGTCTGCCTGCGATAGCACTGACGAATCGTCGGTTGCCGTTAAGTTTCCGGTTTGCACTGCTGCGGAAGTTTCGGCGATAAGCGTCGTATCGGTCGAGGCAAAGGGAAACTCGCCACGGTTAAGCGCATCAATGCGGAGACGTCCTTGAGCATTTGGAAGGTCGATGCCGATCACCGTGAACCACGGGCCTTCGGTGCGTTCGGCACCCGCGCGAGCGCAGGCAACGGCCATGGCGGAACCCACGAAACCAAGTCCTTGGATACAGACGGTCTGTTGCATTTACCCAAGCAGCCCGGTGACGATGCCTACGAGGTAGGCAAGTAATACGGACACTGCTAGGGCGGCGAGCGCCCCCACGACCACGCCGCCGCTCATGAGCTGGTAGCCGGCGCGAAGCCGTTGTTTGGCGTCGGGATAGCGGTGGAGTTCGGTGGGTTGAATTTCGACCTCGACGAGCATTCGTTCGTCAGTGCTGGCAGGCTTAAGAGAAGAAACAAACATGAGTGCCGTCGCAGACAAGGCAACGACCAGGGCGGCGCGGATGACGACGTCGAGCGTGGACATGGAGACAAGAGAAGCGATGAACGACAACACCACGGCGCAAACAAGCGTACCGTTGCCACCACCGCCCCCTGTTTCGCCGCGTCCCGTTGGCCGTGCGGTGTGGTGGGCGTTGCCACTGTTGACGGTGACGTGGCTCATCGTCGGAGCAGTAATCGCTTCGTCGTTTGTTCGCGTGCAGTTGTGGGAAGTTGCTCCCGGGACGACTGAAGCGGTAGCCCCGCGCCTTGAATTTGGGCCCGAGGCACTCGCTCAGGTATCGCGCTATCCCGCTCAAACTCCTGTGTCATTTGTAACCGCTTATGGCAACCGACTGAGTGTGCTGGATGCAGTGATTGGGGCAATTGATGATGACGTTGACGTTCAAACCTACGAAGAGCGTTTCGGAGATAACACACCAGCCGAACAGCGTCGACTCGGCTACCAGTCGATGACAACTTCAAAACAGATTGCTGAATATGTCGCCTTTAAGCGTGTTGGACTCGATGCAACTTTGGTGTGGGGCGACATCATCGTCGAACAATTGGTATGCGAAGCCGAACCGACCGATTTCAGTGCCTGCATTCAACTGGTTCCTGGAGACACCATTCGTACGTTTGATGGGACCGATGTTGAGTCGCTTGAGCAACTTGTCGCCTTGCTTGATTCGTTCCGACCCGGTGACACCGTGACGCTGCAGATCGTTCCGCATCGGAAGACCTCAATTGAACAGCGAACGGTTGAATTGATCGCAAGCCCGGACGACCCAGAGCGAGCAATAGTGGGGTTTGTCCCTGCTGATACGCGAACCGTCGACCTCCCATTTGAGATTGGCATCGACACCGATTCGATTGGTGGCCCTTCTGCGGGACTGGCGTTCACGCTCGCACTGCTCGATGAGTTGACACCTGGTGACTTGTTTGGCGGCAAGCGCGTGGCGGCTACGGGCACCATTAACGGGGACGAGACTGTCGGTGCGATTGGTGCGTTGCGGCAGAAGGCAGTGGCGGTCAAGCGCGCGGGTGTCGAGATCTTCTTTGTGCCTTCGGGGCAATCAGACTCCGAACTGGCAGAAGCACGTGCGGTTGCTGGAGCAACCATGCGCGTCGTTGCCGTTGCGACGCTCGAAGAGGCCCTACTCGAATTAGAGAAGGTGGGGGGTAGTGGCCTCATGAATGCCACAATCAGCCTGTAAAAGGGGCGTACTGTTGACGGTGTGGCTATTTCGTTTTCGCGTCCCGATCCGTCGTCGCCGGCTGCTGTCGGCTCGGCGCAGTTCGAGGTAGTACGGCGCGGGTTTAGCCAGGAAGAGGTCCGTGACTTCCTCCGCATGGTGTCCTCGGAATTGAGCAGGCTTCAGGAGCGTGAGCGATTTCTCGAGAGCGAGTTGCGGGCAATGCAGACAAGGGGAATGTCTTCCCCGGGAGCACTCGACGAGGAAACCATCACAACGCTCTTGGGCGAGGAGACCGCCCGCGTATTGAGCACGGCTCGAGAGGCAGCGCAGCAGATGCGCCTGCGCGCCGCCGAAACAGCCGAACGCCTGGTTCGGGAGGCAAGTTCGGACGCCGCCCGTATTCGACAGGAGGCCGAACTCGAGTCCGCGCGCCGACGAAGCGATGCCGCCGCGGACGTTGAGAACGAGATTGAACTTGCCAAGCAGCAAGGCCGCGACATGGTCAATGAAGCGCGGGAGTACCGCGAGAAAGTGCTTACAGAGTTGGCACGCCGTCGCGAGCTCGCCCGTGAGCAAATTGAACAGTTAATCCACGCCCGCGATCGTCTGGTGTCGGCCTTTGATCGTGCTCGAGTGGCAGCAAACGATGTAGTCGGCGACTTAGCCGAGTTTGATGATCTGTCGGCAGAGGTTGAACGCGCCGCGATGACACAGTCGACGTTTTTTGATCACACCAAGGTGCCTGATGCGATACCACAACGGGGCGCAGATGACGTTGTTGATGAGACAACCGACGACGAGCAGATGGTTTCAGATGAAGTTGCTGAGTCAACTGTTGTCGACGAGATCGTTGATGCCACGCCCGAGGTTGTCGACATTGAAGTAATGGAACCGCCGGTGCAGGATTCCACCATTACGACCACGAATGATGACGCATCAGAAATGCCGTCTGGCATGGCGGATCATCCCTCAATGGACCCGCCGTCCGCGGAGCACATTGCCGAGGTGGTGCAACTGTTCGGCCGACGCGACAGTGTCACAGAATCAACGCCCGTTCAGGAGTCCCCATTGCCGGTGGTGGAGATGGACGAGTCGGAAGTTGCTCAACCAGAGGCTCCCGTTAGCGCCAAGCCGAAGACGTCGAGCAAGAAGTCGGTAGATGACCTCTTTGCGTCACTCAAACAAACGAGTACCGTCGACATTGCCAAGAAGACTGCATCGTCGAAGCCGAAGACAACACCGATTGCCGACGTTCCGACAAAGCCGATTGCAAAGCGAGTGAATGCGGTGGTGCCAAAGTTGGATGTCGAGCGCTTTACACAGCGTGATGCCGCACTTTCGCCCATGATCACCACGATTGCCCGCAAGTTCAAGCGCGTACTTGCCGATGAAGAGAACGCCATGCTCACGTATTTACAGGGCAAAAAGAGTGTTGTCGCGTTAGAGAAGCTGCTGCTTCCAGCAGATCAACAAGCTCAGACGTACGTCGACGCGGTAGTCGAGGATCTCATGGGCGCTGCGATGACCGGTGCGAAGAGCGTGTCGTCGAGCCTGAAGGCCGACCTTCGAAAGAAGGTCACCAATGCAGCAGTGATGCAGGTGCTGTCGAAGTCAATTGATGAATCGATCGTTCGCCCTCTACGTGAGCGTATTCAACGCTGCGTAGAGCAGAGCAGCGGTGATCGTGAGCAGATGGCATCACTTGTACGCAGCGCGTACCGGGAGTGGAAGATGCAGCGACTGGATCAGGTAGTAGGAGACGTCACCTGTTTCGCCTACAGCCGCGGTGCGTATCTGGCGCTATCAACTGGCACGTCGGTGTGTTGGATGTTTGACCCAAATGGACCCAAGTGTCCCGACGCTGAAGACAACGCGTTGGCTGGCGATATGCCACTTGGCACCGCCTTCCCAACAGGTCACGAGCATCCAATCGCACATGCTGGCTGCCGATGCCTTGTGGCACCAGTACGCGACTAGTCTCACCTAGGTGCGCAATCCCTCCGATCTGCCACCTCGTCGTCCGCGTACTCCCAGCGGTGGTTTTCGAGTAGCGAAACCTTCGCGCGGACGGCTGCTGGTGACGTTGTTCGTCGGCGTCATCGTCGCAATTGTGATCAGCGGTCGCAGCATTGCTGGCTTCTATGTCGACGTGCTGTGGCACGACTCGGTCGGGCGAACCGACGTGTTCTGGGCGATTCTTTTTACTCGTGTTGGGCTGGGTGCCGCATTCATCGCTGTGTTCGCCGGTCTGCTCATCATGAATATGTGGCTTGCGGATCGTCTTGCACCTGAGTTCGTGCCCATTTCACCCGAAGAGCGTGCATTAGCGGGTTATCGCGAACTGGTGGGTTCGCGACAGTGGCTACTGCGCCTCGTGATTGGCGTCGTCCTTGGCTTCATGGTCGGTCTCCCTGCGGTGACTCAGTGGCAGGAATGGTTGCTGTTCCTCAACCACCAACCGTTTGGCATTGACGATCCATTGTTTGGGCAAGACGTCAGTTTCTATGTTTTCCGACTTCCATTTGCCGGGTTTGTCGTCAATTGGTTGTTCGGAGCCTTGGTGTTGATCTCCATTGTCGTTGCTGCGACGCATTACTTGAATGGCGGCATACGTTTGCAAAATGTGGGGAGGCGAGTCACCCCGCAGGCAAAGGCACACCTGTCGGTGCTCTTCGCTGGTCTTGCTGTTGTGCGAGCAGCCGGATACTGGCTTTCCCGTTTTGGTCTGACTACGTCATCTCGAGGTGTGGTTCAGGGCGCTACGTATACCGACGTCAATGCACAACTGCCCGCCATCAATTTGATGATCTTGGTGTCGCTTGCAGTAGCGCTGTTGTTCTTGTGGAATGTGCGGCTCAAGGGGTGGCGTATCCCCGTAATGGCATTGTTGATGTGGGTTGTTGTGGCAGTCGCTGCAGGGACGATTTACCCAGCAATTGTTCAGCGCTTTTCAGTTCAGCCAAATGTCAGCACTAAGGAGCTGCCATTTATCGAACGCAACTTGGCTGCAACGAAGAATGCATCGGGATTGAGCGATATTGAAACTGTTCCCGTGAGCTTTGGAGCGATTACCGCGAAGGATATTGCTGAAAATGAATCGCCGTTACGCGATGTGCGCCAACTTGATCCCACGGAGATGCGTGATCGTTTTGCGCTCGACAAGGGGCTGTCCTCGTTCTACGCAATTCGAGACTTGGACGTTGATCGATACCCGATCGACGGGCGGATTCAGCAGGTCATGGTTGCTGCACGAGAGTTGAATACGGCGGGGATCCCGAACCGTACGTGGGTTTCGCGCCACCTCATCTATACCCATGGATGTGGAATCGTGGCGGCCTCGGCAAGCACGGTGACTTTGGATGGTCGCCCAACCTATGTAGATCTTGGCGAAGAACGACCACAGATGTATATCGGTGACCAGATCGGCGATTACGCGGTGCTGGGAACGGAACAAGACGAACAGGCATGTCCGGGGATCGATCAGCAGTCTTATAACGGAAACGGCGGAGTGACCCTGTCGTCGGTTGTGCGACGAGCAGCATTTGCGCTCAATTTTGGTGAGTACAACCTGTTTGGTTCGGGACTCATTACGCCCGAGTCGCGCATCTTGTGGGTACGTAATGTGCGCGAGCGGGCAGAGAAGATTGCGCCGTTCTTGCGATATGACGCGGACCCCTATCCCGCCGTCGTCGATGGCCGCATCGTGTGGATTTTGGATGCATTCACGACCACCGATCGTTATCCCTACGCACAGCGAGCAAACATTTCTCAGCTGACGCCTGGTTCTGGTCTCAATTCGTCGTTTAACTATGTACGTAACAGCGTGAAGGTAGTGATAGATGCGTATGACGCGGACCCCGTGTTCTACGTCGTAGATGATCAAGACCCCATCGTGGCCACATGGAGCAAGGTATTCCCCGATTTGTTTACGCCGGTTGCTGAGGCCTCCGATGAACTCGTGTCGCATTTCCGTTATCCCGAAGATCTCTTCCGCGTGCAAACAAATATGTATGGCCGCTATCAGTTCGATGACTCGGAGCTTTTCTTTAATCGCGATGCCGCATGGAGCGTTGCACAAGCGTCGTCCACCGAGCCCGAGGGCGGCACTGGATTCGTTGGATCCACAGGCACAATCGGTGCAGCCGAGGCAATCGATGTAGACGATGCCAACGTGCTGCGATTTGAGCCCTATTTCACCCTCTTCCACTCGCCGACGAACACTTCGGGGGTAGGTGAATTCTCGATGCTTCGGCCGTTCGTGCCGTTTTCGTCCGATGATGCCCGCAAAGAATTGCGTGCGTTCATGGTGGTGTCGAGTGAGCCAGGTTCATACGGCAAGTTGCGGGTGTACTCCGTGGCTTCCCCGTTACCCGAAGGCCCTGCGACTGTCGCCGCTGAGTTTGGCAGTGATCCCACCGTTGCGCAGCAAGTAACTCTTCTCGACCAACGTGGCTCCCGCGTTGTGTACGGCGATATTCAGCTCGTACCCATCGGCAAGGGACTGCTCTACGTGCGTCCGCTGTATGTGCGCCCCGACGACCCCAACGCACGTCAGGTATTTGTGCGTAAGTTTCTCGCGTTCTATGACAATCGAACGGTAATTGCCGATTCGCTCGGCGCTGCTATTCGCACGATGTTCGCTGGGTACACCGGCGACATTGGCGACCGTGTTGACGACGGCATCATCGAGGAACCAGAAAACGAAATCGCTACTGATACCGGTGGTGAAACGACCGAGTCAACCACAACGACGCTGCCCGTCATTAGCGGATCTAGTGATCCGGTCGAGTTGTTGGCACTCGCCGAGCAGTTGTTTGCCGAAGCAGATGCTGCGCTTGCGCAGACACCACCAAACTTTGCCGAGTATCAGCAAAAGACTCAGCGCGCCAGGGCCCTCGTGGCACAGGCCGTTGCGTTACTTGGTCAGTAACCGTTACGCGTTTCGGCGGAGTTGTTCCGCCAACATCGCCAGATCCTGACGAAACGCGATTTCATACCGCGCTTGCTCATTGGCAAGACGTGTTTGACTCACCTTGAGTTGCTCCACCGCTGTCTGTGTCGCGGGGTCATGCTCACGTTCTGCGAGCTGTTCGATTTCGCGGCCCAGTTCGTGCACCTGGTTCGCTAGTTCGGTAGACATACCGGAGATACGCGTATCCAATGACGCGATTCGCTGATCAAGACCATTGGTCGCGGCAGTCACCAACGACAACTCGTTGGTGCGTTTGGTGAGCTCCGCGCGTAATGACGCAACTTCTGCCCGAATGGCCTCAAGATCGTCAACGGAGACCTTCGGAGTGCGAGAGAAAAGTGCCATATTGCGGGGTTTGGCCGAGCAGTGTGGGTTGGGAATGCCGCCGGCGTTGGCTACCGTACACGCTCAACGACGCGGGGTGGAGCAGTCCGGTAGCTCGTCGGGCTCATAACCCGAAGGTCACAGGTTCAAATCCTGTCCCCGCCACCAAGTGAAGAGGCCCCGGCAGCAATGTCGGGGCCTCTTTCGTTGTTGTGTGCCGATACACGGTTGAATTCACGCTGTGTGACGAATGGGCGGGTGTGTTTCGTACATTCGCACGATGACAAGCACCCCAGACGCAACTGTGAGACCAGCGACGGCGTAGATCGCCGCCTCGAGCGAGATGAGGTCGGCGAGGAGGCCCGCAAGCAGCGCACCAACGGCGAACCCCGCGTCACGCCACAGTCGATAGACACCCACCGAGCGTGCGCGCCACGCGGGATGAGCAACGTCGCCAATAGAGGCGAGCAACGTGGGGTAGACCATTGCGGTTCCAGCACCAAGGGTTGCTACAGCGATTGTCCACACCGCTGTTGATGACGTGGCAGCGATCATCGCAATAGCTGCACCTTGCACGATCATGCCGCTGGCAATCAACGGCTTGCGTCCGATGCGGTCGGAAAGTCCACCGGTTATCAGTTGGCCGAGTCCCCACACTGCAGGGTAGATAGCCGCCAACACGCCGATGTGACCAACGGAGAGGCCTGCATTGGCGAAGTACAGGGGAAAAAGTCCCCATGCCAATCCGTCGTTGAGATTGTTGACCAGTCCCGCTTGCGACGCTGACGACAATGCACGTTCTTTGAATGACGTGAGCACGAAGATCTCCTTGGTGGAGAGCGCATCATGCAATGCATGGTTAATGGTGACGTGGTGTGACGCTTCGAGATGCGCGTGAGCGCGAGTTTCTCGAACGAACAACACCGACACGCCGAGGCCAATACCGGCATAGGCGAGACCGAGGAAGAAAGGTGCCGGACGGAGCCCCCATTCTTGGGCGATATAACCCGTTGCGAGTGCGGTAGCTGCGACGGCGCCGTAACCAGCAGCCTCGTTGAGGCCCATGGCGAATCCTCGTTTAGCAGGGCCGACCAGATCGATCTTCATGATTACTGTCGTGGACCATGTCAGTCCTTGGTTGATACCGAGGAGCACATTGGCAAACACCACCCATCCCCATGTTGGCGCCCACATCAACATCAGAGGAATAGGAACACCGATCAACCACCCGGCAATGAGGACTGGCTTGCGCCCGAGTCGGTCGGACAACGTTCCGGCAAAGAAGTTCGTGATCGCTTTGACGATGCCGAATGCGGCAATAAACGTGAGCGTGGCGGTGAAGGCCGTGAGGCCGAATTCGTCGGTGGCAAGGAGGGGGAGGACCGTGCGTTCTTGGCCGATCATGCCGCCGACGAGAGCGTTGACGCCGACGAGAAGCGAAAACTGACCGAGGTTTTCCCTGAGTCCAAGTTGCGTTGTCATGGTGAACGCAACCTAGTGCCACCGTTCGCTGTGCGAAGGAATCTGGCGGCGACTAGTTGATCGTCAAATTGTCATACCGTGCGACACCGATACACATGTTCGGCGTTCGTGTGGGTGACGGCCTCGATCGACTCCCTGTCGAGGTGCCCTAACTGGGCCTCGGTGCGCGCCTGGCAATGCGGCCATGACGAATCAGGATGCGGATAGTCGACTTCTAACATCACTCGATCGGCGCCGATGAGGTCGAGCACACGGAACGTGGCCGGATCCCAAATACTGGTGAACCAGAAATTCTGTTTGAGCACGTCGATGGTCGGTCCGTCCACGTCGATGTTCCAATGCTCGTTCATGATTGGGCTGTCGCGATACGAGTCGGTCCATTCCAATCGGTCGATCAGGCCTGGCACCCAACCAATACCGCTTTCGGAGAGCACGATCTTGATGTTCGGATACCGCAATGGAATGCGGGAAAACAGCCAGTCGGTTGTCGCGAGCATCGAATTCATACCGAACAATGCGTTCGGTACACCGTGTGGCGAGTCGGACGAGGGTTGCGAAATGATTGACGACGATCCGACGTGCAAATTGATGACAGTGTCGGTTTCTGCGCATGCCGCCAAAAACGGCTCCCAGTACCCCGAGTGAATGGACGGGTAGCCAAGCGCCTCGGGGTTTTCGCTGAACGACACAGAGGTAAAACCGCGAGCAGCATTCAGACGGATCTCGTCTGCGGCCACTTGTGGGTCAAGAAACCACGGCAATTGACAGGGAATGAATCGACCGGGATGCGCAGCGCACCACTCGTCGATGACCCAGTCGTTATATGCGCGAAGGCATGCGAAGCCGAGATCGCGATCTTTCATTGCCGAAAACACGCGGCCAGCAAAACCCCACATTGCTGAGGGGAAGTTGAGTGAGAGTTCGATTCCCGCCAAATCCATATCACGTACTCGTGCATCGACATCCCAGCCGCCTGGGCGAAGTTCTTCGAATCGTGCTGCCGCGCCGGTCCAGTCCTTCGACGCTCGCCCCGAAGCCACATTCCAGTCTCGAATCGGCGACAGTGCACCATCGATGAGCCAATACTGGCCGCCGTCTTCACCGTCTACAACGCGCGGTGCTGCATCAACGAACTTGGTGGCAAGACGACCGTCGAACAGTGTGGGTGGTTCGAGGTAGTGATCGTCAGCCGAGATGATCGCATAGCGACGTTCGGTCGGTTCCGGTTCCGGCAGGAAAACGCCGATGTGTTCGGCAGAGCGAATGCTCTTGTCGTGAACTGATTCGAGTGATGTCTGGCTGGCCATGAGATCCCCATTCCCGTGCCGAGGTCGGCACACGCTCCCCATCAGCATGTGACCCAACCGAACTCTTGCTTGACCGAAGGGTAGTCGGTACGGTGGCGATATGGAAAGGGCTGTTCTACGAGATTCCAACGTGGGTGTGTTGCTGAATTCGCTCACGCCACGGGAACAGCTCGTTGCACTTGCACGAGTGCTGCACCGCGAGGGATATGACGACCACACCACGGGGCACATCACGTATCGCCAAGATGATGGCACGTTCCTGGTGAACCCGCTTGAACTGACATGGGCTGAATTGACGTGCAGTGACGTGATGGTGATGGATCGAGACGGAAACGCTCTCGACGGTCGTCACACGGTGACGCCGGCGATCACGTTGCACACCGAGATGCATCGCGCCCGCCCCAATACGCGCGTTGCATTGCATGGACACCCACGATTCGCCACGGTGTGGGCGTGCGCGCACCGTGTGCCGCCGATCTATGACCAGACTTCGGCGATTGCCGGCAGTGATGTTGCGATGTATTCGGAATATGACGGCACCGTCGAGGATATCGCCAATGCGCGCGGTGCTGTGGAGGCACTTGGTAATCACGATCTTGCGTTGCTTGCAAACCACGGAGTCTTCGTAGTGGCCGACTCCATTTTGCAGGCCTATTTTTGGGCCTCCACGCTGGAATGGCGGGCTCGCAGGGCGTGGGAAGTGGAACAAATCGGTGGAGGAGTGCCGTTGAGGGACGATGTTGTGGCGCAGTTGCACGCATTCGTTCGGTCGAACATTCATCGATTGCCGCAATTCGAAGCAGCAATTCGTGCTGAGATGCGCTCAGACCCACTGATGTTTAACTAGTTCGATGTGCGGGGAAGC
>Ga0164292_10000225_pt1 | contig 40784 bp, 53 predicted proteins | sample GEODES117metaG_FD_111486 | JGI IMG/M metagenome (GOLD analysis project Ga0164292, IMG submission 111486) | Eutrophic lake water microbial communities from Lake Mendota, Wisconsin, USA - GEODES117 metaG | ecosystem: Environmental > Aquatic > Freshwater > Lake | place: USA: Lake Mendota...
CCCAAAGGCTTCAACGATCTAGCGTCGGCTTTGTATGAATCGCAAACTTAAAAGGAGCTAATCATGGCAACTCTTGCTAATGGTAATTTGACACTGGCCGATTGGGCCAAACGTACCGACCCGGACGGCCGCGTGCCGATCGTGGCCGAACTGCTCTCGCAGTCCAACGAGATTCTCGAAGATTGCGTCTTCAAGGAAGGCAACCTGCCAACCGGCGAGCGCGTCGTCATCCGTACCGGTCTGCCCACTGTCTACTGGCGTGCGCTGAACCAAGGTATCCCGTCGTCCAAATCGACCACTGCACAGGTCGACGAGGCGTGCGGCATCTTGGAAGCTCGCTCGGAAGTGGACAAGGATCTGGCTATGCTCAACGGCAACACGGCTCAATTCCGCCTGTCGGAAGACACCGCGTTCCTCGAGGCAATGAACCAGACCCAGGCAACCACCCTGTTCTACGGCAACCCTGGCGTCGACCCGAAGCAGTTCCTGGGCCTGGCTGCACGTTACAGCTCGCTCACCGGCGGCAACGCGCAGAACATCCTGTCGGCCGGCGGCTCTGGCTCGGACAACACCTCGGTCTACCTGGTTGTGTGGGGTGATCAGACTGTGTACTGCCCGTTTCCGAAAGGCTCGAAAGCTGGCCTGGTCCATGAGGATCTCGGCGAGCAGACGGTTTACAACTCGGACGGCACCCGTCTGCAGGCATTGGCCACTCGCTATCAGTGGAAGAATGGCCTGGTCGTCAAAGACTGGCGCTATGTCGTTCGCATCTGCAACATCGATGTGTCTGACCTGATCGCTCAAAGTGGTACCCAGGCTGCATCGGCTGCGACTAACATCGTCAAGTTGATGGCACGTTCGCTGTACCGTATCCCGAACATGGCTATGGGTAAGGCTGCCTTCTACATGAACCGTACCGTGCACTCTGGCTTGAGCATCGCAGCTCTCGACAAGTCGCAGTACGTGCTCAAGATCAACGAAGGCCTGTCACAGTTCGGTCAGCCGTACTCGTGGCTGTCGTTCCTGGGCGTGCCCCTGCGACGTGTCGATTCCTTGCTCAACACCGAAGCTGCTGTCAGCTAATCGGGCAATCACACATTGAAAGGATGACATCATGATTACTGATAAAAATCTTCGCGTATCGACCGACCAGGCAGTGACGGTTACTGCCGTGTCTAGCGACACGATCGATCTGTCGGTGGCCCGTGACATTGGTGAAGGTCATAACTTGCTTATGAACTTTGCCATGACCGAGGCTTTCGCAGGCGGCACTTCGACTAACTTCGAGGTGATCATTGCTGACAACGCAGCACTCTCGAGCAACGTGGTTGTCGTCGGTGCATCCGGCGCAATCGCTACTGCTGGTTTGACGCTCGGCACGAATGTGGCCGTTCGCATCAACCCGCTGATCGGCTCGCTGGGCAAGCGTTATATCGGCGCACGCTACACCGTGTCCGGCACGAACACTGCCGGCAAGGTGACTGCTGACATCGTAGAAACGATCCAGGACGGCAAGAAGTTCTACGCTTCTGGCTTCTCTGTGGTCTAACAACAAGGGGGATGATCTATGCCTATGTATCGCGCAAGAGTAACGTGCTTTGTCGACAATGGCCTCCGCGAGGAGGGCACGGTCTTTGAGTACAACGGTCCGCCCAACACCAACCTGGTAAGGGCAGACGGCAAATCGGAAGAGGCAGACAGTGTGCCAAAAGCACGCGGAAAAGCCAAAGCCGACGACGCGGTTCCGGCATAATCTCGCCTTGTAGTAACCAGCATGGGGGCCGTGGGAAACTGCGGCCCCTTTTTAACATCAGGAGGCCGCGATGGCATCAGTCGTTGATATTTGCAACTTGGCGCTTGCGCACTTGGGTGACAACGCCACGGTCGCCAGCATTGACCCACCTGAAGGATCAGTACAATCAGAACACTGCGCACGGTTTTACCCGATTGCACGAGACACGCTTCTCGAGATGCACAACTGGGGTTTTGCGTCGCGCCGTATCGTGCCCGCAGAATTGACCAGCAACTGGCCAGAATGGAAGTACGCGTACCAGATACCGCAAAACACGGTCAACATCGTGGCTGTGTTGCCGCCCGATGCACAAGACGATTATTCGACACGTTGGGCGCCAACTGACGCACCATGGACCAACTACTCTCCTGTTGTTGCAGCAGGTCGCTACGTGCCTCAACCGTACTCACTCGAGTCACTCGACGACGGTACGTTGATCGTATACACCAACCAAAAGGACGCAGTGATCCGCTACACCGCCCAAGTCACTGACCCGACCAAGTTTACGCCGCTGTTTATCATCACGCTATCATGGCACCTGGCATCGATGCTGGCAGGCCCGGTGATCAAGGGCGACATGGGTCAGCAAGAGGGCAAGCGATGCGCTGCAGTCATGGCCTCATACCTGGCGCAGGCAGAATCGTCTGACGCCAACCAGCGCAACATCAAGCCAGAGCATATTGTGAGCTGGGTATCGGGGAGATAAAGAATGCCAAATACGCGCACCCTGCAACGGTCGTTCTCTGGTGGCGAGCTCTCGCCCGAGATGTTCGGCCGTATTGATGACGTCAAATACCAGACCGGTGCAGCAACCATGCGCAACATGATTGCCACGCCACAAGGGCCTGCAGAAAACCGGCCAGGCTTTGAGTTTGTGCGTGAGGTCAAAGACTCGACCAAGCGCACCAGGCTGATACCGTTTACGTATTCGACCTCGCAGACCATGGTTCTGGAAATCGGCGCCGGATACTTTCGGTTTCACACCCAGGGCGCAACGCTGCAAGTGGGGTCGCCTAATCCCTACCGAGCAGCAGCAACAGTTACGATCACCATCGCATCGCCGGCTGTGATCACGTTAAACAATCACGGCTTTCAAAATGGCGAGCGCGTGGTGTTTACAAGCACAGGTTCTTTGCCAACCGGCATCACCGCAGGCGTCACATACTTTGTGATCAACGGCGCGACCAACACGTTTCAAATAGCTGCAACTGCAGGCGGCACCCCAATCAATACAAGCGGCACGCAATCGGGCACGCACAGTGTGCACAAGTGGTACGTCGTCGGTGACCTGGTTAGATCAAGCAGCATCGATTACTACTGCATCGCCGACGGGTATAACAACGCGCCACCCAACGCAAGTTTTTGGTACGCATTACCAACATCTGCATACGAGATACCAAACCCATTTGCCGAAGCAGACTTGTTCGACATCCACTATGTGCAGTCCGCTGACGTGCTGACGCTCGTGCATCCTAACTACGCACCACGCGAGCTGCGACGCCTGGGCTCGACAACCTGGGTGCTGTCGACCATCGATTTCAACTCGCCAATCAGCGCGCCGACAGGCGTAACCGCCACGGCAGCAGGACACACAACGGCCAAATACACGTATTACTACGTGGTCACGGCCATCGCATCTGACACCATCACCGAAAGCTCGCAGTCAGTCGCTGCCAGTGCATCGGGTAATTTGCTCGAGACAGGTGGGATTGTCACCATTGCATGGAACCACAACGGCGCCAGCAGGTACAACGTCTACAAGTTGCAGGGCGGTGTGTACGGATACATCGGCAGCACTGCCACGACGTCAATCATTGACGACAACATTGCGCCGGACATGGGCACGACGCCGCCCATCTATAACAACGATTTTGTGGGCACAGGCAACTACCCTGGCGCCGTGTCTTACTTCGAGCAGCGCAGGTGCTTTGCCGGCACAACCTTTGATCCGCAAAAGATCTGGATGACCAAGTCTGGAACCGAGTCAACGATGGCTTACTCGCTGCCGACCCAAGACACCGACCGCATCGAGTTCCGCGTCGCAGCCCGTGAAGCCAACACGATCAGGCACATTGTGCCGCTGACCCAGCTCATCCTGCTGACCGCTGCTGCAGAGTGGCGCGTGACGTCGGTCAACTCGGACGCACTGACCCCTAGCTCAATCTCGGTACGGCCGCAGTCTTACGTAGGCGCGTCGAACGTGCAGCCGCAGATCATCAACAATGCCCTGGTCTACTGCGCAGCTCGTGGCGGCCATGTGCGCGAGCTGGGCTATTCCTGGCAGTCATCCGCATTCGTCACCGGCGACGTGTCACTGCGTGCCGCTCACCTGTTCGACAACTACAGCATTACCGACATGGCGTTCAGCAAGGCGCCGATTCCGCTGCTGTGGTTTGTCTCAAGCAACGGCAGGCTGCTGGGCCTGACCTACATCCCGGAGCAGCAAGTCTCGTCCTGGCACTGGCACGATACCGATGGCTCGTTTGAAAGCTGTGCGACCGTGGCAGAAGGCAATGACGACGTGCTGTACGTGGTCGTCAAGCGCACGATCAACGGCCAGACCAAGCGCTACATCGAGCGCATGGCGTCCAGGCATTTTGACGACATTAAGGATTGTTTCTTTGTCGACTCCGGCTTGACCTACAACGGCAACAACACGTCACCGACCACCGTCACAATTTCGGGCGGAACCAACTGGGGCCCGGGCGAATCGCTGACCATTTTCTTGTCGTCGACCACGTACTGGTCGCTGACCGCCGGCAACGTCAACGACGCGATTGTGCTGACGGCCGCCGACGGCACAGAGTACCGCATCACTATCACCTCGGTGATTGCAGGCAACGAGGCCTTGGGCCGGGTGGACAAGGTACTGCCGGCAGGGTTTAGGAACACTGCAGTGACCAACTGGGCGCTGGCCATTAAGGACATTGGCGGCCTGTCGCACCTCCAGGGCAAGACCGTGTCAATCCTGGCCGACGGCGCGGTGCAGCCGCAGCAGGTAGTCACCGCCGGCGTGGTCAGCGTACCGCGGCCGGCAACCATCATTCATATCGGGTTGCCCTACGACTCTGACTTGCAGACCTTGCCGGTGGCCTTGCAGATCGATGGCTTTGGCCAGGGTCGGTACAAAAACGTCAACAAGGCTTGGCTGCGCGTCTACCAGTCTTCAGGCATCTTTATTGGCCCTGACGTCAACAACCTGACCGAGGCCAAGCAGCGCAGCACAGAGCCCTATGGCACGCCGCCTGCGCTTAAAACCCAGGAGATCCTGGTAATGACGACGCCAACCTGGCAGGATTCTGGCCAGGTGTTTGTGCGTCAATCCGATCCATTACCGTTGACGTGCGTAGCGCTGACCCTCGAAGTGTCGATAGGCGGGTAAGGTACCCGTAAAAACTGCGGCAATGAGTAGAGTTCAACAACGCATTTGGAGATTGACATGCCTCAATGGCTAGATGATCTAACTACATATTTGACGCCGTCAGAAACCACCATGCAGGCGCTTGGCAAGGCAGGCCCAATCATGCAAATTGCCGGCATGGCCACCCAGGCTATCGGCAGTTATTACGGCGCCAAGGTCCAACAAAGCCAGCTTCGAGCACAAAGCGACACACTGCGATACCAGTCGCAGTCGCAGGCGATGTCGCTGCAGTTCCAAAAGGACATGTCGCTCTTAAATGCGGAGCTGTCCGAGGCAGACGCGCAGCAGGTCTTGCTGGCTGGCGAGCGCGAGGCAGGCCAGATCAGCCGGCGCTATGGCAGGGCCAAGTCATCCAACCGCGCAAGCATGGCCGCCCGGGGTATTCAGCTCGGCGAGGGATCTGCAGCCGAAGTCGACGCATCGATCGAGCTGGCCAAGCAGGTTGACATGCTGACCATCAACGCCAACCGTACTCGAGCAGCAGCGGCTGCCAGGATGCAGCGCGTAAACTACGCCAACCAGGGATTGATGTCAGGCGTCTCGGCTTCTAACGTGGCGGCCATGGGCGAGCTGTCAGCGGCTAACCTAGCATCATCAGCAGACAGCATCAGCCCATTTGGCCAGGCATTCAGCAGCCTGCTGGGCAACGCCGGCGCTGTGGCCAACACATGGTACCGCGACAATCAATTGGCGACCCTGCTGAAAAACGCTAAATCAGGAACACCATAATGGCAACTGTACCGATGGACCCAAGCGTTGACCTTAACGCAAACCCGATGGGCCGTTTTGTCGCGCCCGAGGTCGCGGCACCCGCAGTTCAGCAGGGCCCGGACTACACCGGCAAACAAGCCGAGGCGCTTGGCGCGGCCATGATCAATTCTGGTTCGGCCGTCATCAAAATTGCCAAGCGTATCCAGGACACCATCGACGAAGCCAACACAAAAAAGTTTGACAACTCGACCGCTGAATACATCCGCAAAAAGCAGACCGACTATCTGTTTACCAAAGGGCAGGATGCAATTAACGGCTACAAAGCGGTTGATGACGATTTGACCAAGTACGTGGCCAGTCAGATGGACGGCTTGGAAAACGACATGCAGCGCAAAATGTACGGCCAGGTTGCTGAACGCCGGCTGCAGGCAGCACGGGCCAGCATGAATCAACACCAGCTCAAGGAGCTGCAGCAGTGGAACCTGACTGAAAGCAAAGACCGGGTATCGAATTTAATGATGGACGCCATCGACAACGCTCCCAGCTACAAGGTGCGCGGCGGCATTTATGACGAGCGCAAGCTGGCCATGGAAATAGAAGTCGGCAACATTGCGCGCCTGCAAGGTATCGTCGACCGCGAAGGCAACGTCGACACCAAGTCGGAGCAATACAAGTCGCTGATGCGCGAAGCGAACACCGCGCTGCACACCAAGGTTTTGAGCAGTGCAATCAACAATGACCAGCTCGATTTTGCACGCGACTACCTCAAAAAATTTCGGCCAGAGATTTCGCCTGATCAATTAAACCAGATCGACAAGGCGCTGGACGTCGGCACGTTCGAGGCCAAGACGCAGGGGTTTGCGGACAAATTCTGGGTTTCGTCAAAGGGTGACCTTGCTGGTGCGATTTCCATGGCTCGCGACATGTTGTCAGGCAAAGAAGAAGACGCGGTGGTATTGCGTTTGAAGTCGTTTGCCCAAGAGCAGCAAGCAATTAAGGAGCTGCAGAACAAGAAAATAGGCAACGAGGCATGGGGCTACGTGTTGCAGGGTAAGAGAATGCCGACCACGCTGCAGACACAACTGCTTGAAACTAATCCAGAAGAGCTGCGGCAAATCAACGATTGGATTGACGCAAAACGACGTCAAGCCAAATCAGAGGCAGAGCAGGGCGGCAACTATGGCCTCGATCAATACTACGGTTTGCGTCGCATGGCGATGGACGACCCCGCTGCATTTACTTCACTTGATCTGCGCAAGTTTGCACCGTACATGTCGAAAAGCCAGATGGAAGGGCTGATCGACATACAAGGCGGCATCAATAAGAACGACGTCAAAGCGATGGAATCGTCGCGTGTGATCAAGCAAACATTGACGTTGATCAAGTCGGAAGTTGCCGCTGCCGGCATTGACATGACGCCCAAAGAGGGAACGCCGCAAGCGCAGAAAACGCAACAGTTCATGGGCGCTCTGACTCAAGCATTGGACCAGGCAACCAAAGAAAAAGGCAAGCCACTGACCGATGACGAAGCCAAGCGCATAGGCATGTCGATGCTGCGCGAAGGCATCGAGCAGGGATCTGGTTTCTTTGGGTTCTTCCAAAGCAAGAAGCGCGGTTATGAAATAGCGACAGATGCGAATATCAAACCAGGCGCTAACTTCATCGTCAAGAAATACGACGACATTCCTGTCAATGTACGTCAGGAGCTGCTACGCGATTACGTTGGCCTGAACCCGTCCGCGTTGAAGCGTGACAGTTCTGGCAAATACATCATGACAAATGACGCTATTGCAGCTATTGAGCGTGCATACACCCGCGGTGTCAACCAAGGAAAATTCAAATAATGGGCAAGTACGACGATCTTTTTGACGGCGGCAACAACGCGTCGCAAGCTGGGCTGTCTCTCCGTTTTGGGGTTGAAACAAATCCTGATGAAGCTGCCAAGGCAGATCTGCTTGCCAAGCGATACAACCTGCCGGTCGGACTGATCAAGCAATACAAGCCGGACTACGAGGCACGCGCCAAAGTTGAAGACGCCATGCCGTTACTCGAGCAGTCGCCAAAGCTGCGCGACTGGCTGTCTCAAGACGTCAACAATGCATCGATGGCGCAGACCTCGATTCAGAATTTATCTGCAATCGAGAAGGGCTTTGATTTTGCCAAGAATCTAGGGCGCGCCAGTTATTCGAGTTTGTTGAGTGCAAGCGCAGGCGTGGTCAATTTGCCGCGCATACCGCTCGAGATGGCCAACGAGGCCATGGGCGCGGTTGGGCTTAACAAGCCGCTTACGCCGGCCACGACCTGGCTGGAGAAGTACCAGGCCGGTATCAAGGCTGACGCCGATGCGCTAATGCCCAAGGGCGAGGGCAACATCGAATCGGGCATCTATTCTGGCGTCGGATCGTTGACCCGCAACCTGGCCGGATTGCCGCTGGCGTTTTTACCTGGTGGCCAAGGCGCTTACCTGGCCAGCATCGTTGCGCCTATGGGCGGCGAAGAGTACGGCAAGGCACGAGAAAAAGGTTTGAGTGCAGTACCAGCTACACAGTACGCAGCGACGCAGGCTGGCTGGGAATACCTGACCGAAAGAATGCCGGCCATGAAATTCATTGGCGACATCAAGGCAGGCACGCCGCTGTACAAGACGCTAGTCAATAACCTGGCTCGCGAGATCCCGTCGGAGCAGGCGGCCACGGTGGTCCAAGACTTCACCGAGTGGGCAACGCTCAATCCTGAAAAGCCGTTTGCTGAATACCTAAAGGAGCGACCAGACGCTGCTGCCCAAACATTGGTGGCGACAATCGTCAGCTCTGGTGGCCAGGTGACGCTGGCAAAAACCGTCGACGCTGCAGTGCGTGTCTATGATCAACGCCTGCAGCAGTCACAACAATCAGCAGACGTCGTCAATACGATCACAGAAAATTCTGCCACTGCAAAACTGCGCGAGATCAATCCGCTGGCGTATGAGGCGGTCATCAAAAAACAGGCCGAGGGATCTGGCGCTGAAACCTTGTTTGTCGACGTCAATCAATTTGTCGATGTACTGAAGCAATCAGGCATCACGCTTGATCAATTGAACCAGAACATGCCCACCGTGGTTGAGAGCGCGCAGGAGGCGTTATTCAAGGGCGGTGGCGATGTCGCTATTCCCGTCGAGAAATATGCGACCTACATGGCCGGCACCGACCTGGGCACTAACCTGGCGCAGCACGTCCGCATCAATGACGACATCGATACGTTGAGCGCAGCCGAGAAGATTATTGCCGAGCAAGAGCGCAACGAAATCCTGAAGCAAGTCACCGAAACGGTTGAAGAAAAGATAGTCAGAACCAAAGAGTTCGACGAGTCCGCCAGCAAGGTGCAGGCGCGGTTCGAGCAGCAGATCTCGGGCGCGACCAACATCTACACGCCGCAGCAGCTCAAGCGCGAAGCTGTACTGATGAGCAACATGTATTCGGTCATGGCCGAGCGCTTGGGCATTTTGCCGGAACAAGCCTACGAGATGTACCCGATCACGATCGGCCAGGAAGGGCAGGCGGTATTTAACCAGCAGGCAGAAGGCATACCGATAAACCTTGAAACCGATGAGCAAACACTCAACGCAAGGTCGGATGCTGGGTACGTCACTGCAGACATACGTAATGACGGCGTACACATCACCAACTCTCAAGTCGAAATGGAGTCTCGCGGCCAAGGCGAAGGCCTGCGCTTGTACCAGGCGGTGGTCGATAATGCGCTGAACCGTGGCTTGACCGTCTACAGCGACGCCACCGTGCAGCCGGAAGCTGCGCGCATCTACGAGGCGTTAAAGCGTCGAGGCTACGACGTCAAGATGCGAGAGGGCGCCAAGACCACAAAACTAGGCACCGTCGTTGGCAAGGGCATGACCGAGCCTGCGTTTGAGATTACCGGCCGCAGCGCACCTGGCATTCTCAAGCAATCCGCACGCGTTCAAACGGGCCCGGCGCTGTTCGACGCAATCACCAATGAGATGGGCCTCACGCCTGAAGAGATCAACACCACGGCAATGCAGTGGATGACTGGTCTACCTGGTGACATGGCATTTTTGCCGCCGTACGTTGGCGGCCTGTCCGAGGTCGTCGCGTTCCTGCATGAGCGCCGCCTCGAGTCTGGCTTGCCTGTGCTTGACATCAACAAGCCGGAAGACAGGACAGAGCTCGCCCGATTGATGGCTGCAGAAGCCCTGGCGCACATCCGCAACGCAGGCAACAGCCTCGAGTGGTACGACGCAACCGTGGCCAAGACCGTGGCCATGATGTCGATCAAATACCCCGAGCTTAACCTTGACCGCAACGCACGCAACGCATTCTTGCTGTCGACGGCAATTGCATCGCAGGGCATGAACGTCGAAGACAACCTGCGGTTTGCCGAAGAGCAGTACGAGGCTTGGCGCGATACCGGTTCGTTCCCGGTGACTGGCAAGGGCGAAAGCGCCGGCGCCATGGCGGCCAACTTTCAGAAGGCCAACGACCTGATCGCCGAGATGGGCCAGGATATGTTTGCCCAGTTCCTGGTCACGCCGTTCACTGTGCGCGAGCTCGAGACGGCAGGCTTTGCAGTCGGCGGCGAGAACAAGGACACCATGGTGCTGGGTAGCGCCATCTTCGGACCCAAGATCGGTTTCGGTTTTTACTCAAACCTAAACGGCAACTTTGAGCCGGTGACCATGGACATGTGGTTCATGCGTACCATCGGCCGGCTGACAGGCACATTGCCTGCGTTTGACCGGGCAAAGTTTGACAAGCAGCTCGATCGGTTCCGCAACGCATTCAAAGAGCGCGGCAAAAAAGAAGAAGGTCTATACGCATCGCAGTTCGATCGTGACCTGGTTAGCCGTGCGCGCACCGATGAGGGCGCAGCCATTGAGCTGGCTCGCCTGGTCAAGAGCGCACATGAGCGCGACTACAAAAACAATCGCGCAGCGTTCGACGCAGGCACCCGCAAAAAGAGCGACATGGTGGCCGCGGCCGAGACGATGATTATTTCGCTCGACAAGCCCAGGGATGTGCCGGCTTCTGGCGGTGAGCGCAACAACCTGCGCGATGTGGTGTCGCAAATGGTCAGCATGGTCGAAGCACAGTACGGCCAGCGTGTACCGCCGGCTGCCCTGCAGGCCCTGATTTGGTACCCGGAGCAGGAGCTGTACAAGGCCATGGGTGTCAAGCTACGTGTGACCAGCCAGGATTACGCAGGCGCCGCACGCAAACTTCTATTAGCGGAGGGGATCAATGAACAGCAACTCGATATTGCAGCCGAACTTGGATCAAGACTTGTACGACAAGCAAATGACGGAGCAAACGCCGAAGCAGTACAAGGCAATGATCAAAGGGCTGGGCGAGCTAGCCCGTTCCAAGCTGATGAGCGAACCCAGTTCATCATCGACCGCAACAGAAAAATAATCGAAGAGCAGCAGGCCGCGGCCGCCCGGGTCAACTTCGAGGTCGCGCCGGACCCGAACAACGCAGAGCTGGTCAATCGTTGGCGCGAGCTTTCGCAGGAAGACCGCTTGCAAGTAAGTTTAGAAGTCGCTCGAGAGGTTGTTCCGAAGGTATTGAAAGGACTCAAGTTTAAGGGCGAGATCCTGCCGCAGGTCGGCAGCTACCTGGACGACACGAACCCATCATTTGCCCTTCGCCTGGACAAGGGCGACCCGGCCATCCTGTCAAAGTTTTTGGGGTTTGTGCTGTCTCAAGATTCAATGATGGCCATCGCGTCGGACGAGTTTGCCGACTCATTCGAGTCAAGAGCTCTGCGCATCAATATCGGCGAGAAGACACCAGAGGAGATCGGCCAGATCTACGACACTCTGCGCGCCATCACCATCGACGGCCAGCAACCTATCGGTGGCCAGTCGACCAGCGGTGGCATGATGACGATTTTGCTTGATTCTGACACCGATGTTGAGGTATTATCAACACTGGTAGATAGTGCGCTTAACAAGCAGTACGACATCGCGAAACACCGGGTGTTTGCTGCGTTCCCTGAAAAGGAGGAATACGATTATGCCGATCCGAGAAGCGACCCTGCAGGAGACGCGGGAGTGGCTAGGCAACGGGCTCGTGATGCCCGGGCTCAAGCGACCACCCTCCTCGAAAAACAGCTCGACCGAATCGAAGCAGGACAAGCCCCAAGAGACGATGAGGCAGGAACCCTCCGACAATCCGGGCTTTCCCTCGAAGAACAATCCCGCCTAATTTCGGAGGCGGCCGCTGGCCGTCTGTCGCAGACTGATCGCGGTGGGTTTAACCCTCGCGACCTGTCGATCGTCCTGACCAAGGACGCAGACTACTCAACCCTGCACCACGAGACGATGCACGCCATCGTCGAGATTTACGCACGCATCGCATCGCAGCCTAACGCGCCGGCCACCATCGTCCAGGATTTTCAGACCCTGATGGATTTTGTCGGCGTGGCCAACGTCGAAGCCTGGAACGCTATGACCCTGGAGGAGCAGCGGCCCCTACACGAGGCTATGGCGTCGGCGCACGAGCTCTGGTTTTTTGAAGGCAAGGCGCCCAGCGTCGAGCTGCAGCCTGTATTCGACCGTATCAGCGCCTGGATGCGCAAGATATACAACTACATTGCGACCTCGATAAACGACCTGTACAAGGCCAACTACGGCAAAGATCTGCCTATCCTGAACGACGAGGTCAGAAGCGTATTCGCACGCATGTACGCGAGCGAACAGCAGGTAAGCCAGGCCGAGCAGGTGCGCAACATGGTGCCCATGTTCCAGACCCAGGAACAGTCAGGCATGGACGACGCCACCTGGCAGGCGTACCAGGAGCTGTACCAGGAAGCCCACGACGCTGCCGTCACCGACCTGACCAAGGCCAGCCTGCGGAATATGCGCTGGCTGTCGAACGCACGCAGCCGGGTTTTGAAGGAGATGCAGAAGGCGGCAGACGCCCAGCGCAAAGAGGTGCGCGAGCAGGTGACAGTCGAGGTCGAGAACGAGCCGGTGTACAAGGCCATGCGGTTCTTAAAGCGTGGCGAGCTGGTGCTGCCGGACGGCACGGTCCAGAAAGCCGACGGCGACTTCAAGCTGTCGATCGCTGCCCTGGAAGAGATGTACATGGGCGAGGGCGACAAGTTTGCTCTGCTCGACTGGTCCGGCCTGGGCCATGGCAAGTACGGGATGCTGGCCAAGCAAGGCCTGGCACCTGACCTGGTGGCCACCATGTTTGACTTCTCGTCAGGCGACGCCCTGGTGCGCGCCCTGCTGGAGGCCAAGCCGATCAACGAAGAGATCAAGTCCAGGACCGACGCACGCATGGAAGCCGAATTCGGCGACATGACGGACGAGCGCGAGATCCAGCTCAAGGTTGAGGAGGCCCTGCACAACGAGGCACGGGCCAGGTTCGTGGCGGCCGAGCTCCGGTTCCTGAACAAATCGACCCAGCCGGTGCGCGTGATGATGCAGGCAGCTCGCCAGGCAGCTCGTGACATCCTGGCCGGCAAACCGATCCGGGAGATCCGGCCGCGTGATTACTCGCTGGCCGAGGCCCGGGCGGCCAAGCAGACCGAAAAGCACATGAAGAAAGGCGAGCCTGCCCTGGCAGCGAAGTCCAAGCAAAACCAGCTTGTGCAAAACCAGCTCGCAGCCGAGGCGGTCAAGGCGCGCCAAGAAGTCGACAAGGCGGTCGAGTCGTTCCGCAAGTTCTTCAAGAGCGACGAGAAGATGGCCAAGGCCAGAAATATGGACCTGGTCGATGCAGCTCGCGCTATCCTGGCCAGCTATGGCCTGGGCCAGTCGAACAAGTCGCCGACCGACTACATCGAGAAGCTGCGCACGTACAACCCGGACCTGTACGCAGAGCTCGAGCCCCTGATCCTGGAGGCCGCAGCCGGCGCCAAGGATTACACACAGATGACCCTGACCGAGTTCCGCCTGATGCGCGAGGGTGTCGAAACCCTGTGGTTCCAGTCCAAGCGTGAGAAAGAGGTGATGATCGAGGGCAAGGCCATGGCGCTCGAGCTGATCACCGACGAGCTCAATGCACGCCTGGCAGCCATCGGGATACCGCTCAAGGTTGCCGGCGAGCAGGCGGCACCCGGCACGAAGGACCGGGCGATCCGATCGTTCTACGAGGCCAAGGCGGCCACCAGGCGCGTCGAGCACTGGGCCAATGCCACCGACGGCGCCAAGGGCGTGGGCCCGTTCACGACCTATATCTGGCGGCCAATACGCCAGGCCCTGGACGCCTACCGGGCGATGCGCAACGTCTACACCAAGCGCTATGTCGAATCGATCGCCAAACTCGATTTGCCGGTAGCCAAAATCGAGGCGCGAGAGCTCGGCTATACCTTCGGTAATGGCAACGGCGGCATCGGCAAGGCGGAGCTCCTGGGCGCCATCCTGCACACCGGCAACGAGTCGAACTACCGCAAGCTGCTACTGGGCCGTGGCTGGGGATCACTGCGCGAGGACGGCACGCTGGACGACACTAACTGGCGCGCATTTGAGGCCAGGATGATCAACGAGGGCAAGCTGACCAAGGCTGACTATGACTGGGCGCAGTCGGTGTGGGATCTGAACGAAGAGTTGAAGCCCATGGCGCAGAAGGCGCACCACGACCTGTATGGCTACTACTTCAAAGAGGTCGAATCCAACACGGTGAGCAATGCCCTGGGCGTTTGGCGCGGTGGCTATGTGCCGGCCAAGACCGACCCCTTCATTGTGCGCGACGCGCAGAAGCAGGCGAAGATGGAGGAGCTCGAGAGCGACTTCCGCAACGCTATGCCGTCGACCGGCATGGGGTTCACCAAGGCCCGTGTCGAGTACAACAAACCCCTGTCGCTCGACATCCGGGTAATGGCCAAGCATATCGACGACGTGATCAGGTTCGTCAACGTGCAGCCTGCAGTCAAGGACGTAGTGAAGATCCTGCGCAACCGCGAGTTTGCAGACAACATCAGCCGCATCGACCCGTCGGTCATCGAGGACATGCTGCTGCCGTGGCTTAACCGTGCGGCGCGCCAGATCACCAGCGAGCCAGGTAAGCACAAGGCGATCGACGCATTCTGGCGTGGCGTACGCTCGCGCACCGGTATCTCGATCATGTTTGCCAACATCACCAACGCCCTGCAGCAGGTGACGGGCTTTTTCCCGGCAGCGCTCAAGGTCAAGGGCCGGTACATCCGCAGCGCCCTGGCGAGCTATGTGACAAGCCCTACGCAGAGCGCCGAGCAGGTTGCCGAGCTGTCGCCTTTCATGGCCGACCGGATGCAAAACCAAATGATCGAGATCCAGGACATGATGAACGACCTGGTGATCAATCCCACCAAGTTCGACAAGGTCCAGAAGTGGGCGACGCATCACGGGTATTTCTTGCAGCAGGCATTCCAGAACATGGTCGACACCGTGACCTGGATGGGCACCTACAACCAAACTTTGGCCGAGCTCGAGGCCGACGTGTCGGACAAGCAGGCAGTGCGCGAGGCAGTGCAGCGCGCCGACGCAGCCGTCCGCATGACCCAGTCCAGCCTGGCAGCCGAGGACATTGCAGCCTTTGAAGTGGGCACGCCGTTCTACAAAACCTTCATTCAGTTCTCCGGCTACTTCAACATGCTGGCCAACCTGAATGCTGACGAGTACATCAAGGTCTTCCGTGACCTGGGATGGCGCGGCAACAAGGGCAAGCTGGCCATGATCTACGTGCTGGGCTTCATGCTGCCCATGATCCTGTCAGACGCCATCGTGCGCACCCTGGGCGGCGCCTGGGATGACGAGGACGACGACGGCTACCTGGACGAGTTCATGGAATGGTTCTTTGGGTCGCAGTTCCGCGGCGCCGTGGCCCTGGTGCCAGGCTTTGGTCCTGGTGCGGCAGCCGTGTTCAACGCATTCAACGACAAGCCATACGATGACCGCATGGCAACCAGCCCGTCGATCTCTACCCTGGAAGGCGCGACCGTGGGCGTGGTCAAGGCTGGCATCAACGTGGTGAGCGACGACAAAGAGGTCACCGGCAAGAATGTGCGCGACGTGCTGACACTGCTGTCGCTGGTCACGGGCATACCGCTGACCGTGCTGGGCCGGCCGATCGGTTACGAGATGGAGGTCGAGCGCGGCAAGATCCAGCCGACCGACACCATGGACTACATCCGAGGCCTGGTCACCGGCAAGGCAAGCGAGGCATCCAAGCCATGAAGGTACCCGTAATCAGCCGGCTACTGTATAGCCTCTTTATTATCTCCGAGGAGTACGTCAGATGACGATCAATTCCAATACCCGAAAGGCAGGCCCGTTCGTCGGCAATAACGTAACGACCACCTTTCCATTCACGTTCAAAGTCTTTGCCGCTGCCGATCTGTTGGTCGTCAGGGTAAACACGTCTACCGAGGTCGAGACGACTCTGGTCCTTGGCACGGATTATTCTGTCTCGCTAAACGCGGATCAGAACACCAGCCCGGGCGGTAATGTTGTGCTTACGTCAGCACTGGCCACCGGCAACAACATGGTGATCACGTCGGACATGTCCAACCTGCAGCCGACGGATCTGACGAACCAGGGCGGCTTTTACCCGGAGGTCATCAACGACGCGCTCGACCGGGCAACGATCCAGATTCAGCAGCTTCAGGAAGGTGTCGACCGTGCGGCCAAGCTGCCCATCACAAGCGACGCGGATTCGCAGGCGCTGGTTGAGGACATCATCAGGATCGCTGATAGTGCCAACAACATCGACACGGTTGCCGCCAGCATAGCAAACGTCAACACAGTTGCGACAAACATCGCAAACGTCAACCTGGTCGGCACAAATATAGCCAACGTCAATTCGGTTGGCGGGTCCATAGCGAACGTGAACGCCGTAGCTGGCGGATTGACTAACGTCAACACAGTCGCGACGAATATTGCAAACGTCAATAATGTTGGCGGCAATATTGCCAACGTCAACACGGTAGCTGGATCAACGACAAACATCAATCTTGTTGCTGGTCAGATTTCTCCGACAAACAGAATTCAAACGGTCGCCAACATATCGAGCCAGATTCAAACGGTGGCCGGTATATCGGGCGACGTGACGAGCGTTGCTGCTGCTGCGGCTGCTGTAACCAACGTGTCGAACAACATGGCGTCGGTCACTTCTGTGTCCGGCAATATGGTTGCTGTATCTGCGGTTGGTACAAACATCAGTGCGGTTATTTCGGTCAACAATAACTCGACCAACATCAATGCAGTCGCTGCGAAAACCACTGAAATAACGACGGTTTCAACAAACATTGCAAACGTCAACGCAGTCGGCGGCAACATAGCCAACGTCAATACCGTTGCCGGCATGAGCGCGGCCATCACTTCGGTCAACTCTAACGCGGCAAACATAAACACCGTCGCAGGCATTAGCGCTAACGTCACCACGGTTGCGAATAATTCTTCCAACGTGACAACGGTCGCCACCAACATTGCAGACATTCAGACGGTGGCCAACGATCTGAACGAACCAACGTCAGAGATCGACACCGTAGCGACCAACATTGCCAACGTCAACAACGTAGGCAACAACATTTTGAACGTCAACACCGTGGCTGGCATATCGGCTGCAGTGTCGACGGTTGCCGGCATGTCGGCTGCAATCAACACGGTCAACAGCAACGCGGCCAACATCAACACGGTGGCCGGCATCTCTGCTGACGTGACCGCTGTGGCAGGCGTCGCCGTAGATGTTGGGATTGTGGCGGACAACATCACCGATTTGACGATGTTCTCTGACATTTATCAGGGAGCAAAAGCCAACGACCCATCGACCAGAAACGACAGCACAGCGCTGCAAGCAGGCGACCTGTACTTCAACACCACGTCTGACGTTATGAAGGTGTACGACGGTTCGGTGTGGACCGCTGCGTACGTCTCTGGCTCCGGCTTCTTGGCCGCTGCAAACAACCTGTCTGACGTAGCAAGCACATCAGCGGCACGCACAAACCTGGGCCTGGGCAGCTCGAGCTCGGTAACCTTTGGCACCGTGAACGGCGTCAGGGTCGGCACCGGCAACGTCAACAGCAACACGATCCTCGGTGTATCTGCACTGCAGGCAAACACGACCGGCGGCCAAAACGTGGCCATCGGCAGAAACGCGCTTGCTGCAAACACCACGGCAAACGACAACGTCGCTGTCGGTTTCGATGCGGGTAAAGCGCTTACTACCGGCGGCAACAACATCGCAATCGGCGTGTCGGCTCTCGAAACCAACACTGTCGGCACAAGCAATGTTGCAATCGGCACAGGCGCTGCCAGAGCCACGACTGGCGTCGGCAACGTAGCCATCGGCGAGCAGTCGATGTATTCGCAGGGCAACGTCGACTACAACATTGCCATCGGCGCATCAGCTCTGAACGCAAACACCACAGGCCAGCGCAACACGGCTATCGGTACACGCGCCCTGCTGCTCAACACTACCGGGTCAGGCAACACAGCAATCGGTAGCGACGCGCTGTACAGCAGCGTCACCACGAGCTACAGCACTGCGGTCGGCAATTACGCAGGCGTCAATACCACGACCGGCGAAATTACTGGCTTGGGCAACAACGTGCTGTTTGCCAACACCACCGGTACGCAGAACACTGCAGTGGGCGCGTATGCCCTGGACGCCAACACCACGGGCTCGTACAACACGGCAGTCGGCCGCAGCTCGATGAGCGGCGTCACCACCGGCGGATCAAATACCGCGCTGGGCTCATCTGCGCTGCTTGTGGCAACCACCGGCTCGTATAACGTAGCGATTGGTGCCAACGCTTTGGTTGCTGCAACAACCGGCCAGCAGAACGTGGCAGTGGGTGCAGGCGCTTTGCTAAACAGCACAACCGGTACCTGGAACACAGTCATCGGTTACAGCGCAGGTTCGGCAATTACCACCGGATCACTCAACACCATCATCGGTTCATATAGCGGCAACGGTGGCGGTCTGGACATCAGAACGTCTAGCAACCACATCGTGCTGTCAGATGGCGATGGCAATCTGCGCCAGGTGTTTAATGACAGCGGTGCAATGGGTATCAATGGCGCCAATTACGGCTTAAGCGGCCAGGTGCTCACTTCAAACGGATCTAGTTCCGCGCCGTCCTGGCAAACCGTCGCCGACCCAGTCGCGATGGCATTAGTTTTCGGGGGTTAATTTATGGCACTCAAAGGTAAACCACTTGTACTGACGACATCCGACCAAGATGTCTATGTCTGCCCAGCAACGCAGGAGGCCAGCGTCCACGCCCTGGTGTTCTCTAACGTCACTGCCGGCGCAATCACAATCTCGATAAAGCGATACATTGCCTCGACAGGCGCGACTACCCAATTGGTAGCTGCGCTGTCTATTGCTGCTAACTCGACGTACAACTGGCCCAAGCCAATGAACATGGCGGTCGGTGACAAGATCATCGCGTCAGCCTCGGCCAACAGCTCGATCGTTACCGACTACGGTGTGTATGAAAACTCGGCCACGCCTGCAGCGGTTGGCTTTACGCCACGCGGCGCCTGGTCATCCGGGTCCACGTATGCGGTCAACGATGTGGTCACCGTCAGCGGCACCAGCTACCTGGCAATCCAAGCAAGCACAAACCAAAACCCGACGACAGCAACGGCGTACTGGCAAGTGCTGGCAGCCAAAGGCGATACCGGTCCTGTAGATCCTACGACGTCAAATACCTTTACCGCTGCGCAGACATTCAGAGCTGCAAACGCAATCCGGTCAGAGGCCGCGTCAACGCAGGATGCAGTGGTGATTGCAGGCCGAGCTGGTGGCACCAGTTCGTATGCGGTGACGTTAACGCCTGCCACGTTGAGCGCAAGCAGAACAGTCACGATTCCTGATGGTGGCGCCAACTATACGCTTGGCTATCTTAATGTTCCACAGTCAGGATCTGACAAAACTAGCTCATACACTTTGGCGACCACCGACATCGGTGAGTTTGTCGGCGTTGGTTCGGGTGGGTCGATCACGATTCCGAACTCGACCTTCGCTGCTGGCGACATCGTGTCGATCTTCAACAACACGACCGGCAACATCACGATCACCTGTTCGATCACCACGGCCTACATCGCAGGCACGAATACGGACAAGGACACGATGACATTGGCAACCAGAGGCGTTGCGACGATTCTGTTTATCAGCGGCACAGTCTGCGTCGTTACAGGAAACGTGTCATGAGTGGCATTATGGCTATGCTGTTGGGCAGGCTTGCTGCTGGCGGCGGCACGTTTACTGTTGTTCAGACCTTTACCGCAACTGGCACTTGGACTGCACCTACTGGCGTGACCGAGGTTGAGTACCTTGTTGTCGCAGGTGGTGCTGCTGGTGGTGCAGACCGAGGTGGTGGCGGCGGTGCTGGTGGATATAGAACTGGCACAGGTCTGTCAGTAACCGCTGGCACAGATTACACAGTAACTGTTGGTGGGGGCGGCGCTGCTGTCGGTGGTACAAACAGCGGAACTGCTGGGTCAAATTCTGTTTTTTCTACCATTACAGCCAACGGTGGCGGCGGCGGTGGTTATTGGAGTACGAACGGAACTGCTGGCGGTTCCGGCGGCGGTGGCGGCGGCGGTGCTGCTACAACAGGTGGCGCAGGCAACACACCATCAACTAGTCCGTCCCAAGGAAGTGCTGGAGGTAATGGCGCAGATGACACAATAAGTTGGGGCGGCGCTGGCGGTGGCGGCGGTGGTGCTAGTGCTGTTGGAAGCGCGGCTCCAGCTACAAATACGGGTGGTACTGGCGGCAATGGAACCGCATCAACGATTTCAGGCTCATCCGTAACCTATGCAGGCGGTGGTGGTGGCGGTGCTGGTTATCCATCCCCTGCTTCTGGTACTGGTGGTGCAGGAGGCACAGGCGGTGGTGGTCGAGGTGGGGGTACTTTAACTCCGGTAGATGGAACTGCAAATACAGGTGGTGGTGGCGGTGGAGGCGCAGGAAATCATCCTACTTCTGCTTATACAAGCGGTGCAGGCGGTTCCGGTATCGTCATCCTGAAATACACCGTCGCATCGCAGACTGTCTTTACCTTTAAGTCATCGACTAGGTGGGTTGCTCCGACTGGTGTGACCAGCGTGGATTATTTGGTCGTGGCTGGTGGCGCGGCAGGAGGTGGTCAAGTTGGTGGTGGTGGTGGCGCGGGAGGCTATCGCACAGGCACAGGGCTTTCTGTTACTGGAGGAACTGAATACACAATTACCGTTGGGGCTGGTGGTGCTGGAGCAAATAATACCGGAGGGTCTGCATTAAACGGTTCAAATTCCGTATTTAGCACCATTACTTCTGCTGGCGGTGGTGGCGGGGGAACGAGCGGCCCAACAGGGGGAGCTGCTGGTGCAAATGGCGGCTCTGGCGGCGGCGGCGCGGGTTTTGGAGGCGCAAAAGGAAATGGCAATACACCTAACCAAACACCCTCACAAGGAAATGATGGTGGTGCTGGAAATAGTTCGGCGCCAAGTTATGGTTCTGGTGGTGGCGGTGGTTCAAGCGCCGTAGGCTCTGATGGCACAAGCGGTGGAGGTGGAAGCGGAGGGGCAGGAACCGCATCATCCATTTCTGGTTCATCAGTTACATATTCAGCAGGTGGAGCAGGTGGAAGATACACTGAAAGTGGTGCTGGACAAGGTAATGGAACATCCGCTTCGGCAAACACTGGTAATGGTGGTGGTGGAGCAACTGCCAGCGCTGGTGGAAATTTTTCTGGAGGAAACGGCGGCTCTGGCATCGTAATCATTAAACTCAATCAATAATTATGAACACAAAAATCTACCGCTTCTTTGGCATTGACGTAGCAATGCAAATGCTGCGTCCGGGTGCTAAATGGGAAATCAGCAATGGTGTCTTTACCCGTTGGGAAGATTCTCGCCCTTGTCCTAGCATTGAGGAGGTTTACTGGGTGATGGACAAGATTAAAGAGTTTGAGGACAGCATCCCGACCATTTACTTGCCAGAGCAACTTGAAGCCATGAACGCGCAGGTCAAAGAAATAGAGGACGCAATCGCATGAATATGCACAACCTATTTCCGACACCTATCGGGATGTTTGACCTTGACCGTTTACTGACGGATGAGGAAATGCTGTTCGTGCGCGGACAGGAAACACGGGCAAATGAAGGCAACACCACCAGCGTCAACAACTTTGTGCTGCGCGAACAGGTAATGACTTCCTTGCGGGATTGGGTAGAGGGCTGCGTTGCCGAATACTTCAAAGCGACTAGCGACCCGAAGCATGAGGTTGACTTGCGAATCACTCAATCGTGGTTAAACTATTCCGAGCAGGGCCAATGGCATCACAAGCACGCGCATCCGAACAGCTTTGTGTCTGGCGTGTTCTACCTAAACACCAACCCTGATGACCGCATATATTTCTATCGCTCTGGCTGGCAGCAAATTAAGTTCCCGCCCGAGAACTGGAATTCGTACAACTCCGAGTCATGGTGGTTTGAAGCCATCACTGGGCGGTTGATTCTGTTTCCTTCATCGCTTGAGCATAACGTGCCGACGGTTCAGGGTGACGATGTCCGCATCAGTATGTCGTTCAACACGTTCCCCGTCGGTGTCGTTGGCGATGAGTTAAGTTTGACTGGATTAAAACTGGAGGCTTGAATGGCGCACTTTGCAGAGATTGACAGCAACAACATCGTGCTGCGCGTGATCGTGGTGGACAACAAGGACACCAGCGACGCAGCAGGCGTTGAGAAGGAACACATCGGCGCAGCCTTCTGCGAACGATTGTTCGGTGGAACATGGAAGCAGACCAGCTACAACGGCAACTTCCGCAAGCACTACGCAGGCATTGGCTACACCTACAACGCCGTACGCGATGCGTTCATTCCACCGCAGCCTTATCAAAGCTGGACGCTTGACGATGATGCCAACTGGCAGCCGCCTGTGCCGATGCCAACTGATGACCAACGGTATAGCTGGGATGAAGCGAGTCAGAATTGGGTTGTCAATGTTTGATAGGGCGATAATAAATGCAAGGCAACAGCAATTTGACCCAGGACGACAACGAACACCTGGACAAACGATTCGATCAAATAATGGAAGAGCTCCAAAAAATAAACGGAGCGTTTGCCAAGAACGACGATGGCAGCGTGGACTTTTCTGGTCATCGTCAGTATCACGAAGAGATGATTAGAGCAGCGAAAGCACAGACAGAATTCTGGCGCGAGCTTAAACTTGACATTGCGAAGAAGGGGATATGGGGCGGCATCATCATCTTGATCGGGATCATAGTGACCGGCCTGATGGCGAAGCTGGGCCTGGGCGGACCGAGGTAATGTGGACCCGTTCACCTTACTCGCCGCGGCCAACACGGCCATCGGTTTGGCGAAAAAGGGGATCGAGCTTTATAAGGAAGTCAAGTCCACAGCCGGCAACGTCAAAGAAGTAATCGATGATCTTAAAGAGCAGTTTGCAGCAAAGCCACACCCGCCGACAGTAGAAGAGAAGCGGCAGTTTAACGAAGAGGTACAACGGGTCCAGGAGGTAGCAAAGAAAGATCCGACCGATGTGATCAGCCATATTGGCGAGCAGCTCGGTGCGTTCTTCGATGCGTATGACGCGATTGAGCAGTTGTTTTGGGAAGAGGAGAGCAACGCCAAAAAGGTATACAAGGGCGATGTGTCACTTTCCAGGCGAGCGTTGCAGCGCGTGCTGGTTCGCACCAGGCTGCAGCAGTTGCAGGCAGAGATACGCGAGCAGCTCGTGTACAAAGTGCCGCCAGAGTTGACTGATTTGTGGACGCGTTTCGATAAGATGCGCGAGCAGATTTTGAAAGAACAGAAGGAAGCGCAAGCAGAAGATTTGCGTCAGATGAAAATAGCGCAGGCTAAAAAAAGAAGAATGATTGCAGTACTTAAGGAGAGGGCAACGTGGTTCGGCGCGGTGACATTCGTAATTCTGTGGGCAATATACCTCCTCGTTCTGATAAGGACGAGCCACAGCTACCGTTCGCTCTACTGATCTGCATGTTGGTCATGGCGCTGACCTTTGTCATCGTTCTCCCACTACTCGGCATAATGTACATGGACATGAACAACGCAACGAATAAAGCCATCGAAGAAATCAATAAAATGCGCGACTTAAGAGCAAAGATTTTGTTGGGTACCTTCAAGGAGTAAAACATGCTTACACTGCTTTCAACGCTCGTCTCGTTTTTGATGGGCGGCTTGCCAAAGATCCTGGACTTTTTCCAGGACCGCGCTGACAAGAAACACGAGCTCACCCTGGCGCAGATGCAGACCGAGCGCGAGATGCAGTTAATGGCTGCAGGCTACGCTGCCCAGCAGAAGATCGAAGAGATCAAGCTCGAGGAGATACGGACCGAGACGGCGTCGCAGGATAGGCAGACCCTGATCCAGGCGCAGCAGGCAGAAATGCAGGCTATCTACGCGCACGACATGAGCTTGAACGAGGGCACCAGCCAGTGGATGAAAAACCTGCGCGCAGGCGTGCGGCCGATCATCACGTTCGGTTTCTTTTTCTTGCTGGTGTTTGTCGACGTTGGCCTGTTTGCTTACGGCTGGCACCGTGGCACCGACTTCAAAGAGCTGGCCGACATGCTGTGGGATTCAGAGACGCAAGCGCTGTTCGCGTCGATTATTGCGTTTCACTTTGGCGGCCGGGCGTTCGGCAAATGATCTACGGGATCTATGCCAGGATGGCCGTCACGGTGGCGGCTAGTGTTTACATGATTATGCATCTACCAAAATGATCAGCAAGCGCGCTTTAGAAATGATCAAGCACCACGAGGGCGTGCGGTTTAAGCCCTACCGGTGCCCGGCTGCTTTGTGGACAATCGGCGTCGGCCATGTGCTGTACCCGGAGCAAGGCAAAATGAAGATGGAGGACCGGGCGCAGTTTGCGCTACGGCCGGAAGATGCCCGGACATTTACCAAGGAAGAGGTCGATGAGATATTGGCGCAGGATCTGCGACGCTTTGTGGCTGGGGTATCCCGTTATTGCCCTGGCAGCCTTACTCAAGGTCAGCTTGATGCACTGGTATCGTTTGCTTTCAATGTAGGCCTGGGCACGCTGCAGCGCTCTACGCTGCGCCAGAAGCACAACAGGGGCGACTACGAGGGCGCTGCGGAAGAGTTCTTGAAGTTCACCAAGGCAGGCGGCAAGGTGCTGCGTGGCCTGGTCAATCGACGCAACGACGAGCGTGCGTTGTACATGAGTTGAGGGTTGCTGACCCCTTCGGTGCCGGTGCTCTCCGGCGGCCGCTTCGCCGGGGGCACAGACACCCCCGGCTTTTTTTATGTCACTTCACCTTGGACCTCTCATAGTCTTCGACGTCCTGCAGGCGGTAGCGTACCCTCGATTTGGGGCCATCGCCCAGGCGGATAAACTTCGGGCCCAGGCTATCCATTCGCCACTTTGCCAGCGTGTTGGTGTGGATCTTGAGACGATGCGCCAGCTCTTTAGGCGTGAGTAACATTAGCGACCTCCTGCACAGGCGGTTCAATCAATTCGCCCTGGTGATCGGCTATTGATTTCTTGAGCCTGGAAAGCGGTGCGACCTGCTCCTCCGGTGCCGGCGTGATGTTGATCGGTTCCTTGTTCTCGACCTGGACAAAGCCGACCACCTCGTTGTCGCTGGCCAGTACCTGGTCCAGGTCGGCTGACGAGGGCAGACGCTTTGCTATGCGGCGGATCACAGTTTTCCTGGCCATCTCATCCCACCACTGGGTCCATGGCCCGTTGTTGGCTGCACGGCTTGATGAGCGCACCTTCTCGACGTCGGCCACGCTCATGACCTCGCGGTACACGGCGCCGTCCTTGGTCTTGGCAATCGCATAGCAAGCGATCGGGTTGCCTCGATCTTCGCCCAGGAACGGCTTGTGAATGATGCGTTCCTCGTCGCCGAGCTCGTACTCGAACTGGTCTTTGTCGTAGACCACGTTGGCGCTGATGGACGCCAGTTCGCCCGAGTTGCGCAGCTTCTTGAGAATGCCGCCCACCATGGGCATGTACTGCACTTTGGTACCCTCTTTGGTACGGAAGAGGACCGGAGCCGCCTCCCTTCCATCCAAGAGCAGCCCATCTTGAGCCGCCTTCATGGCGGACCCTAGCAGACTTTTGCGGTCTGCTTGAAGCAGCTCCGGGTTAAGCGCAATGGCTGTAAGAGTTGTACGTATAAACTTATCAGGTGAGATCTGCGGAGGCAAGGCCGCTTTAAACTCGGGGCCCATTTTCTGTAGGGTGTTCTTCATTGCCTCGTACGGTGTCAATTCATTGCTCATGGTTTTCCTCCTTGGTTGTGGTTTCTATGATGCGTTTGCCGGCCCTCATCAGGTCGGCTACTTCTAACGTGGTTGCTGCTCGTACTGTGTACTTACGTTCTGCGATGATCTGCAGGGCGTTGGCCTTGCTGTAGGCCTTGACCAGGTATGGCCACCGTCCGCCCTCGACGATATAAATGCGCTTTGGTGTCGACATGGTTACCTCTTCTTGGGGTAGAAACGGAACTGCCGGTACCCGTCACGGCCGCCCAGGTAGGTGCCGACCATGTCAGGCTTGACCAGGGTGCCCTGGCTGCCCTTGGTTTCGCTGCAGGTAAGCGAGCCGAACGACGTTATAACTTTGCCTGCATTTCCGATGCGCTCGAGGATCTTGGCGCGCCTGGCGTTCTTGCTGGTTTCCAGGTCGGCGTACCGTTGATTGAGGTCGACGTAATCCTGGATCAGCTCTTCGAGCTCGGCGTCGGCCACGATGGCGCCACCAGATCCGTCGCGGCGCAGATGCTTGATGATGAACTCGGCGTCCTGTTCGTAGTTCGGAGACGGCGCCCGGTTGGCCTCGATCTTGGACCAGAAGTCGGCGACCTTGGTGCGGATGTCGGAGCCGATGGCGGTGTCACGATTGCGCAGGACAATCTTCTGCTCGTTGCCACCGACCAATATGACGATGGCGGCCCAGGATCGGTTAGACACCTCGAGCTGGTGCTGGACCTGCAGCTCGATATGCTCGGGCGCCTCGATGTTGCCGTTGCCGTCGTCGATCCATTTCTGCTGGTACTGCAGCCAGTCGACATTCTTGACCTCGAGAATGCCGGGGCCGTCGGACGACGAGAGGATCTCGTAATCGAATGAGCTGCCGATCTTGGCCGCGCTGTCGCGCATGTAGACGTCCAGCTTGGATATGCTCCACCCCTGGTCTTCAGCGGCGCCGTGCGCGATCGCGGACTCCAGACGGGTGCCCCATTTCATGCGCTCGTTTTCCTGGATTTGCACGACGACCTGGTCGCGCTTTTCGTGGAACAGCTCGAACTCGGACTTGTACGGGTTCAGGCCGTACAGCGCCGACACTTCGGTCGAGGTCACGTCATGGACGCGCTCGGCCAGCCACTGCTCGCGGTTTTGAATCGGGATCGTGATAATGCTCATAGGGCCTCCAGTAGTGCGGGAATGATCAGCGCCGCCAGCAATAGCAGGCTGATGTACAAGAGCGGATACCGCTCCAGAAATCGGTCGACGTACCTCATTGAATCACCAGGCGGTCAAATTCGTCGGCAAACAGCACGAGCTCAAACTCTTGGTCCTTGTCGGTTTTGACAGTGATCTTGCGGTAGTGATGGTCGTCACCAATCGGCTTGATTTCGGTGATGTCGATGGTCTTGACCCAGTGAATGCGCATATCCATTAAAAGCTCCGTTTAGTAATGTTGCGTTGATAAGATAACACCAATGTGGAAATAACGTCAACAAGAAAATTAGTCGAGGGTGTAGTAGATCACCGTGGCGGACCATTCTTTTTTGCCGTCCGGGTGCTCAATGTAGACGACCTTGTCGATGCTGGGGTCGGACATAAAGGGCAGTTGCTTGACGAACTTCTCTGCTGCTGCCTTGGCCAGCTCGGCCGTGGGCGCTTTGAATGACTGGTAGTAGGGCATGGCGTGCTCCGAATGGTTAGTTGAGTTTGTCCTGGGCAGGGCGGCACAGGCCGCGCTCGATGAGGTCTACCGCGGTGCGGCCGAACCAGCCTTGCAGTTGCCAGCACAGACCGGTGTCAATCAGGTGCTGCCAGGCTTCGAGGCGCTGCTCTGCGTTGTCGACCGGAATCCAGCCTTCGGCGATACCCACTGCGTCACTGTCGTACTTGATCATGGTTGTCTCCTGGTAAGCGGCAACGACTGCTGCCATGCGTTGCATTCTCCTCCACACCAAAGCAGTCGTCAACAACTTTTTAATCCGAATTATTCCTTAATGTTCCTGCAACACGTTTAATCACCTGATTGGCAAAACACTATGGAAAATGGTGTTGATACTGTGTCATCATTATGCGATGAGTCCAACCAAACACATTACCCCTGTCGACCTGGTCATCGAGCTGTTCGGCGGTGTCAGAAAACTAGCCCGGGCCATTGGCCGTGACCCTGCCGCGGTCAGCCGCTGGAAGCGCCTGGGCGTGGTTCCTACCTCGGTGCAGAAAAAGATCCTGCAGACTGCCTGGGATCAAGGCATAGAGATTTCCGCCCATGACGTAATCTTTGGGCGCGACGTATCGTGGTCGAATTAAAACTCCCCTGGCCACCGAGCGAGCTGTCACCCAACAGCCGCGGCCACTACATGGCGCTGTTTCGGGCCAAGAAAAAATACCGTCAGGATTGTTCCTGGGCGACTATCCAGCAGCGCCAATCCCAGGGTGCCGGCCTGCCGGCCAAGCTGCGCGTCGAGCTCACCTTCTACCGGCCGAATCGGCGCGACTATGACCGCGACAACCTGCTGGCCAGGATGAAGTCAGGGCTTGATGGCGTGGCCGATGGTCTGCGCATTGACGACAAGAGGTTTGACACCATCGCCGTTCGGGTTGCGGACGAGATCGGCGGTTACGTTTTAGTCCGCATTTCAGGAGACAGTCATGGTCAAGAGATTGAACGACCTGGTAGTTAAGGTCGGTGAGTACACCAACAAAAACGGTGAGAAGAAAGCCGATTACAGAAACATCGGCGCCGAGTTGCAGGGCGACGACGGCAGCACCTACCTGCTGATTGATCGATGGTTTAACCCGGCCGGCGTGCCTAACCTCAATGGCAAAGCCGACAGCAGTATTGCTGTGTGGAAGTTTCCGCCACGGGAAAAGATGGCCAATCCGAATGCACCTGGCGCTGTAGCTAGTCCTGCTAGTGCGCCTAACGACGACAATCCATTTTGATGAGAGGCAATCATGGAAAGTAAACCACTACCGATGACGCTGTTCGTTGAAGAGGTCAACGTCATTCTCTACGCACTGTCGAAGCTGCCGTACGACCAGGTCAACTTGCTGATGACCAAGCTGCAGACTATGGCAAGCCACGCCATCGAGGCGCAGAAGGATCACGCCGCAGAGCAAGTCGACGTACACTAATCCCCGGGGGAAAGCGGATGCTGGTTTGTCGACAACAAGTCGTCAAGGATAGAGCCAGTGCAGCGAGTACCCCTCACCGAGCCCAGCCGGTAGTGGCGCAGGTTTTGCTCGGTTTCTCCTGCTAACTCCGGCAGCCAGGGCCGCGCTCCTCCCTTCACGAAGGCGGTGACCTGGTGGACAGCCCGGAAAGACGGGCACCCGCCCGGATCAAATTATTTTGTTGACACTGGTTCCCATGCCGGTTATTGTTTGTACAAATAACCATTAAGGAGGGCCATGTGTCAATCAACACCATCAGACTGGCTGCAGCAAGAGAAGGTGAAACTACGTTCGATGGTACGCCCTGCAAGAACTGCGGCACCACTCGTCGCTACACGATCAACGGAACCTGCGTGGAATGCTCTGGCGCTCGTGCGCGTGAAGGCATGAGAAAAAACAGGGAGAAGATCAAGGCATTGCTCAAACTTGCCAAAGGGGGAGCGTGATGCACTACTACTCTTTTAACATTGGCGACTACGCCAGCCACACCCGACACCTGTCGGAGATGGAAGATCTCGCTTATCGCCGACTTTTAGACCTGTATTACCTGCATGAACAACCGTTGAACGAGTGTTCAACGACCGTTGCACGTTTGATCAACATGCGTAAGCACGAAAAAGACGTGCAGTCGGTGCTTGAAGAGTTCTTTACTTACGTGGAAGGCCGCGGCTGGACTCACTCTCGGGCCGATGATGAGATTGCCAAGTACCACGACAAGCAGGAGTCTGCTTCAAGGGCTGGCAAATTGTCTGCTCAAAAGAGAGCCAACGCCCGTTCAACGTCTGTTCAACGGACGTTCAACACAAAAGCAACGAACGTGCAACCAAACATAAACCAAGAAACAGAAACCATAAAACAGAAAACAGAAGATAAAGACATAGGCGCTACCGCGCCGATCTCTCTCGTCAAAAAAGTTAAGCATGAGAAGTTTAGACCGGCCAAGTGGTTAACCGACCGCGGTGTACCGGTTGACATTGCTGAAGACTGGTTGAAGGTCAGGCTTGCCAAAAAGCTGGTTCACACCGAACGGGCATTTGAGGCGGTTGCCAAGGAAGCAATCGAGGCCAACCTGTCTTTGCCTGACGCGATCGAGTACTGCGTCAAAAAAAGCTGGGGTGGGTTCGAGGCCAAGTGGCTAACCAACGAGATGGCCAGGACTGGCAACGGCGGCAACGGCCCTGGGCGGATGACGCACGCGCAAGCCGCAACCCTGGCAGCAGCCAGGACAATCTTTGGAGACGAAAGGAAATTGCAAAATGGACAAAGTCACATCATTGACGTCACACCCACGTCGGTTGCCGGATTCCTGGATTCAGAAGATCTTTAGCACCATGCAGGCTTACTACGGGCAGAAGTTCATTCTCATGTGGCGCACTGGCCAGATCCTGCCTGATGGCCAGGACGCAGGCCTGGTCAACGCGATGAACGTGTGGGCTGAACGACTGGCCGGTTACAAAGAATCGCCGGAAACTTTGAAGCGCGTGCTCGAGTGTTTGCCGCTTGAACCGCCTACGCTGCCGCAGTTTCTCGAGCTCTGTCGTCACGCTTACGTTGCGCCCAAACACCTGATGATTGACCGCACGCTGACCGAAGCAGAGTACGAAGCCGGCAAGCAAAAGATCACCGAGATCATGGCTAACCTAAAATCCAAGATGTCAATGTCGAACCCCAAGGAGGACAAAGATGGACCTGAAGCAGTATAACGACCGCAACGTGTCACGCAACCTGTACCCCAGCTCGGTGCCGCGCACCTGGGAAGAGGCTACCAACGGCGGCTACATTAACCGCAACGACTTTGATGACGACGAGATCCTCTACAGCCGTCGAGCTCGGTACGTGATGATCGTCATCGCCGCGGTCTTTTCACTGGTCTTTGTCTTCCGGTGATGGCATTCACAGTCGACGTGCCGGACTACGTCATCGACGCATCGGTCGAGGTCTGCAGGCAGCACAACCTTGGCCAGCGCGGAGATGGTTCGGACGGCACTCAAAGCCAGCAGCTCGTTGGCATCATTGGCGAAAACATGGTCAATGTCGCCATTGGCCGGCGACTGATGGAGCCGACCGGACAGTTTGATGGCGGTTACGACTTCGAGCTCTTTGGCCTGCGGTTTGATGTCAAAACCATGGGCCGTACCTGCCCACCCAAAATAAATTTTGTAAACAATCTGATCAAACAGCAGACAAAGTTCGATGTCGATGCTTATATTTTCCTTTCGCTCGACACCAGCTCTAACCGGCTGACTGTTTGTGGCTGGTTACCCAAACCCCTGCTGTTCGATCGGGCGAGGTTGTACGCAAAGGGCGCCGTCAGAACACGCGATGACTCCACAACCTTTGCGATGAAAACAACTACCTACGAAATTGCAAACGAGGATTTGTTCTACCGAGCCAAGTCCTGGCCGGAGCTGTTTGTCGAGCTGCATAAATTTTCTGCGGAGGACGTGTTTACATGAAGCAAATTATTTGGGATATGTGTGCCGTGATAGGCATAGCGTGCATGGCTGTCTCTGTAGCGTTTGCAGTACTGTCGATGTTGATATGTGGTCAATCTAACCGGAGGAAAAAATGAATACTGCAGCAGTGATACTCGTCGGCGCAGGTGTGCTGATTGGCAGCGGCTTGTGCGTCGCGTTTATAGCATCAGCTTTTTACCTGTGGGTGAAGTGATGGACTGGCGCAAACACCAGCAGCACGGTAACTACTACGCCCAGTACGAAACGCAGCGCAGGGTTTTCCTGGAATATCTGCAGGTGATGATTGCAAGGGAAGACTGGCACGGCGTCGCTGACCTGGCCATGGACATGCGCGAGCTCGAGGCTAAACATCAAGCAAGGGGAGAAGAATGACAATCACACTAACCCGCGAGGAAGCGCAGCAGTTATTAGAAGTGTTTGAATTGTTTTTAGAGGAAGCTGAAGACGTTACTACCCTTGAAAACAACTTAATCAAAATGCTCCGCACCCGACTCGCGCAGCCTGATGTCGAAGATCGCTACTGTCACCGGCTGGCCGCAATGCTGGAGGGCTCGCTGCGTAACCCGGAGCGCACCTGGGATGACGCACACAAACTGCTTGACGAATACCAGCAAGCCATACGGCAACAAGTTGACGCAGCAGGGTTACGTCGCGTCAGTTCGTTGGGTAAAGACTGAAGTCGCAAATGGGGATCAACATGAAAAAATTATTCGTAATCGCTTTGCTGGTGGCTGGCGTAACCCATGCCGAAGAGTGGCTCGAAACACCAAACGAAGCCGGCGGCCGCATCCTGTTTTTGAACACCGGCTGCAACGAAGGCAACCTGGGCAGGCTTGTGATCACCACGACAAAAGACGGCACAACCGTTCACGGGTGCTGGTACTACTTTGCGGACATGGTGCATGTGGTGTGGATTGGCCAGGGCGGCAAGACGTCTGCGTATGACCCAAAGCTGTTGACCTACCGCAAGCAATGATGAGGATTGCGAAATGAACGACACCAAGTTTTGCACGAGTTGTCAGGCGACGAAGTCTTTGGCCGGCGGTCAGACCAAACTAACCCGCGGCGTGCCCAGGTGGGTGTGCCAGGGTTGTCTGAACCGTGTCTACGAAAGCATCTACAAAAAGCGCAAAGATGACGTCATACCAAGGAGACACGCATGAACGCAAAGAAAGCAAAAGGCCTGCGCAAGCTGATCCGCCACGCGCATGGCAAAAGACCGCTGCACGCATTCAAACAAATGACCGAGGGAATTGAAAACGGCATGGTCGTCGTTGCGCAAGACACCCAGCGCGGCCAATACATCGCCATGAAAAACTGGCTCAAAGAGGCATACGGCAAATGAACCACCGCATGGTGACCTTGCACAACGGCCAGGTCGTCAGCTCCTGGTCCGAGGATTGGCGCCTGGAGTGCGAGGCCATGCACGTACTCGACCTGCAAAAAAACAAGCGAGCCGGCTACCTGAACAAAGTCGAAGACGAGCGCGGCAAGCAAGCGGTCGGCAAGCTCAAAGAAATCATTCTGGCCATTCACAACAAGCGCAAACATGCCCAGGCATTTCTCTGACTCGCTGTTGCAAATATTTCACCGTTGGTGGAAAATGCCACGCAAGTGCAACCACGGCGCTACGTTGCCAAAATGAAACGAAGGAAGATCGTGATCATTGCTGTCAACGAACAAGGGTACCGGATCGGGTCATCCCACCACAACGCCACCATCTCCGACGAGGTCGTCGACAAAATGCGCGACCTCCACGAGGACGACGGCATCGGCTACCGGCGACTGGCCAAGATGTTCAACCTGTCGCGGTCCGTCGTCGCCAAGCTGTGCAAGTACGAGCGCAGAGCTCAAACACCACAACGCTGGAAGAAGGTTGTAAAAAATGAAAGCGAAGACTGAACCGGCCAAGCGAGGCGCGCCGTCAAAGTACTCGTCTGAACTCGCAGCCGAAATCTGCGGACGCCTGGCTGCAGGCGAAAGTCTTAACAAAATTACCAAAGATCCGCACATGCCCAACATGGTCACCGTCTACCGGTGGATGATGGAGCATGAAGATTTCCGCAACAGTTACGCACGCGCACGCGAAGACCAGGCCGAGACGATGGCCGACGAGATGTCGGTGATTGTGGACGAGATGCCGCCCCTGGATGCCAACGGCCGCACCGATTCTGGCTGGGTCCAATGGCAGCGCAACCGCATCGATGCGCGCAAATGGATTGCGGCCAAGCTCAAGCCGAAGAAGTACGGCGACAAGGTCGACGTCAATCATGGCGGCGGCGTGGCCATCACGGTCAACACCGGCATACCGGATGGCGAATAACAACATCGACCTGGGCTACCGGCCCCGTGCCTGGCAGCTCGAGTGCCACAAGGCGCGCAAACGATTCACGGTGCTAGCCCTGCACCGACGTGCCGGCAAGACCGAGCTGGCGCTGATGGAGCTGATACACCGGGCCCTGAAGTTTGACAAAGACCTGGGCCTGTTCTTCTACGTGGCGCCCTTCCTAAAGCAAGCCAAGACGATTGCCTGGTCCAGGCTGAAGCAGAAGCTCGAGCCGCTGCGCATCATGAACGCTGTCGACATCAACGAGGGCGACCTGATGGTCACCTTCAAGCACAACGGCGCCGTGATCCGGGTGTTTGGCGGCGACAATCCTGATGCGATGCGAGGCGTCCGCCTGGACGGCTGTGTAATCGACGAGGTGGCGCAGATTAAGCCCGAGGTGTGGGTCGACGTGGTGCAGCCAACCCTGTCGGACCGCAAAGGGTGGGCCATGTTTATCGGTACGCCGGCTGGGGTCAACCTGTTCTCGGAAATCTACTACAAGGCCATGGCGCTGCCCGACTGGCACGCTGGCCGCTACACGGTCTACGACACCCAGGCCATCGACCCGGACGAGGTCGAGCGCTTGAAGCGCGACATGTCAGAGACGGCATTTGCCCGTGAGTTCATGTGCGACTTTGCCGCGGCCGGCGACGACCAGCTCATATCCCTCAACGACGCCGAGAACGCCGCCAGGCGCGAGTATGTCGACCGGGATATATCCCAGGCACCCCGGGTCATTGGCGTCGATCCTGCGCGCTTTGGTGACGACAGAAGCGTGGTATTCAAGCGCCAAGGCCTGGTTGCCTTCAAGCCCGACATCTACCGCGGCATCGACAACATGGACCTGGCTGCCCGGGTGGCGTTTGCCATCCAGGATTGGCGGCCGGATGCTGTCTTCGTTGACTCCGGCGCCGGGGCCGGCGTGATCGACCGCCTGCGCCAGCTTGGCCACGACGTGATCGAGGTGCCCTTTGGCGGCAAGGCAGTGCAGCCCAACCTGTACGTCAACCGACGGGCCGAGATGTGGTTCGAGCTGCGCGACTGGCTAGTCAACGGCGGCAAGATCCCGAACGACCCGACGCTCAAGCAGGAGCTGGCCACGCCCATGTACTGGTACGATTCGGCCGGCCGGCGCGTGCTCGAGCCCAAGGACGAGATCAAGAAGCGCCTGCAGGGTGGTGGCAGCCCGGACATGGCCGACGCCCTGGCGCTGACGTTTGCCTACCCGGTATCGAAGCGCGCCGAGGTCGACATCATTGCAGATCAGTACGGCATCAGCCGCAAGAAACAGCACCGCGAATACGATCCGTACAGCCGGATGAACTAGGTACCCGTAACCAGTCAACACCACCATAAATTGCAACATGACAGAGATCCGCAAAATCACCGTCGAGCAGTACTACGCCGAGTCGAATATCGCGGAGCTGTGGGAGTTGTACGCGGAAGAATCCAAGACCAAGGGATTGCCGCCACACAACCCGCAGCGCCAGGTATACGAAACCATGGAAAGCATGAACATCTTGCATACCTGGGGCGCGTATGACGATGGCAAGCTGATCGGGTTTGTTGCGTTGCTGGTCAACATGGTGCCGCACTACGGCTTGCCGATTGGCACCTTGGAATCGTTCTTTGTGCATCGGTATTACCGCAAGGGCGGTACAGGCATCAAGCTGCTGCGCGCTGCTGAAGCGCACGCCAAGGAGCTGGGTGCGGTCGGCATGTTTGTGAGTGCGCCTGCAGGCAGCAAGCTGGAGAAGGCCATGCCGATGTGGGGATACCGGCACACGAACACGATGTTTTTGAAAGAGCTGACATGAGCAACCTGGTGGTAGCCGACAGCAAGATCCCGGCGATGACCGATCAGTCAATCGACCTGGTTCGCAAGTTTGAACAGTTCGTGCTGACGCTACCGCAGGACATGGTCGAGACGCATCACGTCATCCACGGCGGCATGTACGCGAGAACGATCATGATGCCGGCCAACACGGTATTGACCGGCGCCCTGGTCAACGTGCCGACGATGCTGATCATCAACGGCAGCGTGCGCGTGACGATCGGTGACGAGGCGGTGTACCTGAACGGGCATCATGTGTTTGCCGCAAGCAAGCATCGCAAGCAGGCGTTTTTTGCAGTCGAAGATACGTGGTTGACCATGGTGTTTGCGACAAAGGCGCAGACGGTCGAAGAGGCGGAGGACGAGTTCACCGACGAGGCGGATCGATTGCTGTCTCGCAACGCGTCAGCCAAGAATTCAATCATCATCACAGGAGAATGACATGTCAGGAGCAGTTACGTTTGTCGCCGCGAATGCACTACCAATCGCCGCAGCCAGCGCCGCAGTTGCCACCGGGTATTCGATTTACCAGGGCGAACGTGCGGCAGACCAAGCAGAGCGCGCTCAACGCGAGCAGGCAGCAATTCAGAACAAAGCGCTGAACCAGCAAAAGGAAGCGCAGGCCGAAGCCAGAGTCGCAGCGCAAGAGCAAAAGAAGGCGTCCGAAGAGCAGATCAACGCAGCGACGCGCAAAAGCCCGGACGTTTCCGGGATTATGGCTGCAGCCGAATCAGTGCAACAGGGCGGCGTCGGATCGACCATGCTGACCGGCCCAACGGGCGTTGACCCCAACGATTTGAAGCTTGGTAAGTCCACATTGCTGGGTGCCTAAATGAGTCAGTACACCGGCGACAACAAGTCGTACAAAGGCGCGCCACCACGCGACAAGCTTTGGACCCGATGGGGTCAGCTCAAAGCAGAGCGCGCATCTTGGTGGGCGCACTGGCAGGAGATCAGCACATACCTGCTACCGCGTAATGGCCGTTATTTCCGCCAGGACCGCGACAAGGGTTGGCGCCGGCACAATGCAATTTACGACAACACAGGGACCAGGGCGTTGCGAGTCCTTGGTGCGGGTATGATGGCCGGAGCCACCTCGCCAGCTCGCCCCTGGTTCCGCCTTGGTACTGCAGACCCGGAGCTCAACTCGTACCAGCCGGTCAAGCTGTGGCTCGACGATGTGACGCACCGGATGCAGATCATCTTCCAGAAGTCGAACACGTACCGCACCATTCACCAGATGTACGAGGAGCTGGGCGGTTTTGGCACATCGGCATCGATCGTGCTGCCCGACTACAAAAACGTCATTCACCACTACCCGTCGACCATCGGCGAGTACTGCATTGCGACTGACTGGCAGGGTAGGGTGACGACGATCTACCGCGAGTTCGAGAAGCAGGTGTCGCAGATCGTCAAAGAGTTCGGCATCGAGAACGTCAGCAACACGGTCAAAAGCTTCTACGACAGCGGCACGCTCGACGCCTGGATACCAATCATTCACGCGATTGAACCGAGGGCCGACCGCGACCTATCCAAGCGCGACAGCCTCAACATGCCATGGCGCTCGATCTATTTCGAGGTGGGCGGCAACCCGGACAAGTACCTGCGCGAGTCTGGTTTCAAATCGTTCCCGGCACTGGTGCCACGCTGGGCTATTGCAGGCGGTGACATGTACGGCAACTCGCCAGGCATGGAAGCCCTGGGCGACGTTAAGCAGCTCCAGCACGAGCAGCTCCGCAAAGCGCAGGCCATCGATTACAAGACCATGCCACCGCTGCAGGCGCCCACGTCATTGAAGAATCGCGACGTCGAAAAGCTGCCAGGCGGCATCACGTTCTACGAAGCCAACAACCCGCAGGGCGGTATCAAAACCATGTTCGACGTCAACCTGGACCTGCAGCACCTGCTGCTCGACATCCAGGATTGTCGCGAGCGCGTGCGCGGCGCCTTCTACGCTGACCTGTTCCTGATGCTGGCCAATGCGACCGACACCAGGATGACGGCCACCGAGGTTGCCGAGCGCCACGAAGAGAAGTTGTTAATGCTGGGCCCGGTACTCGAGCGCCTGCACAACGAGCTGCTCGACCCGTTGATTGACATGACCTTTGAGCGCATGGTCGAAGCCAACCTGGTACCGCCACCGCCACCTGAACTGCAAGGAATGGAGCTCAATGTTGAATTCGTCTCAATGCTGGCACAAGCCCAGCGCGCTATCGGCACCAACAGCGTGGACCGCTTCGTGGGCAACCTGGGTGCGGTGGCACAGTTCAAGCCGGATGTCCTGGACAAATTCGACGCCGATCAGTGGGCAGATTCCTACAGCGACATGCTGGGCGTCGATCCCAAGCTGATCATTGCCAACGACCAGGTAGCCCTGATCCGCCAGGCACGCGCACAAGCGGAGGCAGCGCAGGCGCAAACCGAAATGTTGAAGCAACAGTCGGAGACAGCACGCAACCTGGCAGCATCTCAAACCGGCGGCGGCGACAACGCGCTGATGGACATCATGAACTTATATAGCGGGTACGGTTCGCCGTCCGCGGTGGAGGTATAAATGGCAACGAAAGGCACACTGCTGTACGGCAACGACAGCTACGGCAACTCGAAAGATGCGTCGGAATTCATCACCCGGCTGCTACATGGATCGACCGCAGTCCACATGCACCACCTAATGGTCGAGGGCCCGGGATCGTACGCAGCGCACATGGCGCTGGGCATGTACTCGGACCTGGCTGACCTGGCTGACGGCCTGGCCGAGTCCTGGATGGGCTGCACTGGGCAAAAGCTGACCTTTGGCGGCGGCTCGTTCACGATTGCTGGTGATGCGATGGCCGAGGTGCAGGGCCTGTACGACTACGTCGAAAGCAAGCGCGGCATGATGGGCAGCGATTCGCACATTCAGAACGACATCGACGGTATCTGCACGCTGCTGTCGAGCACGCTGTACAAACTAAAGCGCCTCGCTTGATATGACCATCGTCCAAAAATACGCCGGCTCGCCGTTCCTGTATGACGCCGACACCGGCGACATCATCGGGGTCAAAGATCCAGATGGGTCCGAGCTTTTGTTCATGCGCATACCGCATGTTGCGTCGTTCTATGACACCACGCACCAGACGGCCACAGCGAACACGGCCACGGCCGTCGGCTGCAACACGGCAGACATTAGCCGGGGCATATCGGTAGTAAGCGGCAACCGGTTCACGGTCAGTCGCAAGGGCACCTACAATTTTCAGTTTTCCGCCCAGCTCTTGAACACCGATTCGGCAGAGCACAACATCAGCATTTGGTTGCGCAAGAACGGCAACGACGTGGCCAACAGCACCACAGACATCACGGTGCCGGCGAGACATGGATCTGTTGATGGCGCGGAGGTTGCGGCCTGGAACTTTTTTATTGACTTGCTGGCCGGCGAATATGTACAACTGATGTGGTCGACGCCATCGACGGCGGTGTCACTTGACTACACTGCGGCCAGGACCGCCCCGGTCAGGCCTGCGGTTCCGTCGGTAATTGTGACCATGAATGAGGTCGATGGCTCGTACCCGTGAGTTTAGTGGCACTAAACAAATTTGCACGGCATAAAAATTGCGTACCCCATTTGGTACTGATAAGCGTATTTCTGTTAAGCCTTTTTCGTACTTAACCCACCGTAGTTACTGCTGTTTAATATATTAAACGAGTTATCAACATCGCCGGCCAAAACGGACACGTCAAAACCGATTGTGGAAAACGGTACCCGTAATGCCGCCGGCCGTGGATAGATTGTCAACTATGAGCGCAAATTACGACCCTCTCGATATTCGAGGTCAAGAGCGTGAGAAGGCCGAAAAGGAAGTACGTGCCAAGCTCGACCGCGAAAACGAGGAAGCCGATTTGAAGTGGCTCATGGGCAGCAAACGGGGGCGCCGGATTGTATGGCGTCTTCTGGAGAACTCGGGTGTGTTTCGCATGTCGTTCAACACCAACGCGATGCAGATGGCATTTGCGGAAGGTAACAGGAACTTCGGCAACCGCACACTTTCGATAATCCACTCGATCTGCCCAGAGCTTTATCCAACGATGGTCAAGGAGCAAACGAATGACAACAGAATCACCGACGCAGGACCAAGCCGCAACGACCACTGAAGGCAACGCCGCATCGGATGCCCTGGACAGCGTACAAGCGACGGCTGACGCGCTATACGGGGATAAGCAGCAGGCTGAAGGCAAACAGGATCAGCAAGCGCAGGACAGCGCCACTACTGACAAGGCCGACGGCGACACAGAAGGCAACCAGGCTGACGATAAGGAAGCCCAGGGCGCCCCTGAAAAGTACGAATTCAAAGCCCCGGATGGCCGCGAGTTCGACGCCGAGGTGCTGAATAACTTCTCGGAAGTCGCCAAGGAATTGAACCTGACGCAGGATGCCGCGCAGAAGTTGCTGGACAAGATGGGGCCCATTGTGGAACAACGTCAGATCCAGCAAATCGAGCAGGTCCGCTCACAGTGGGCTGATGCCTCGAGGAACGACAAAGAATTTGGCGGCGAGAAGCTGCCAGAAAACCTTGCCGTGGCCAAGAAGGCGCTCGACCAGTTCGGCACGCCCGAGCTGCGCGCGCTGTTAAACGATTCCGGCCTGGGTAATCACCCGGACGTGATCCGGTTTATGTACCGGGCTGGAAAGGCAATTAGCGAAGACCGCTATGTTGGTGGAGACATAGGCAAGGGAGGCAGCAAATCCCAGCCCAAAGGCTTCAACGATCTAGCGTCGGCTTTGTATGAATCGCAAACTTAAAAGGAGCTAATCATGGCAACTCTTGCTAATGGTAATTTGACACTGGCCGATTGGGCCAAACGTACCGACCCG
>Ga0164292_10000226_pt1 | contig 40684 bp, 43 predicted proteins | sample GEODES117metaG_FD_111486 | JGI IMG/M metagenome (GOLD analysis project Ga0164292, IMG submission 111486) | Eutrophic lake water microbial communities from Lake Mendota, Wisconsin, USA - GEODES117 metaG | ecosystem: Environmental > Aquatic > Freshwater > Lake | place: USA: Lake Mendota...
CCTGAAGTACCTGATGAACCACTAGAACCTGAAGTACCTGATGAACCACTAGAACCTGAAGTACCTGAAGAACCAGATGTTCCTGATGTTGCTGCGGTATATGATGTTCCATTAATGAACAATGAACCAGTTACAACCATACTACCACTAACAGACATGCTACCTGTGATGGCTTGACTACCTGTAATATTTTGACTACCTACTAATGTACTTTGACTTGATCCTGCAGAACCTGTTGGAGGAACTGGAAGACCTACTAAAGCCAAACTCGCTGAAGTTTGTACAACTTGAGTACCTACTTGTATTGTACCATCGGAGTTTGTACTGATAGCTTTAATTCCACCAATGAAGATGGACCCTGTTGATACGTAGATGTCCTTCCACCAATGTGTTGCGTCACCCAAATCGTAAGCATTAGTAACGGCGGGGATTATCGAACCACTAATTGTTTGGTTCGCCTTAAATAAGTTACTTCCCGTAATAGCGTAATAGGACGACTCTTGGTTATTTAATTTTTGTGAGTTTAGTGCTTCTGATGTCGTACCACTAATAGTGGCGTTAATCGTTCCTCCTACTGTCATTGAGCCCGATATATTTACCGAACCTGATACGGAGAGATTACCTGAGACAAATGGATCAAATATATTCATATGAGTATGTTGTTATACTCATATAAATACTGCCATTTTTACAATTAATTTTATAGTTTTTATTTTTTTCCTAATAATTTACGAATTTTTTCTATAACATCCTTTGAAGTGATTGTTTTTGAACACACAAATTGTCTTTTTGTACCTTTATGAACAGGGCACCAGTTCCAATCACCTGGGTCAAACTCATAATTAGACCAACAACTATTACAAACTTCTTTATTAATAATACGTGTAACTCCTATTTTTGGTTCCAAATCTTCATCGGTAAAACCCGAAATAATAACTGTTGGTGTTCCAGATGCCCATGATAACCAACTTAAACCACTACTAATACCAATAAACAGTTCAGATTCCTGTAAAACCTTAATAATATCCTCTAATGGTCCATTTGGTTGTTGAATCACACCTTTAGGGTTCTTATTACCCATATACCCATCTTCTTCTCTTGATAATAATCTAACTTCATATCCCTCACCTATCAAATAATCAACCACATCTTGCCAACCTGTTGGGTTATTCCAATATTTTGCTTGAGCCGTTGAATGAGTGGCGATTGATATTAACTTTTTCTTATCTTTTCCATAGGTTGGTAATTTTGGTGTTAATTCCTCATAATTTAATCCTAATATATCCGAACCGACTTTCATCAATGGTTCTTTTTTGGGGTCATTTGGATGTCTTGATTCCTCAATCTTTCTTTTATCATCATAAAATACCCCTAAACGATAAAGTGAATAAACGTTATCTACAGTACTACCAGGTAAAACAAATTCAATATTTGGGTACTCACTTTTAAATAAATTATTATTAAATGTTGAACATATCACATGACACTTATGTTCTTGTCTAAATTTTTCAACATATGGTACCCACGCTAAATTATCTCCCAAAGATTTAGATTCAAAACATATCATTACCCTTCTATTCTCTAAATTTAAACTGTGTTCGTGGTAATAGTCATTATCAATACCTTTTATCTTAACTAACCAATCAACATAGTATTTCTTATTACATCTTGCCCAATGATTACTCTTTAAATTAATTTCAAACTCAATAGTGTTATTTTTTTTATTAATGAATTGAACATTATATAAAAAATCTCCCTCTTCTTTAATTTCAACATAAGGACCGTCAACAAAATGTACTATAGTTTGTTTATTTGGGTTAGATGGTTTTTTAATTAAGGTGTTTCTGGTTAGTTTATTCTTTCTTCTAAACTCTTCAAATTCATCTTTTAATTCTTGTTTGAAGACTTCAATACCTTGGTAATAAACTTTTACAGTTTCTCCTTTAATGTATTCGCCGATTTTATCCAAATGGAACTCTCCTTTCTTAACTAAATGAAATCTCTTATATTGACCACATACGACTTCAACTATGTAATCTTTATCTGTAGGTTTTTCTGAGAATCCCGAAATGAAATGTATAAACAATTGTTTATATTCATCAACAGCTAAATATGTTTGGAATCTCGCACCATTTCTAATTATTCCGTTTCTATTCCACGCTGCAAATATATTCAATTCATTATCGTTAGGAATGTACTTACTAATAAAAATACTATTAGTTATACTCTTAAGTGTTTGATAGAATACCTTCTCTAATTGCCATCTATCAGGTTTACCTTTAAAATATTCTTCTTTAGAATTAATTGTATTAATTAATCTATTTGCAATATCCGTTTTAATTGAGAAGATATACGTTGAACTGTATGGATTACTTTCTTTAGTTGAACCTTGAGAATATTCGTATACAACCGCATCGTTATGTCTAACGTATTCCATAAAAGATTGTCGGTATTGTACTTCATCTGGTAAGTTATCAAACTCCAAAAAGTGAATATATTTTTTTCCTAATCTTTCAGCTAATGCAAATGCATTCTTCATAGTAATCCAAATTGCATAGTCGTGATGGAATTCCGTTTTGTTAGTAATAGTCAATTCACCCATAGATGTCCATCTATCACTATTAACACCATACTCTTCAAAATCTTTTTCTAATAATATATCATTGTTAGCGTCGTACAAATAATAATCAACTAACTTTTGTATTTCAGGTTTAATTGGATAATGTCCGCACAATATAATTGGTGAATTATAAACCTTTAGTCTATTAAGTAACTCTATTAATGTATTTTCTTTTTCTATTGTGTCTGTCCAACAGTCAACTATAAAAACATCTTCAGTAAATTGTGTATATCCCATTTTATATTTTTTATCTCCAGAAGTAAATCATCTGTAATTCATTATTATTTCCCATAAACACCAAGTAAGAATTAAATCCTAAACTATTCATCTTAGTGATGAAATTATTTCTAAGTTCCTCATCGTAATTAAAATGTCCATGGTGATACTCCATTGCGATGTTTTTAACTTTCATTAAATTCTCATCAGAAATTCCACCAAATGCTAAATGTTCAGCACCCTCAATATCAACTTTTAGAAAATCAATATGTTCAATTAAACCACACTCAAATAGATAATCTAAAGTGTATGTTCTTACCTTATATTTCTTCGCATTTTCCTGTGTTCCAAAAACATTAGATCCACCTAAATGAGAACTTTCATGTAATTCTAATTCACCTACTTGATTACTAACTGCACCATTAAACAATAAAGAACGTGGGTCCGTATTTAATGATAACAATTTAAAGTATCTTTTGTCAGGTTCAAAAGAAATTACTCGCTTAGCACCTTGACTATATGCCCATCTATTGAATATCCCCATATTTCCACCTAAATCAACTACAATATCTCCTTCATGTATTCTTTTAATTCTATTGTGGTAGTAATCTCTTAAGTTAAAAATCTCGTGGAATATTGCAGTTGCCCAACCAAACTTGTTTGCTACATCGATTGTTCCACCTTCATATTCAAATAGAGATTCAAAATTTTCTAATTTATAAACATCCGTATAAAAACACATTGATTTATAAAATGAATTATCTCTTTGCATCTTAATAAACTGAATCATCTTATCAGATATCTCAGCATTTTTATTTCCATGAAAATAGATTATATCAGATTTATCTTTAGGAATATATTGATAACCAAATATTCTATCAAAATTTTGTGGTCCTTCTTCATTCCAAAACTTATAAAATTGATGTAATGTCTTATCAATAAACCCTTCATCACCATCATACGATGATGTATCAAAGTTTGATAGTGGTAAGTGATTTGTATATCCATTTTTCCACCTAATTGCATTATCAATACCTTCATCATTCCATAAGAAATATTTCTTATAGTTTTCTGGCTCTTCTACCATTAATGTTTTGTAAGTGTGTAAAATACTATCAAAGAATGCTTCTGACCCATTATTGTAAATGAAGAAACAAACGTGCATATATGGTTGTCTTTTTTCAATACCCCATTTCTTTGCAAGTTCTTCATTAAACAATTGTGATTTAGTTCCATTATCATACATCCCAAAGAACTCTTCTTGAACGTGAATATCGGATAATGGATATCTTCCAACTTGTTTAAAATATTTTCTTACAGTATCTATATTATGATTTACCACAACATCTCCGTCAATCCATATAAGGTATTCAAATCCTTCTTTTAATGATTCTAAACAAGCATATTGTTTCCAATACCATTTATCGTGTTCAGATATTTTTGATGGATTTATGGTTCTTTTGATAACATTTGGATAATCAAATGGAACTTCACAATCAACTCCATAAACAATTATCTTTTGTTCTGAAAATTCTAATAGCGATTGTACTAATTTCTCAATCACAGGCATATATCCCATATTACCTGTAGTAACAAATGCAAACGGTTTGGAATGTCTTGTTAATATATCTGACGCCCCTTTTGCAACTGTGTCCCAATTAAAATTCTTGTGAATTTCTTTTGAGTCTTTTATTGATTTTGATTTATATTCTGAGTAGTTTTTAACAGCATCTAACATTTGTTCACCTAAATCTTTCCAATCTGGTTCACAATATTCACCTGGCCATTCTTTATGTTCTATGTTGGCAGGTCTTAAATGAGATATTTTAACGGGTATACCTTTATCTTTTGCAAATTGTAGTTGTCCTCCCCAATTAGAATATATTGATGGTGTTCCACATGACATCGCCTCAATTAATGGTAGATTCCATCCTTCACTACGAGCACATGATATGAATACATCACCCATTTGTAAATATTTCACATAATCTTCTCTTGATGTGAATTTAATGAACTTGATATTAGTATCATCAATTCCATATGTTTTAACTCTTTCTTCCGTACTCTTGAGTCCATCATATGGATATGGGTTTTCAACCGACGCAATTAATTCAACATCGGTTCTATCCTTAAAAGTTTCACCAAAAGTCTTTAACACCTCGGTAGTTCCCTTTCTATAATCCCATCTACCAAAATATAAAAATCTAAATTTAGTGGTAGATTTTTTAAGTGATTTTTTAATTGGTTTAAATGTTTCAACATCAACACCTTCAGGTACAATAAAAATCTTTTCTGATGGGTATCCTTGTTCAACTAAACAATCAAATTGCCATTGAGTTGGTACCCATACTTCATCAAAATAAAATAATCTTCTAAAGAAATCTTCTGGATAACGTGTTGATTCCCAAACGTTATACGCTATCTTGTACCCTTCATAATTGTCATAGAAATAATAATTATTGGTCTCCATTAAAACAATATGAACATCGGGTGTAAAATCACCTTTATATCCATACATATTGAAATCAGTTCTCGTACCATCTTGATTATTAAGGGTTTGTTGAATTAACATGTCCTTCATCTCACCAGTAATATATGGTTCATCATCGTGTGGAGTATCATTCATACCTTTCCAACCATTACCAATAGTTAAATTCCTAACCTTTACAGTGTGATGTTTATTAAGTGCAGTAAAAAAGGAACGTGCATGATTTGCGTATCCGGTGGTTCCAATAAAACAAGTGTGTGCTAAGATTTTCATTACTATTAATATAGTGAAAATCTAATAAAAAATCAAATAAAATTTATAATAGTTTTCTTTTTGTTCTACCGATTGCAATAATTAATATTCTCATTAAATTATGTTATAAAAAATTAAACTGTTCCCATCCATTACTTATATTGATTCTTATTGCAGCCTTATTCCAATTGTCACAATATCCATACATTACATTTGGATTTAAAATATTTAAACAATAATCAAAAAACATATTATAATTTTGAATACCAGCGTCTGCCGGTCTTTCAACTAATTTAGAAACAAAACATCCACCTAAATACAATTCATTATTATTTAATTTTTTATCAATGTCAATCCAATTAATAGTTACATTTGGATTACCCCAATTCCAACCTATACATTTTTCATTATAATAAAACAATAAACAAAATGAATTAGAATTAAATCTTTGATAACATTCTTCCAATGTTGGTATACCGTCCCATTTTAATTGTTTATGCAATAAATCTATTATTATATTAAAATCTTCGGTATAATCTAAATAATTATTTAAATCTACATATTTTAATTTATAATGAGATTTATGTTCAATTTTAATGAATTTTTCTTTAGTTATTTTATATTGTATAATATCATCCATTTTATATCAATTTATTATTAAATTTAATATTGTCTCTTTCTAAAAACCAAAGTAATGAATATCTCTCACCATTTAAAATTGGTGTTATTTCGTGGTCAATTGTAACATCAAATATGTATGTGTTTCCAACCACTTTATTTAAAATCACTTCTGTTGGATTGTATAATTTGAAATCTCCACCATTAAAATCATCATTCAGTAACACACCCACTGCAGAAATTCTGTCACCTCTAATATCGTTATGTCTACCAAACCAATCCCCACTTACATATTTATGAAAATGTATGTATGGTTTTAATTTAAAAATCTTTATTTCCGTTTCTAATTCAAAAAAATTTTTCAATCTATTAAATATCCACTCTGTATTTTCGTTATACTGCAGTACAAGTGAATTATAACTTCTATCCTTTGATTCCCAATATTGTTGATTTGTTTTTGGTAGAGTTATAATCAATTCACATTCTTCTTTACTAAATAATACTTGTTGTTTTACTATCATATATTCTATATTTTTGACCTTGTGGAAAATTTTCATTTTTTACACAATCTAAATTTATATAATCTATTATTTTTTGAAATCCATTACTATAATATAATTCTTCATATGAAATTTTAAAATAATTAGGATTATTTATATAATTTAATTTGAATGTATTTGTTAGTGAATTAAAATATTTTATTTTTTCTTTACCATTTGTCACACTTGTCATATTATGACTCCATTTTACATGCCAATTATTGGTTTCTCTGGCAACTAACCAAGATTCCAATTGTTCTTTTTTATTTTCTCTATAAAGTATTATGATTTTATCTGAAAATTGTATCAATTCTGTTAAACATATATCTGGTGTATATATTTCCTTAATTAAAAAATGATTAGTATTATATTTCCATTGATAAACTGATTCACCTTTTTTATAATTTGTACTAGTTTTATTTAATGGTTCAAATAATACTGTGAATTCTTTATTGTTCAGAAACCATTTACCTAAATTAGTTGACCCAGTTCTTGGTTCTGCGATAATAGTGATTACCATTTTAAATTAAATATTTTTTATCTTTTGCAAATGGTTTTTCAAATACTTCCCATAAATGATTTTTTAAAATCATAATAGTTTATTTATTTTTTTTTCACTATAAAAATCATCACCATTAAATGTAGTATATTTTAATTCAGGCTGATTATCTTTGTAATATATGTTATTTTTATATGGAATAGTTTCCCAGTCTTCTTTTGGTATAGTAACTCTATATCCATTAAATCTTAAATCAAATTTTTGATATTCAAAAAAACCCACAATTGTACCTTTTTTACAATTATCTACTATATAATCTAAAAATTTAGGTATATTCGGGTCTAAATGTGTATCATGTAATACTCCATCAAACTTCATATTAGTCAATGGTAATAATTCAATCCAATCACCTAATATAACTGTTGTTTTTATTTTTTGTAACTTTGCCCATTCTAATGCTCTTTCATATTGAACCGGATGAATTTCTATTATGGTATGTGATGTCACATTTGGATTTGATTGTATAGCATCGGCAGATAAATGCATTCCAAATCCAATTTCTAATATGTCACCTCCGTTTTTTGTAACAATTTCTGCAAGTTTAGTCATTAAATATTTTTCACCAATGTGCATAATGACATTGTTACCATCGTTTTTTGTATTTTGAATTTCAATTTTTTCTTCAAAAACCTCTATTTGTTCATTCCCTTTCATAGTGTGTTTATTTTGTTTAATTTCATATTATACTTTTATTTTTTTTTGTTATATTTGTAGTTAATACCCAACGAGGAATTAAACTATTATTTGGATTAGTTTTATGATAACACCCACCTTCAAATATAAGTATTTCGTTTGTTTTGGATTCTATTTCTTTCCATAACCAATTATCATCCTTTGTTGATAATTTTATTTTTGTATCATAATTTGGATCTCTAAATAAAATATTTGATGAATTTTCAGGAATTTGTAAATATGCACATATTACTGCAATTACGTTGGTATGATTGTGTTCTTCAATAAAACCACCATTTCCATATTTTGATACCCAAGAATTACTAATAAAATATTCATTTTCTTTTGGATAGTTCCATTTATTAATTAATACATCACTATAAATTGGTGATATAAAACTATAAAAGTCTTTAAGTTCAGGTAAATTTAATGGACTTATTTTATTTTTAAAAGAAGTTAATACATCACCCTTTTCTAAATAGTCTTGATTTTTTATACTGACCATTTTTTCTAAAATGGGTTCTAATACTTCCCAATTAAAATCGTAGGTTGTTTTGTAAAAATTATTAAATAACATTTATTTTAGTTGTGTTGTTGGTGGGGGTATTATAATAAATTATATTTTTTATCTTTTGCAAATGGTTTTTCAAACACTTCCCATAAATGATTTTTTAAATCATCATCTAATATTATTTTATTTATTTTTTTTGGTGATACATTTTCATGAGGTATATCTATTTTTACATCATATCTATTTTCATAAAATGTTTTAAATTTATCCAATTCTTTTATGTCAAATTCATATGTACATTTTTCCCCATCTAAATATTTATTTTGTGATGCAAAAATGTGTGAAAGTCTTTGAGTCTCATACCTAGTATTATTATTTAATACATCTTCCATAGATTGTTTTACTAACATTGATGTACATTTTATTAATCCCGTATTATCATTATATAAAATATTACTGAATGTAGTATTAAAAGTATTGTATATAAAATCATTATCTATGTCTTCATAGTTAATAATAGGAGTTAATTTGTGGTGTTTAATACACACATCCCAAAAGTGTTCCAGTGAAGATATCCATCTATTACTGAAATCTCTTTTTATACAAAACGTTTCTTTATTACCAAATGCAATTTGTAATTGGTTTTTATTTACATGTTGATGCAACCAATTTCTATTAAAAATACTTTCTGTTGTATACAATCTATTCCAATGTTTTATCTCTACATCCGAATTTACAATAGCCTTTTCAATAGAATGACTTGCATTTCTTGGTATAGATACCCATATTAAGTTATTATTTATTAAAATAGACATTATAATATACTTTTTTCTAATTTAATATCATTATAATCAAAAAAATGCATATTACTTGCAATTACAATTCTTTCATTTGTAGATGATGTATTGGTTTTAACATCATGTTCTAAATCTCCTGGGAATATCCAAACCTCATCTTCTTTTGGTAAAAATCCAAATTCCGTACCATCTTTTGTTTTAAAGTATAAATATCCATCATCATTTTTTAAATTATTTGGCATTTGAACATAATATGTGAATGTGTGTGATGTATCAAACATAACGGTTTTATTATTTTGATGTACTCCTGTACTTTCATGTGAATGATATCCTGAATATTTATTTTTATTACTACTAACATAAACCCAACTGTTTATAACACATTCACTTGGAGTATTTATTTCATTTTTTAATGATGTTTTTACTTTATTAATAATAAAATTAGTCTCTTCTAAATTTACTAAAATTGGATATTGTTTACCAGGTGATTTTTCATTCATAGAATTAGTAAAATCCGGATATAAATGTTGAATATATTTTATTTTTTTAATAAATTCTTCTCTATTAAAGGATTCAAATAAACCAACTATTCCTTTATATACAATAATATTTTTATCTATTTCTATTTTTTCTAAAATCATATTATTGATTTTTTTTCTAAAATTACTTTATTACTTATTGGCATTACAATAGACCACCTTTCACCAGATAATATTTCCGTTATTTCATGTTCAGTTGTAGAATTATAAGCTATTGCTGTTCCAATTTCTTTACTTAATATTATCTTATTATCGTTATTATCATAACATATATATTCACCACCAGTATATGAGTCGTTTAATTGAATACCTAAATTCCATCTTCTATCTGGGAAAGATTGATTTAAATCTATATGTTTTTGAAATGAGTCCCCCTTTGAGTATTTATGTAATGAACAACCGCCAGGCCACCCATCTGAATTGTGTTCTATTTTTGAAACATTAGAAAACCATTTTATTATTTTTTCAAACATCCAATGTGTTTCTTCATCATGACGAATATCCCAAACATTAAAAAATTTTCCGATATTTTTACCATTAGTGTGTTTTGTAATATGCTCTACCCTTCTTTTTTCAAAATCAATATTTGGTTCTTTACTTCTAAACACTAAATCAGTATATATGTTGGTATATGATAATATTCTTTCACATTCCTCTTTAGAAAATATTTTTTCTTGATAAATCATATTAAATCTGTTTTTTTAATTTCTGAATTTAATATATGAGTAATCAATACACATCTTACTCCCTTTGTTACTTTATTAACTATATGAGGAGAAAATGCATCAAAAATATATGTATTTCCTATTTCTTTGATTAGCATCGTTTCTTCTCCATTAGATACATCCTTTATAAAAAATTCACCTCCTTCCCATTCGGTATTCAGCATTACACCAACAGTATACATTCTAACATCCACATTTTTGGGATTATAATCTATATGCATATCAATACCCTGTCCTTCTTTATATTTTAGAATTGCAACATCGGATTTTAACTTTTTTAATTTTACTTTTAATTCTTTTTCGGCAAACACTTTTATTCTATCCATAAACCATATAGCATTTTCATTATCCGAAACCCAGTATTCATCAAAGTCGGCATGCATATTATCTTTACTATATCTAGTTTTTCCATCTCTAAATTCCAATGTGTCAGATAATTGTAATATTATATCACATTCCTCTTTAGAAAATATTTTTTTTTGATAAATCATATTAATTGGATATGTTTTAAATACCCTGGTCCGTAATTATGACAAAGTTCACAATCTATATCAATATCATCAATTGCATAAAAGTTTATAATTCTTTTGTTTTCATCAATAATTTTCCATATAGTATTTGGAGTATTACTATGATTATAAATCGTACCAAATCCAAGTGGTAACAATGTACTATCTCCTCTATACCTAAACCAATATGCATCAAACCCTTTAACCGTAGTATCAATACAAAGGGAATAACATTGTTCAATTAATTCACCCTTTTTAATTTTTTGATTAGTAAAAACACCAAATCCCTTTATATTATCGATGTATTTAATATATAGTTTTGGGTTTGTATTTATAACATTCATTTAAATCGTATTTTTAGTTTTCAATTCAGTATCAAATAGATTTTTGTGTTTTTTATCAACATCTTCCCATTTACCTAATGGGCAAGGATTAAATTTATATGACCATATTTTTTTAGAAATAGGACACCCACATTCACCACATTGTTGAACGGAAATGTTTTTGCGTTGTTTAAAAAATTCTTTTAAAGATGGGCATTGTTGACAGATTTCATTTCTATCGTTTGCTCTGTTTTTTTGTTCGATTGTTCCAAAGTAAGAATCTATCCAAGCTTTGGTAATTTCTTTTACGTCTATTGGCATATAACGAATATATTAAAAATAATTGGTTTTACCAAATATTTTATGAACTTAATATATCACTCTTAATAAGAGTTACCATACTTGTAATAACTGATGAAATTTGCAATTTTGTTGCAACTGTTAATTCTATTTGTTCTTTATCTAAAAGTGCCATATTTTTTATTTTTAATTATTTTTTATTTATTACAAACGTAAAAACTACAATTACCACATGCAAAAGAATCGAAACAGGCATTACTTGCACATCCCTTGGTGCATCGATTGTGTTGAATTACTGTTGAATTTGCAGATACAAAAGGTAGATACAAATCCACCGGTTCAACATCTAAAGAACCCAATATTTGGTTTTCTTTAAATATAATTTCCATATTTTGAATGGTTTTTAATTCTACTTCCGATGATTCAAAATTATATGTGATAATAACATCACCAATAGCCATATCATTTACTCTTTTAAATTTAATAACATCACCATCCTTAACCAATAATGGTGAAAGTTTTACATCATCCCACTCAGTTCCATCATCCATTGTTATTTTAATAAATAATTGAGATACGGGTTGAGATTCTCTGGTAGCAACAACAGCTGAGGATATAATACTGAAATTTTCAATAAAATCCGAATAAGTACCAGTCCATGATTGTAATTGATATGTACTTTCATCTAAGTCCAATCCTTGAATGTGTAATGATTTAATTGAATCACCTAATATTAATGAATAAAATGTTTTTCTACTACCATCCATCATTGCAACATCCTGATCAACATCATAAACATATTCATGTGAAGAATCGTCATGTCCTGCCGTATGTGTTATATATTTTGGCCTATCTTTTTTGGCCAACATATTATTCTCATCCCATGTATTATTCCATATTGTTTCTTCAATTTGGTTTAAAACAGTATAACCACCTATATTTAATGTATCCAAATTAGAACCATATAATAAATCTAAACTTCTAATAATGTTTCTTCTACCATCTATTAATTCCGATTGAATAAATTCTTGTAAATAATAATCCGATTCAATTGTAGATTTTAATTCATTTAATTGTGTTAAATTTTCTACTTTGTATAACTTTGGATATACTTCTTTATCATAATTTGGATATCTACTTTTTACAATAAAATTTGGTATGTCGTTAGTATAAACAAAGTCTTCCATTTCGGTAAAATCATCTATTGTAACTCCATCCACTTCTACCGGAATATATGTTTTTACACCAAATGATTCATTGTGAATTACTTTTTGTAATGCAAATTTGTCTCTACAATATTGGTCGTCCACTACTGCAGTGGTGTCATATGAAAGTCTAATAATTAATGTAGATTCATTATCTTCAATAAATGGAACGGTTATCGAACCATTAACTGTTATATGTTCAACGTAGGTTATCCCAATTGAATCACATATTTCTTTTATTTTAGCCGAAAATGGTTTATCCACTTGAGGAACGATACCATTAACTTCTGTAAAATTATTAGATTGGATAAAATCTTGCAAATTTGCAAAATCATATAAATTCCAATTTATAGATACTGACGCGTTTGTGTTCGTTTCAATTACTTTTATATTACCATTTAAATCTTTGATTAAATCACTTGCAATTAATACTGATTTCATATTTTTTTAGTTTCTTTATATAAATACTTATTTTTTATCTTTTAGTCCAAATTTTATCCATTTATACCAAATTCTTTCGTGTAGATAGTATTGAATGGGTTTATATATCAATTCCGCTACCCCAAATGCCGCCCCAACCTTAATCGATCCACTTACCCACCACATTATAATGAACCCAATTAGGGTACTTACAATACGATATGAAATGGTTTTAGCTATATGTCGTTTACGCTCTACTACCATCTGAATTCATTTCCCCATTACGGATTTTAGTTCCACTTATTACTTCTACCTCAGGTGGTGGTTCATGATAAATAACATCATAACCCACTCCACGACCATAATTTATACTTTCAATGTCCGGTATAATAGATATGTTAATTCTATGTGAATTTTCCATAAAAAACGGTTCTCCCGCTAATTCCATCATCACTTCTTGAGCAGTTTTAGGGTTATTTTCATCAGTTGGAACATTTCTAATTGCTACCCACACATCTTTACCCTTTTCTAATTGTTGGTTAATTAACCATTCGTGACCCTTATGCCAATTTTGCCAACGACCCACATACATCGCATATTTCTTACTCATATATTATATATTTAATTTTCTTCTTAATTCTAAAAATGTGTGATATTCACTACTATCGGTAGTGTCGCAGTCAAAATAGTTTTCCAAAGGTGGTTCATACCCCTCAACGTGAAAATGATTACGTCCTCTATCTTGGGTGGTATGTACATAGATTTCCCTTAGGTTTTCCCCCATTTCGTTTTTAAACTCTTCCCTTTGATCTCTGTATGGTGAAACTAACGATACTATAACAATATAACCCTTATGATGAAGGAACTTAGCCAAAATCTGAGCCTTTTCAATGTTTTTCTTCCTTCCTTCCTCTGAATAGTCTTTATTTACGAATATCTCTCTAATATCATCACCATCCACAATTATAGACTTATTAGGGAAACTTGATTGAATCCAAGTTGCCAATGTTGTTTTACCTGCCGCAGGTTGTCCTGTTAACCAATATATCATACTTTAATATACAAAAAGAATTTCAAAAAACAAATTAATGATTGTAAATAAATGGATCTCTTTTACGTAATTCTTCTAATTTCTTTTTAAATTCCTTCTTTCTTTTCTTATCGGCAAAGTATTTCTTTACCCAATTGATTAATTTTTTCATAATTTTTATTTTTTATACATTACATAATTACCCATAACTAAAATATCCATCTCAGTATCAAAGTATGTTTCCACCGCATCTTTTGGTGTTAGTACCATTGTTTTATCTTTTACGTTAAACGACGTATTCAAAAGAATTGGGTAACCACTAAGTTTTTTAAATTCTAATAGTAAATCGTAAATTAAGGTATGTTTATATACAGTTTGGACTCTAGCACTACCATCAACGTGAGTAACCGCCGGTAATTTATCTTTATATTCTTCTTTAACCTTAACCACTTGGTTCATATAAGGAACGTCATCTACCATATCAAAATATGTGTGTTGTTCGTCTTTAATAACCATAGGTGCGAAAGGTCTAAATCCTTCTCTTTTCTTAATAACACGATTAATTTTATCTTTCATGTCAGGGAATGTTGGGTTTGCTAATATTGATCTATTACCCAATGCTCTTGAACCGAACTCAATATGTCCTTGATACCAACCAACGACTTTACCTTCATTTAATCTAAGAGCAATAAATTCTTTTAATTTTCGTTCTGACTCAAATTTTTTGTAGTGATACGGTGTAATTACTTTTTTAATATCATCGTAATAATATTGTGGTCCCAAGAATGGGTTTCTTGTGATTTTACTTCTTACTTTTCTTTCTTTCACTAAATAATGAACAACAGCACCTATTGCAGATCCCGCATCAGAAGGTGCAGGTGGTATCCACAAATGTTCAAAATGTGTTTTTTCTACTATCTTACCATTTGCGGTACCATTATAAGCGCAACCACCACCTAAACATAAATTTTTGTTTTTAGTTTTCTTTTTAACGTGTTTCATCACATCAAACAATACCTCTTCATAAACTCTTTGTATTGAAGCTGCTAAATCTTTATGGTCTTGTGTTATTTCTTCTTCAGGTAATCTTTGTGATACCGATAATAGTTCTGGTAATTTTTCATTGAACATAGTTTTATCGGTTTTATGCCAACAAAATACATCCAAATTACAAGTTAATTTTCCATCAGTAAAATTCATTAGTTTCCTTGCGTTTTTTATATGAACTTTATAATCACCATAAGGAGCTAACCCCATCATCTTATACTCACCCTCGTTTGGTCTAAACCCTAAGAAAGAAGTCATTGCTGAATAAAATAAACCCATTGAATGTGGGTACTCAGCTAATGGTTCGTATTTGATACCTTTATAGTCAGCGTAACCCAAAGAAAGTGTATCTATCTCACCAACACCATCAATTGATAAACAAGTCGCTTCATCAAAAGATGAAGTATAATAGGAATAATAAAGATGTGCCTCATGATGTGTTGAGTAAAATACATTTTGTGATATTTTTCTTAATCTTTCATCAATTTCTTTAACGTTCTTTTTAATTTTTAAATAAGATTTCAAAGAATAAATTGGGTTCTTCAACCATTGGGGTTTGATGTTATCCATCACCCTTTTATATTTTAATTTAGGGTCTTCATAATAACAAACTGCCTGTACATTTTTTGGTGTTAATTTGTATTGTTTGTATATATATTTCAGGGCTTCTTCAGGAAAGGAATTATCATGTTTAATACCTGTAAACTTCTCCTCTTCACATGCAAATATTAATTGGTTATCTCTGAATAAACATACAGATGAATCGTGGTACAGTGCTGAAATTCCTATTATATACATTACTTAATTTTTATATAAAACCTTTTTTAATTGTTCTGGTGTTATGTGTCTTATCGGATTATGAACTCCTAAGGGGTTTGGTGAAAAAACATCCTCCATACTAAATCTCATTGCGGTTTCTATGTCAGCAACTCCGACTCCCTTCATATGTTTCATAAAATAAATATCCTCCCAAATCTGTTCCGTAACAGGGTTATTTTCACAGATTTCTACCATCTTACTCACAGTTCTCAGAGATAGTCCACCATTCCCAACCCATTGATTCTCTTTAGGTTTTCTCCACGGTGCACCAACATAATCGTATTCTAAGAACTCATCAATCCCGTTCCTTAATAATAACGAATCTGTTTGAAAAATTAAAGCCTTATTACCCTTTACTTTCCTCCAAAAATCTACACTTTCCATATATTCACTATGTTGAATGTTTGTTAGGTTGTCAACATCCATATTAACACAAGTAACATTATTTATAAGTGAACATATATTTTGTACTTGAGTTTCATTTTGATTACCATAAAATATCTGTAGTCCCCATTTTATGAGTGAATTTGTTTCGTTTAAGTGAAACATAGTTGATTTGATAACTGTAAGTAAATCAGGATGATTTCTGGGTTCAATTATAACCGCATAATGGTCTGTTTCCTTTGAAATACTTGGAATATAGTCCACATATTTGACATATTCCTCAATCAAATATTGTTCCCAAATTAATTTAGATTCTTCGTTTAATTTCGTCATATATGTGTTTGGCAATTATTTTATAACCTTTTAAATTTGGATGATAATCTCCTTCGTAAAAGTTCTTTTCGTCGTTCCACACACTTCTACTCCCATACTCCCAAACACTAATATCATTTTTTATTTCATACTTTCTTAATACATCAGACACACACCTATCGGGATTTATAAAATACTCTGGTAGTTTTTTTGTATCAACATCCTCCTCCCTAAACGATGGGTAAAAAGAATTAAAGTAAAAATGATTATATCCTTCTAACAATTCTTCCATTAATAGATATATTTCAGTCACATTATGGATATCTTTTGATTTATAACGATATGGATAAGATAACATTATAATAACAATATCATCTTTATTGATAAACCCATTTTCTATTGTTTCTTTTAAATCTTTTAAAATATATTCGTTTCCATAACCACATACCCCTAAATTAACATATTCACATTTTAATTTATCCGAGACCCATCTTGGCCATGAGTTCATATCTCTTAATTTTTGAATAAACATATGAGGAAATGGTTCTTCTTTATATTTTACATCAGTTTCAATTCCATGTCCTGCAGTCCAACTATCCCCAAAACATATTAATCTCATAATCTTTTTCTTTTTAAAATTTCACTGTGGTCTAATAAATGTTCAAAAAATATTTCCGCCTGTAACTGATGTCCTAATTCACCCATATGACCGTCCATTATTTCATAATTGGTTTCGTCCATTATTTTTCCTTTTTGTATACCACCATAATGATCTTGATGTGTTAAATACCACATCATGTTATGTTTGTCTACGAATATAGTACTTTCAATTGCCGCCGGATCTCTTACTACAATATATTTTGAGTCATTTATTATATTATTGTCCTCCGCACTAAAAACTTTTTCATCACTAGACCAATGAAAATCTTCCGCACCCACATTTTTACAAAGTGAACTAATAATTCTAATCCAACTATGAACTTCATATTTCCATATTTTATGTGTCCTATTTACTAATATTTCGTCAATTGTGTTTTGAGACATCCCTAAATCATTATAATTTGAACCTACAGGTAAAACATTATTAAAAATATTCTCTACGAAATTTGCCGCAATAAATCTTGTTAATTTACTCCAACCAAAAATAAGGATATCATCTTTTTTTATTAAATGTGATATATTTGAAAACTGCATTAAAATATTATAGTTAGATGAGCCTCCTAATGCACAATTCATTACATTATAATCCATAAACTTAGCCATAATATTTGGCCATGTCGGAGGTAAATTTCCTCCTCTCCAATTTCTATATCTATCGTAATTGTTTTCGTAAGGTGAATGTACATTATCAATTGGTTCGTATTCTGCGGTAAAACTACAACCAAAGGTCCATAAAGTATTTTTATTTTTATCCATTTATAATATCATTAAAAAAAATATCTGCTTGTTTTTCGTGTCCATCAATACCATAGTGTGAATCACCAACAATACCATTAGTTTCATCACTCATAGATGTACAACCTAATTTATTTAAATAAGATAATAACATTTCTTCACTTTCGGAACACAAATAATTTTTATTTTCTTTAAATTCTTTATTTTCAGAATAAATTAATCTTGGTTCTTCTGACGTCCAAAAATAAACTTTAAAATTTTTGTGTTTTGATAGGGTTCTTATTGCATTTTCCCAAAAATAAATTTCTTCGGCCCATCTATCTCGTTTATTTTCATATAACATAGTTCTATTGTCTATAATTTCTTTTATTGTATCTTTTGAAACGGAACCATAATCTCTATTGGAATCAGGACCAATACTAACAAATTGATTATTGAGTGAAATTCTAAACTTAGATATTAATGACCATCCGATAATAACAATATCCTCATTATCAATTAAACTACAGTTGTCACAAAAGTTTTGAAAAATATCATAATTGGAATTTTCTCCCTTTGCTAAATTTTTAACATTACACATTAATTTATCTCCCAATATAGTTGACCAAGTTGGAATTGTATTAATGTTTTTAATTTCCATATACTTTATATGGTTCTCGTGTAGGTGATTATAATCATAATCAGAACTAAAGCTGTCTCCAAATATCCAAAGTGTTTTCATTATTTTTTATTTCTATAATTTATTATATCATCATAAAACATTTCCGCCATTACCTTATGTCCCGTTTCACCGTAATGTTGTTGGTCATCAACTTTTTTATCAGTATCTTCCCATATTGTATTTGCACCATAAACCAATCTCAAATATTGAGTTACGTCATGAGTTGCGTGTGGTATTAAACAATTAATACTATCTTTAAACTCTTGAGATTCTCTATTGATTATAAAATCATCTGCGGACCATATATAAATTTCACAACCTATTGATTTACAAATTTCAATTATTAATTTTTGAAATGAATATATTTCTTCAACCCATGGTCTCTCGGTTCTATTAACCTGTATTTCAATAATGGCTTTTTTTGTTATTGGTTGACTACCATTATCTATATTTGGATTAAAAATTGGTAATATTGTTGGGAGACATCCGTTAATACCAGATTCATACATTCTAAAACGATGAATTCTTGTCCATTCATAAATTATCACATCTCCCTTTTTAAATTTATGACATTGTTTACAAAATCTATCAAATATTTTATAAATGGATGAACCAGGCCACGCATGATTTTCTAGTTCCAATTCCAATTTTTCTGATAAAATTTCGGGCCATATTTTAGGTAACGTTTTATTTCTCCAATTATAATATTGAATCATTATATTACTTCCATTTGAAAAATCATCCAAATGAAACCCATGTGTGAAACTACACCCAAATGTCCAAAGTTTATTCATTAATTAATTTTTTAACTTTATTATATATTATCTTATTTCCTTTGTTATTCATATGGTTCATCAACCCCTTATTATTTAAATACACGTCTTCAAAACCATAAACTTTATCATTTTTAAAACTATCAAAAAATGTAATGTTTATTGCATTTGGGTAATTAACTTGGATTTCATTCATTATTAATTCATACGTATATATAAAATATTCTGGATAAAATATATTTTCATAAAAATCAACTGCCGTTTTTGCTATTGGATTTTTAACGTGTTCTTTTATGTCACTATATATTAAATCACAATCTCTATGTAATATATCGTTTGAATGTATTGGGTGTTCAATAATTGGTATTCTATACGGACTGGTGTGTGATATTAAAACATAATCATATTGTGTAATATCTTGAGATAACAATTGTTTACGAATTTTATATTCACTAACCCCCGCTTGAGCTATGTTAGTCACATCAAATTCATCACACAACATATTAACCCATCCAATACCTTCGTATTTTTTGGTCCAATCTGCGGCAAAACTATCTCCTGTTATTAGTAGTTTATTCATATTAAACTATCAAAAAATTTATAATCTTCATCAACTATTTTTAATATATCAATTACTTTATTTTTATTTTCTTGAAATCTTATTTTATTATTTTTATAAAAATAAATGAGTTCATCCTTCATATTGTTTAGTCGTTTAATTTCATTTACAAACATATCAAGTCTTTTTCTTTGATTAGGTTCATTGTCATAACTATGGTCCACTATGTCATCAAAGAAATCAAATCCATGTAATTCCTTCATTTTTTTTATGTGTCCAAAAGATGATAATATTAATGGAAATTGATAATAAAATAGAGGTTTAAATGATTTTTCGGAAATATGTACATTATTATTCTCATCTAAAAACATAGATTCTGTTATTATGTTTACATATGAACTTTCATAGTTTTCCATTAATTCGGGGTTGTGAAGCCAAATTGGGAACCCCTCAGTATTAATTTCGTTAAATTGATTAAACCAACCTTTATCTTCTTCATATTCACTTCTTTTAAATTTTAATTTAAAAAAATACTCAATTTCATCGTTGTAATATTTTTTATCATCATATGTGAATATCTTAGTATAAAAATCATCTTTTGGACTACAGTCCCAGCCAGGTACCAATGACCAATTAATTTCTTCTAATAGTCCCTCCTTTTTTATCATACATAAAAATGCGTATCTGTGTACTTTTGGTGATTTATTAAAACACATAAAAAATTTACCTTTTTTATTATCAACAAAATCACATCCTCCCATTTTATCTAAAACTTTAGTTGATGAATGAGGAATAAAATTTAATTTGTATACATTAATTTCACTATTATATTTTTCTTTATATTCTTCTAACTTAGAATTATTGTTGACTATATATATTTTTTTTGTATCAATTCCATTATCAATCATATATTTGTTAATAAGTCTAAAACTTTTTTCATTGTCAGGTTCATGTTCTGTTAAAAATATAACATAAAAATTGTCATATTTTTTAAGAAAATCTTTTATGTGGAAGTCTAAAGGGTCTAATATTTTAACATTATGAATATCTCTTTCGTCAATAAACATTTCATGTGCATTTACACCTCCGTGACTGATTATGAAATAGTAATTTTGATTAATGTTATCTATAACTTCACCAAGTTTACATTTCTTTTTTTTAAACTTATCAGTAAATGAAGTGTCATCCATATAATGTAAGATTAAATTATCGGGGTCGTTCATATGTAAAGTTGGGAAATTCAATTTTAAGTTTGGGTATGGTATTCCGCTTTCGTCATCCCACCTGTCGTATACTAAATTAAAAACTTTTTGCATTATATTAAATTTGTGAAGTATTGATAGTCGTTGAATAATAAATCCATAATATTTATTACTTTTTGTTTATTTTGTTCAAACCTATATTGATTATTATTATAGAATTCAATGAACATTTGTTTATTATCATTAATTCTTAAGATTTCCTTAAAATATAATTTAAATCTTTCTTCATTGTTAATGACATTATCATATGAATAATCAATCATGTCCTCAAAAAAGTCCAAGTCATATAATTCCTTCATTTTTTTTATATGGTTTTTACTTGCCATAATTAATGGAAACTGATAATAGTAAAATGGTTTATAAGACTTTTCTGTTATGTGTATTAATTCACCCCCTTCATCAAAAACAGATTCGGTTGTCAAATTTACATAACTATTTTCATAATTTTTTATATTCTCATTCATAGTCAATTCTATAACTACTCCTCTATTAAATTCTATCTCAGGTTCGTAATCACTAAATTTATATTCTAAATTTTTAAAATATTCAATTTCATTTGAAAGTGTGGTGACTAAATCTTCATTCATTATTTTTTTTAACCTATCCGTATTTATTAACCCTTTATTAGTTGGTAAGAATGACCAATTTGTTTGTTCTAATAAATTATATTTTTTCAGAAGTATTAACAAACCATAACGATGTGTTTTATCTTCTTTATTAAATGTCATAAAAAATTTACCTAATTTATTTTTTTTAAAAAAGCTATCGGTAGAATGTATCATATCACCTATCTTATTATTTGATAATATGTTCAATCTATATATATTAAAATTGGTATTATATTTAATTTGCAGTTCATTTAAATTAGAACCATTATTCACTAAGTGTATTTTTTTCTCATTGAACTTATATTCATTAAATAGATTTTTTAAAAAAATTAATTTTGTACTATCTAATGATTCGTGCGCCGAATATATCAATAAATTAAAATTGTCATCATTTAACAATCTGTTTTTAATTTTTTCAATTTTATTAATTTCATTAGAAATAATAAAAGATTGTTCTATTACATAATATACTTTTTTATTATACTTAAATTCAAAATCAATCTTGTTATATTCAATATCCCATTTATATTTAATCCTATCTAAAATTTTTTCAAATTCGTCATGAATTTCATCAGATATATATGTAAACTTATTTTCCACCATAATAAATTGTATCTGGTTTATTTCGTTCTCTCCAAGGATCTAAAACCACACTACCTTCAGGAAATACAGTTTCGTTATAAACACCACGATGTCCTAATAGGTATACTGCAGGTTCAACAATTTTATCATAATATAACCAAGGATAATCCAAATAGTGAGCTATTAATTTAGAATATGAACCATCTACATATGGTACACCTGGTTTATAACTTTCACCTAAAATAACAATTGGTAACTTACTTTCATTATGTAATTCAATCAACTTCTTTGCTATATTTTTTGCCTGTAGTTCTCTAGATTTCATTATTGCATCAAACAAATCGTAACCTAAATCATATTCTTTGGCCATATATCTCAAGGCAATATTATCTCTTGGGTGACACCCTCCTCCATCTCCCATACCTGCTTTCATATATGCGGGACCTAATATTCTATATGTACTTCTTTCTAATGCACCTGTGACAACGTCAGTATTCATATTACCATTTTTCTCAGCCACGTCCATAATCATATTGACTAATGATATTTTCGTTGAGATAAATGTATTGTAGAATATTTTGATTGCTTCAGCATCATCCCAAGTTCCAATTTCACATCTTGTTTTTGGATAAACAAATGTTCCATAAAATTCAGTCAGTTTATCCGCATCACCCGTTGTGGTTCCATCTTCAGTACCAATTATAATCATTTCGGGTCTAATCATATCTTCCTTAACTGTTCCCATTGCAATAAGATAAGGATTATATATGAAACGATAATTTTTAACTAAAGGAATAAATTCTCTTCTTGTTGTACCAGGTAAAACTGTTGATATTAAAACAACCAATTGTTCTTTAGTAGTGTATTGATTAATTTCTTCCAATACGTTTTTAACAATTGAATAATCAAAATCTTTTGGTTCTAAATGTGATGTTGGTTGACTACCGTCATACTCAGGATGATGTGGTGTTGGTACCGCAATAAAAATAATCTCTCCGTGTTTACACACGTCTTCTATTGACCAAGTCATTTCAAACTTACAATCATGAATTGTTCTAGTGTCATAACCTAAAACATCGTGACCCGCTTCATGCATCACTTCCGCGGCATCCTTACCTAATTTCCCAATACCTATAAATCCTACTTTCATATTTTATTTTTTATTGTTGACCATACTTCTTGATAAATGTTAATTAAATCATTACATGTACCGTCATCGTTATATTTTTTATTATAATAAATTTTATAATGGTTTTGATTGAACTTACATATTTCTTCCATCTCTTCCCTAATTTTTGTTAATTCATCAATACTTTTATTATCAAATTTCTTCAATTCGTTAACAACCATTTCTGCTCTATGAACCCTGTCGGCGATTTCATCATACGATTCGTCAATCCACTTATCAAATGTCTTAAACCCCCATTCTTTTAATAACTTCAAAGAATATTGATTACCGTATAATATAAATGGATGTCCGACCATTATAGGTTTCCATATTTTTTCTGAAAAGAATAATGTGTCATCATCCGCTAAAGATTCGGTTACGATTGAAATGAACGTTTTTTCATAATCCTCCTTAGTAATATTTATCGCTAAATTATAAAACAAGTCGTACCTTGTGTCTATTACAAATGGTGCATTATCTCTTAGATAAATAAAATCGTCCAAATTATCGCCAGGCATTGGTTCGTAAATCAAATTATTCAAACTAATCCATCCTCTATTAAATAATTGTTCTCTCAACATTATCAACAAGAATTGTATTCTTTGTGGTCTTGGGTTTCTATTATAAGAAAGAAACAAATACCTATCATCTATAGGTTTAAATTTAACTACTTCAGTTTCGTCATATCTATTCCACGGTTCAAAATAATGAATTGGTCTACCTTGAAAATTCAAACCCTTTTTATCTATTAATTCTTGTATTAAGTAATTACCTGATACGTAATATATTGAGTCTTTCGGTAGATTAGAATCTACTCTCCACTTTTCAATGATTTCTAAATCGTAGTTACCCTTTGAGCCAGAATATCCTTCATAAAGGAATATTAACATTATTTTAGACCTACCTTCACGTATATCATTCAAATATTTTTCGGACACACACTTAAAGCCAATATTTTCATTATCTCTAAAAAAACTAAATGAATATACATTAATTACATATATATGTGGTTGATTATCAATATTTTCGTAAGGAACATAATCAAGTTGTTTTATATGCTTTGGTGTGACATTATCCCATAATCTATTATCTTCAAACAAATCCCCATCTTCGGTGAACACATTCCAATCACCCCACATTAAAGGTCTACTTAATCTTTTAAGTTCTTTTAAATACCAAGTTTTAGATGCTCCATTTGGTCTATAATAGTTTAAGATACTATCCCACTCCTCCAAACTACAAATAATTTTTTCCATATTAATAGTAAAATATACGAATTTTATTTGAAAAATGATATTTTTTTCGTATATTTTTTAAATGAAAATTTTAATTACAGGAGGCGCTGGATATCTTGGTTCCGTTATAACGGGAAAAATGTTAAATGAAGGTTATGAAGTGACCGTACTTGATAAACTAATCTTTAATCAAGTATCTCTTTTATCTTACACATCTAATCCAAATTTTAGATTTATACATGGTGATGTTCGTGATGAAAGTTTATTAGAAAGACTATGTAATGAGTCTGATGTTATAATCCCATTAGCGGCAATCGTTGGATTTCCCGCGTGTAAGTCAGAACCTGAATTGGCCAAAGAAATTAATTTCAAACAAATTGTGAATATTGTAAAATATTGTAACAATAAAAATAAAAAAATATTATACCCTAACACTAATAGTGGTTATGGTTTAGGTACGGGTCAGGTGGAATGTGATGAAGAATCACCACTAACACCAATATCCGTATATGGTCAAACAAAATGTGAGGCTGAAAATTTCCTAAAAACATCAACAGACGCTATTATTTTTAGATTGGCAACCGTATTTGGTGTTTCTCCTCGTATGAGAACTGACCTATTAGTAAATGATTTCACATATAAAGCAATCACTGACAAATATATTGTTGTATTTGAAAAATCGTTCAAACGTAATTTCATACATATTCAAGACGTTGCAAATGTTTTCTTATTTATGTTAAAAAATTATGATAGATATAAAGGAGAAATTTTCAATGTTGGTTTGAGTAGTGCTAATTTAAGTAAACAAGAATTACTTGAAAAAATACAAGAACATGTTAAGAATTTTGCGGTATCATATAACGATTTTTATGAAGATCCCGATAAAAGAAATTATATAGTTTCAAATAATAAAGTTGAATTAACTGGTTGGAAAGCTGAATGGGATTTAGATAAAGGAATAGAAGAATTAATAATGGCATATCAAATGATTGTACCGAAAATGGGTGCAGAATTTAGAAACGGATTTCCTTTAGGATACGCAAATAAAACATAATATGAGTAACAAGTGGGATGAGTTCGTAGAAACTCCATCAAAAAAATTCGGTTATCAAGTTCCATCATTTCAACCATCAGTATTCAGAGAGTATAGAGGTGAAATATTTACAACTTTTCATTCAGAAGAACACCCAGTAATGAGACATATTCATTATGAAAAGAGTGAGATATCAATTCATGGTAGATTCTCTCGTTCATATAAAGGTGTATTAAGAGGTCTACATTGGGATAATAAAACATGGAAATTAGTTCAAGCGGCAGTAGGTGATATCTATTTAGTCGTTTTAGATATGAGACCAACATCTGATACATTTGGTGAATGGGAATCGTATATTATAAGTGAAAGATTGAGAAACCAAGTATTAGTACCCCCAGGTTTTGCAAATGGTCACTACGCATTGTCTGATTGTATGTTTCACTATAACCTATTCTATAAAGATGGATATGTAGATGCGGATGAACAAGGTGTGGTTAAATGGAACGACCCTGAATATCAAATGGAATGGCCAACAGATAAACCAATATTACAAAAACGAGATAGATGATAAAAAATTTAGTAGATGAATTGCCAATTGTGAATAATCCATTATGGGATAAAGCTGGATTAATTCAATTTGAAAGAAAAATGGCTGACCATTGGGAAGTCGGTAAAGTAAGAGGTCCAATTCACTTGAGTGGTGGAAATGAGGACGAATTAATTGATATATTCAAATATATTAAACCAACAGATTGGGTATTTTCAACTTGGAGATCTCATTATCATGCACTACTACACGGTGTGCCGTCTGAATGGGTGGAACAAGAAATATTAGAGGGTAGGTCAATTACTTTAGTTAATAAAGAAAATAGATTTTACGCTTCAGCAATTGTAGGGGCCATCATACCTATCGCCACAGGTGTGGCAATGGCAAATAAAAGAGATGGTAACAATGATAAAGTATGGTGTTTCATTGGTGATATGGCATTTGAAACCGGTGGTTTCTATGAAATGCACAAATATGCAAAACGTTACGATTTACCAATAAGATTCATTGTTGAGGATAATGGTGTATCAACAAACACTCCTACAGAGGAAACTTGGAATGGTGTAAAAAGAGATGTTCCTAATGATGTTATTTGGTATAATTATAAAAAAGAGTGGCCGCACTACGGAACAGGAAAATGGGTTATTTTTTAAATATAATTTGTGATAATTTAGATAATTTAGATGATTCACATTACGTGAACAATAAAAAACCTTCAGATGATGAGAGATTTTTATATGTTCAAAATTTACTTAAATTATCAGGTGTTGAAAACATTAGAAAATCTAACGTTGATGACAATGCCGAAAATGTAAATGAAAATTATTATTATTTTCTAACACATATTAACGATTTGAGTCGTTTTGAAAATAAAAATTTATTGGATAAAGATTATCCATTTACCGAACATTTAAGAGGTAGAATTAGAAGTGACAGTAATTTTAAAATTATTTTACTTGATGAATATGACGTTGTTGAATCTCTTAAAAAAGTATATGATAAATTATTTATTTCGTTTAAGAATGTTATTATTTTAAAACCAAATGATTTAAAATTAGATTATTTGAATCAACTAAGGGTTTTTGATAAAAAAACATTTAACATTGTCTATGATAGATGGTCCGATGATTATACCACTTATCACGCAAATTTATATCCAGCACATAGAGATTACTATAGATATAAAATTGTGATTGGTTTGTTTAGATTCTATAATCTTTTTCATGATATAAGAAATTGTGTTTTGGATGAGGTTTATGAAAATCCTAATGAGAACTATTTTTATTTTATTAACAGCGATAATTTTCATCATCATGTTATGGAAGTTGAGACGTTACCTTTACCTCCTAAGGTTAGAGAATGTTTCAATAAATGTTTAAATTTTCATATTATAATGTTAAATGAACACGAATTTGAATATGAAGATTATGTAGTATACTTAAATAAATTAATAATAAAAGAAGGATTAGATTATAGGAGAATCCATATGTTAAATAATAATTCAAAATTAGATTATTATAAGCAAAAACATAATATATTATATAACATGTATTCTTTGGATTTTTTGGTTATGTTCATATCAACTCATATGGTTGAACTTGGTGATCCTAATTTTGTACCCGAAAAAACCGGTGAATTTTTCTTATGTCACAATAGAAGTCCAAAACCTCATAGATATTCTTTTTTATGTATGTTAAAAAAAGATGGAATTTTAGAACACATAGATTGGTCTTTAATTATGGGATGGTATCATAAACAGGAGAAAAGACATGAAGATGAAAATTACTATTCAGAATTTTTTATAGGTGATGAAAAAAATGAATATAAAGATGAGATTAAATTCTTAACTGAAATTGATATTAAAAAAAGTAAACACGAAGAAAATAGAACTTGGTTTGACGATACTAGTGATGGTGCTCAAATTTTTTGGAATAGAGTGTATGCTCGTAAAACATATGAGGATACATATGTTAATATAACAACCGAATCATGTTATTCACCCAAAGAAATACATATCACCGAAAAATCAATGAAACCATTTTACTTTTATCAATTCCCAATATTTTTGGCTTCATATAATCATGTAAAATATCTAAAAGATAGATTTAAATTTGATATGTTTGATGACATAATAAGTCATGATTATGACGATGAACCAGATAATCGTATTAGAATGCATAAAGTTATTACGGAGATTAAACGAATGTATGAAAATAAAGAATTCTTTATGGAATTCTATAAAAACAATAAAGAAAGATTTGATAAAAATCGTCAGAAAGTTTTTGATATATATAATTCAAAAAATGACGTTAACTTTTTCAAATCGTTAACTGATGTTAAAATTGATGACTATTTAAATTTAGAAAAAAAAATAATATAAAATGGAGAGAAAAACAGTGTTGTTAACGGGTTGTTCAGGTTTAGTTGGTACATTTCTATTAACTGAATTATTAAGAGATAATTTTAATTATTTCGTTGTGGGTATTGACTTAAAAGAACCTGAAATTAACTATAATAATCTATATAAAAATAGATTTGAGTTTATAAAAATGGATTTAACTGTAGATGGTTCAATTAAAAAATTATTTGAAAAATACAGTTTTGATGTCGTATTTAATACATTTGGTATTAAAGGTTCACCAATTAAAGCAAAAACTAAACCAGTGGATTTTTTATATCCATCAATAAAAATTAACACTGAGATAATAAATCAATGTGCATTAAAAGATATATGGTTAGTTTTTGTGAGTTCTGTTGGTGTTTATTCACCCGCCGAAAAGTTTGTTGAAGATACCGTTTGGAATACTTTACCATCTGAACATGATTGGTTTCCGTCTTGGTCTAAAAGAGTTGGCGAGATGTTATTAGAGGCATATAAAGTACAATATGGGTATGAAAAATGGTCCATTATTAGACCTGCAAATATATATGGTGACTACGATGATTATAGTGGAAGTGGTACTGTAATTTCTTCAACAATAAAGAAAATACATGAAGCAACTGATTCAATTGAGTCTTGGGGTGATGGTAGTTCAATTAGAGACTTTGTCTATGGAAAAGATGTTGCATTTGCAATTAAAAAAATGTACGAAGATGGTATACATGATGTAATTAATTTTGGTTCGGGTGTTGAGATTACAATTAAATCTATGATTGAATCGTTAGTAAAAATAAGTGGTAAGGATATTACCATTAAATGGGACACATCAAAACCTAATGGTGATTTAAGAAGACAAATGGATACCACAAAACAAGAAAAATATGGTTTACTACCTACAACACCTTTTGAAGAAGGTTTAGCTAAAACATATTATTATTATAAAACTCAATTTCCTATTGAAGGTGTTAATTTTAATGTAAGAGAATTTTTAACTAACGGTGGTTATTACTTTGGTAAAATTGAGGAACTTATACCCGATATGGAAAAGTTTAAAGAGATTCTTAATGGTATAAAAGAATCTACTAAAGATAATAGTAATTTTAGTTATAGATTTGATTATAAATTAATTGCCGAAAAAAATCAAATTGATAGTTGGGAAAAAAAGTTACATTACACATCAGATGAAATTTCGGGATTAGAAAATTATATAAAAGAAAAAGAAGGATTAGAGGTACAAAGATGGTGGGAAAGTAAACATTTTAATGATGATTTACAAAAAGGTAGGGATTATCTTCGTTTTGTAATTGAGGATTACATAGGTAAAATATATCCAATATTAAGAGGTAACTACAATCACCAAGACGCATATACAATTTATGAAAATGGTGATCATATAACACCTCACAATGATGGGGAAAATAGAAAAAGATATTGTGTTATTTTAATTTACTTATCCGACGAAAATGATTATAATAATGGTGGTGGGGAGTTGAGAATTAATGAAAATAATGAAGTTAATTATGTAAAACCAACTTTAGGTAATTTTGCATTATTAGATTTCACTTTAAATAATCCTGATCATTCGGTGGAAAAGGTAAAAAATGATTTTAGACGATTAACTTATATTGATTTCGTTCACGATAAAAAATTAGTTGAGGAGGAATATAGATTAGAAGACTTAAAAAAACAAAATATAATATGATAGACAAAAATTCAAAGATATTAATTACCGGCGGTTCGGGATTGGTAGGTCAAAACTTAACCGCAAGATTAATTAAAGAAGGTTATACCAATTTAAGAGTAAACCTTCATAAAAGAGGTGTAAGAACCACTTACGATGGTGTTGAGTATAGTAAGTACGATTTACAAACCTATGAAGGTTGTATGAATGCAACTAAAGATGTAGATGTTGTATTTCACGCAGCAGCCTCCACATCAAATGCTGTTGATACAGTAGTTGATCCATTAGCTCACGTAACTCCAAATGTGGCAATGAATAATTTTTTAATTGATTCCGCTTGGAGAAACGAAGTTAAACATTATGTATTTATATCATCTAATACTGTTTATCCACCTAAAGGTGATGAACCAGTAGTTGAGACTGATTTCTTATTTGATGAACCATATCCTGTTTATTTTCCTGTTGGTTGGATGAAGAGATATGCTGAGGTTCAATGTGAGTTGTATGCAAAATACTTACCACGAACAATGAAATGTACTGTGATTAGACCAGCGAATTTGTTTGGCCCTCACGATAAATATGATTTCAACAAATGTCACGTTACTCCTGCAACAATTCGTAAGGTTGCTGATAAAATGGACCCAATACCAGTGTGGGGTGACGGTTCCGAATTAAGAGATTTACTATACATTGAAGACTTTGTTGAGGCATTACAAGTGGTAATGGAAAATGAGACTGAAATGTTCCAAACATATAATGTTGGTTCAAACACTGTATACTCAGTAAATAAAGTTTTAGAAATAATGAGAGCAATTGCAGAACATGAGGTACCAACCGAATACATTCAAGGAAAACCGTCTATGATTCCTACTCGTAAAATTGATTCAAATAAAATAAAAGAGAATTTAGGTTGGGAAGCTAAGACAACTATTCAAAACGGATTAAGATTAGCTTACGATTGGTATTTACAACACAAAAACGAATTTAATTAATGAAAGGATTATTATTTGGGGGTTGCTCATTCACATGGGGACAAGGATTGTACTTTTATTCCGAATTACCGAATCTTTACAATCCACCTCCATATCAATATCATGCAGATAAAATTACGGACGCTCAAATTAAATTTAAAGATACAATTAGGTTTCCAAGATTAGTTGCAAATCATTTTAATACGTTTGAAGTTTTCAAAAACGTAAACGGTGGGTCTGAGGACGAGACATTTGATTTTTTTGATAATATACTAACAGATTCAGAAAAAAAGAAAATATATAGTCATTATTCAAACGAAAGATATACCTATGACGATTTTGATTATGTGATAATCCAACTTTCTCAATTGTTTAGAAATAACTTTTACTTTGAAGTTAATGGTGAATCTTTTTCATGTAACCTACCTCCTAAAGCGGATTGGGGTGACACATCTAATTTATTAAAATGGATGGAAGTAAATAACTATTCTATTGATGATTGGAAAAATCAATTATCTGAACAACAATATCATAGACTAATTAAACAGATAAGATTTTACGAAGAAAAAGGTTTAAAAACTAAGATACTTACTTGGGAAGATGATTTATTACATCATATTAAAAATGATGAGTTTTTAAATTCAAGATTTATACAATTACATTACAATGGTGAGGTTTTTGACACTATACAACAGTTACAACAAAAACATAAAGAAATGTATATTGAACATGACCCTTACTTTAATGGATACGTTTATAATGATCATCATCCGTCAAAAAAATGTCACAGAGTAATTGCCGATAGTATTATTAGCGTAATTGAAAACGAATTATAATATGAAAGGAATTATATTTGCCGGTTGTTCATTTACTTGGGGTCAAGGATTATATTATTACTCTAATTTACCTAATGTAATAAAATTAAGTGATAGTGAGTTTAATCAAAAATTCATAACCGACGCACAAATAAAATTTAAAAATACACTTTATTACCCAAGATTAGTTGCAAATCATTTTAATACATTTGAAGTTGTTAAATCTAATAATGGGGGTAGTGAATACGATTCATTTGAATTTATTGAAGACTCGTTTAACGGAAAATCACCGATTTGTTGTTTAAATTATGATGATATTGAATATATCATATTTCAAACAAGTCAAATAACAAGAAATAAATTTAAATTTAATTATAAAGGGACAGATTATAACCTTAATATTCCATTTAAAAATCAATTTTCTGATAATAAAGAAGATAGAATTTTTATTGAGTGGTTGTATGAAAATAATTCATCATTTGATGAATGGTATGATATTTTTAAAAATCAAATTTTACGTGAATTAAATGAATTTTTAAAATTTTATGAAGAAAAAGGTATAAAAACTAAAATACTATGTTGGAAAGATGATTTATTAAAATTAATCTTCAATAATGAGGAAATTTCAAAAAAATTGATTATATTAGATTATAATAATAAAACATATAATTGTATTGACGATTTAATTAAATTAAATGATGGTATGTTAATATCAAACGATTCGGATTTAACTAATCCTCCTCAAGATCATCATCCATCAAAAAATTGTCATAGGATTATTGCCGATAGTATTATAAAAAACATAGAAAAAGATATATTATGAGTTCACCACAATACACCCCATATAAGGACGCATTGACTAATTCAATGACTTACCTTGGGCAACAAGAAAACACCGTTTTTATAGGTCAACAAGTCCTTTGGCACGGTAATCCTATGAGTACAACCATTGGAGACGTTCCTAAAGATAAATTAATTGAACTTCCCGTTATGGAAGAATCTCAAATGGGTATGTCATTAGGTATGGCAATGGCCGGTAAATTTGTTATTACATTCTACCCTCGTTGGGATTTTGTAATATGTGCAACAAATCAGTTAGTTAACCACGTGGACAAAATTGGTTTAATGAGTAAGGGTGAATGGACACCTAATATGATTATTCGTTTAGGTAAAGGTTCAGATAAACCGTTAGACCCTGGTCATCAACATAGAGGAAACTATTTTGATGAATTCAAATCCATGTGTCCTAATACTAAATTTTGGGATTTAAAAAATTACAATGAAATTGAAACAATATATAAGTCAGCATATTCTTTAGGTGGTATTCATGTTATAGTTGAATATCCTGAGTTATATTACGAATCATAAAAAAAGGGACATAATTGTCCCTTTTTTATTATCCTTCTTGTTGGTCTTTCTTTGGCCAACTAACTTCCCAATCTTTAAAATCTGCAGCAATGCAATCAATTTTATAGTCTTTTCTACCACCTACAACTTCTTGTATTTTATTCTTAGCTGTATTTCTAATACCATTTAATCCATGTGTTAATGCTAACATACTTGGACCTTCTTTTCCACTTCTTACATTAGACTCGTTATGCCAAATATGTAAATTCATCTGTGCACATACGATAACCGCTCTTAACATTTCACCAGTTATTGTAACATTTTCTTCCTCTAATATTGATTGTATATCATATGTAATATCCGCAATTTCTTTTGCATATTCTTCTTTATGTTCAGTTATAAAAACTTCTTTTAATTGTACAATTGATAATCTATCAAGTAATTCAGATAGTGTTGGTAAAAATTTTCTTTCTCTCATTATATTAATTTTTAATTTTATTAATGTGTTCGTATAAAACATTTGCTATTGCCTCATGACCCAAGTAACTTGGATGTGAACATTTTGTAATATAACCTTTAGGACTTAATTTTTCAAGTGAATATCCAAATTCATAATACTTTGCTGCAGATTCTTCTAAAAATAAATCTTCTCTTCCTTCTAAATGTAATAGATAATCGGTTATACATTTAAAACCTTTCGGTTTAAAAAAATTATCCCAATCTATAATATCTACTAATCCATTTATATATTCTTCACTTTCATCCATATAATCTAAATGATTACCTCTAATTTTATTAAAGAAATAATCTCTACCATATTCAGGTCTAAATGCACTTGTTATAATTAATTTAGCATCATTAACTTTACACCAGTTTTTTAATTCGGCGATTGATGTTAATAACTCAATTATTGCAGACCTATCGGAATAAACGTGTTCATTATATAAACTCCATAACTCCGCATGTTCGTGTTGTGAATTACTAATACCCCATAATGTATAAAAGTGCATATGTTCTAAAAACTTTTTATACACAAAATCAACTCTTTCGTAACCTGTTAACATTAAAATTACTATCTTTTCTTTCGCCTTTTCAATACCTAAATCAGGATGTAAATAAAGTTCTTTTATTGCAGCCCTATTTCCTCTACCGGTCATTCCCATATTAATCGGAATAAAATCTGTCAAATGATTACTACATAATTTATGAACCCATGAATTTTCTAAATTAGAGATATCAATATCATATCTAGATTCTCTATCTGACATTTTTTTTAAATCCCAATTATATTTTTCCCATAAATCAATTGAACATGCACCTTCACCTTGTGTAAAACTATCCCCTAAACTAATCACTATTTTACTATCCTCAGTAATATTAATTTTACTTTTCTGATGTTTGAACATTATAGTAATTTCTGTTTGGTGGTCATTTGACAATAATCTCTCATTTCAATAAACGCATCCGGATATCTAAATAACTTATCAATCAATGTACTATAGTTATATTCAATAACATCCTCCATAGATTTATACCATTCAATCTTATCTTTAATCATTGTTGTTTTCCTAATTGATTCAATAATTGAATTTAATCTTTCATGTGTTGGTAATATATCAAATCCTTCATCTATGAATCCATCAAAAGTTTTGTATCCAATTTTTCTCATCATTGACATACTATCTTTGTTTCCCATAATTAAAAATGGGTGACGGCAACCAATTACCTTAAAAGTTTTTTCACTTAAAAACATTGTATTATCAGAATCACCACAATGAGCTTCACTAACAACAGTGAAAAATGTGTCCTTTACAACCTGTTCAGGAAATCTATTGATGTATATATTATCGTCTAAAACATTATTAGGAGTTTCATAAACTAACAATGGTAATATACTTGAGCATTCATCTAATAATCCATCTTCTAAAAATTTACCTTCCCAATGATACCAATGTTTATCAAACTCATTCATACTAACCAATCCTTCATTCAATAAACCTGAATTATATAAATAATAATAAAACCAAACTCTATGTGGTCTGATTCGTTTATTTAAACATGCGTATGTTTTTAACTGATGTGGATTTTGAATTTTGTAATTAATACTCTGAGAAAAACTTGGTAATTTATTCTCACTATTTTCTTTATTCCTACCCCAAGTTGTCATACCCATATCTAATTCAAAATGTGGGTATGGTATAACCTTCATTCTTTCTTCTATTCTATTTTCATTACACCAATTTTTATATACATCATCGGCAATCATGTTACCGGTAACATAAATAATTCTTTTAGGTGAAATTTCCCATTGTTTACATTCACTATGAAACCAATCCCATAACCAAGGTGTTTGATATCCTTCGAGACTTTGATCTAACATTAAAAATGCTCTATTCTCTCTTAAATCTTTTAAATATTTTTCATTCAAATAACTAAATAAACTTTTAACTTTTGGGTCATAACCAGTCCAATCATCTGGACTATGATTTACACAAGATGCTATTACATAAGAATCTAATTCATCGCTTGCTGGAAAAATACCAAATTCTTTACTTTTACCATTAGCATTAACATATATTTGTGTTGATGTAAAAAGAGGTGATATTGCAAATCTTGGTATACCTGATTTGTTTATATCTTTGTTTGATGTGAAATTAGAAAGTCTATTTGTATCCTCAAAAAGAAAATTCATTATTCTTCTATTTTATTATAATTATCTGAAACATAAACACCCGGTTCAAAGTGTGTAATTCTACCATCAGTGACATTTACGTGGGGTATATTCGGGTCAATTTCTATTGAGTTAAACCAATCCGCTAATTCAGGGAAAGTGTCAACAAACGACTTATTTCTACGAATATCGTACTGAACATAAAAACTCTTAAAGTCGTGGAATTGTAAATCAATATCGGTTTCAGTTGTAACGTGACCTCTATTAACCACTTCAATATAATCAATTAACCTTTGAATTTGTGCCTTCTCGTTTTGATTTAATAATGGATTATTTTTATGTCTTCTGTACCATATTGATAACTTACCGTGTAATTCTCTTTTGATATCATCAGGTAATGTTAATGGAGACATAAATGCTGGCCATCTTAATATGTTAAAATCAACAACAGGTTTATTTGCACCATATTGTTTCTTTAACTTTAACATATCATCTAAAAACTCCGTAATACTGAATAAACATAAACTATTAATTGTCATCATAATAACAACTTGTCTAATTTTAGCCTCTTCAATAACTCTAACTAAATTAGCTCTCCATAAATCATATTTTAAACCATCTCTAATATATTCAGCATGTTCACCATAAGATTCGTTAGATGTGTACAAATCAAATTCTTTGATATCTAATTCGTGAGATATATTAATTAACCTATTCACAGTCGTTTCATTAAGACCTAGGTTAGAATTGACCGCAAGACGTAAATTAGGTGATGGATTTTGTTTTACAACATCCATAAATTGCCAAAAGTTCATACTTTGTGATGGTTCTCCACCAGTAACACGTATTTCCATCAAAGTTTTTGACAATTCAGGCCACCATTTTAAGAATGCATCAACATATGGATTATTCTCATTGTACTTACCATAAACTTCAGACCAAGACCCGTCAGCGTAATATGCTCCGGCACTTTGTGTTTTAAAGTTTTGATACGCTCCGTTGTTTTTAATATCCTTACCCCACATTGTTGAATAACCTGAATTACAGTATGAACAAGCAAAATTACATGTTCTATCAAAACTTACCTCAATTGTTCTTGGTGTGATATCAGCATCCCATGGTAAGTCTTTTAATTTTGCAATTTCTTCTTCTGAATAAATAATACTTTTGAATACACGGTCAGATATATTATTTCTACCGATGTCCTCCATTTTCCAACAATAGTTACATTCGGCAGGTTTAACACCTTCCAACATCATTTTTCTTATTTCTTTCTTAAATTGTGTATTGTGTAATGCGGCGGGATTTGTTTTAATCTCTTCAACATCAATAGGATGTGGTAATGGTAAGTGACATGAGTTTGTGAAACCATGACCTAAATGTAAACTTACGTTCAACCACTTAGCCGCACAAAAACTACAACTTACCGAATTTAAATTTTTATCTCTCCAATTACTTAGTTCTTCTGACATATTTTGTTATTTAATATAATATAATTAATTTTTATCACTTTACGAATTCTTTAGGTACTTTCTCTAAAAAATTAGTGTTTTTTGATTCATCATAAATAATCCCAAGATTATTAACGCTTTCAAAGTCATATAAACATAAAATATCATTATAACTTGTTTTAGTTAATATTTTATTCATATCAACATTATAAAGTTCCCTTATGTCGTTTATGTTTGATGTGTTAATGATTATTGATAAATGTTTCATATCCACTTCACAATAATATCTTTGTTTTTCAAATTCACATTCAGGACTTGAACATCCTATAAAAAGACCAGGTACTTTATAATCTTCAATAAATTCACCGTCAAATACAAGGTTATTTACTTTTTTAAAATTTTGATAAAGAATTATTTCATTATCCTTTCTAACAACCGATAAAATAACACCTTCTTCAATATCTTGTTCTGTTACAGTTTGAAAGGTACACATATTAAATGTATCTTCAGGTTCACCTGTGGAGGTCCAAAATTCAAACGCAGTTGTCATAGTAGTTGAATTATATGATAGTCCCATGTTTTTACCTGGTTTACCGTATAACATACATATTTCATCTCTTTTAAAATTCTTTTCAATTTTAAATTCACAGGTTATGATAAAATTCTTCTCAAATAAGAATTCATTCAATGTATCATTATTGAATTTATTAAACTCAGTAACATATTGATGTTCGTGATGAGATGACATATCCCATCTAAACTTCATCCAATAAGGTTCTTTATAATTTATTATCATGTTTAATTTTTTTAATGAATGAAATTAATTCGGGGTGATAATCTTCACATCTCATACCTCGTCTAAATTCATATTGTTTTATGAAGTTAACAAAATCAACTTTTTGTCTGTCATAATTAATATCATCCGTCACAAATATGTCCTTAATTCTTATAATTTTTTCAATTTCTTTCATTGAAAAACCAACATCTTCAGGTAACTCAGCCTGATATGAATTCAAACTTCTATAGGTTGAATTGAATTTCATAAACTTTTCAATTCTTGTGAAATATTCTTCTCCGATATAACCTTTCAATAATCTATATCCTAAGAAATCTGGATATCGTAAGTATGACGTGTCTAAAATTAATGCTGAGTTCCAATATCTATCAGGATTGAAATGTTTCTTCTTAAATTCATATACTTTCTTAACAAGTTGTTCATATGAAAATATACTAAAGATATTGAAGGTTGACATAATAACGATACTTACTTTAGGTAAGGTTAAAAGTATCTTATCAATGTTATTAAATAATCTATCAAATTCTAAACCATATCTAACATACTCAGCTTGTTTACCGTACGCATCACAAGATGTAAATAAAACCACCTCTTTAACTCTCTCTTCACTTATAATTTTATCTAACTTAACAATTAGTTTATCAATTAATTCATCAGGAACACCTAAGTTGGTATTAATTGATAATTTAAGGTTTCTATTTGGTGTTTCGTTATCAATAATGTGGTCTAAAACTTTCCAAGTATCTTTTGACAATAATGGTTCTCCTCCCGTTATTCTGAACGTATCTAAACTATCGTATAGTTCAGGAAACCATTCCCAAAACGCCTCAACATATGGATTTTCTTCAGTTTGTTTATATGGAACAGTATCTCTATCTTCCATTCTTTTCATTCCATTAAATTCATATGATAATTGATAAGCACCAAACTCTTTGACTTCTTCCATCCATTTTGTGGAGTACTCAGGGCCACAATATGCACATTTAAAATTACATGTATTAGAGAAATTCACCTCAACATATTTTGGATTAAAATCGTCTCTCCAATTTGATTCTTTAATTTCATCAAAGTGAGGTTCTGACCATGGTTCTGAAGATTTAAAAACTCTATCAGAAAAAGAATCAGAATTATCTTCAACTTTCCAACAATAGTTACATTCTGTTGGTCTTTTATTTTCCAACATTTCACGTCTTGCTTGTTTCTTATGTTTACTATTATGTAATGCCGTTGGATTTCTTTTAATCTCATCTAAACCAACTTTATGTGGTTCAGGGTGATGACATGAGTGTGTTGTTCCGTTATGTAAATGCATCGTCACTTGTGTCCATTTAGCTAAACAAAAACCACAACCAACGGAATCTAATTTATCTTTAGTGATACTATAGTCAGTCATTTTCTTATAGTCATTTAAATCAACAATTTTCAATGATGTTAATTTATTTAAACTATCTTTTATATTATCATTTTTATCATTTTTCTTAAAATTAAAATAAGTTAAACAGTTATCACTTTTTGGTTGTTTCTCTAACTCAACAATATCCATAACACCGTCATAAACTGCAAAGTGATTAAATTCAATTTCGGTAAAACATCTGTGAGTTTCTAATAGTGAACTTGGGTGATGACATCCGAAATATAATGGTTGAAATGCATAATCAATTAATAAATCATCTTTTACCTCTATTTTGTCAATTAAGTTATAGTTGTGATAAAGTTCAAAATGTGAGTTCTTTTCATAGATAATTGAAATTGTTATTCCATTATGTAAATCATTCACATTTAATTTGTAATCCTTATGACAGTGGAATTCAAATTCTTCTTCGGACTTTTGTGTCCAAAATTCAAAAACAAATTTATCTACTTC
>Ga0164292_10000227_pt1 | contig 40667 bp, 41 predicted proteins | sample GEODES117metaG_FD_111486 | JGI IMG/M metagenome (GOLD analysis project Ga0164292, IMG submission 111486) | Eutrophic lake water microbial communities from Lake Mendota, Wisconsin, USA - GEODES117 metaG | ecosystem: Environmental > Aquatic > Freshwater > Lake | place: USA: Lake Mendota...
CCCTCCCTCAGAAGGACTGTTCATAGACCCGGGTGATGTCGCCGTTCCACTCGCCATTATAGGCATCGAGCAGGCGCTGGGCCGGCACCTTGCCGCTGGCGACGATCTCGTCGAGCGTCTCGAGATAGCCGGTCTCGTTGTCGCCGGCTGCGTTGAGGCGTGCGCGTGCAGCGAGCCCCTTGTGCGCGATCGCCAGCGCCTCGCGGCCGATATCGCGCAGGGTGCCGCCGCCCGGGACGGGGGAATCGAGCGCCAGCCGGGGTGCATTGCTGCGCAAGGCCTCGCGCTCCTCCATCGTCCAGTGCTTGACCAGATCCCACGCCGCATCGAGCGCGCCCTGATCATACATCAGTCCGACCCAGAAGGCAGGGAGCGCGCAGATCCGGCTCCACGGGCCGCCATCGGCGCCGCGCATTTCGAGGAAGCTCTTCAGCCGCACTTCGGGGAAGGCGGTCGAGAGGTGATCCCACCAGTCGCTCTGTGTTGGGCGTTCACCCGGCAGGACCGACAGCTTGCCATCGAGGAAATCGCGGAACGAAAGCCCGGCCGCGTCGATATATTTCCCGTCGCGGAAGACGAAATACATTGGCACATCAAGCATATACCGCACCCAGCGTTCATAGCCGAAGCCGTCCTCGAACACGAAGGGCAGCATCCCCGTGCGCGCCGGATCGGTGTCCGACCAGATGTGCGAGCGGTAGGACAAGAAGCCGTTGGGCTTGCCCTCGGTGAAGGGCGAATTGGCGAACAGCGCGGTCGCCAGCGGTTGCAGCGCGAGGCCGACGCGGAATTTCTGCACCATGTCGGCTTCGCTACGGTAGTCGAGATTGACCTGGATGGTGCAGGTGCGCAGCATCATGTCGAGGCCCATGCTGCCGACGCGCGGCATATGCCGCAGCATGATGTCATAGCGGCCCTTGGGCATGATCGGCAGTTCTTCGCGGGTCTTGTCGGGCCACATACCGAGGCCGAGATAGCCCACGCCGCACTTCTCGCCGACTTCCTTGACCTGCACGAGATGCCGGCCGGTTTCGGCGCAGGTCTGGTGGAGGTTTTCCAGCGGCGCGCCGGAAAGCTCCAGCTGTCCGGCCGGTTCGAGGCTGACGGCCCCGTCGGCGCCCTTCAAGGCGATGACGTTCCCGCCTTCCTCCACCGGCGTCCAGCCGAATTGCTCGAGGCCTTTGAGCAGGTCGCGGATGCCGCACTTTTCCTCATAGGACGGGGCACGGTGATCGGAGTGCTTGTAGACGAGCTTTTCATGCTCGGTGCCGATGCGCCAGTCTGCGGGCGGCTTTTCGCCGCCGATCATCGGCGCGACCAGCTGGTCGAGGCTTTCGATCACCGGATCGTCGGCCGTGGTTGCTTCGCGTGTGCTCATCGCAAGGTGACCCTCTCTGGCCGGTTGCTTTAGAAAACTGAATTGCCGGTGGGAAGGCAAATTTGCCTTTGGCAGGGTGAAGCCGATCTGTCTTGCCGGATTGTGACAGGCAGGGCGGCTACCAGTCGCCAGCCGCCGCCATCCAGACGGAAAGCGCGGCGATGGCGGCGGTCTCGCCGCGCAGGATGCGGGGGCCGAGGCTGATCGGGCGGGCGGCGGGATGGGCGCGGATCGCAGCATGCTCGGCCTCGTCGAACCCGCCTTCGGGGCCGGTGAGGATCGCGGCAGGCCCAGAATGCACGGCAAAGGCGGCAGCGGCAGGTTCGCGCCCCTGTTCTGTGGCATTCTCGTCCGCGAAGAACAGCGCGCGGCCTTCGGGCCAGTCCGCCAGCAGCGCGTCAAGCTTCACCGGTTCGGCCAGCGCCGGGAGCGCCGTGCGGGCGCATTGTTCCGCCGCCTCGGTGGTGATCGCGCGGGCGCGTTCGAGGTTGAGCTTGTCGGCCACACAGCGACGGGTGAGCATCGGCTGGATGCGCGCAGCGCCGAGTTCGGTCGCTTTCTCGAGCACCAGATCGAAACGGTCCTTCTTGAGCAGCGCCGGGCAGAGCCAAAGATCAGGCACGGCTTCGCGCGGGCGGAGCATGTCGGCCACCTCCAGCACCACATCGCGCTTGCCCACATCGCTCACTCGCGCCGCCCATTCGCCGGTCACATCGTCGCACAGGACCACCACATCGCCGGGCGCGGCGCGCATTACGCGGGCGAGGTAATGCGCCGGATTGCCGTCGATGCGCACGGACACGCCGGCTGCCAGAATCTCGGCGACAAACAGGCGCGGCGCGCTTTTCGGGGGCCAGGCGGGGGTGGCAGGCATGGCTTTGCACTAGGCGCGTCCGCCGCTAGGGAGCAAGTCATGTCCGCGCGCACCGCACAATTCCTGATCGCCGCCGTGTTCCTGGCACTGGGCGGCTGGGCGCTCTTGGCTCCGGCGAGCGTGATCGATCTGGCGGTGACCGAAGCCTATCGCGGCAGCACCTTCCTCACCCGCTTCGCCATGGCCTGCTTTGGCGCACAGGCGGTGCTGTTCGGGCTGATAACGCTGGTCACCCGCTGGACCGCGCGCAGCTTCGCAGTCTTCGCGGTGCTGCTGCTGCCGTTCTTCGGCTTCAACTACTGGTTCCACCACGAGGTGCCGGTGCTGACCTCGATCGGGATGCTCGATTTTGCCGGGAATGTGACCATGCTGGTGCTGGCCATTATCGGTTGGCGTGCGGCGCGCGCCGAGGAAGCGCAGGCATGAGCGAACAGATCGTCCCCGATAGCGAACACCGCGGGCTGGTCGCGCGCCTGCCGCAGATGCCGCGCGATCTGGCGCTGCTGGCGCGGTTTGACCGGCCGATCGGCTGGTGGCTGCTGTTCTGGCCCTGCGTGTTCGGGGTGTGGCTGGCGGGCGAGGGGCCGCAACTCGCGCTGCTCAGCTGGCTCCTGCTCGGCAGCATTGCGATGCGCGGGGCGGGGTGCGTCTATAACGACATCGTCGATGCCGATCTTGACCGGCAGGTGGCGCGGACCGCGCTTCGTCCGGTGGCGAGCGGGCGGGTGCCCAAGAAGCTGGCGTGGATCTGGCTGCTGGCGCTGTGCCTGATCGGCCTCCTGGTGCTGCTGCAGCTGCATTGGCAGGCGCAGGCGGTGGCGCTCGGCAGCTTGGCGTTGGTGGCGGCCTATCCCTTCATGAAGCGCATCACCTGGTGGCCGCAGGCATGGCTCGGCATGGTGTTCAACTGGGGGCTGCTGGTCGGCTGGACGCAGCTGCGGCTCGACAACTGGGACGCGCTTGCGGCGGTCTATGCCGGGTGTATCGCCTGGGTGATCGGTTACGACACGATCTATGCCTTGCAAGACCGCGAGGACGACGCGATGGTCGGCATTCGCTCCTCGGCGCTGGCGATGGGCGCGCGGGTGGAGGCGGGGATCGCGGGGTTCTATGCCGCTGCCATCGGGCTGTGGTGCTTGGGCGTATGGCTCTACCGGCCCGATCCCATCGCGCTGCTGGCGCTGCTGCCGGTGGCGGGGCATCTGGCGTGGCAGGTGGCAACGCTCGACGCAGCGGACCCCGACAACCCGCTCGCCCGGTTCCGTTCGAACCGCTGGGCGGGCGCGCTGATGGCGGCGGCGTGCTACGTCATCGGCAACGCCGGCGCCTGAGCCGATGTGCAACCTCTACCGCATGACCAAGAACGTGGGCGAAGTCGCCGCGTGGTTCGCTGCGGTGGAAGGCGCAGGAGGCGCCAATTTCGCCGCCGAGGTCTATCCCGGTTACACTGGCCTCGTCGTGGCGCAAGGCGAAGTGCGGGCGATGACATGGGGCTTCCCGCTGCTGCTGAAAGGCAAGCAGGGCCAGCCGCTTAAGCCCAAGCCGGTCAACAATGCGAGGCAAGACAAGCTGGAGACCTTTTTCTGGCGCCATTCCTTTGCAGAGCGCCGCTGCCTGATCCCGCTCACCGGCTGGGCCGAAGCGCAAGGGGTCAAGGGCCGGATGACCCGCACGTGGCTTTCGCTGCCCGATGCCGAGATGTTCGCGGCGGCGGGGGTGTGGCGGCAGACCGAGGAATGGGGCGCGTGCTATTCGATGGTGATGACCGACAGCGCCGGCACCGACGCCGCTCAGGTGCACGAACGGATGCCGGTGCTGCTCGCGCCGCAGGATCAGGCTCGCTGGTGCGAGGCAAGCCCTGAGGACGCGCTGGCGCTGTGCAGGGCGTGGGAGGGAGCGCTCGCGATCGACCGCACCGACCAGCCGTGGATCAAGGGCGCCGCACACCAGCCGGGGCTGCTCTAGGCGTAGCTGACCAGCTCGAATTCGATCCCATCCCAGTCGAAGAAATAGAACCGCCGTCCCGGTTCATAATCGCCGTGGCTGAAGGGTTCGAGCCCGGCGGCGCGCACGACGGCTTCCGCGACGTCGAGATCGGGCACGACGATGCCGACATGATTGAGCGGCGCGCCCTTGGCGAAGTGTGCCACCGGCGCGCCCTTGGTGTAGACCGCGATGTAATCCTCGTCCCCGCCGATATGGATCGTCTCGCCGCCAAGCTGCGACGGCCCGCGCCAGCGGATGCGCCAGCCGAGCAGTTGCTCCAGCAGCGCGGCGCTGCGTTCAATATCGCTGACGGTGATGTTGACGTGTTCGAGATAGGCGGAGCGCATGGGGCATGTCCTTCAATGTGAGGCGCTCAACCGCCCCGCTGGCGAGGGACGAATCAATCGGCTTGCCCCTTGTGCAATCTCAACCTAACTTGAGGTCAAGTGATTTTGCGAGACCTCTCATGACCCGCCTCAAACCCACCGACCTCATCCCAATCGGCGAGATCGCGCGCCGCACCGGGCTCAGCGTGTCGGCGATCCGGTTCTACGAGGAGCAGGGGTTGATCGAGCCGCTGCGCAGCGGCGGTAACCAGCGGCGCTTCCTGCGCTCGGACATCCGCCGCTTGAGCTTCATCCTCATCGCCCAGAAGCTCGGCCTCGCGCTGGGTGAGATCAAGGCGCAACTCGCCACCCTGCCGCAGGGCCGCACCCCCAATGCGCGCGACTGGGACGCGATCAGCCGCGCGATCCGCGAAACGCTCGATGCCCGCATCGCCGAGCTTAGCCGCACACGCGAACGGCTCGACGGCTGCATCGGCTGCGGGTGTCTCAGCCTTGAACATTGCGCGATCTGGAACCCGGACGACCGGCTGGGCGAGGATGGCTCCGGTCCGCGCAAGCTCATCGCCTGACGCTGGCAGCGGCGGGGCAAGCTTGCAATTGCCGGTCATAATCTGTTCAAGAGCCGCCATGCACGAGCCCGTCGCACCATCGCCCGCCCAAGCCGCAGGCGACGACGAACCGAAAGAGAACCCTGACATGATTCCGCGCAACCTTGCCCCCGTTCTGTCCACCGTCTCCGCCGCCGCGCTGGTGATCAGCCTTGGCGCCGCCGCGCAGCCCGCGCTGGCACAGAACGCCGCTGCCACCGCCGCCCCGGCGATCCCTCAAGGCACCGGCTATTTCGCATCCGATAGCAAGCTCCCCTTCCTTGCCCCTGATTTTACCAAGATTTCGGAGGATGACTACATCCCGGCGTTCGAACAGGGCATGGCGATCCAGAAGGCCGAAGTTGCCGCGATCATCGCCAACCCGGCCAAGCCGACCTTCGCCAACACGATCGTGGCGCTCGAGACCTCGGGCCGGATGCTGGGCCGCGTGGGGCGGGTGTTCTATGCGCTGACCGGCGCCAACACCACGGAACGGCTCGATGCGATCGATACTGAGATCAGCCCCAAGCTGTCCGCTCACAGCGACTCGATCACGCTCAACCCGGCGCTGTTTGCCTGCGTGCAGGCGGTCTACGATGCGCGGGAAAGCCTCGGCCTCTCGCTCGAGGAAGGGCGGCTGCTCGAAGAGACCTACAAGGATATGGTCCACGCCGGCGCGCTGCTGACCGAGGCCGAGCGCGAGCAGGTCAAGGCGATCAACGGCCAGCTCTCGACGCTCGCCACCGAATTCGGCCAGAAGGTGCGCGCCGCGACCAACGCCCAGCCGCTGGTCGTCAATACCGCAGCCGAACTTGCCGGGCTATCTGAGGCCGACATCAAGGCCGCCGCCGATCTCGCGACCGAGAAGGGCATGCCGGGCAAATATGCCATCGCCTTGCAGAACACCACACAGCAGCCGCTGCTCCCGAACCTCGAAAACCGCGCGACCCGCGAGGCTTTGTTCAAGCTGAGCTACAACCGCGCCGATGGTGCCAGCGCAGAGCACGACACCCGCGTACTGCTCGCCAGGATCGCCACCCTGCGCGCGCAGAAGGCGGCATTGTTCGGCGAGCCTGACTGGGCGAGCTACGCCATGTTCGATCGCATGGCGAAGAAGCCCGCCACCGCCCTCGGCTTCATGGAACAGATGGTCCCCGCACTTGCCGCCACCCAGCGGCGCGAGGCGGCCATGCTGACTGCGGCGATCAAGGCCGACGGCGGCGATTATCAGGTGCAGCCGTGGGACTGGTACCGCTACGCCAACCGCATCAAGGCCGAGCGCTACGATCTCGATGAGGATGTGGTGGCGCAGTATTTCCAGCTCGACAAGGTGCTGGAGGACGGCGTGTTCTACGCCGCGAACAAGCTTTACGGCCTCAGCTTCAAGCGGCGCAACGATTTGCCGGTCTATCACCCCGATGTGTGGGTCTATACCGTGCTTGATGCCGATGGTTCGGAGCTCGGGGTGTTCTATTTCGACCCGTTCCAGCGCCCGTCCAAGCGCGGCGGGGCGTGGATGAGCAACTTCGTCGACCAGAGCTTCCAGTGGGGCACCAAGCCCGTGATCTACAACGTGCTCAACATCCCCAAGGCGGCCGACGGCGAAGTGCAGCTGGTCAGCTTCGATGATGTCAGCACCACCTTCCACGAGTTTGGCCACGCGCTGCACGGGCTGTTTGCCAACCAGCAGTTCGAGAGCCTTTCCGGCACGGCGACGGCGCGCGATTTCGTTGAATATCCCAGCCAGGTCAACGAGATGTGGGCGACTGATCCGCAAGTGCTGCAGCACTATGCCAAGCACTTCAAGACCGGTGAGACGATCCCGATGGCGCTCGTCCAGAAGATCGAGGCCGCCTCGAAATTCAACCAGGGTTATGATTTCGGCGAGGTCGTGGCCGCGGCTCTGCTCGACATGAAATGGGCCGCGCTCTCGCCTGCCGATGCCGCCGCAATCGACACGCCTGCCGAGGTCGATGCCTTCGAGCGCAAGTCGCTGGAGGAATTGGGCCTCGAAGTCGGGCTGGTGCCGCCGCGCTACCGCTCGACCTATTTCAACCACATCTTCAGCGATCCGGCGGGCTATTCGGCGGGCTATTACAGCTACTTGTGGACCGAGATGCTCGACCGCGACAGCCGCAAGTGGTTCCGCGACAATGGCGGGCTGACGCGCGCCAACGGCGATCACTATCGCAAGACCGTGCTGAGCCGCGGCGGGACGATGGACTATTTCGTGATGTTCGAAAACTTCGCCGGTCGTCAGCCCGATGTCCAGCCGATGCTCGAAGCGCGCGGGCTCGCAGGCGGCGAAACGGGCGGCGAGTAATCCCGGCCCGTGCGGGGCTGGGGACTAGTTCTCCGGCCCCAGCTCGGGATTGAGGTCGCGTGGGCGGGCGAAGTGCACCAGCTCGGCGCAATAGCGCTTGAGCTGCGACCAGTGTTCGATGTCGCATTCGAGCACCGCGTAGGCGGCGGTCGGGAACTTGACCACGGCCTCGCGGAACAGGTCGTTCTCCTTCGACGGCGAGACCAGTTCGAGCAGCGTGTCCTGCAGCCCCGGATTATGTCCGGCGATGAGGATCGCGTTCGCCTCGTCCGCGCCGCTGCCGGCATGGGCCTGGATTGTCTCGACGATGGTGTCGTAGCTGGCGAGATAGAGCTTCTGGTCATAGATCGGCGTAATCCCGGGCAGCGCAGCGCCATCGAGCGTCAGCTTCACTCGCACCGCCGGGCTGGCGATCAGCTTGTCCCACTTGATCCCGTGATTGCGGATATGCGCGCCGATGATCTGCGCGCCCTTGCGCCCGCGCGCGTTCAGCCCGCGGTCGAAATCGCGCTGGTTCATATCGTCCCAGTCGGACTTGGCGTGGCGCAGGAGACCAAGGATCTTCATGGCAGCAGAGCTCCTTGCGGCGGGACGGGCTGATTGCCCCCAACACCAGCATTGATGCGTTGTAAAGCCTGATCGAGCGTCACGCGCAAGACCGGCGTGCCGGGCGGGAAGGCCGACAGCAGCCGGCTGGGGAAGGCGGGCGAGAGCATCACGAAATGGCCCGCATCATCCTTGCTGCGGATCAGCCGCCCAAACGCCTGTGCCAGCCGCGCGCGGATGATGCGGTCGTCATAGGCAGAGCCCCCGCCCGCCAGCCGCCGCGCCTTGTGGAGAATGTCGGGACGCGGCCAGGGCACCTGTTCCATCACCACGCATCTGAGCGAATGGCCCGGCACATCGACCCCGTCGCGCAGCGCGTCGGTGCCGATCAGGCTGGCGTGCGGATCATCGCGGAAAATGTCTACAAGAGTGCCGGTATCGATCGGATCGGCGTGCTGGGCATAGACCGGCAGGCCGGCGCGGGCGAGCCGGTCAGCGATGCGGCCATGCACAGAGCGCAGCCGCCGGATCGCGGTGAACAGCCCGAGCACGCCGCCGCCCGACGCCTCGATGATCCGCGCATAGGCGCCAGCCAGCGCAGGCAGATCGCCCTTGGCGATGTCGGTGACGATCAGCACCTCGGCGCGGGCGGCGTAATCGAACGGGCTGTCCGCCGCCGAGAGCAGCAGCGGGGCTTCGATATGCGCCGCGCCCGAGCGGGCAATCGCGCTCGCCCACGGATCGTCAGGCGCACCCTTGTCGGTGAGGGTGGCGCTGGTGAGCAGCACGCCGTGCGCAGGTTCCAGCACCACGCGGGCAAAGGGCTTCATCGGATCAAGCCAGCGGCGGTGAATCGCCACATCGAATTCGCGCGCCTCGGAGCGGTCAACCGCGAGCCAGTCGACGAATTCCGGGTCAGCCGGGCCGCCGAGTCGGTCGAGCAGGGCTTCCCACGCCGCGATCAGATCGATCCGCCAGCCAAGCGCAAAGCGTGCGCCCTCGATCCGCGCGCGGCCCTGAGCATCGAGCCAGTCGGGCGGATCGGCCAGAATCGCCTCCAGCCGCCCGCCCAGACGGATCAGCGGCACACGGATGCTGGCGAGCGCCTCGGCGGCATTGCTGGCGGCTTCGATAACCTCGCCGGGCAGACCTGCCGCTTCGGTTTCGATGCCATAGCCTGCATCAATCCCGCCGCTTTCGTCGCGGGCATAGGTCGCGGTGCGCACCGCAGCGAGCAGCGTTTCGAGCGGGCCGAAGGGCGCATTCTCGGCGAGCCGCTGGAGCCAGCCGTCCGAGGGGAGCAACTGCCCCGCCTTGCACGCCGCCGTGATCGCCTCGCCCCCGGCCTCATCATAACTGGCGAGCTCCGCGAGCCGCGCCGCCAGCCCGCGTCTCCGCCCGCGCGCTTCGCGCTCAGGGCCGATGATCCAGCGCCTGAGCTCGATCGCCTCCTGTCCCGAAAGCGTCGCCGCGAAGGTCGAATCCGCCGCATCGAACACGTGGTGGCCTTCGTCGAAGATCAGCCGCGTCGGGCGCTGGTTCGGGTCGCGGGCACGGGCGGCATTGACCATCACCAGCGCGTGGTTCGCGATCACGAGATCGGCCTGCGCGGAGTCCCTTGCGGCGCGCTCGATGAAGCATTTGCGGTAATGCGGGCAGCCGGCATAGATGCACTCGCCGCGCTGGTCGGTGAGCGCGGCGATCCCGCGCTTCCTGAACAGCGTGCCGAGCCAGCCGGGCAGATCGCCGCCGATCATGTCGCCGTCGCGGCTATAGCCCCCCCAGCGCGCCACCAACTGCGCGAGCACGGCCGCGCGGCCGGCAAAGCCGCCTTGCAGCGCGTCTTCGAGATTGAGCAGGCAGAGGTAATTCTCGCGGCCCTTGCGCACCACCACCGGGGGCGAACCATCGCCGCGCTTGGCGGGCCAGGCCCGGCGGCTCTCGGCGCGCAATTGGCGTTGCAGGTTCTTGGTGAAGGTCGAAACCCACACCGTCCCGCCCGATTGCTCGGCCCACAGCGAGGCCGGGGCGAGATAGCCCAGCGTCTTGCCGATCCCCGTGCCCGCCTGCGCCAGCGCCAGATGCGGGCGACCGGGAGCGGAGCGCGGCGCAAAGATGCGCGCGGCATCCTGCGCATAGGCGCGCTGGCCCTCGCGCTGTTCGGCGCCTTCGCCGGTCAGCCGCGCAAGCTGCGCTTGGACGGCCTCGGGCGCCAGTTCGACAGGGCGCGGCGCGGGACGCTCGCCCGTCTCCTCCCATTCGGGCAGGCGCGCGAACAGCCAGCGTTCGGCGCGTTCCGGCTTGGCAATATGGGGTTTGAGCACCTGCGCCCATGGCCAGCGCAGGCGTTCGAGGCTTTGGAGCGCGCTCCATGCCCCCTCGCGTTCGAACCATTCGGGATCGCGCACCGCCGCAATCAGCGTGCCTGCTGCCCGCTGGAGCAATTCGGGCACATCCGCGTCACCCGCAGGCTCGGGCAGGCCCAGTGCCTCGGCCAGCCCGCGCGGGGTCGGCACGCAGAAGCGCGCGGGGTGAATGAAGGCAAAGGCTTCGAGCAGATCGAGGCCCGAAAGGTCGGGATAGCCGAGCCGGCTTGCCACCAGCGGCGCATTGATCAGCAGCACCGGCGTATCGGCGGCAGCCATGATCGCATCGCCCTTGGACACGGCGTTTGTCGCCCCGTCGCCTGCTCGCAGCCAATGCCCGCCATGGCTGGCGTGCAGCGCGGGCAGGGCGACAGGATCGAGCAGTGAGGGCGGTGGGTTCACATCGGCCACGATGGGCGAGGGTGCCGCACTTGTAAACGTGGCAGCGCCGACCTTTGCCCGCCAGCAAGCGGAGCGCTTGGCCCCTGTCCTACATCCGGCACCTGCGTTATGCGGGGCACGCGAGGAGAAGAGGCAAACTCGCAAAAATCGCCAGACACAGTGTCAACTTCTCTTTTTGGACTTAAGATTCAGATATAGAAAAGAAAATATGGTAGGATTGCGCTTGACGCGGTGTCAACTTCGTCAACTTCGCCCGCCCCAATCCGCTTGCAAGCCTGTCCTCTATCCCTAATAGCCGCCGCACTATGACCATCACGCCGCAAGAACTCGTCACCGCCGCCCAAAACTCCAAGGCATGGCCGTTTCAGGAGGCGCAGCGCCTCGCCAAGCGGATGCCCGAAGGCAAGCCCGGCGGCGTGCTGTTCGAGACCGGCTATGGCCCCTCGGGCCTGCCGCATATCGGCACCTTCCAGGAAGTACTGCGCACAACTCTGGTGCGGCGCGCCTATGAAGCGCTGACCGGCGGCGCTGCGACGCGGCTGGTGGCCTTTTCGGACGATCTCGATGGCTTGCGCAAGGTGCCAGACAACGTGCCCAACCAGGCGATGCTGACCGAGCACCTGGGCAAGCCGCTGTCGCGCATCCCTGACCCGTTCGAGAAGTTCGAAAGCTTCGCTGCGCACAACAACGCGATGCTGCGCGACTTTCTCGATCGCTTCGGTTTCGAGTACGAATTCGTAAGTTCCTCGGACTGCTACAATGCCGGCAGGTTCGATGATGCGCTTAAGGGCGTGCTCGCCAATTTCGGCGCGATCCTCGATATCATGCTGCCGACGCTTGGCGAGGAACGGCGGCGCACCTATTCGCCTGTCATGCCGATTTCGCCGACCACCGGCGCGGTGCTGCAGGTGCCGATCGAGGTGGTGGACGCCGCAAGCGGCCTGATCCGCTTCACCGACGAGGACGGCGCGATCGTCGAGCAATCCGCTTTGGGCGGGATGGCCAAGTGCCAGTGGAAGGTCGACTGGGCGATGCGCTGGGTCGCGCTCGGGGTCGATTACGAGATGTATGGCAAAGACCTGACCGATTCAGGCATCCAGTCGGACAAGATCGCGCGCGTGCTCGGCGGCCAAAAGCCCGAAGGCCTGATCTACGAGCTGTTCCTCGACGGCAAGGGCGAGAAGATTTCCAAGTCCAAGGGCAACGGGCTCTCGATCGAGCAATGGCTGCAATATGGCAGCGAAGAGAGCCTGGGGCTTTACATCTTCGCCAATCCCAAGAGCGCCAAGCAGCTGCACGCAGGCGTGATCCCCAAGGCGATCGACGATTACTGGCAGTTCCGTAGCGCCTTGCCCGGGCAGGATATCGACAAGCAGCTGGGCAATCCGGTGTGGCATCTGCTGCGCACGGGCCAGCACCACGATGGCGCCGGGGCGCCCGGGGCGGGTGATACGCTGCCGGTGCCTTTCAGCCTGCTGCTCAATCTGGTCGGCGTGCTGGGCGCGGGCGCGACCCGCGAGGCGGTGTGGTCGTATCTCGGCAATTATGTCGCAAATGCCGATCCGGCGGCGCATCCGGCGCTCGATACGCTGGTGGTGAAGGCGCTCGCCTATAACCGCGAATTCGTCGCCGCGACGCTGGTCAAGCGTGCGCCCGCTGATGGCGAAGTGGCGGCGCTGTGGGCGCTCGATGCCGCGCTGGCAGAGGCCCCGGCCGATATCAGCGCCGAGGACTTGCAGGCCATCGTCTACGAGATCGGCAAGCAGCCCGAGTTCGGTTTCGAGTCCTTACGCGACTGGTTCAAGGCGCTCTACGAGACCCTGCTGGGCAGCGAGCAGGGCCCGCGCATGGGCAGCTTCATCGCGCTCTACGGCATCGCGCCGACCCGCCAGCTGATCGCCGAGGCGCTGGCCAAAGCGTAACGCGCTTTCCTACCGCCACGGCCTCGTGCGATACCACCTGGTGATGACGTATTTCACGCCTTTCACCACCGGCATCCCGGCATGCATCGTGCCCTCGTTGGGGCGGCCGTCGGGCAGGGCATTGTTCCATATCAACAGCACGCCGGGCTTGGGTTCGATCTGGATGCCGATCTCGGTGAACATCGTCGCCCCGCCTTCCTCGACATCATTGAGATAGGCCATCGCGGTCCAGCTGCGCTGCCCGCCGCGTGCATTTTCCAGCTGCCAGTATTTCTCGGAAATGTAGAACCAGTCATTGTGCGGCTGGAATTGCTGGCCCGGCAGATAGCGCTGCCCCTGCAAGGCCTCGCCGAACGCGCAATCAAGCCCGAGCAAGTCATCGATCCGCCGCGAAATGCCTTTGACGAAGCTTTCCTCTGGCTCCAGATCGCCCGAATAGGAGGTGCGAAAGCCGCTGGCGTAATCGAGTTCGTGAAGCGCCGAGGGGCGGGCGACCTCGTCGATCATGGTGCACAACTTCTCGCATTCGGCGAGGCTGAGGAAATCCCCGACCGCGAACAGCTCGCAGTGATCATTTTCGATGCGATAGACACCCGGATCAGCTGCCAGCCGCGCACGCACGATGGCACCGACATGGGCGAGGGCCTGCTGGTCAGGCACGAGATCTGCGGCAGTCATCACCTGCCTGTTAGCAAGCCGGGCGCGCGGTGCAATCCCGCACCGCGCGCCCGGACAGCCGCTTACCAGAAGAAGTCGTAGATCACGTCCACCACTTCGCCGGTGTAGATATCGACCAGCATCACGTCGTCATAATAGCGCACCCACTGATACGGCCCGTAGACCGGGGGCAGGCGATAGGACCACGGGTCGTTGAGGAAGAAGCGCGGCTGGAAGAACAGGCTGTCGAGGTAAAAGCCTGTCTGGAGCCGGCTGTAGCGGTGCGAACGATAGGGCGCGAAATAGGGTCCGGGGCGGAAGTGGAAGTGGTTGCCGCGGCGGAAATCGGCCCAGTTGTAGTTGCGGTTGCCTCTCCAGCGATAATCCCAGCGACGGAAGTCGTTGTTGTCCCAGCCGTTCCAGCCGCCATAGCTCCAGCGCCAGTCATCGCGCCGCCAATGGCTGCGATCGCGGCGATAGTCCCCGCGGCCGTCATGCCAGTCGCCACCACGGCGATTACCGCGCTGTTCGACCACACCAAAACGGCCGTCACCGCGATCTTCGATCACATCGCCGCGGCGATCGGTGCGGCGATCGACGCGATCTGCGGTGCCTTCACGGCCCTGCCAATCGAGCCGGTCAGCGACACGGTCTCCGCGGCGCTCGACCGTGTCGGCACGGCGCTCAGTGCGGCGACCGGCAGGTTCGGCGGGGCGCTCGCTGCGGCGCTCCGTGCGGCGCTCGACAGGTTCGGCGCGGCGTTCGGCAGCGGGGACGGGGCGATCCTCGCGCTGCACGTTTTCGGGCCGGGCATATTGTTCTGCGTCGCGCTGGGCGCGGCGCATCACATCGGCGCCGAAACCGCTCTGGTCGGGACGCTGCTGGACACGTTCGGGGCGTTCAGCCCGTTCCGCACGCGGCGGCGGGGCAACGCGTTGCTGCTGCTGCGGCCGGGGCTGCTGCTGCGTCTGCTGGCGCGCCGCGCGGGCATCGCTGCGCACCTGCTGACGCTCGGCACGGGCATCGCTGCGGACCTGCTGACGCTCGGCGCGGGCGCCTTCACGGCTCTGGGCTTCGGCGGCGGCCGGGGTCACTGCCAGGGTAAGCACAAGGGCAAGAGCCGAAAGCGCGCCGCCCTTGGCAAACAGGGTGTTGGTCATAAGGGCCTCCAGTGTCGCCCGCCCACTACAAGCGGCTAGTTGATCGGTCGGCAATAGGCCCTGCCATCTGTCGCAGCGATGAACCGCTTCGCTGATATTCAGAAAAATATTGTATTTGATGAACGGAACGCATCGGCGCCGCTCGCGGCTTGACGCGCGGGTGATTGGCTCCGAAGGCGCATTCCAGCCATGTTCGACAGCCTCGATGACATCTGCACAGATTGCGCCAACCGCCTGATCCGCGCTGCGCATGATCGCAAAAACCCGATGCACACGCCGGTGATCGTCACCGCCGATGTCGATGCCCGGGTGATGGTGCTGCGTGCTTTCGATGCGGCGCGCTGGATCCTGCGGCTTCACACGGATACCCGCGCGCCCAAGGCGCGGGCAATCGCCGCCGATCCGCGCATGGCGGTGCTGCTCTACGACAAGGGTGCGAAGATCCAGATCCGCCTGCGCGGCACCGGCCGGATCGAGGCGCACGGACCGGTCGCCGATGCAGCCTGGGCGGCAAGCACCAATTTCGCGCGGCGCTGCTATCTGGGAGACGGACCGGGCGCGGTGTCCGACACGCCGACCTCGGGCTTACCGCCCGAGTTCGAAGGGGCCGAGCCGGATGATGCGCAGCTCATCCCCGCGCGCGAGAATTTTGCCGTGCTGCTGATCGAAATTGCCGCGTTTGACTGGCTCTATCTCGCCCATACCGGGCATCAGCGCGCGCAGTTTGTCCGCGCAGGCGACGAGTGGACGGGACGCTGGGTCGCTCCCTGAGCGCAGCTGTCAGGCGGCGGCGGAGGAAGAATGCGGCGCCGGCAGGAACTTGATTTCCTCGATCTCGCTTGCCGCAACCACGTGATCGCTGCCCGCTTTCTGCGCCGCCTCCAGCGCCGCGCATGCCCGTGCCACCAGCGTCTCGCCGCAATCATCGCTGCGTCCGGCGGCGACGCCGAAACTGGCGGTGAAGGGATTATGCGTGCCTGAATGCGGCAATGTCATATGCGCCAGAGCGTGGCGAAGACGCTCGGCCACGCCCTTGGCGACATGTTCGTCGGCTCCGGGCATGACGATGGTGAAGCCCTCGCCCTCGATATGCTCGAAGCGATCCTCGCGGCGGATCCCGGCCTTCATCACCGATGCAATCTGGCCGAGCAGCTGATCGCGGGCGGCGCTATCCCAGCCGGTGCGCAGCATCGCGATCTGGTCGATCCGCCCGCGCAGCACGGCCCGGCCCGCCATGCGGCCAGCGAGGCGGCGATTGGCTTCCTCAGCCGCGCTCTCCAGCACGCCGGGCGCGAACAGCCCGGCAAGCGGGTTCACGGCATCGTCGAGCTTGCGATGGAACCGCGAGCGCTCGGCCAGGATTCCCAGCACCAGAGCGGCCAGCGATGCCGCGATTGCCGCTTCCAGCGGCACTTCGAACCCTGTGATCACGCTCCTGCTATCCTTCGTGCCCCTTCTGAGGCCTCGGAGAATGCAGTAATCCTGCTTAAGAGATCGTTAAGCAGAGGCGGGTGCTCTTAGGAAAGCCATCTAATACAGTACCTTAACGCGTAAGTTTCTTGTAAGCCAGACGCGTCGGACGGTCTGCCGCATCGCCCAGACGGCGCCGCTTGTCTTCTTCGTAGGCTTCGAAGTTGCCTTCGAACCATTCGACATGGCTGTTGCCTTCAAAGGCCAGGATGTGGGTGGCGAGGCGATCGAGGAAGAAGCGGTCGTGGCTGATCACCACCGCGCAGCCGGCGAAGTTCTCGATCGCATCTTCCAGCGCGGCCAGCGTCTCGACATCGAGATCGTTGGTCGGTTCGTCGAGCAGCAGCACGTTACCGCCCTGCTTCAGCATCTTGGCCATGTGCACGCGGTTGCGTTCACCGCCCGAAAGCTTGCCGACGTTTTTCTGCTGGTCCGCGCCCTTGAAGTTGAACGCACCGACATAGGCGCGGGTCGAGGTTTCCTGCTTGTTGACGGTCATGTAATCCAGCCCGTCGGAGATTTCCTGCCAGACATTGTTGGCCGGGTTGAGATGGTCGCGGCTTTGGTCAACATAGCCAAGGTGCACGGTGCTGCCGATTTCGATCGTGCCACTGTCGGGCTGTTCCTTGCCGGTGAGGATCTTGAACAGGGTCGATTTGCCCGCGCCATTCGGCCCGATCACGCCGACAATCCCGCCCGGCGGCAGAATGAAGCTGAGGTTCTCGAAGAGCAGCTTGTCGCCATAAGCCTTGGTGATGTTCTTGGCTTCGATGACCTTGCCGCCAAGGCGTTCAGGCACCTGAATGACGATCTGCGCCTTGCCGAGCGAGCGGCTGTCCTGCGCGTTCTGCAATTCCTCGAACTTGCGGATACGCGCCTTCGACTTGGTCTGGCGCGCGGCGGGCGTCTGCCGGATCCATTCGAGTTCGCGCTGCAAGGCCTTCTGCTTGCCGCTTTCCTCGCGGTTTTCCTGCTCCATCCGCTTGGCCTTCTTCTCCAGATAGGTGGAGTAGTTGCCTTCGTAGGGATAGTAGGAGCCGCGATCGAGTTCGAGGATCCATTCGACCACATTATCAAGGAAATAGCGGTCGTGGGTGATCATCAGCACCGCGCCCGCATATTCCTTGAGGTGGTTTTCCAGCCACTGGACGCTTTCGGCGTCCAAGTGGTTGGTGGGCTCGTCCAGCAGCAGGATCGAGGGCTTCTGGATCAGCAAGCGCGTTAGCGCCACGCGGCGCTTTTCCCCGCCCGACAGGCTTTCGACCGCCCAGTCGCCCGGCGGGCAGCGCAGGGCTTCCATCGCCACTTCGAGCTGGTTGTCGAGCGTCCAACCGTCGACCGCATCGATCTTGTCCTGAAGCTCGCCCATTTCTGCGCCGAGCGTATCGAAGTCGGCGTCGGGCTCGCACATCAGCGCGCTGATCTCGTTGAAGCGATCAACCATGTCGGCGATCCCGCGCGCGCCGTCCTTGACGTTTTCGAGCACGGTCTTGGTGTTGTCGAGCTCCGGCTCCTGCTCGAGATAGCCGACGGTGATGTTCTCGCCCGGCCAGGCTTCGCCGGTGAAGTCCTTGTCGATGCCTGCCATGATCTTGATCAGGGTCGATTTGCCCGCGCCGTTGGGGCCGACGATGCCGATCTTTGCGCCCTGATAGAATTGCAGCGAAATGTTGGAGAGCACCGGCTTCTGGGCACCGGGGAAGCTCTTGGTCATGCCCTTCATGACATAGGCGTATTGCGCGGCCATCGGATGGGTCCTTCGAAAAATTGCTCGAAATCGAGTTGTGTGGATTGGGTGCGCAAATAGGGAAGGGGATGGCCTAGGGCAAGCGGCTAGACAGCCACGCGGGGCAGGGATAGCAGTCAGCCCATGAACCGCACCAGACCCGCGCTTGCCGCGCTTTCGCTCGCTCTCCTGTCCGCTCCCGCCGCTGGCGAGACCCCTGCGCTGGAGACCCAGGCGAGCGCCGCGCAGGAAGGCGATACCCTCGCGTGGGATTTCGTCGAGGGGATCACCACCGAGGTCGGACCGCGTCAGGCGGGGACCGAGGCGGAGGCGCGGGCCCGGGCCTGGGCGACGGCTTGGCTCAAGGCCAGGGGCTTTGCGAATGTCGCCGACGAACCCTTCATGATGGACACCTGGGTGCCCGGCGACATCGCCCGCGCCCGCGTCACCGCGCCCTTCGCGCAGGACCTCGCGGTGCTGCCGCTCGGCAATTCCGCCGCAACGCCTGCGGGCGGGATCGAGGCAGAGGTCGTGTTTTTTCGCACGATCGACGAATTGCGCGCCGCACCAGCTGGCAGTCTCAAGGGCAAGATCGCCTATATCAGCCACCAGATGCGGCCCGCACAGGACGGCTCGCATTACGGCTTTGCCGGCCCCGCACGCTGGGTCGGCGCGGGGATCGCGGCAAGCAAGGGCGCGGTTGCCACGGTGATCAAGTCGGTTGGCACTGATCACCACCGCAATCCGCACACTGGCGGCACCAGCTTCCCCGAAGGTGTTACCCCGACCCCCGCAGGCGCGTTGAGCCTGCCCGATGCCGAGAACCTCGAGCGCATGTTCACGCGTTCGGGCGGGCGTCCGGTCACGCTCAAGCTCGAAATGAATCCGCGCCAGATCGGCCAGACCGAAAGCGGCAATGTGGTGGGCGAGATTGTCGGGCGCAATCCGTCGCTCCCGCCGGTGCTGCTCGCCTGCCATATCGACAGCTGGTGGAATGCGCCGGGTGCATTTGATGACGGGGCGGGCTGCGCGATCGTGAGCGCGGCAGCGGCAAATGTCGCCAAGGCGGGCCAGCCGCTGCGCACGATCCGTGTGCTGCTGGCGGGCGCGGAAGAGGTCGGCCTGCACGGTTCGGTCGCCTATTCCCAGGCGCACCTCAACGAGCCGATCGCGGTCGGCCTCGAAAGCGATTTCGGCGCTGACCGGATCTGGCGCTTCGACAGCAATTTCCGCGAGACCAACCCTGCCTTGCACAAGCGCATCGCCGCCGCCGTCGCGCGCTTCGGCGTCTCGAGCGGCAGCGATGTCGCGGGCGGGGGCGCTGATCTCAACATCGTGCGTGACCAGAAGGGCGCGCTGGTTGATCTCCAGCAGGACGGCACCCGCTATTTCGATCTGCACCACACGCCCGACGACACGCTCGACAAGATCGACATCGTCCAGCTGCGCCAGAATGTGGCGGTGTGGACCACGGTCGTCGGTATCCTCGCAAACGAGCCGACCGCAATCCTGACCGGCACGCCGGTCCCGGCTGCCCCGGCGATCATGCAGAAGTAGCGCGCCCGCCCTGTGTGGGCATAGGTTACGATCCTTCGGCCGACCTGTTGTTCGGCGCGCTCGCGCGTAGCGGGCTTGCCGTGGTCGGCGGGTTGTTGGCGGGGAGCGGCGCCGACGGGGTGCGCGGGCTCAATATCCTCTCCGAAGCGGGCGCGAAGGTGTTCGTCCAACGCCCCGCCGACTATGCGCCGCGTGACCGTTATGACCGGGTGCGCGCGCTCGGTCTGGACCTTGCCGATCTGCGGCAGGAAGCGATCCCCGACTGGATTCTCGAACAGACCAACGCGGCCGGCAAGCTCAGTCCGCCAGCCATTGGCGCACCACGAACCAGCCGATCACCGCTGCGCCGATAACGAGACAAAAGGCCACCACCCCCCAGAATGCCCAGGGATGGTCAGCAAAGGGAATGCCGGCAACATTCATCCCGAGCAGTCCGGTGACAAAGGTGAGCGGCAGGAAGATGAAGGCGACCACCGCAATCTCCAGACTGCGGCGGTCGATCTGCTCGGCGCGCAGATCGGTGAGCTGTTCGTGCAGCAGCGCCGCACGTTCGCGCACCGCTTCGAGTTCCTCGGCCATGCGTGCGAAACGGTCGGCCGCGTCCCGCAAATGCATGCGGTCCTCGTGGCTGATCCATTCGAATTCGAGCTGCGCCATGGTGGCGAGCGCATTGCGATCGGGCGCGATGAAGCGGCGCAGGACAATCGCCCGCGAGCGCAGCACCGCGATGCGGCGGCGCAGGCTGTAGACATCGCCGTTCTCGATCGTTTCCTCGCAATCATCGAGTTCCTCGCCAAGCTCGACGATTTTGGGATCGAGTTCGATGCTGATCGCCTGGGCCAGCGTCGAGACAAAGTCGCCGCCGTCCTTGAGCCGCCCGGCGCGCATCGCCACCTCGACCTTGCCCAGCGCAGCGAGCGGTCTGCGTGACACCGAAGTCACGCGCCGTCCCTCGACCCAGACGCGGATCGAGACCAGCGGATCGCTGTCATCCACGCTCATCAGGCCGGTGCCGCGCAGGTTGATCAGCGCGGCGGAATCGATCTCGTCGCAGCGCGGCCTGGTCTCGCTGGCGAGCAGCGCGCTGGCCGCCATTTGCGGCACATAGACCGGCAGATCGGTGCGGCCATTGGCGATAGTGCCCTCGATATGCAGCCACACGAAGCCTTCGCCATCATAGGCGGCAACCGCTTCGGACGGGATCTCGCTGACGGTGCCGCCATCGTGCACCATCGCGCGCTGCGAAACGGGGGGGTGTTGTTGGTCCATGCCCGGAGACATTGAACCCGGCGCTGGCGGACTGCAAGTGCCGGGCGGCGCTTACTGTCTGGTTCGGTCCGGATCACGCGCCGTCCGCTCGCACGGAACCCGCGCTAGCGTGCCGAGGGGACCGGCGGGGTCTTCCAGAACAGCGCGACTTCCTCGCCAGCGCCGGTCATCTCGTAGCGCACGAGCGCGATCGGCAGGCGGCCCGCAGCCAGAAAGGCATCGTGGAATTCGCGCAAGGAAAACGCCTCGCCCAGCTGGCTTGCGCGGTCGGCGAGCAGCGCGTCCATCTGCAGTTTGCCGATGGTATAGGCGATGCCATAGCCCGGTGGGCGGCGCAGATAGATCTCGGCGTCGACCCGCGCCACATCCTCATCGAGCCACGGGGTCCGGGCGCGCATGGAGTTCACCGCTTCGGCAACAGTCCAGCGGTTCTGCTGCATGGCGATATCGGCCGGCACACGGGCGGCGCGGAAGATACCGAAGAGCTGCATGAACTCGTCCGCGCGCGGGCGATCGCTGGTGGCGCCGGCGAGCATCAGCGCTTCCTCGAGATAAGTCGCCCAGCCTTCGGCCCGTCCGCCGTCGCTGTAGCTGCTGCGGATCGGCCGCGTGTCGCGCGCTGCCAGCACGGCGTCGAAGCGGTGGCCGGGGATCACTGCATGCAGGTGATCGGGGATCGGATCGCGGAACTGGATCTGCTCCCAGAAATTGGGGCCGCCGGGGCGCTCGATATAGGGCGTGTTGCTGCCGAGCTCACCGACGAAATCGGGGATGGTGACGATGTCCTGCTCGGTCAGGAAGCGGCGCACCGCCTTGTCGGTGGCGGCGACCTTGCCGGCCTGCTCGGCGGCGCTCTGTGACAGGGTGAGCGCGGGCTCGCCGCGGTTGCGATGGCGCAGCAGGGCGAGCGCGGCGGTCATCCGTTCATGCTCGCGTTCGGCCAGCGTCAGCATCTCCGCCGCAGTCAGCGGGATCATGCGGACGTGGCGGATGTACCAGTCATAGCGCTCCGCCCCGACCCCGCCGGGCGCGGTCATCTGCGCGCGGCCTGCGCGCAGCCAGTCGCGAAAGCCGACCACGGCATCGCGCGCCGCGACCACATCGGCGACCAGATCGGGACGCGCGGCGGTGCTGCGGGCCAGCAGATCGTCATACCAGCCGATGATCCCGGCAGGCGGCACCGGGCGATAGGGGTGGTAGTGATTGACCCCGTCGCTGTTTTCCAGATTGTGGAGCGCCAGATCGGCGAAATCACCCGCGACTTCGGTCAGGTTGCCCTGCGCCGAGGCGAGCAGCGGCGGCACCTGCCGCAGGCGCGCGCGCAGCTTGGCAATGTCCTCCTCGCTGCCCGTCACTTCGGTAAATGCGACCGCCATCAGCGGATCGAGATAGAAGCCCGGATCACGCTTCCACGGCCGCAGGACTTCGAGATTGAAACGATAGCCGTTGAGGATCGATTTGACCGCGAGATAATCGACCTGTCCGGCACGCGACCAGGTTTCGACCGGCAGGGCGGCGAGTTTTGTCTCCAATGCCCCGAGGCCGGCCAGCTTCTGTGTCATCAGATTGTCGGCATAGACATCGCCGATCCGTGCGCCCGAATCCATCACCACCCCGGCAGTGAAACCCGGCAGCATATATTCGCGCAGTTCCTCGTGGAGCGCGACCAGTCGGTCATAGTCGGCATCGGGCGCCTGCGCCTGCAGGGTGCTGCTCGCCCAGATCAAAGCCAGAATTCCGAGGATGAACCGCATAATCGCCTCCCTGCACTGATCGCCGGATGCTTGTGCCGCGATTTTTCCGGTTCGGGAAGACAGACTGATCGAAGCGGGAAAGGTGGTCGGGGTGACAGGATTCCAGCAAATATCTGGAATCACTTAAGAAAATAAGGCATATTCCCCGACACAGCACCTGCACAGTTATGGAATTCCGCGCGCTTTCGCTCCAAACCTGCACAGTTTCTGCACAGCGGAGTATGGGAATGGCGTTCATCATCGACAAGGAGGTTCTCAAATCCGGCCTGATCATTTTCAGGCGGGGCGATGTCGAACACCGCAATTTTTATTGCCACATCAAGCTCCCCAAGGAGGACCGCTACAAGACCATTTCACTCCATACGGCTGATCGGGAGTCTGCCCGCGACCGAGCGTTCGACCAAGACGCCGACATCCGGTTTCGGGTGAAGCATGACGTTGCCGTATGCAATCGCCCGTTTCGGCAGGTGGCGGAAGACTATCTCCAGACGCAGCAGCGCCGCGCCGATACGGGCGAAGTCTCCCACGACCGGGTGAAGAATCTCCGAAACGCCTTCAAGAAGGCGCTCGAAGATTATGTCGGCAGCACCCAGATACACCTGATCGGCCAGGACAGTTGGGCTGCTTATCCGACGTGGCGGCGTGAAAACGGCAAGGGCCGGTTCCGCGAGCATATCAGTGATGCGACAATTCAATTCGAGATGGGCGCGCTCAACGCGGTGATGAACTTTGCCATCACCAAACGGCTTGTGCCTGCCAGCCACCGTTTTGAAGGCCGACCAAAACTCAAAACCATGCGCCGCGACGAGTTCACAATCGAGGAATATCGCAAGCTGCATAGTGTCGGGCGGAAATGGATCAGGGCGGCGACAACGCCCCAAGGCACTTGGTATCTGGCCATGTGCTACAATTTCATGCTCATCATGTGCAACACGGGGATGCGTCCGCCCGAGGCGAAGAATTTGCGCTGGCGCGACATCACGCTCGCCAAGGATCGCGACGGGCGCGAGATCGTCGTGATGTTCGTCCAGGGCAAAGGTAAATCACGCAAGCTCTTGGCTCCCAAAAGCGTCGGCGAATATCTCGATCGGGTGCGCGAGCTGTCCAAAGCCACCGCGCCCGATGATTCCGTGTTCACGATTATCAACGGAAAGCCTGCCAAATATCTCTACAGCGACACGGTGCAGGCCTTGCTCGTGGAGGCTGACTTACGCATGGGGCCAAACGGCATCCCGCGCTCGACCTATTGCTTCCGCCACACCTACGCCACCTTCCGGCTTAGCGAGGGTGTCGACGTCTATATCCTGTCCGAACAGATGGGCACCTCGGTCAAGATGATCGAGAACCACTACGGCCATGTGAATACCATCAAGCACGCCGACCGCGTGTTGATGGGGATTGGCGGATGGGAAGCCATGCACGCCGATATGGATGCCGAAGGCGACGTTGAAGAAGCCACCGCCAAGGCGCGGCAGGCGGCAAAATCGAAACAGTCGGTTCGCCCTGCCCACTTCAAACGCTGACTCCGCATCGCTGATGCCCTTTGGAGCCTTGCGTTTGCGCCGGTTTTCCGATGCGCCGCTGGCGCTCTTGATCGGGACACCTGCCAAGCGGGTGAAGGTAATAGGTGCGCCGAGCCTCAAGCATCCCTTTGCCCGCGTCTTCACCGCATTGCGCTCCTTCGCCGCTGGCGAACTTAAAGGGGTGCAATGCGGTGTCTTTCCACCGGCAACCGAAAATCTTGGCCGCTGATGATTGATTGGCTATCGCTTTATCAATCATAATCATGCTATATCGTGATTGATAGAAAGGCATATTATCCATCATGCGCTGGAATTGGCAGCTACCCGACTGGCCTGATTTCCGCTTCGACGCGGATCGCATCCGCGCGTCCGAAGAGCAATTCCTGAAAGGCTCGGGCGTTGTTATCGGTGCGCTGCACCACCTTGACGCCGATGCGCGCGATGGCTTGACCATCGAACTTATTTCGCAGGAGGTAGTCGATAGCTCCGCCATAGAGGGTGAAATCCTTGATCGCGCCAGCGTCCAGTCGTCGCTTGCACGGCATCTCGGCTTTGCCACCGACCAGCGCCGCGCCAGTGCGGCAGAGGCCGGGGCCGCTGAATTGATGGCCGATGTGTATCGCAACCACGCTGCACCGCTTGACGACCAGACCCTGTTCGCTTGGCACGCGATGTTGATGAATGGTCGCCGCGATATTGTCGATGTCGGGCGCTATCGTAGCCATGAAGATGCGATGCAGATTGTGTCAGGCGCGCTTCATGCGCCGCGCGTTCATTTCGAGGCACCGCCGTCCGATACCGTTCCTGCGGAAATGTCCCGTTTCATCGCGTGGTTCAACGATAGCGCACCGGCATCAGCGAACCCGCTACCTGCGATTACTCGTGCGGCCATCTCGCACCTATGGTTTGAGAGCATCCATCCCTTCGAGGATGGCAATGGCCGTATTGGGCGCGCGATTGCCGAAAAGGCATTGGCGCAAAACCTTGCGGCCCCGACGCTGACGGCGCTTGCGGAAACGATCCATCGTCACCGCAAGGCCTATTATGCCGCGCTTCAACTCGGCAGCCAAAGCAACGACATCGACGCTTGGCTGACATGGTTTGCCGATATTGTCATCGAAGCGCAGGCGCGGACGATCACACGCATCCGCTTCCTGATCGACAAGACGCGGCTGCTCGATCGCTTGCGCGGCGAAATCAACGAACGGCAGGAAAAGGCCCTGCTACGCATCTTCCGCGAAGGGCCGGATGGTTTTGCGGGTGGATTGAGCGCCGGGAATTACCGGACGATTACAGGTGCCAGCTTAGCCACCGCGACCCGTGATTTGAACGACCTGATCCAAAAGGGTGCGCTGATCCGCACTGGTGAACGGCGTTATGCGCGCTATCATCTCGCTTCTACAATCCAGCCCCTGCTGTTAGGCAGAGAATCAACGCTAAATCCTGAGTAAGCAATCTATGCCGAGAATTTTTGACAACATCGACAATGCTTTATTGCCTTAATTGAGCAAAGTCTTGTCAGTCTCCAAGAGTGCTGATTTCTGCGTCGGCTACTTCAATTTGCGTGGATGGCGCAAAATTGATCAACATATCGAAGGTTGGTCTGGTCAGGATGGTAATTCTTGTCGCCTTCTTGTCGGGATGCACAAGTCTCCTGAAAAGGGATTGCGGGAAAAACTAGCAACTGCCTTCCATGACGACGGAATCGACAATGCCCGTGCCTTGGAATTGAAAAAGGAGCTAGCCGAGGAGTTTCGCGCCCAACTTGCTCTCGGTTCGCCGAGCAATGATGACGAAGCCGGTCTGCGGCGTCTGGCCCGGCAAATTCGTGGCGGAAAAGTGACCGTAAAGCTGTTCTTGAAGCACCAGCTTCACGCCAAGCTCTACCTGCTGTCAAAGAGCGCTTTCAGATACCTACGCGTGCGGGCGCGGCGCTGCAAGCGGCTGAGAGAGAAGCGGTATCAGGCAGCGTGCTTGGCCGCGTCGATCTCGCCCACGCCGGTCAGCGTGAACGCGCCGGTGCCGGGCAGGTCGATGCGCAGTTCCAGCGTGCCGCCCGCAGCTTCCACGAACCGGCGCAGGGTGGAGAGGTAGAGGTCGGTCTGGCGTTCGATCTTGAGCACCGAGGGCTGCTTGATTCCAAGGCTCTGGGCGATCTGCTCCTGGCTGCGGTTGGCCAACTGACGCAGGGCTTTGAGCCCCTCGATCTCACGGCTCAACTCGGCAGCACGCGCCCGGATGCGCTCCTGCCGCTCCTTGGGCAGGCCAGCCATCACTTCGTTCATTGTACGTCCCATCTTACTTTCCTTTCAGTTTCGCGAGATGATCTGCAAAGCGCTGGTCCGCCTTGGCGATCAGCTTCTTGTAGAACCGCTTCTGCGCCACGCCTGCCTTGTCGCCAGCGACCAGCAGGATCGCCTGCCGTTCGGGATCGAACGCGAACGCCACCCGCCACACTCCATCATCGGCATCGAACCGCATCTCTTTCATGTTGGGATATTTCGATCCCTCCGGTGTGTCGACATCCGGCCTGCCAAGCACCGGCCCTTTGTCCTGCAAGTTCAGGGCGACCGAGATCAGCGCATCCTGAACTGCCTCCGGCAATGCATCGAACTCGGGGTCGAAGTCATCGTGGTTGGTAACTGTCCAGCTGATGCCGCCATATAGCTCATAGCCTATGCCTTGTCCATAGGCTTGAAGCTATGAAGCGCGCGACCACATTCTGCCGGATTCACAGGGGGTACGGATAGCACGCTCTATTCGGCGTCCTCGCCGTCGTCGGCGAGCGCGGCATCGAGCATGGCGCGGTCGCGGGTGAGCTTCGCACCGGGATGCGTCGCAGCGTGGATCTCGGCGAGCTTGGCCGCCGATTGACAGTCTGACCGAAAATATCGAGGTCGGCCTCGCCCTGTTCGGCGGCCTTGCGGTCAGCGTCGCTACCTTGCTTGGCTTCTAGAACGAAGCAATGGCGCTTGTAGGCATCGATCCGCCCGAAGCTCTCGGTGCCGTCGGCTTCCTTTTGGAACACACGACGTTCAAACACATAGTCGTTGTGGCTGTCGTCGGTGCGGCTGCCCTTGGGAGGATCGACGCCGATCAGGGAACACAGGCCGTTGACGAAGCTCTGCGTGTTGGCAAGTTCAGACCCGCCGGTCAGCGCCCATTCTGCAATGAAGCTATCGGTAGGATCGAGCGCAGCATTCATAGCGATTGGCGCGCCTATCAGTGGGTGGCGGACAAGCGGACATCGCCCGTAAGCCCCTTGAACGGCGCAACCTTGATCTCCCCCTCGCGCTTCCTCGCCTGCGCGATGTCATAGCTGTTTTGCATCCGCATCAGAGTGTCCATCGACACGCCGAACGCCTTTTCGATCCGCAGCGCCATTTCAGACGAAAGCTGCGAATGCTCGTTGAGCAACGTCGAGAGCGTCGCGCGGGTGACACCGAGCACCTGCGCCGCCGCCGTCACCGACAAGCCAAGCGGCTCGATAATCTCGGACTTCACGAAGCCGCCCGGATGCGCCGGGTTCTTCATGCGGATGCCTGCAATCGCGCTCATGTCCAGCTCCTAGTGCCAGTTCCTAATGATAGTCTTCATAATCGAGGTCGATGATCTCGATTTCCTGCCGATCGATCCGCAACGTCATCCGCCAGTTGCGCGTGACAGACAGGCTCCACGTTCCCTTGCGGTCGCCGGTCAGCATGAGCGCTTTCCAGCTCTGCACGGTGCGAAGCTCGTCCTCCTGCTCCATGTCCTGGAGGAAAGAGACGATGCGCTGCACTTTGACGACGACCGCAGGCTGCAACCCGCTGGCGTCGTCATCCTCGATGAAGCGCCGCAACCCTTTGTGGATCACGTTCCTGATCTTCATAGCGTCACCTATCCAATGATTCGTTCGGCGTCAAGTGACGCCATACAGTTTTGGGTGATTTTTCGGTGCGTCGCGCTGGGCCAAGCCAGACCTAAAACCCGCCGTGCGCCAGTTTCTCTACGCTGCACTTCGATGCACCGAAAACGTCCTTTTCATTGAGCGCGATCGGGCCAAGATTGTTCGCAGGGGGTGTCACCAACGCGCAACAAATGGAACCAAGACTATGCCCGAACCAGATCGCATCATCCGGCTCAAGACGGTCCTCCACCGCTCCGGCTTGTCCCGCTCGACCGTCTACCGAAAAATGAACGAAGGCACTTTCCCACCTCGGATTCCGATTAGCACCAATGGCGCGGGCTGGAGCGAAGCCGAAATCAACCGATGGATTGCCAATCCTCCGGCCTACCGTGCCGCTTCGACTGATCACCTTTCGGCCTGACGGTCTGCGCTAAGGCCTGCCTTCTCGGCCCGCTCCAGATAATCTGCCCACCACTGCATCATGCTGCGCCGGTGGGCCAGGTATCGGGCCGAGTTGTAAGCCGCACGAACGCCGCGCGCGACATGCGCTAACTGAACCTCGATCCAGTAGGGTTCAAACTCGCCCGACTCATACAGCACCGTGCTGGCCAGCCCGCGAAAGCCGTGGACGGTCGCCTTGCCGCGCATTCCCATACGATAAAGAATGTCGAGCATGCGGTTTTCGCTGATGACCTCGCTCTTGCTGGTGGCAACGGGAAACAGGAACTTGCCGAGCCGCGCATTGCCAGCGGTGCGGAACACGTTTGCGGCCTCAATCTCTTTGAGTAGGGCAACCGCCTGCCGCGAGAGCGGCACAAGATGTTCACTGCGCATCTTCATGCGGTCAGGTGTGATCCGCCAAAGGGGCTGGTCTCCGTCCAGCCCTTCGATCTTGCTCCATGTCGCAAAGCGCGTCTCCTGCGTCCGCACCATCGTGAGCATGGTCCAGCGTAAGGCCAGATGGCTCATTGCTGTCCCTTCGTCCTGCGCCAGCTTGGAGAAGAATTGGGGCAGTTCGCGCGCATCGACTTTGGCACGATGCTTCGTTGGGGCCGGGCGCATCATGGCTGGCGCTATGTCACGGCTGGGGTCGCTCCGGCACCGCTGGGTGGCGATACCGTAGCGGAAGACCTCGCCGACATGATTTCGGATGCGGTGGGCCATTTCAACCGAACCGCGCTGCTCGATCTTGTGCAGTTCGGTCAACAGCATCACCGGGTCGATGTCCGCAATCGGCACTGAGCCAAGCCCCGGAAAGATGTCCTGCTCCAATCGGGTACGCGTGATCCGCGCATAGCGTTCGGACCACACGCGCGAGCGGGTATGGAGCCATTCGTTGGCGACAATCTCGAAAACGTCCTGCCCCTTCGCGGCCAGCGCCTTCTTCTCGGCCTTCCTGATGGTGCTTGGATCGCGGCCTTAAAGCAAATGGCCTTTCGCCTCATCTCGCCATTTGCGGGCATCGGACAGTTTCACGATGGGATATGGCCCGCCTGAAAGCAGCTTCTGCTTGCCAGCAAACCGATAGCACAAGCGCCAATGCTTCTTGCCATCGGGGTTGACGAGAATGAACAAACCACCGCCATCGGCGTGCTTGGTCGGTTTGGGCCCAGCCTCCAGGCTGCGAATGGAGCCATCGCTAAGCATGTTGGTAACTTAGCGGACTCGAGGTTCAACACCAAATTTCTTACCAACAAAGTGTTGGTAATTGGTGAGATCGGCTGAAATCGCGTGACACAGCTTGACCAGTCTAACTACCTGATAAACAATGTCTTTTCGGATTATGGAACGAAAAGACACAAGCTGGAAAAGAAAATGGTCGGGGAGACAGGATTCGAACCTGCGACATCTTGCTCCCAAAGCAAGCGCGCTACCAGACTGCGCCACTCCCCGACATTTCCTCGCCCCCGCCCCCCGGTGGGCCCGGCAGGATTCGAACCCGCGACCTAGCCGTTATGAGCGGCCAGCTCTAACCGCTGAGCTACAGGCCCCAAGACAAGGACCGGAGACAAGGCGAGTGCCAGCCCCTACTCCGGTGCCGGTGCCGAGACAAGCCGTGATACAGTGTTTATACTTCGGCGGCGGCGATGACCTCAGCCACGGTCGTGCTGCGCACACCGTGCCGCTCAAGGCGCGCATAAACCGCCTCGAACCACGCATAAAGCCGCTCAACCTCGCGTTCGTTTAGCGTATAGGGCGTGTGTCCGGGGTCCAGCGAGGGGCTGTGGAACGAAAGCACCAGCACCGGCAGTCCGCTGCCGACAGCAATATCGATCCCGCGCAGCGCTTCGGCGGCCGAGACCCCTTCGGGTGTCAACGCGATGCGTTCGAGCAGGCCGAGCCGCGACAGCGCCCCCAGACCGTGCGGCACTCTGGTCGCCACCTGCTGGACCCCGACCCCGAACTGTCGGAGCAGCCCTGCGTGAACCGACGTCACTGGCAGTTCGAGCAATTCGTGCCCGGTATCGGCCCAATAGGGGGCGGCCGGGTGGCGTGAATAGTCCGGGCCGCCCTTGGGCCGGTAGTCGAACAGCGAGCGCACCGAGGTGTCGATGCGGATCCTGGCGGACTTGAGCAGGCTGGCGGTCTGCGGCCCGAGACCGTAGCGGCCCGCGCGGTAGATCAGCGGGGCAGAGCCGAAGGCGGCTTCGATCGCATCGCGCAAGATGCCGAATTTGGCGGCCTCCAATGCAGGCGGCAGATTGCCGGCGAAGGAATTGCGCGCGCTCACCTCCTCTTCGAACGGCGGATTGACCCAAGGGTGGAGCTGGATGCCGACCTCGGCTGTCCCGCGCCGCACCGCATCGCCGATGATTGCCACCGCCTGGGGATCACGCACGACCGGCCAGTCGACGAGATAGACCGGATGCGCACCGATGCCCTCGCAAAAGCGCTGGAAGCGCGGGATCGCCGCAAGATGGCTAAGGCCGTGGCCGTCGCGCCGGAAGGGGGCATTCCAGTCGAATTCCTCTTCGGTATCAACCGTCAGCAGCACCCGCTGGCCAAAGCCCTCGGCGAACCGCGCCGCCGCTTTGGCCGGCGGCGGCACCAGCATCGAACCTGTCGCCACGCGGTTCTAGCCCGCGCTGCTGGCAAGATCGCTGGGCATGTCCCCGGCCATGGTCAGCAGCGGCAGCGTGAGCACCACCATGCCCCCGTCGCGCACCAGCGATCCGCCCGCCGCGCGCGCCTCGGCCCGGGCAAGGCGGAACGTGAAGCCGGCTCCGAAGATGCCGGCATTGATCACGCTTTCGGCAGGCCGCGCGGTGGCGGCGAACAGGTCGTTCTCGCGCGCCAGATCGGCTGGCAGGGCGCATTCGAGCCGCGCCAGCGCGCGGCCTTGCACGATCACCGGCGCGAGCCGTGCCGCCAGCTGCTCGCCCGGTGCGCAAGCCGCTCCAAGGCTTGCCAGCACACGCCACAACAGCGCCTCGGCATCCTCGGCATCCCAGCCTGCCAGCAAGCTCGCATCGGGCGCCAGCTTGAGCGCAATACCCGCCTCGCGCGCGGCCAGCACCGGCGCGATCTGATCAAGGATACGCCGCACCAGCTGCGCCAGATCGGCCTCGCCCGGATCGATCCCGAGTGCGCCGGTCTCGAACCGCGCCAGCCGGTCAAGCTCGTCGAAGCCGGCTAGAATGCGCGCGGCGTCGGCGGCGATGGCGGCCGCCAGCGCGCGATATTCGTTGGGTGTGGGGCCGAACAGCTGTTGCTGGATGACCTCGGCATAGCCCTGCACCGCGGTCACCGGCGTGCGCAGCTCGTGCAGCAGCTGGCGGATCCGGTCGGCCTCGCGCGCTTCGGGGGCGGTGGGCTCGGCGCGATCGCCCAGCGCACGGCGCAGACGCCCGACATAGCCGGTGAAATGGCCGTCGATACTGAAGGCAGGCTGGGCATCGAGCGTCCAGTCGCCCGCGATTGCCAACGCGCCGGACAAAGCGAACACCTGCCCGATGATCGGCTGACGCCGGGCAAAGGCGCGCGCGACATCGTCGCCTTCGGCATCGGCCCTTGCGAGCGCACGCGGCGCGATCAGCCGCGTCCCGATCACCATCGGCGCGACATCGGGCGAGGCCCATTCGATCCGTCCGGCGGCATCGGTGGCAAACCCGAAGCCGGCAATCGGACGGTCGGGCAGTTCCGGCAATTCACCCAGCGGCAGGCGCGGGGCGATCTCGGCGTCGATCCCGTTTTCGCTGCGCTCACGCCGGAACTGGGCAATGCGTTCGACCAGCGCCGAGATTTCGCTGCGCCCGGTCTCGTCGCGATCGGCGCCCGGCACGCGGTCGCGGCCGCGCTGGGGGAGCGGGAGCGGCTCCGGCTCGCGGCGCGGCGCAGCAGCGGCAGGCGTTGCGCTCGCCTGTTCCGGACGCGGCAGGCCGCGGTCATGCACGCCCAGCCGTGCCAGCAGCGCTTCGATATCGAGCGGCAGATCGCGGCGCAGGCGCAGAAAGCCGCGCGCGCGCACCGGCAGGCGCGGGATCAGCGCGGTCCAGTCCGCGACCGAAAGCTCGGCCCGGCCCAGCGCGGCAATCGCGATATCGGGTTCCTGATCGGCGAGGTGCGCGGCCAGATCGGGGCTGCGGAAGCGCCAGCCGGCCTCGCGGATGATGGCGGCGCGCTCGGGCGCAGGGATCGCTTCGGCGAGCGCGTCCATCCGAAGCCAGGCCGAGGCGACAAGGCTCTGCTGCTGGCGGCTGCTGGAATGGACGCGGTCCTTGCCGAGCAGGTCGAGCAGCTGCCGGTATTGCGTGCGCAAGGCCCCCTCGCCGGTGGCGCGCTGGCGCAGCACGGTGGCAAGGCGGTCATCGAAGAACACGCGAAGAGGACTCCCATTGTCTGGCCCGAGCGGCCCGAATCGGCGGTGCCCTATCACTGCGCCGGGCAAGCCTGGAACGCCAGCGTCATGCCGACTTCTATCAGGATAGCGCAATTGTCACAGTCTGACGCGCAAGGTGCGTTGCAAAGCGGGACAATTGCTGTCAGACCTAATAATATTAGCGAAGCGCGCCATCCGGCACGCCTCTTCTTACTCAGGGGTGATAGGACACGTGGCGTTGCCCAGGGGCGAACGCGCGGTCCGGCAAGGAGTTTGAACCGAGTGGCCAATCTGGATGATATTGATCGCCGTCTGCTGGCGGAGCTGCAGGCGGAAGGCCGCGTGACCAATGTCGAGCTCGCCCAGCGTGTCGGCCTCACCGCGCCGCCCTGCCTGCGCCGCGTGCGCGGGCTTGAAGAAGACGGGGTGATCCGCGGCTATCACGCCGATCTCGATCCGTCCAAGCTCGGCTTTGCAATCACCGTGTTCGCGATGGTCAGCCTCAAGAGCCAGGCCGAAGCGAGCTTGCGCGAGTTCGAGGAGCATATGCGCGCGCTGCCCGAAGTGCGCGAATGCCATATGCTCAACGGCGAGATCGACTTCATCCTCAAGATCGTCAGCCGCGATTTGCAGAGCTTCCAGGAATTCCTCACTGGCAAGCTGACGCCCGCGCCCAATGTGGAAAGCGTGAAAACCTCGCTGACGATCCGCACCGCCAAGCAGGAACCCGGGGTTCCTTTGTAGGTGGGTGGGCCGCTGTTAAGGCAGCGGCGCCTCTCGCCATCATCGGTCCGATTGCGGCAGCTTTTGCCTTGACCGGATGTTCCGACAGTGCCGGCGCCGGACCCTTCGGGGCCAAACCGTTCGATGCCATGTCGGGCGAGGAACATCTCGCCTGCGCGGTGGATATCAGCGCCTATACCTATCTGATCGCGGCAGGAACTCTGCCCGAGAACCGCGATAGCGCCGGTCAGTCCGGATTGGCCGCCGCGTGGCATCACAACGCCTATGCGATCCCGCTTAGCAAGGGCGAGCAATATGATCTGATCAACCAGAAGCGCGCGGCGCTGATGGCCAAGGACGCGCCCCAAGCGATCGAAGCGCGCGCGATCGCGTGCATCAAGGCAGCGATTGCCAAGGCCGAGGCTGAGTAGGGCGCTCGAACAGGCATGTCTGACCGGGCTGACAATTCTGCCCCGCTTGCGGATGACCCGCAGCAGGTGCCGTTCGATACCGGCTGCCTCGGCTGCATGTTTCTCATCCTTGTGCCGGTGGTCGTCCTGCTGACGATCGCGGCGTTCGACAGCACTTTCTTTGCCGAATTGGCGGAGAGCCGTGCACGCCGCAATCCGCTCCCTGCGCTGGCTGCGTTCGATACCGGCGGGGTCAATGTTGCGCTCCTTCTGCTGCTCGCACCGGTGGTGTGGGAGGTCATCAAGATCGCGCGGCGCTTCATTGACATGAAGGCCGTCTGGATCGAGGACGAAACCATCCGCTTCCACCCCTCGCTGGGCCACAAGCCGCTGCCGCTCGCCGCGCTCGCCGGGGCGAGCCACGATGCGGACGATATGCGCTTAGTGCTGGTGCTACGTCAGGCAAGCGGGCGACGGATCGAAGTGCCCATGGTCGATCACGCTGCGGCGGAGGCCTTTGTCGCCGAGGTTGCGCGGCGACTCCCCTAGGAGCCCGTCTACGAACTCTTTTTCGCAGGTTTTGCGGCGGTCATCGCGGCATTTGCGTCGGGTTTTGAACCGGAGGAAGTGATAGAATCGCGCTGATGGGCCGCAATAGCCGGCTTGGTCGCCGTGTGTAGCGCTGAAGAGACGCAATCGAAGAGGGCAGAACTACGCTACGGCCCAGAGTTTGGTGATATTGTGGGCGACGCAGACGAGGCTCCATTCGTCTTGGACTTTGTCTAGCCCGCGCAGGAGAAACTGACGGAATCCTCGTGCCTGCTTGATCTGTCCTAAGACCGGTTCGGGCAGTTGCTTGCGCAGGCGGTAGCGGCTTCGGTGTCCTCCAAGCTTGAGCTTGCGGCGCATGGCCTGGGTGAGCGGACCACCCACCTTTCCTCCGGCTGTCGCGCGCTTGGCTTGGCCCGTGGCGATGTAGGCGGAAATCTCGCGAGCCTTAAGCCCGGCCAGATTGGCTTCGGAGCAATAGCCGGCGTCGGCGGAGATCTCCTTGGCCTTCTTGCCCCCCATGTTCTGGGTGATCGCGTCGGTGAGCGGGAGCAGGCACGGACAATCGGCTGACGAGTTCGACAGCGAATGCGCAACGATCACCTGCGCCGTCGCATCGACCGCGGCCTGGCCGCTATAAGCCTGAATAAAGCCATCCCGGCCCGGCATGATCTGACTGTCCGGATCGGTGAAATTGCGCTGCGCCTTGGGCTTAGGCGTGCCCGGCGGATGCTTGGGCTTGCGGCCCGGCCGCGGTCCAGCGCCGCGATCGTCATCATCATTCTTCGCCTTGGCTTTGGCCTCGGCTTGCGCCTTGGCTTCTGCTTCGAGCGCGGCCTTGGCCTCGCGGATCTTGGCCAGGCGCTGCTGTTTGTCGGCAACCCAGACGGGCAACTCGTCGCCGCGCTGGTCGGCGCCCAAGCTCGCGTCATCCTTGCGGTCGGCAGCCTCAGCAGCCTTCAGCCAGTCCGCTACTTCGGCTGCCAGAGCGGCCTCGGCCTTCTGCATCCGCGCATAGCTCATCGCCTTGTGCTTGGACGCATTGGCTTTGATCTTCGTACCATCCAGCGCGACATGGCCGAGCTTGACCAGACCAGCCTCGGCGCACAGCTTCAGCACTTGCACAAACAAACCCGACAGCGCTTTCAGATGCCGCCTGCGAAATTCTGAGATCGTCCTGAAATCCGGCTTTGCACTTGCCATCACCGCATGGAAATCGAGCCGGTCTTCGCAGGCCCGCGCAATCCGTCGCGAGGAGTAAATGCCCTGCGTGTACGCGTATAGCAGCAGCGCTGTCATCATCGCAGGATGAAACGCCGGCGCTCCACGAGCATCGTCATACGATACATAGACCGCTTCGAGATCCAGCTCGTCGCGCACCAGATCCCGAACGAAGTGCACAGGATGTGAGGGTGGGACATAATCCGATACTGAAGGCGGAAACAGGGATACTTGATCGACATCCCAGGGGAGAAAGCGCTTGCTCATCCCCGGACTGAATCAAATCTGATGGCCGACGTCCAGCCCAAATATGCTAAATCGTGGACGGGCTCCTAGTGCAGCTTCAATCGCGGCCGCACGATGCGGTTCACGCGGCCTACAGCCATCAGGAAGGTTGCCTTCACCCAGCCGTGGATGCCGATCAGGTGCATCCGGTAGAGCGAGGTGTAGATGAACCGCGCCAGCCGCCCCTCGATCGCCATACTCCCGCCGATCAGATTGCCCATCAGGCTGCCCACGGTCGAAAACCGGCTGAGCGACACCAGCGATCCATTGTCGTGATAGGTGAAGTGCTTCAGCGGCTTGTTCTGCTGCATCCGGCAGATATTGGCGAACACCACCTCGGCCATCTGGTGCGCGGCCTGGGCGCGGGGCGGGACGGGGCGATCTTCGCCCGGCGGGGTGTAGCTCGCGCAGTCGCCCAGCGCGTAGATATTGGGATCGACCGTGGTCTGGAGCGTATCGGTGACGAGGATCTGGTTGCGCGGATTGGTTTCGAGGCCGAGGCCTCCAAGGAAGTCTGCGCCCTTGACCCCGGCAGCCCAGACGATGAGGTCCGCCTCGATCACCTCGCCGGTCTTGGTGACGAGCTGGCGCGGGCGGGCTTCGACCACCTGCACCGCGGGGCGCACTTCGACCCCCAGCTGCCCGAGTTCATAGGTCGCGGCTTCGGCCAGCTTGTCGGGCAAAGCGGGCAGGATGCGGGGGCCGGCTTCGAGCAGCATGACATGCAACCGGCTCTCGTCGAACACCTCGAGCCCGTAATGCCTGAGCGCGCCGGCGGCGTTGTAGAGTTCCGCGGCCAGTTCCACGCCGGTTGCTCCGCCACCGACAATCGCGATGCGCACCTGTTCGTTGGCTGCGGGGTCGTTCATCATCGCCCGGCTCACGCGCAGGCAGTGGTTGAGCAAGCGGGTGCGGAACCGGTCGGCCTGCACGCGGCTGTCGAGGTAGAGGCAATGCTCGGCCACCCCTGGCACGCCGAAATCGTTCGACACCGAGCCCAGCGCGATTGCGAGGATATCATAGCGGATGGTGTGTCCGGCGATCAGCTCGCTCCCATCCTCGTCCTTCACCGGCGCAAGGCTGATGGTCTTGGCCGCGCGGTCGATTCCGTCGAGACTGCCCTGGAAGAAGCGGTAGCCCCAGCGATAGCAGTGGCCGCGATAGCCGACCTCGTCGAGATTGGCGTCAAGCGAGCCGGCAGCGACTTCATGCAGCAGCGGCTTCCAGATGTGGCTGAGGTTCTTGTCGACCAGAATGATGTCGTGCTGCTTGCGCCCGAACTTCGCGCCCAGCCGGCGCACCAGCTCCAGCCCGCCTGCGCCTCCGCCGACGACAACGATCTGGGTCTTGCGGTTCATCGATCACTCCTTCGCGCAACAATGGCGCAAGCGATTCTCGATGGGGAGGAGGCCGTGACCTTAGCCGCAGCGCCCCTCCGGTCCAAGTCCCGCCAGCGCGCGTTACGCGATTTTCTGCCGCATTGCAGCATCAATCGTATCAGCGGCTTGCGACAGGATTGGTTCCCGCAGGCAAGGATCAGACCTCGCGCTCCTCGAGCCAGTTTTCCAGCCACTTGATCGAATAGTCGCCGTTGAGCACGTCGGTCTGGCGCAGCAGCTCCTGATGCAGCGGGATGTTGGTCTTCACCCCATCGACCACCATTTCCTCCAGCGCGCGGCGCAGGCGCATGATGCAGCCTTCGCGGGTGCGCCCGTAGACGATCAGCTTGGCGATCATGCTGTCGTAATAGGGCGGGATCTTGTAGCCGGCGTAAAGGCCTGAATCGACGCGCACATGCATGCCGCCGGCCGCATGATAATAGGTCACAAGGCCGGGCGAGGGCGCGAAAGTGAACGGGTCTTCGGCGTTGATCCGGCACTCGATCGCGTGGCCCTTGAACTCGAGCTCTTCCTGCTTGACCGAGAGCGGCTTGCCCTCGGCAATGCGGATCTGCTCGCGCACCAGATCGACCCCGGTGATCGCTTCGGTGACCGGGTGTTCGACCTGCAGACGGGTGTTCATCTCGATGAAGTAGAACTCGCCGCCTTCCCACAGGAATTCGATCGTGCCGGCGCCGCGATAGGCCATGTCGCGCATTGCCTGCGCGCAGACCTCGCCCATGCGGTTGCGTTCTTCGGGCGAGATAACCGGTGAGGGGGCTTCTTCGAGCACCTTCTGGTGGCGGCGCTGCAGCGAGCAATCGCGCTCCCCCAGATGGATCGCATTGCCCTGTCCGTCGCCGAACACCTGGAATTCGATGTGGCGCGGATTGCCGAGATATTTCTCGATATAGACCGTCGCATCGCCGAAAGCGGCCTTCGCCTCGCTGCCGGCCTGCTGCATCAGGGTTTCGAGCTTGTCCTCAGCTTCGCACACCTTCATCCCGCGCCCGCCGCCGCCAGAAGCGGCCTTGATGATCACGGGATAGCCGATCTCCTTGGCGATCAGCCTCGCCTCGTCGAAATCGCTGACTGCGCCGTCCGAACCCGGAACCAGCGGCAGGCCCAAGGCGCCCGCGGTGCGCTTGGCCTCGACCTTGTCGCCCATGGTGCGGATATGTTCGGGCTTGGGGCCGATCCAGATGATGTCATGCGCTTCGACGATATCGGCGAACTTGGCGTTCTCCGACAGGAAGCCGTAACCCGGGTGGATCGCATCGCATTGCGCGATCTCGGCCGCCGAGATGATGTTGGCAATGTTGAGGTAGCTCTCGCCAGCCGGCGGCGGGCCGATACACACTGCATGATCGGCAAGCCGCACATGCATTGCGTCGGCATCGGCGGTGGAGTGCACCGCCACTGTCTCGATCCCTATCTCGTGCGCCGCGCGGTGGATGCGCAAGGCGATCTCGCCGCGATTGGCGATCAGGATGCGTTTGATGCTCATGATCTTAGGAGATCACCACCAGCGGCTGGTCGAATTCGACCGGCTGGGCATTATCGACCAGGATCGCGCTGACCGTGCCGGAGCGGGGCGCGGTGATAGGGTTCATCACCTTCATCGCCTCGACGATCAGCAGCGTGTCGCCTTCCTTGACCGGCTTGCCGACCGCGATGAACGCCGCAGCGCCCGGTTCGGGAGTCAGATAGCAGGTGCCGACCATCGGCGACTTGACCGCATTGGTCATGTCCGGGCCAGCAGGCGCGGCAGGCTCGCTCGGCGCGGCGGCAACCGGCGCCGGGGCGGCAGCGGCGGCAGGCGCAGGCGCTGCGGCATAGACCGGCGCGGCCGAGGCCACGGCCCCGCGCGAAACGCGGATCTTGCGGTCGTCATCCTCGACCTCGATTTCGGTGAGGCCGGTTTCGTTGAGCAGTTCGGCGAGCTCGCGCACCAGCGCGGTGTCGATGTTCATGCCCCCCGACTTGCGCTTGTTGTCCTTGCCCTGTCCCTCGTCGTTCGACATGAAAGCCCCTTGTTTTGTGAAACGCCCGTTATCCGAGCGACCTATTCACGCGAATTGCGGCTGGCAAGTGGCAAGGGTGCAAAATGTGAAAGTCCGGTGACGGATTATACCGCACCCGACGCTACGGCTTCGAGCGCGATGCGGTAGGAGTCCGCGCCGTGGCCCTCGACGGTCATCGCCGCGGCCATGCCGACATAGGACAGGTGGCGGAAAGCCTCGCGGGTCTTGGGGTCCGACAGATGCACTTCGATCACCGGCGTGCGGATCGCCTTGATCGCATCGAGCAGCGCCACCGACGTGTGGGTATAGGCCGCCGCATTGAGCAACACCGCCCGCGCGCCTTCCGCCTGCGCCTCGTGCAGCCAGTCGACCAGCATCCCTTCGTGATTGGTTTGGCGCATCTCGATCTCGAGCCCGAGTTCGCGGGCGCGGTCTTCGAGCATCCCGGCGATATCATCGAGCGTGGTGGTGCCATAAATCTCCGGCTCGCGCGTGCCGAGGAGATTGAGATTGGGGCCGTTGAGGACGTAGACGAGGTTGCTCATGGGGTCAGTAGTGCTCGCGGCACTGAACGATTTCAAGCTGCTGCGCGCCGTCCTTGCCAATCACTCGATACACCAGCCGGTCGCGCTGATTGATCCTGCGTGACCAAAGGCCCGCGAGTTCGCCGCGCAAGGGCTCCGGCTTGCCCGTTCCCTTGAACGGATGGCGGCGGCATTCCTCGATGAGTTTGTTCAGACGCAGCAATGCCTTGCGGTCGGTTTCGCACCAATGCTGGTAATCCTCCCAAGCAAGGGCGGAAAACACCACATTCACGGTTGGATCAGTTCGCGCACCACGCCCTCGCCGCGATCAAGCTGGGCGATGCTTTCCCGAAGCCGACGGGCGTTCTCGGGGCTGGCGAGGAGATACTCGGTCTCCACGATGGAATTCCACTCCGACAGCGACACCATCACCACCGCTTCGCCATTGCGGCGGGTGATGATGGCTTCCGAGCGATCCTCGACCACCTTGTCCATCACGGATTTGAGGTTCTTGCGCGCGTCGCTGTAGCTGAGGACTTCCATTGGTGGTCTCCTTGCGTCCGCATATGTACGATAAACTGTACAAATGCAAGGTGAATGAGTGCATCCTTGTTGTCGCATCGCTGTAGGCAGAAAACCGGTGCCCACTTTTCTGCGCGATGCTCGGCCTACCGATCCACGCCCTTGACCTTCCCCCAGTGCTCTGCACGGTTGTGAAGGCCAAAGAGTGCAATTAATGCAGCGACTTAGGAAATTTTAGTCAGTGCTGGAAAATTCCGAACCTTGGGAAAAGTCCGCTTTCGCACCATTTTTGAAAAAAGCTGCCGTTCGGCAAGCGACCCCATTGCCGCCTTGACGGAGATAGTATATTCCCCTGATTATGAGGCATAAAATTGCAAATCTTGCTTTGTTGGCATCAGCTTCGCTTCTTTGCAGTTGCGACAATATCGTTCCAACGGCGGAGAGTATGGCTCCAACGATGGAGAGGGCCTTGCAA
>Ga0164292_10000228_pt1 | contig 40632 bp, 35 predicted proteins | sample GEODES117metaG_FD_111486 | JGI IMG/M metagenome (GOLD analysis project Ga0164292, IMG submission 111486) | Eutrophic lake water microbial communities from Lake Mendota, Wisconsin, USA - GEODES117 metaG | ecosystem: Environmental > Aquatic > Freshwater > Lake | place: USA: Lake Mendota...
AGCGGGATGGCATCGACGCTCACGCGCTTCACGTATCCCTGCGACGTGCCGGCGCACACCACCTGACCGGCGTGACCGACGGCCAACGCCACAACGGCATCGCCGTCCTTGAGCGTGATACCACGCACACCGCCCGCGTCGCGTCCCATATCGCGCACATCACTTTCATGGAAACGGATCACCTGCCCCGCCTTGGTGGCGAGCAACAGATCATCCTGCCCCGTGGTGAGAGCGGCACCGACAATCCGATCACCCGCGTCGAGGCGAATGGCCTTGATGCCGGCGAGCCGTGCGTTCCGGAACTCCTTGATCGCCGTGCGCTTCACCTGACCAGTGGACGTCACCATGGTCACGAACAGCGGATGCGCAAAATCGCGCACGATCGCGCCGAGCACCGGTACGCTCTGCTTCGGCCACTCGATGACCTCCTTGAGTGCCGTACCGCGCCCACTACGCGCCGCCGAGGGCAGCTCACTGCCGAAGAGCGTCCACGCCTGGCCTTCCTGCGACAGCACGAACATCGACTCCGTGTGCCGGAGCCGTCCCTTCACCAGGGGCAGCTCGTCAGTCGTGACCTCGCGGTCCACATCGCTCTTGCGCGACCGACCGGAGGGCAGCGGCTGCTGCGCCACGCGCGCGCCGTACGTGAGCACGCCCACGACCTCGGCGTCGGCCACCGTTTCGGCCACTTCGTCGGCCATGTCCGCCGTCATAATCTCAGTGCGTCGACCGTCGCCGAACTTGTCGACGATCTCCTGCACCTCCACCACCAGCGCCGCCATGCGCTGCTCGCGCGAGTTGAGCAGCGCGGCCAGTTCCTTGATGCGGGCCTTGAGCTCCTTGGCCTCGTCCTTGAGCGCCGTCACTTCGAGACCCGTGAGCTTGGCCAGACGCAGCGCGAGAATCGCATCGGCCTGAATCTCCGACAGCGCGTATTCCTTGCGCAGTCGCGCATGCGCCTGGTCGGTGTCCTTGGCGGTCTTGATGAGTTGCACCACGCGATCGATGTCGTTCACCGCGATGAGCAACCCCTCCACGATATGGAGACGCGCCTCGGCCTTGGCCTTCTGGAACTCCGTGCGCTTGACCAGCACCTCGTGCCGGTGGGCGATGTAGTGATCGATGAGCCCGCGCAGCCCCAATTCGCGCGGCACCAGGCGGCCGTTCTCCGGCACCAGGGTAAGGTTGATCACGCCGAACGTGACTTCCATTCCCGTCAGCTTGAACAAGCGCGGCAACAGCTGCTTGGGCTCAGCATCGCGCTTGAGCTCGATGACCACGCGCAGCCCCTCGCGATCGGATTCATCGCGCAACGCGCTGATCCCCACCAGCTTTTCGTCCTTCACGAGATCGGCGATCTGCTCGATGATGCGCGCCTTGTTCGCCTGATACGGCAACTCGGTAACGACGAGCTGCGCCCGCGACGAGCCCGGCTTGGCCTCGAGTACCACGCGCGCCCGATTGACGAGGCGTCCGCGTCCGGTCTCCATGTACTGGCGGATGCCCTCCTTCCCCACGATGAGTCCCGCTGTGGGGAAGTCGGGCCCCTTCACGATCTTCCGCAGTTCGTCCAGCGCGACCGTGGGCTCTTCGATCACGCGAATGATCGCCTTGCCGATCTCGCGCAGGTTGTGCGGCGGCATATTGGTGGCCATACCCACCGCAATGCCGCTGACACCGTTCACCAGCAGGTTGGGGATGGCCGCCGGCAACACCGACGGTTCCTTGAGGCGGTCGTCGAAATTGGGGACGAAATCGACCGTATCCTGATCGATCCCCTCGAGCAACGCCACGCCGGGGGCGGCCATGCGCGCTTCGGTATAGCGATACGCGGCGGCCGGATCGCCGTCGATGGAGCCGAAATTCCCCTGCCCCTCGATCAGGGGGTAGCGCAGCGAGAAGTCCTGCACCATGCGCACGAGCGCGTCGTACACGCTGCTGTCGCCGTGCGGGTGGTACTTACCCAGCACGTCACCCACCACGGTCGCGGCCTTCTTGAACGGGCGCCCCGGGGCGAGCCCCAGTTCGTTCATCGCGTACAGGATGCGGCGATTCACCGGCTTGAGCCCGTCGCGCACATCAGGCAGCGCACGCGACGTGATCACGCTCATCGAGTAGTTGATGAACGAATCCTTCATCTCATCGGTGACATCGCGCGGCATGACGCGTTCGCGGCGCGGCGACGGATTGGGTACGGACTTGGTGCGAGGGGGCATCGGCAGCTTCGATATGGACGGCACGGCGCGCCGGACGGGCGCATCGGGAGAGGGAATTAACGCTGGGGCCGCTGACAATGGCAGCGTACCCCTTCCAAATTGACAAGCGCGCCGGCCGGATTATACGCGGGAGTATAGCGCCCCCGGCAAGAAAGGCTGTCCCAATTTCCCGGGCGTTCGCCCATACCGTCGCACATATTGGCCCATGCCCTCAGCTATTCCCCCTTCCGACGGACCGGACCGGCGCGTGTGGCAGGTAAGGCCGGCTCGTCCAGCCGACGCGTCTACCGTAGCCGCCATCTACAACGAGGGAATTCGCGCCCGCGTGGCCACTTTTGAAACACGGGAACGGAAGGCGACCGACATCGAGAGCTGGTTCGACCCGCCGCCGGGACCGATCACTTATCCGCCGCACCCGTTTCTGGTGGCGGAACGGGATAGTGTGGTGGACGGGTGGGTGCACGCCTCGGTCTACCGGCCACGCGAGGCGTATCGGCGGATCGCGGAATACTCGATTTACACAACCGATGCGGCGCGCGGGTGCGGCCTGGGCGACGCGCTCATGACGGCATTTCTGCCGGCCTGTGAACGCGCGGGCATCACCAAACTCGTGGCCCGCATCTTCCCTGAGAATCGCGCCTCGCTCTCGCTGTGCGCCCGCCACGGGTTCCGTATCGTCGGCACCTACGAAAAGCACGGCCAGCTGCACGGCCAGTGGCGCGATGTCGTCATTGTGGAGCGACTGTTCGCCGCGAATCTCGACTAATCGCGGCGTCCGGTCGGCCCGCTAGGCTGCCGGTGAACTGGCGTGGATCTGGGCCGCCGCCGCCGATAATGCCGCGGGCGCCATCGCCTCGAGCGGCAGCGCGAGTAGCGCATTCACGCGGGCGGAGAGTGCCTCGAAGGCGGCCGCGAACGCATGCCGCGCCGCCTCGGGCTCGGTGTGGTCGGCAGGATCAGACAATCCCCAGTGCACGTGTGCACGCGCATTCGGGAAGATGGGACAGGCATCACGTGCGTTGTCGCACACCGTGATGGCCAGATCGAATGGATGCGCCATCACGTCGTCCACATGCTTTGGCGTGCGCCCTGACCACGCAATGCCGTTGTTCGCCAGCACCTCTTCGGCGAACGGATTCACCCGCGGTGCCGGGCGCGAGCCCGCGCTCTCCGCCTCCACACGGCCAGCGGTTCGTTCCGCGCCGCGCACGGCAAACAGCGCTTCACCTATCTGACTGCGCGCCGAGTTTCCGGTGCACAGCACGAGGATACGAAAGGGGCCGGTGCTCATCACATACTCCTCAACGACTTGTGCATGGTGACGGCTGACGCCGGACAGGCGCTGGTGAACTCCACCGTTTGGGCCACGCTCGCGGGGACTGCGGTACGCGCCACGCGGGCGAACCCGAAGCGCGGGAAGTAGTGCTCGGCGGTCATCGTGAGGAGATAGAGCCCGTCGATGCCGCGCGCCATGGCCTCGGCGACGACATGTTCGACCAGGGCACTTCCAAGGCCACGCTTTCGCCACGTATCGGCTACGGCGACCGAACGCAGCAGGGCATGTTCGCCACACGCTTCCATCGCCGCCGTCGCAACCAACCGGTCGCCATCATGCGCCAGGAGAAACTGCGTGGGGTCCTGGGCCAGCATCTCGGCCACCCCCGCCACGGGGAGACCGTTACGCTCGAGCAATGCCTCGATGCCGTCACGATCGTTCGCCGTCGCAGCGCGAAACGTCGGGCGCGTCGCTTGGGCCGGCTTGGTTGCGCGAACGAACGCCGCCATGAACTTGCCGTCGATCGCGTCGAGGTTTGCCGACACATCCACGCCGGACTCCTGCAAGAAGACGCGGGCGTCCTCACTCTTGTAGAGGCGAGTCGGTTCGATATCGATGTCGCGGAAACCGCTCTCCGCCAGCAGCGTACGGAATTCCTGCTCCTCCAGCGCGCCGGCCACACATCCGACCCACAACTCCATCGAGCGCCGCACATCGACTGGGACGTCCCCGCGCACCACCACGTCGCTCACCGCGAATCGGCCGCCGGGCTTGAGCACACGATAGGCCTCGGCAAGAACCCGACGCTTGTCCCCGGACAGATTGATCACGCAATTGGAGATGATCACGTCCACCGAGTCGGACGGCAGCGGGATCTCCTCGATCCGCCCCCGCAGAAACTCCACATTCGTCACCCCCGCCTCGGCCGCATTGCGACGCGCGAGCGTCAGCATGTCGTCGGTCATATCGAGCCCGTAGGCCTTGCCCGTGGGGCCGACGCGGCGCGCCGACAGCAACACGTCAATGCCACCACCCGATCCCAGGTCGAGGACGACCTCGCCTTCACGCAGTTCGGCCAGCGCGGTGGGATTCCCACATCCCAGCGATGCGAGCACGGCCGCGTTGGGGAGCTCCTCGGTCTCCCCATTCACGTAGAGATTGGCGGTGATGGGATCGACGGTGCCGTTGAAGGCGGCGCCCCCACAACACGAGTTTACGGGGCCGCAGCAAGCGTCTGCCGCCGGTTCGGACACGTCGAGCACCCGGCGCGCCGCTTCGCCGTACTTCGCGCGCACAAGGGTGGTGACATCCTGCGAGGTCGTCGTCATGTCTGCTCCGTGTTCAACAAGAAATATTGATATGTGATCGCTGAAAAACGGCGCCGCGGCGCCATGCTACACCCGTGCGACACGACATCACCCGCAGCACTTGCCGAACACCTTGAGGGCGCGCCGGCCGGCCGACTCCTCGGTGCCGATGGCGCGCACGATATCGTGCACCTCTGCGAGCACGTCGTGATTGAGACGGTAGTACGACCAGCGCCCCTCCTTGCGATCATTCACCAGCCCGGCATCGCGCAACACGCGCAGGTGAAACGATAGCCGCGACTGCGCCGCATCGAGCGCCCCCTGCAGGTCGCACACGCACCGCTCGCCCTCGCGCAGCATGTCCAGCACGGCCAGCCGTGTCTCGTCCGACAGGGCGTGGAAGAGCACGGTGGCGCGAGCGATATCGAGGGCGACGGCGGGCATGCAGGATAATTACACCAACTTTTGTTGATATATCAAGAGGCCGACGCGACAGGCCGCCCGGGCAACCCCGGATTCCCCACCAGCGATACCCGCTCCGGCTCAGCAGGTAGATTGAGCCCCATGTTCAGACGAACCGATGCGATCGCGTTGGTGTGTTTCGGATTCTTCGCCACACGCCCCACCTTGGCCCAGGCGCAGGCAGGAGGCGGAGTTACCGTCTCCGGCCGTGTGCAGGATGCGCCATCGGGAACACCGCTCGCCTATCTCACGGTGCAGCTGCGCCGCCAGCGCGACAGCAGCTTCGTGGCCGGAAGACTGACCGATTCGCTCGGCGCGTTCGTGTTCACCAATCTCGCCAAGGGCGAGTACCGGCTCGACGTGCGGCGGGTCGGGTATACCCCGCTCACGCGCGCAGTCTTCGTGGGGGAACTGAGCCGCTTTCTCGACCTCGGCGTACTCAAGCTGGAGCCGACCACGGCCGCGCTGGACCAGGTCACCGTAACCGCCACGCGCGACGAGGTGGCCGGCACCATGGACCGGAAGAGCTACACCCTCGCCGACAACATCGCCCAACGCGGCGGTTCGGTGGTGCAGGCCATGGCCTCACTGCCCGGCGTGACGGTCACGCAGGACGGCAAGGTGCAACTCCGGGGCAGCGACAAGGTGGCGGTACTCCTCGACGGCAAGCAGTCGGCGCTCACCGGTGTCGCCTCGCAGGCGGGGCTCGAGAACCTGCCCGCTTCGGCCATCGATCGCATCGAGATCATCACCAATCCGGGCGCGAAGTTCGACGCCAATGCCAGCGCCGGCATCATCAACCTGGTACTCAAGCAGGAAACGCAGGACGGCTTCAACGGATCGCTCGGCGTGTCCGGCGGCGCCGGTGCGCTGTGGTCGCGACGCGAGAACCTGCCTGGCATTCGTGCGCAGCGGCTGTTCACGCCAAAGTTCAACCCGTCGCTGGCGCTCAACTACCGGCGTGGCGGCACCAACAGTTTCCTGCGCGCCGACTGGCTGTACTCGCCCACGATGAACAAGAACGAGTTCGCCACGCGCACGTACAATGACGGGACGGTGATCACGCAGCAGATCCTGCGCAACCGGCGCACCGACTACGCCACAATCAATGGCGGCGTGGACCATGCCTTCGACGCGCGCAACAGCCTCAGCGTGTCGGGGCTGTTCAATGGCGAGAAGATTCTCGACGACGGCGACAATCCGTATTTCCAGGGTTCCCTCGCCAATCGCTATCGGCTGTGGACGTTTCTCGAGGACGAGGTCAAGTACACCGCCTTCGCGTCCACGGTATTCACGCACCGGTTCCTGCAACCAGGGCACACGCTCACGATCACGGGGAACTACTCGTTCCACCGCGAAGACGAGCAGTACTTCTTCACGAATATTCGTCCCACGTTCACCGGCCGAGACGCCTTCAAGCTGCTCTCCGACGAGCACATCGGGGATCTCAACGTGGATTACGTGCGCCCGTTGCCGCAGGGGCGCATGGAGCTGGGCTTCAAGGGGCGCTATCGGTCGATTCCCGTGAACATGCAGTTCTTTCCCGGGCTACAGTCGCCGATTGACAGCGGCGCCGGCGGCTGGGCCACCTACCGCGAAACGATTCCCGCGGCGTATGCCACGTATGTGTACGAGGGGCCGGCACTCGAGGTGGAAGGCGGACTACGCGTGGAGCAGGTGCTGCTCGACTACGACGTGAATCCCAACCACAACACGTACCGCAGCGATGGGTACCGGTACTTCCAGCCGTTCCCCACGGTGCGCTTTGCATGGAAGCCGGCTGACCAACACAAGCTGTCGCTCTTCTTCACGCGGCGCGTCGATCGTCCGAACGAAGTGGACATCCGCATCTTCCCCAAGTACGACGAGCCGGAACTCATCAAGGTGGGGAACCCCGGACTGCGCCCGCAGTTCACCACCTCGGTGGACATGGGCTATCGCACCAGTTGGTCGAAGGGGAGCCTCTACGCGGCCGGCTATCGGCGCATCGTCGACGCGACGATCACGCGCATCGCCACGCGGGCACCCGGCAGCCCCATCCTGTACAACGTCTTCCAGAACGCCGGACGCAGCTGGATCACGGGTTCGGAGCTGGTGTGGCAGCAGACAGTGTCGCGCACCGTCTCCCTCAGCACCAATGCCAACGTGTATCGCACCACGATCGGGGCGTTCTCAGTGCTGAACCGGTATCCCGTGCCGGTCACCTACCGGGCGGACAAGGAGTCGCTCGTCTCGGGTACGTTCAAGGTGAACGCCAACCTGATGCTTCCCGGCCGCATCGATGCGCGCGTCTCGAGCATCTACCAAGCGCCGGATCTATTCCCGCAGGGGCGTGTCGGCGCGCGCTACGCCCTCGACGTGGGGCTGCGCAGGAGTGTGCAGCAGGGGCGCGGCGAGATCGTGTTGAATGCGACCGACCTGCTCAACACGAATCAGCTCCGGCGCACCCTGCGTGGCACCGATTTCCGCTACGTGAGTACCGACTTCCTCGAGACGCAGGTCGTGCGGCTGGGCTACACGCGCAAGTTCTGAGCGATAGCCACGTCGCGTTGGCGCGCGCCTTACGCGCCGCCTGGTACCGGTCCGCCGTCGAACACGGCATCCACGGGCACCTGCAGCCCCGTCGCGAGCTGGTTGGTCTTGGCCGCGAGGCCCACGATGGCCAGCAGCTCTGCGTGCTGAGCGTCCGTCATCCCCTTGGCCCGCGCGGCCGCGGTGTGCGAGTGCACACAGTAGCTGCAGGCATTGGTGATGGAGACCGCGATGTAGATCAGCTCCTTGGTGAGCGGATCGAGGTGCGACGGCGTGGCCATCAGGCGCTTCACGTCGGCCCACGTGCTCTCCAGCAGCGCGGCGTCGAACGCTAGCATACGCCAGAGGTTGTTGATGTAGGTCGTGTTGCGGGTGGCGCGGATGTCGTCGAAGACAGCTCGGACGCGAGCGTCCTGCTCCGGCTCGGCGGGTGTGGAGCGCGTGGTCATGGGCGAGTCAGGGAGAAATGCGGGGGAGCACTTGAGGATGTTCGCCACCCCCGAAAACAAAAACGTCGACGAGACAGTAGTCGTTGCGGCGCTGTGCCGCTCCCGACGGAAACGCCCGGTTCGCATCGTCAGCATCTGCGCTGTGTCACTATATTTCCGGCATGTCGCCGACCGTCCTCCGAGAGGGTCCTTTTCGCCTGTTCTTCTTCTCACGAGAGGAACCGCGTATGCATGTGCACATTTCCCATCCGGATGGAGAAGCCAAGTTCTGGCTCGAACCGGAGGTCGGGTTGGCGGAGTCGGTTGGGTTATCCGCTCGCCAGCTCGCGGACGCACGGGACGTTGTCGAACGCCACACCGGGGAGATTTGCGATGCCTGGATTCGCCACTTCGGCGCCTGAGGTCACGAACGTATCCCGGCATGGCTTCTGGCTCCTGCTGGGCGACGAGGAACTCCTCCTGCGCTTCGACGACTTTCCGTGGTTTCGGCAGGCGAGCATCGGCGCGCTGACGCAAGTGGAACGGCCGAGCCCCGATCACCTGTACTGGCCGCTCCTTGACGTCGACCTTTCGGTCCGCTCGATCCGCTCGCCCGCGGACTTCCCGCTGATTTCGAAGACGTCGCCCCATTCGGGCGAGGCCGCGTAACTGGGACGTCGCCGGTGGCCTAGCCGGACGCGCGAAGCGCCGCTCCAGCCTCAGCTGACGCGGCGCTTCGTATTGCCCCTCCTGGGATCGAACCAGGAACCTTCTGATCCAGATTCGATCCGCAAGGAGTCGAAGGGACACCGAGTTGTGGTTTCGCCCAAACCGCTTGGCTTCTCCAACAACTCGATGTCCGATCGCTGAAACTCCCATTGGTTGAGTTGGCAGCGCCATGACGGTCGTCGTCATCGCCTCCGAGTTATCCTCTGCGAGCGGTCGGGGATTGCAAGTCTCCTCGGTGGCACAGGATGATCACCGCACGTTCTCGGCCAACTCCCCTAGTTTTCCGAGCATGATGTAGAGGGGAATGCCTATCATCATGGGCCCTGTGGGGACGATCAGGATTGCGGCGTCCTTCTGCATGCTTGGTGACCCAACCAGCAGCGCCGTGATCGCCATACCAAGCAAAGCGACGGCGATCCCTGCCCCAGCGCACACCGGTGCTACGACCTCTCCTATGGCCGAGGGCTCCAGCCGTTCCAGTCCGCCGGCGTCGCCGCCATTCATCAGGGGATTCTTGAACGAACCGGGATTCATGCGCGCGGCGATTTCGATCATGAACCACAGCGCGGTCATGGCGGCTGCGTACTTCAGCCCGAAGTACACCTCGTGATGGCGGGCGAATGCGTACAAGCCCAGCATGGTCGTACCTTGAACGATGCGCAGAATCATTGTGAGCCCTCCAATGCCAGTCAGTTCATCAAGCGATCAATTCGTGCGCGGACACCCTCGAGGATCGCCGGCAGACGCTGTGCATCAGGGAGGGTACCTTCGAGTACATCGTCGAACCACGGCGCCGCCCGCAGCATACGTGCGGAATCGGCGATGAAGGCACGTACGTCTGGCGTGAGCAGATGCAACTCATTGGCGAGTTCGGCGCGTCCCGCAATGAGCATCAGCAGGTCTTCGAGGTCGTGACTGCCGAAGGGATCCTCTGCGCCACGGTCGAGGAATGCCTCCCATTTGGTCGCGAACAGCGCTGCCGGATGCGCGGCGCGGATCATGATACCACCGGTCAGGTCCACGGAGACCGCGGTATCCATTACCAATGGATACCACCGGTTGCTGAAGCCGAGGATATCGCCGTCGAGCGGCATGGCATCGAGCACCAGACCGTCAGCGGTTCGATAACGGCAGATCGGGGCGCCTGGTGATTGATCGGGGCGAAATCCCAGCGCATGCAGTCGCTGGGCGAACTCGTGATAGTCATGTCTGGTGCGGCACTCGACGATCACATCGACGTCGTCCGTGGGACGCAGGCGATGCAAGCCCCGGTCGGTGATGAAGAACGGCACCATCTGTCCGCCGACGAAGACGACTTCATGCAGGAGCCCGCCGAGCGCGATGGCGGTACGCCGCACTTGCTGTGCATTAGGATGATCGAGGTGGACGATCATGCTGCTGCACCGAGCCGCTGTCGGAGATAGTCGCGGGCGCGCTGTCGTTCACGCGCACGCCCGGCGCGCAATGCGTCTACCAAGCCCAGCAGCTCGTACAGCGCCGGATTGGTCGTCGCGGTATGCACGGCTCCTGCATACAACGGTTCGAGCGCGGCACCGCGAACGCGCCCCTCGGCAGACGGCCAGACGTAGGCATCGGCGCCGGTGAAATCAACGTCGAGCGGTGGCGCGGCGTGCGCCGTGGGTACACCACGCACCTCGGCTCCTGGCGTCGCCGCAAACACATAAGGGACGCCACCGAGCAGGAACTCGAGGAGCGCCTCCGTCTTCACGACCCGTGAGCCCGCGCGAAGCAACCGGGCAGCCTGCAGGCGCCGCACGGCGTTGTGCGCCTCCCCGTGTGATATGCCCACGGCCGCCGCCAACTCCCGGTAGGGTACGTCGGGTGTAAGTGACAGCTGGAGAGCGACGGCGACATCAGCGGGCTTGAGCGGCAGAACAGGCTCCTAGTCCAGTGTTCATGAACAGTGGACATTGCGGTATGCGTTGTCAACCGGTCACGAGGAATGCGAGCGTTGGCGTGGAAAGTTCGGAACGAGGAATCCTGCCCAATTGCCCGCAAAACACAAACGCCGCCATCACCTAAGTGACGGCGGCGCTTGTATTTGTCGAACGATTGCCCCTCCTGGGATCGAACCAGGAACCTTCTGATCCAGAGTCAGACGCTCTGCCAGTTGAGCTAAGGGGCAGCTGGCCACACCCAATCCGAAGACGGGTGAGCCGTCAAATATACGTGGCGCCCCCCCAAGTGGAAGGGGGGCGCCCCGGCGGTCAGCCCTTCTTCACTTCCTTCGCCCAGCTGTCACGCAGCCCCACGATCCGGTTGAACACCCGCTTCTCCGGCGTGCTGTCTTCCGGCTCGGCGTAGAAATACCCCACGCGCTCGAACTGGTAGCGCGAGCCGAGGGGGTCGTCGAGCACGCCGGGTTCGGCCTTGGCGTGCGCGATGACCACCAGCGACTGCGGGTTGAGCGCGCTGAGAAAGTCCTGCCCCTCCGGCACATCGTCGGGATCGGGCTGCGCGAAGAGGCGATCGTACAACCGCACCTCCACGTCGGCCGCGTGCGGCGCACTCACCCAGTGGATGGTGCCCTGCACCTTGCGACCGTCGGGCGAGCTGCCGCTGCGCGTGGCGGGATCGTAGGTGCAACGCAGCTCCACGATCTCGCCGGCGTCGTTCTTCACCACGTCCTGGCACGTGATGAAATACCCGAAGCGCAACCGCACTTCGCGCCCCGGCGCCAACCGATAGAACTTCTTCGGCGGGTCTTCCATGAAGTCGTCGCGATCGATGTACAGCTCACGCGAGAACGGCATGGCACGCGAACCCGTCTTGGGTACGTCGTGCGGATAGTCCTGCGCCTCGAGCTGCTCGACCTGCCCTTCAGGGTAGTTGGTGAGCACCACCTTGAGCGGGTTGAGCACACACAGCCGGCGCGGCACTTCCATGTTGAGATCGTTGCGCACCGCGTGCTCGTACGTGGCGTACTCCACACGCGCATCCTTGCGGGCCACGCCGATCACGTCGGCGAAGGCGCGAATGGCCTCGGGACGCACCCCACGACGACGCAGCCCCGCGATGGTGGGCATGCGCGGATCGTCCCAGCCGCTCACGTGCCCCTCGTTCACCAGACGCAGCAGCTTGCGCTTGCTGAGCACGGTGTAGTCGAGCTCGAGACGGGCAAACTCGATCTGCGTGGGCGGATTCTCGAAGCCGGCCTCGCGCACGAGCCAGTCGTAGATCTCGCGCGCGTCCTTGAACTCGAGCGTGCACAGCGAGCGCGTGATCCCCTCGATGGCATCACTCAGCCCGTGCGCGAAGTCGTACAGCGGGTAGATGCACCAGTCGTTGCCGCGACGATAGTGATGCGCATGACGAATGCGCAGCAGCAGCGGGTCGCGCATGATCATGTTGGGATGCGCCATGTCGATCTTGGCGCGCAGCACCTTGGCGCCGTCGACGAACTCGCCCGCCTTCATGCGGCGCAGGAGATCGAGGTTTTCCTCCACCGAACGATCGCGCCACGGACTCGGCGTACCGGCACTCGTCACGGTCCCGCGATTGGTGCGGATCTGCTCTTCGTTCTGATCGTCGACGTACGCCTTCCCCTGCTGCACGAGCATCTCGGCGATGTCGTACAGCTTTTCGAAGTAATCAGAGGCGTAGTAGAGTCCGTCCCACTGGAAGCCGAGCCACTGCACGTCGCGCTGAATGGACTCGACGTACTTGATGTCCTCGGTGGCCGGGTTCGTATCGTCGAACCGCAGGTTGCACGTGCCGCCGAACTCCTGTGCGATGCCGAAGTTGAGGCAGATGCTCTTGGCATGCCCCATGTGCAGGAAGCCGTTGGGCTCCGGCGGGAAGCGGGTGGCCGGGGCGCGACCAAAGCGGCCCGTCGCCACATCGTCCGCCACCATTTCGCGGATGAAGTCGCGGCGCGGCGCCGTGGAGTTGTCGGAGTTCGTGGAGTCGGACACGTATGTACGGGGAAGGAGGACCCTCGAATCTAATCCCGAAGGGTATGGATCAGGGGACGGACGGCCCTTCGCATCGGAACGCCGCCCGTGTCCCTTTCGCGGCCCACCGCGTTATCCTGCGTCCATGCTCCGTCGCCTCGCCACGTTTGCGGTCGCTGCGCTCATCCCACTCGCCTTTTCGGGCGGGTGCCGTGCCGCGGCATTGGCGCACGGGAGCGACGTCGCCGGCGCGAAGGCGAACCTCGATGCGCTCGTCGCCGGGTTCGAGTACCGCTTCACCAATGTGACCCGGCAGCCCAAGGTGAACTACGGGCGCATGCGCATTGCCCGGTACGCCTTTGCGCCATCCAAACTTGTCGAAGACACCGCCGTGTGGACCGCCATGCGGACCTCCCGGACCGGCGCCGAGCGGGAGGCGGAGTGGCAGGCGGGGCTGGCGAACAACCAGTTCCAGTTCGTGGCGCGGCGCGACACCCCCTCCCCGATGCGCGTGGGCGACCAGCGCCACCTCATCGCCGTGAGCCAGCGGAGCGAGAATACCTGGCTCTGGCACACGGTGGTGGAGCACGGTGTGGGCACCCTCCCGCCGGCGCGCCTCAACGCCGTAGCGCGTGCGTTCTTCCAGTCCGCCGAGCGTCCGGGCACGGCCATGCGCGTGGACTACCGCACGGCGTTCCCGCGCACGACCACGGCGCTGGGGCGGCTGCTGACGCTCGACACCATCATCGCCGTGTCCCAGCTCGACGGGTCCACCACGGTGGCGATGCAGTTTCGCATCGACGCGCGCAAGCTCGCCGCGGGATTTCCGGCCTACACCAGGTTCCTGCAGAAATACATCGAACCGAGCCGGTTTCGCGTGCGCCTCACGGACCGGCTCGGCGGCGAATGGTGGGACGCGCAGGCAATCAACCGGGTGCTGACCGTGCGATTCCGCACGCACGACGGTGAGCTGCAGCCGCTCACCGGGGCAGCACGCCGGATGCCCGATACGCTGACGGTCACCACGGAAGCGGTCGCCAAGAAGGGGGTTTTCTCCGTCGGATTTTCGAATCTTGTCGGGGAGTTCGTTCACATCGATCGGCCGCGCGAGCGCGCCTGGCAGGCGCGTTTCCGCAGCGAGCCCAAGTGGCACCTCCCGCTGATCGCAGAACAGTTGCTCAATTCCGCCATCCGCTACCCGTTCGAGGGACCGGGCGTGTACTTCAAGCTGGGCATGCGCACCGGAGCGAACGGCCAGACAATCAGCGAGCGCGTGGTGGATGTGGCGGTCAAGGAGAGCGCGATCATGCGCTGGCTCGGCAACCTCGGCTTCGGCGCCATGACCGACTTCGCGGGGAGCGTGGAGGAGGAGGAGAACCGCTTCCTCACCGAGCTGTTCCGGGCCATGCGGGCAGACATGGAAGCGCTGGCGCGCGTCTCCTGACCGGAGAGCCCCGGGTCAAGCTGTGCGGCCGCTCGGAAAGCCCCACAAAGCAAAGAACCCCAACAGTGACACCTGTCGGGGTTCGAGAACTGCCACGCGCGCCGTCATTGGAACTCTCCGTCCTACCGAACGGCGGCGGGCTTACGTTGTCCTGCACTGGACGATGCACCGTGTACCGGCGTCACACCAGTGGCGAACCGGTCACGGTTCGATGTCCCTTCGTACCGGTAGGATCACGAAAGGTTCCAGCAACAGCCAACACAGTGGAGCTGAGGGGGCTCGAACCCCTGACCTCTGCAATGCGAATGCAGCGCTCTCCCAGCTGAGCTACAGCCCCATGCACCCGGATAACAAAGGCCCCGCTCCTGTGGCGCGGGGCCCATCGGGTAACGAACGTGAAGGTAGCGGATGCACGGGGGAAGTCAAGGCAACTCCGCGCCGGATACGTGCGTTGACCCGCCCTATGGGTTATTCCGACACCTCCCTGCCTTTCGGGTCCGCCGATGCCGGCGCGCACGCGCTCGACTCGGACTTCGTGCGCGACCAGCTCGTCCCGCGCACGCTCGACCTGAACGGCAAGACGTATCGCCCTGACGGGGAGTACGTGCTGTACTGGATGCAGTCCACGCACCGGCTCGACGAGAACTGGGGGCTGCGCGCGGCGATCCGCACGGCCAATCGCGTGAACCTGCCGCTGGTGATTCACCAGGGACTCGACCCCACCTATCCGCACGCCAGCGACCGGCACCACACGTTCATCCTGCAGGGCGCCCGCGACACGGCGCGGCACGCCGACCAGCTGGGACTGCACTATCAGTTCGTCCTGCGTCGCCGCCGCGATGACGACCGCCGCGTGCTCGACCGGCTGGCCGCGAGGGCCTATGTCGTCTTCACCGACCTCTTCCCCACCGCGGGCGTGCGCGAGCGCACCGAACGGCTGGCCGAGCGGGTGAACTGCCGAGTGCTCGCCGTGGACAGCGTGTGCACGGTACCCAGTGGCACGTTCACGAAGCCGGAGTTTGCGGCGCGCACCATCCGCCCGAAGATCGCGAAGCTCCTCGACGTGGCGCTCGAGCCGGTGCGCGACGAGGTCCCGCGCGTCCCGCTGAGCGACGGGTTGCGCGCGTCGTTGCGCGACACCATCGCCGCCGGTGGTGGGCTCGCGCCGCTCGCAATCGCCTCGCTCACCGACGACGACATCGCGCGCGAGGTGACGGCGTGCGAGATCGATCACACCGTGCCGGCCGTGCCGCAGCACGGCGGGAGCATGGCTGCGCAGGACCGCTTCGCGCACTTCCTGCGCGATGGGCTGCGCCACTACGACGAGCAGCGCAACGAAGCCGGCAACGGCGAGGGCACCTCGCGCCTGTCGCCGTATCTGCACTACGGCCAGATCGCCTCGGCGCGCGTCGTGCGCGAGGCGCGCGCGCGGCGCGGCGACGTGGGCGCCACCGCGGCCGATCTCGAGGCCTTCGTGCAGCAGGTCACCACGTGGCGCGAACTCAGCTACAACTGGTGCGTCCGCACCCGCCACTTCGACCAGCTCGCCGCACTCCCCGACTGGATACAGCGCACGATGGCGGCGCATGTGAACGATGCGCGCCCGCACCTCTACGATCTCGACGAGCTCGAGCGCGCCGCCACCAGCGACCGGTTGTGGAACGCCTCGCAGCACGAACTCGTGTCACAGGGGATCATCCACAACTACCCGCGCATGCTCTGGGGCAAGACGATGCTGCTCTGGACAGAGAGCTACGAGCAGGCGCGCGCATGGATGTTTCACCTCAACGACAAGTACGCCCTTGATGGCCGCGATCCGAACAGCGTGGGCGGCATCATGTGGTGCCTGGGGCTGTGGGACCGCTCGTGGGGCAACAAGCCCGTGTGGGGTGGCCTGCGCCCCATGGTCACGCACCGCGCGAAGATGAAGTTCGATGTGGACGGATACATCGCGCGCGTGCGGGGAACGCGGCTCATCTGAGGGGTGGGGGAACAGCGCACCACCCCGTTACTCTTCCCCCATGCCGACTCTCAATCCCGCCATCCTTCCCGCCGTCTCGGCGGTGCGCACCGCGGCCGAACGGCTGCGCGCGTTTCTGCCGCCCAGCCGGCTCATTCGCCATGAGGCGTTGTCGGAGCAGCTCGGTGTGGAGGTGTGGTTCAAGATGGAGCTCGAGAATCCCACCGGCTCCTTCAAGGTGCGCGGCGCGTACAACGTGCTCGCGGGGCTCTCACCCGAAGAGCGCGCCAAGGGGGTCGTGGCCTCGAGTGCGGGGAATCACGGGCTCGGCGTGGCGTACGCGGCGAAGGCGTTCGGTGCGCCGGCGATGCTCTACGTGCCGGTCACGGCGCCGCAGGTGAAGAAGGACGGCATCCGCGCGCTGGGCGCCACCGTGAACGACGAGGCGGCGGACTACGACGTCGCCATGGTGATGGCCAAGGCCCACGCCGAGCGTGAGGGGATCCGGTTCATCAACCCGTGCCTGGGCCTCGATCTGCTCGCCGGACAGGGCACGGTCGCGCTGGAATTGCTCGAGCAGCTGCCGGCGATGCGCACGGTGCTGATCTGCACCGGTGGCGGTGGCTTGCTGGGGGGGATGGGGGCGGTGCTGCGCACCCTCGCGCCTGACGTGCGGGTGATCGGGGTGCAGAGCGTCGAGACGGCCGCCATGGCCAACAGCGTGCGCGCGGGCCACGTGGTGGACACACCCGTCACCCCGACACTTGCCGACGGCCTGTCAGGACAGATCGACGACGACGCGCTGCACATTGGCCAGGTGTGCGCCGACGAACTGCGGCTGGTGACCGAGGAAGAACTCGGTGAAACGATGATCTGGCTGCATCGCACCACCGGCATGGCCGTCGAAGGCGCCGGCGCCGTCACCGTGGCGGCCTTGCGCCACGGCCACCTGCAGGAGCCGGTGGGGCCGATCGTGGCGCTCGTGAGCGGACGCAATGTCGACCCCGCCCGCCTCGAAAAGCTCGCCGGGCAGCACCCCGGCTGAACGCGGCCAGTCGGACAGCGACAACGAACAAGGCCGGGTCCACCGCAGGGTGGCCCGGCCTTTCTTCTTTGGGGGGAGGGAGCAACTGGTGCGGCCTGCGTCGGCAGCGTCCAGTGTACTACGACGTGCGAATTACCTGTGACGAGGTGCCGAATGGCGCCTCAGCGGACCACGGCCTCTGCAGGGCGAGCGACGTCGCTCAACGGCCGCTCCGTCAACGAACGCGGCTGACTTCCGTCGCGGCCGATCTGCATCGGCACTTCCCGCTCGGCCATACGGGCCAGACGGGCCGTACGGGCCGCAGCACTCCGCGATTCTCCACCTTCACGGCCGATGGCAGCCATGTGGGCACGATCACGGCTGACCATGACACCGCCCTTCCGACCCGCGGCGCGGGCCTCATCGGACGACCACTCATGCGCCGTCCCCTTCTCGTGGGCTGCGCGCCCACCTTTGCTCGCGATCTCGCGCTGTCGCGAGGGATCCATCGACGCGAACCCGCGTCGGCTTTTTCCGGTCATACGCCCCCCCGGCCGTTCCGGATGTGAAAAACAGTGGCGGAACGCGTCGAATACGCCGGTCCGAACCTGAGGCCCGTCACATTCTCAGCATACCCCCGTGAACGCAGGCAGCCTGTACTGCAAACCCCGGGCCGTGAACTAGCTCGGGCACCGAATGCGCGCCCCGTACTACGACGGAACCGTCAACGCACCGTCACAGCCCCGGAAAGCTGCCGGTGCACGATCGAGACCGGTCTATATTCATGCATGCCCCTCCTCGTCCGTTTTCTGGGTACCGCCGCTTCACGCCCCACCGTCGAACGGGGCGTCGCATCCCTCGCGCTCATTCGGGAGGGGCAAACCTTGCTGTTCGATTGCGGCGAGGGGACGCAGCGCCAAATGATGCGTTTCGGAGTCTCCTTTTCGTTCGAGGACCTCTTTTTTACGCATACCCATTCCGATCACATCCTTGGCATCACCGGCCTGATCCGGACGATGGCACTCCAGGGACGAACCGAGCGCCTCCGGCTGTGGGCGCCCCGTGGCGCCGGAAAAACGTTGCGTCAATGCATCAGCCTTGGTGGCGAGCGCACCACGTTTCCGGTCGACATCACTGAACTGGAGGCCGGCGCCACACTCTCTCGGGGCGAGTACCGGATCGAAACCTTCGCCGTGGACCATGGTCCCTCCACCTCGCTCGGCTACGCCGTGGTGGAGGAGGAGCGCAAGGGGCGATTCAACCCCGATCTCGCTCGGGAACTCGGGATTCCCGAGGGGCCGCTCTGGGGGCGCATTCACCGCGGCGAGAGCGTCACGCTCGACAACGGGCGCGTCATCGAGGCGTCGGTCCTGGTGGGCGAACGCCGCCGAGGACGGCGCATCGTGCTGACGGGCGACACTCGCCCGTGCGCGGCCACCATCGACGCGGCACGCGACGCCGATCTCCTCATTCATGAAGCCACGTTCGCCGATGAGGAAGCGGCGCGCGCCCTGGAAACCGGACACAGCACGGCCCGGGAAGCCGCCCAAGTGGCGAAGGCCGCCGGCGCGCGACGGCTCGCGCTCACCCATATCTCGGCCCGTTATTCCCAGAACACCAGGGATCTCGAACGCGAGGCGCGTCAGGTTTTCCCTGACACGATGGTCGTGAAGGACGGCACGGAGATCGAACTCGGCCTTACCGAGGAACCCGCCGCGGCCGCAGACGACGCTACGTCTTGAGCTGACGAAGTCGGCGCAGGCTCGGTACCCGCCACGCCACGGTGGCCGCCACCCCCAGCGTAGCGACCCCACCGACGACGACCGCCGTGACCGCGCCCCACCAGCGCGCCGTGAGGCCGCTCTCGAACGCCCCGATCTCGTTCGAACTCCCGATGAAGATCTGATTCACGCTCGACACACGGCCGAGCAGGGCGTCCGGAGTGCGCATCTGGAGCATGAGGCTGCGGATCACCACACTCACCATGTCGCTGGCACCGCCAAGCGCCAGAAACGCGATCGACAGTGGCAGGCTCGTACTGAGCCCGAACCCGATCGAGCACACGCCGAAGCCGACGACGGCGAGCAGCAGATTCCGACCCGAATGGGCGAACGGCGGGAAGCGCGTGAGCAGTACACTCGAGATAACGGCACCAGCCGCCGGCGCCGCGCGCATGAGCCCGAGGCCGGTGGGCCCGGCGTGCAGAATCTCCCCGGCAAACACCGGCAACAGGGCCACCGCGCCGCCGAAGAGCACAGAAAAGAGATCCAGCGACAGAGCGCTCAGCAGGAGCGGATCACCGAACACGAAGCGCAATCCCCCCAGGATGGCCACGCGGATCGGCTCGTCCGTGTGTGCGCGAACGGGTGACGTGTGGCGCACCGTGAACAGCACGAGGACGGCAAAGGCCATGAGGACGGCATCCACCGCGTAGCTGAGCGTGATGCCACCGAACGCGTAGAGCACGCCTCCGAGTGCCGGGCCCAGCACGGCGGCCAATTGCCAACTGCCACTGCGCCACGTGACGGCATTCTGATACAGCGACCGCGGCACCAGTTCGGCGCTCAGCGCCTGCCGCGCCGGCTGCAAGAAAGCGCGCGCCACGCCACTTACCACGATCACGGCATAGATCGCCCGCACACGCAGCGGTGCGGTAAGCGGCAGGTCACCGATGGGCGCCGGATGCCCGAGCCAGAACAAGGCGAGCGAGCATCCGACCAGCACGGACAGCGCGAGCAGGGCCACGCGCCGGCGATCATGGGTATCGGCCACATGCCCGGCGAAGAGCGACATGCTGATGGCCGGAAGCGCTTCGGCGAGGCCCACGAGTCCCAGCGCGAGGGGATCGCGCGTGAGATCGTAGATCTGCCATCCCACCACCGTGCCCTGGATCTGAATCCCCAGGGTCAGTGTGAACAGCGCGAGGATGTACCGCCGGAAATTGGGAAGGCGAAGCGCCGCGAACGTATCGGGCGCTTCGCCGGGTTGGTCATCGGCCATGCAGCTAAACTAGCCGCATCGCTCAGCGACGCACTACGAGCCCCACACCGGCGAAGTAATCCCGGCGCTGCGTAGAGTGCGGCCCGATCCCACCACGCACGTCGAGCTGCACGTCGGGGCTGAAGAGAAAGGTGAAACCGCTGTTCACGTACTTGCTCACGACCTTCGACCCGTCCTGCGGCGCAAAGGCAAAGGCCTCGGCATAGAGACCGATGCGGTCGGTCGCCGCGAAGCCGAGCGAGCCGCTGCCGGCATATTCCGTGAAGCTCCGCACACCATCGAACGGACGACCGACATTGAGGTTGCTCGAGAAGCCCAAGCGATCGGTGAGCGACCAGGCCGTGAGCACCTTCACTTCCGGCTGCACGCGCTGCGACCGATAGATGCGGGCGCCGGTGGGAACCGTGGAGTGCGCGATCACTGACAGCGCGGGGCGCCACGAACGGCCCTCCGGGGCATCGAGCAGCCGCATCTTCACGCCGACCGACGCATCCTGCACACCGGACTGCGTCAAGCCATCAACCTGTTCCTGCACGAACGAGTTGCCGGCCACGCGCAACTCGAGCCGGCTGGACAGCCCGGCGCGCATGAGGACCTCGCCGTGGGACACCACGCGGGCTTCGCTCTCGCGACTCAAGGTGCTGCCGGCTTCCACCTGGACATGGCCGCGATCGACGAGCGCCGTGGCCTCGGTGAAGTCGGGACGATCGGAGATGAGGGCGTCGCGCTTACCCATGGTGGCGCAGGCGGACAGGGACAGGACGGTGAGGGCAGTAGCGACGAGGGGACGGAGCATTGGCGGGGGCCGGGAGAAGAACGAAAACGAGGCCAGCCTCATCGCTGGTGCGTATTGTCCCTTCGGCTTGTCCCGGCGACACCTTATAGCGAACTATCACATTCTCGACGCATTTCGTCACAACGCCAGACCGGGGCCTGATGCGAAACACCGCGCCAGCCGCGTTTCCGCCCCGTTTTTACGGCGCGTGCCGTGCTTCGTCCTGTCGCTCCTCGAGGCGGCGGCGGCGGCGCGCCTGCGCGGCTTCGTAGCGCCGCTCCTGCTCCTCCGTAACAGGTAGCACCTTGGCGATGGGCACCGGTCGGCCGTTCCGGTCGATCGCCACGAAGGTGAGATAGCAGGTATTCGTGTGCCGCCGAGTGCCATTGATCATGTCTTCGGCCTCGACCCGCACGCCGATCTCCATGCTCGTGTTGCCCACGAAGTTCACACTGGCCTTGCACGTGACGAGATCCCCCACGTGAATGGGCTCGCGAAAGTCGACGCGATCGATCGACGCCGTCACGCAGGCTGTGCGCGCATGCCGGAATGCCGACACGGCCGCGGCCTTGTCCACCATGGCCATGATGGCCCCACCAAAGGCGTGACCGAGGATGTTCGCATCCTGCGGCATGATGAGCTCACTCGTCTCGTGCTGTGATTCACTGACGGGACGGGCGGGACGATCGGTCATGGCTGAGGCAAGAAGGAGGTTCGGCGCAGTACGGTGCGCGGCGTGAACAGAGAGGCACGGGGCGCGCGCCACACGGCGCGCTGCACCAATCCGTCGAGCGCGGTCGACCGATCGAAGGCGCGGGCGAGCGCCGCGCGGCTCGCGCTATCGAGCGGGGGCGGCTCGAGGGCAATCAGCTGATACGCCGGCGCGGCCACCGTGGCCACCGGCCATTCGGCGCGTGACGTGGTGAGTCCCCGCGCGCGCAGCACCAACGCCAGGGCATCACCGTCTTCCGACGGCGTTGCCATGACTTCGTACCCGCTCCGTTCCCACCGGACACGACTGGAGTCGGTGCTCCACTCGGGGAGCGTCGCACGCACGGCACTCCACCACGACGGCGCCTTCACGGCGATCGGCGGCAGGTACAGCGCGAGCGCCTCGCCGTCGGCCGAGTACCCCGGCACCATGAAGGCGACCGCAGGATCCCGCGAAAGATCCGTGATACCGAAGCTCGTGGAGTCGAAGCGGAAGCTGTCCAGTGTTTCCACGGCCACCGAGGCGCGATCGTCGCCTGACGTACTCGCCTGACGGATACTGTCGGTGAGTTGCGTCAGCGAGGCGCGCGCCTGCGCAATGAGTTTCGCCGCTTCGGCACCACCGAACAGATCGGTCAGGGTGGCAAGATGTCCACTCCGCACATCGACCACGTACCGCCGCCCCCGATGCTGATGCGGTGGGCCGCCGTCGATGTCGGCGTTGAGCAGATGCTCGAACGTGAGATACGGGCCGTGGACATCGATGATCTCGATCTCGTCGTGCACCACGGTGCGCGGATCGTCCGGTGTTTCCTCATCGTTCGGATCGATTTCCGTTTCGCTGGGGTTGGCCTTGCGCCACGCCACCAGCTCGCGCATCACCGTGCTGTCGGCGAACAGCAGGGTGCTGTCGCGCGATTGCAGGGCCCGCGCCCACAGGCGCGCCGTCGCGAAGGAGGCGTCGGGATATTCGGCGCCGTCGTCAGCGAGAAACACCTCGAACAGCCGGCCATCGACCTGCGTGAGCAGGATGGGGGCGCTGCGCACCCGCATCCCTTCGCCGCTGCTGCGCACCCAATAGGTGGAGTCGCCGGCCGCGAACAGGAATTCCGCGGCCGGCAGCGCGTCACCACTGGCCGGTGCTTCCGAGGTGCACGCCCCGGTGACCAGGCCAGCGGCAAGCGCAGCCAGCGCTCTACACAGGCGACGGATGGACGTCATTCAGTGCCCCGCGATCAGGGCGCGCACCCCGTCGAGCAACCGCGTGATCTCGGCCGTCGTCGTATAGCAGGAGCAGCCCACACGTACGAAGCCTTCCTGTTCGAAACCCAGCCGACGCGCGACCGTGGTGGCATAGAAGTCGCCATGCGACACGTACACCCCGCGTGGCGCGAGGTATTTCGCGACCGACTCCGACGGGTGACCCTGTACGCGGAACGACAGCGTGGGCGTGCGCGGGGTCCCCGGCCGCGGCCCGTACAGCGTGACCGCGGGCATCTCACTGAGGCCATGCCAGAGCTGCGCGAACAGGTGCTCACCGCGCTCGTGCAGCCCGTGCATGGCCGTCGCGAGTCGATCGCGACGCGGCGCCGTGACATCCCCGGCGATGCTCGCAAGGAATTCCACCGCTGCCGCGGCACCCACGATGCCCTCGTGATTCTGCGTACCGGTCTCCAGGCACTCCGGCACCCAGTCCGGCGCGGGCTCAAGGCGCGGCACGTCGAGAGCGGCCGTCGCTTCCCCCCGGCCGTACACCACCCCCACATGCGGGCCGTAGAACTTGTAGGCACTGCACAGGAGGAAGTCGGCACCGATGGCCCGCACATCCACGAGATTGTGCGGCGCATAGTGCACGGCATCCACCACGGTGATGGCGCCGGCCGCCCGGGCGAGGCGCACCAGTCGCGGCACGTCGCTCACGGTGCCCAGAATGTTCGACGCCGCCCCGATGGCCACGACCTTCGTACGATCGCTGAGCAGGCGCTCGAGCGCCCCCTCCTCATGCCGATACGTGTCGAGGTCGAGCGGCAGCCACTTGAGCACGACCCCGCGTTCCTTCGCGAGTGCCTGCCACGGCGCCACGTTGGCGTGATGGTCGAGCTCGGTGACGATGATTTCGTCGCCCGGCACGAGGCCACGACCGATGGCCCGCGCAATATGGAAGAGCAGCGTGGTCATGTTGGCGCCAAACGCGATCTCGCCCGCCGTCGCCCCGAGAAAATCCGCGAGCGTCTCACGCGCCTGCATGAGCAACGCGTCGGTTTCGACGCTCGTGGGATACGCCCAGTGCGTGTTGGCGTTGTGGTGCAGCAGGTAGTACGTCATGGCGTCCGCCACGCTGCGCGGCACCTGGGTACCACCAGGTCCGTCGAAGTAGGCGACGGGGTGGTCACCCTCGCGACGGGCGAGCGCCGGGAACTGCCCGCGGATGGCCTCGACGCTGGCGATCATCGTGTCGCGGTCGTCGTGCACGAGCGTGGAGGTGAGAATGGCCGACATGGTCAGGCGCGCCCTCCGATGATCGCGCCGCCCAGGCGCTCCACGACCTGCGCCGCTTCCACATGATCAGCCTCTTCACCGAGTTCGGTGTGCGCCATGCGATAGAGCTCGGAAGTGAGCTGCAGCAGCGGAGCGGTGATCTTCTGCTCGCGCGCGAGATCGGCCGCGATCCCCACGTCCTTGTCGAGCAAGGCAAGCCGGAACGTGCGGGGAAACGCGCGGGTCACCACGCGCTCCGGGAAGAGATTCATGCTGGCGTTCGAGCGGCCGCTCGACGTGTTGATCACATCCAGCGCGATCTCGGCTTTCACACCCGCCTTCTCCAGGGCCACGAGCCCTTCGGCCGTCCCCCAGATGTGCATGGCAAGCAGGGCATTGTTCACGGCCTTGAGCGCGTCGCCGGCGCCCACGGCGCCACAGTGCACGATCTTCTTGCCGAAGCACTCGATCACAGGCCGCACCCGCTCGAGCGTCGCCTCGTCGCCCCCGATCATGACGGTAAGGGCGCCCTGCTCCGCGCCCACCACGCCACCGGACACCGGCGCGTCGAGGAAGCCGATGCCGCGTTCGGCGAGCCGCGCCGCGATCCGGCGCGACGTCGCCGCATCACCTGAGGTACAGTCCACCAGCACCGAACCGGCCGGCATGGTGGCCAGCAGTCCATCGGGGCCGTCGAGCAACGCCTCCACATCGCGGGAGACCGGCAGGCAGGTCACGACCACGTCACGATCGCGCGCGGCATCGGCCGGCGTGGCAACCGCGCGGGCGGCGTTGGCCGCCGCAAACGCCTCGGCCTTGGCCGCCGTGCGGTTCCACACGGCGAGGTCGAATTCGGGGCGGGCGAGATGGCGGGCCATCGGGGTTCCGATGGCGCCGAGACCGAGAAAGGCGACACGTGGCATGGCGGCGGCTCGAAAGAGTCGTGGCGGCGCGTGACCCCCGTTGAGAAGGCACGGGGCACCGCCGACATTGAAACATGCCACGACAGCGCATCCACGTGCAGATCGACGGTCTGCTTTCCGTTCACGCGGTACGTGCCGTGTGGACCGCCCTCACCGCCGTCCCGGGGGTCTTGCAGGCCGAGGTGACCATGCGCGGGGTGGTCCTCGAGACGGAAGGGCCGATCGACCGCGAGGCACTGGCCGACAGCCTCGCCCTGGCCGGCGTGCAGCTGGTCGATATGACGGTGGAAAAGGGGCATTTACCGCTGCTGTGATTGGCCGGATGTGGGAGCCTCGCACTCTGGTCCGGCGTCGCTTTGCGCCTTGGGGGCTGCAGACTAACTTGCGCCCAGACCGCCGCCCTCTTCGCCGATGAAGCCACGCTCCGACAAAGACCGGCCGCTTGCGGCGCTGATCGTGCCGGATCTGCTCGAGCTGTTGGAGGAGCATCCGGAGAGCATCGGCCCGCAGACGGACGAGATGCATCCGGCCGACCTCGCCGACGTGGCAGAGGCCATGCCGGAGGAGGCCGTGCGCGCGTTCCTCGCCGCGCTGCCCCGTGAGCGTGCCGCCGAGGTGATGGAATACCTCGACGAAGAACTGCGCACGCAGGTCCTCGAGGAGCTGCCGGCCGACGAGGCGGCCGAGATCGTCGCCGAGATGGACCCCGACGAGCGTGCCGACGCACTCGAGGAACTCGACGAGGAAACGGCGGACGAGATCCTGCAGGAGCTCGAGCCCGCGGAGAAAGCCGAGACCGAGCGGCTGCTGCAGTACGACCCCTACACGGCCGGTGGCATCATGACCACCGAGTTCGTGAGCGTGCTGGAGACGCTCACGGTGGGGGAGTCGATGCGCAGCGTACTCGCGATGGCGCGCGGTGGGCGGCGCGAGGCGATGTACACCATCTACACCGTCGACGACGCCGGACGCCTGCGTGGCGTGCTGTCGCTGCGCGAGCTGCTCGCGGCCCCCGAGGGATCGCGCATCAGTGAGCATGCGTGGACCGAAGTGGTGAGTGTGTCGCCGGACATGCTGCAGGAAGAGGTGTCGCAGATCACGTCGAACTACGACCTCGTGGCACTACCGGTGGTCGACGTGAACAAGCGTCTGCTCGGCGTGGTCACGGTTGACGACGTCATCGACGTCATCCAGGAAGAGCAGACGGAAGACGCGCAGAAGTTCGGCGGTATGGAGGCGCTCGAAGAGCCCTACATGCAGGTCTCGCTCTGGCAGAACGTGCGCAAACGTGGTGGCTGGCTGGCGATCCTTGCCATGAGCGAGTTTTTCACCGCCTCGGTGATGGCGCGCTACGAACACAGCCTCAACGAAGCCGTGTTTCTCTCGCAGTTCATTCCGCTCGTCATGAGTTCCGGCGGCAACTCAGGCTCGCAGGCCACCTCGCTCATCATTCGCGCCATGGCGCTGGGTGAAGTGCGGCTCAGCGACTGGTGGCGCATCGTGCTGCGCGAGCTACCGGCCGGGCTCATTCTCGGTCTGATCATCGGTGTGATCGCGATGATCCGCATTGTCGCGTGGAACATGCTCGGCCTCTACGACTACGGCGTGCACTCCGGATCCATTGCCATGGCGGTCGGCGTGACACTGGTGGCGGTGGTGACGATCGGCTCGCTCAGCGGATCGATGCTCCCGTTCGTACTGCGTCGGTTGGGTTTCGACCCGGCGAGTGCGTCGGCGCCGTTCGTGGCAACGATCGTGGACGTGTCGGCGATCAGCCTGTACTTCAGCGTCGCGTATTTCTTCCTCGCCGGCAAACTGCTGTGAGTGAAGGTGGCGCCGCACGCCACGCCGCGAGCCACGCCGCGCTGCGCGGCACGCTGGCGGTGGTGGTGAGTGCGTGCTGCTTCGGCTCCATCTCCCCGCTCACGGTCATCGCCACCGAGCGCGGGATGGCGCTCGAAAGCATTCAAACGTGGCGCTACGTCACGAGCGCCGTGCTGGTGCTGGTCTACGGCTGGTGGGTGCGGCGCTCGGCACGCGCGGCCTCGACACCATCTACGAGCGACGGCGCGCTCCCCCCGTGGTACCATCCCCGTGTCCTGCTCGTCGCAGGGGGCGGCCAGGCCGTGGTGGCCACACTGGCACTGGCGGCGCTGCAATGGCTGCCGGCGGCGACGGCGAGCTTTCTGTTCTACACGTACCCCGCGTGGGTGACCGTCATTGCCGCCGTGCGCGGCCTCGAGCGCATCGATCGCACCCGCGTGCTCGCACTGCTGCTGGCGCTCGGGGGCATTGGGGCCATGGTGGGCGCTCCCAGCACCGCGTCGCTCTCGCCCGTCGGCGTGGCGGTGATTCTCGCCGGTGCGCTCGTGTATGCGCTGTACATTCCGGTGCTCAACGGATTGCAGCGCGGCCGGTCCCCCCTCGACGTCACGAAGGCCATGTGCGTCGGGGGAACAGTGTGCTTCGCCGTATGGTCCCTTGGCTCCGGTGCGCTGCTGGACCTCCCCGACCCGGTCGCGCTCGGCGCGAGCATGCTGCAGGGCGCGCTGGCCGGTGGGGCGTTCTTCGGCTTCCTGGCCGGGCTCCGTGTGCTCGGCAACGTGCGCACGGCGATCACCAGCACCGTGGAGCCGTTCTGGACCACCATGCTGGGCGTGGTGCTGCTCGGTCAGCCCATCGGCGTGGGCACCGTCGTCGGCGGCGCAGCCATCATGAGTGCCGTATTGTTATTGCAGCGTCCCGTGGCGCTCCCATCGCCCCGGTTGTCCTGACATCGCATTGCTTCGATTTCCTTCGCCACACCTTCAGCACTCCGCACAATCGCGGACTTCGGGATACGGACATGGCCAAGATTCTCGTCACCGGCGCCGCCGGGTTCATCGGCTACCACACGAGCGAACGACTGCTCGCCCGCGGCGACGAGGTGGTCGGGCTCGACAATCTGAACGACTATTACGATCCCACGCTGAAGGCAGCGCGACTGGCACGGCTCACCGGTACGCCCGGGTTCACGTTCGTACGCATGGATCTCGGTGATCGCGCCGGCATCGAGCAGCTCTTTGCCTCGCAGTGCTTCGACAAGGTGATCAACCTCGCCGCGCAGGCGGGGGTGCGGTACTCGCTCACCAACCCGCACACGTACATCGACAGCAACCTCGTGGGTTTCCTGCACATCCTCGAGGGATGCCGGCATCACGGCGTGCAGCATCTCACCTACGCCAGCTCGTCAAGCGTGTACGGCGCCAACACGGCGATGCCTTTCTCGGTGCATCAGAACGTGGATCATCCGCTGTCGCTGTATGCGGCCACCAAGAAGGCCAACGAGCTCATGGCGCATACGTACAGCCACCTGTACGGTCTGCCAACCACGGGACTGCGCTTCTTCACGGTGTACGGCCCCTGGGGTCGCCCCGATATGGCCATGTTCCTGTTCACGAAGGCCATTCTTGAAGGGCGTCCCATCGATGTGTTCAATCACGGCAAGATGCGTCGGGACTTCACGTTCATCGACGACATCGTGGAAGGGGTGATCCGCACCAATGATCACACGGCGCCGGTGAATCCCGACTGGAACAGTGATCATCCCGATCCCGCCACCAGCAAGGCGCCATACCGGATCTACAACATCGGCAACAACAATCCGGTGGAGCTCATGCATCTCATCGGCACCCTCGAGCAGGCGCTCGGCCGGACCGCCGAGAAGAACATGCTGCCCATCCAGCCGGGCGACGTACCCGCGACGTATGCCGACGTCGCGGCGCTCGAGCAGGACGTGGGCTTCGCGCCGAAGACCAGCATCGAGACCGGGGTGGCGCGCTTCGTGGAGTGGTACCGGTCGTACTACGGCGCGTGATCACGCTGCCCCCTTGATTCATTGACTCACCAGTAGAGTCCGAGGGCGCGCGTACCGTTGGGGCCCATGACGATCGCCGGACCGGGGAGCCGCAGCGTATGCAGGACCGCCTTCACCTGCATCCAGGCCGGATGGGCTCCCGGTAACCGCGCGGCGTCGAGATCGAGGCCTACCGCATACTCGGCGGGCATACCCGGACCCATGCCGCGACGGCCAGCACTCAGCCGCAAGGCCGAGGGCCAATATGGCTTCGCGCCGCGCGGCAGCACGTCGTGCACGTTGGAGGAGAGCCACACGGTCTGCTTGGCATAGTCGAACGTGGCCCCGCGGGCACCGCGACGACGGAACATGACCTTGGGCGCGATGGAGAAGCTCGGGGTGATTTTGCTGAACACCGAGCGCGCCACCGCACCAGTCGACGTCGGCGCGGCGCTGCAGCGCACGAGCTCCATGGCCGGCGCCACGGTCACGGGTGTGATCAGCTGCGCATCGGCTCGCGTCGCGAGCCCGAGGCCGAGCAGTAAGGTGATCGCCTTGCGCGTGTTCCGTCGAACCATCGTCTGCAGCATGCGCCCTCCTCGACCTGAGCACCGGGAATCCCACCGTGCTCATCGTCACTGCAATAGACAGGCCACATTGATCCGATAGGGCTGGCTGCTGGAGGCGCTACCTCGGCGGCACGTATGGCCCTCGGAGGCCTCCGACAGCCCTGTGTCGCACGCGAGACGGCCCAACGCCTTACGTGTTGCGCACCCGCAACACGCAAGCACCTACCGTCGCTTCGTCCTCGCGAAGGCCACGAAGCCGATCACGAATACGGTGGCGAAACCGAACCACTGCAGCGCGTAGCTGAGGTGCGGGCCTTCGGTGACCGCCGGCGGTGGCACGCGGCTTGGACGGGTGATGTCCGTCATGATGGTGTCCCCAAGCGCCAATAGCACGAAGGGGGCGACAGGACGACCGATGAGGGTGGCGATCGTGTCGGGGTTGAGCAGGCGCATCGCGCGCGGAGACGACTGCATGCGCGCTTGTCCTGCCTTGATGGGCGGGAATGAGGTGAGCAGCGTCTTCAACCGAAGCGTATCACTCTCCCGCGCCTTGCCGAAGTCGACGGTCCGGCCGTCGGCCGCGTAGAGATAGCCACGCAGCACCAGAATGGCGGTATCCCCCCAGCTCCCGTCGAGCGGGCGCACCGGGGTGAGCAGGTGCACCCCCGGCGAGCCGTTCTGCGTGCGGGTCGCGTGCACAAGCTCATGCTCGTAGTCGGCAACAGCGTCGACCTGTACCTGTCGCCAGTGCGTGATGCTCGTATCCTGCCCGCGCAGATCGGCCACCGAGAGCACGGGCGCCTCACCGCGCGCCACCACAATGGCATTCTGCGCGCGCCGTTGCTGCAGGCGATCGAGCTGCCAGATGCCGAGCCGCACGCACACGGCCGCAGCGATGGCCGTGAGCACGCCGAACACGATCGTCTTTGCCTTACTGGTCATACGAACCGCTTACTCCTTGGGCGCCTTGCGCTTCTTGCTCTTCGTCAACTTCCGGCCGGGCGCCGGCTTCGCGGTGGTCGCCGCGACCGCAGGTCTCTCGTCCGGAAGCGTGTCCGGAACCAGGACCAGCATGCTCAACGGCGGGAGCGATACCGTGAGCGAGTGTTCGAATCCGTGAAATGGTACCGCTTCCGTACGCGCGATACCCTCTACGGGATACCCGCTGCCGCCGAACGGCAGGGCATCGGAGTTCAACACCACCTGATACGTCGCGTTGACCGGTGCGCCGAGCCGGTATCCGGAGCGCGGGACCGGCGTGAGGTTGAGCACCACCAGGGCATGTTCACGACCATCGAAGCGCGCATAGGAGAACACCGATTGCTCACGATCGGCCACGTCGATCCACCGGTAGCCACTGGGATCGTGATCGGCGCGCCAGAGACAGGGCAACTGCTGATACAGCGCCCCCAAGGCCCCGACGTAGTCCATGAGCCCGCGACGACCGGGATCATCGAGCAGATGCCACTCGAGACTCACATCGTGATTCCACTCGTGATGCGTGCCGAGTTCGGTACCCATGAAGAACAGCGACTTGCCAGGGCGCGTGATGGAATAGCCGATGAGCGTGCGAAGATTCGCGAGTTTCTGCCACACGTCGCCCGGCATCTTCTCGAGCAGCGACTTCTTCAGGTGCACCACTTCGTCATGCGACAGCGGATTGACGAACTTCTCGCTGTACTCGTACCACATCGCGAAGGTGAGCTTGTCGTGCGCCCCTTTGCGGAAGAAGGGATCGATCTTGTAGTAGTCGAGGGTGTCGTGCATCCACCCCATGTTCCACTTGAAGGTGAAGCCTAACCCGCCATCACTGATGGGCGCGGTGACCTTCGGCCACGCCGTGCTCTCCTCGGCCACCGTGATCACGCCGGGATGCAGCGAATGCACCGCATGATTGAGCTGCTTCAGGAACGCCACGGCGTCGAGGTTCTCGCGGCCACCGTAGCGATTGCGCAGCCACTGGCCGGCTTCCCGGCCGTAATCGAGGTACAGCATCGACGCGACGGCATCCACCCGCAATCCGTCGAGATGGAACTCCTCGATCCAGTAGAGCGCATTCGCCACGAGGAAGTTGCGCACCTCGTGCCGCGCGTAGTTGAAGATGTGCGTGCCCCACTCGGGGTGATCACCGAGCCGAGGGTCTTCGTGCTCGTAGCACGCGGTGCCGTCGAAGCGACGCAGCGCCCAGTCGTCCTTCGGGAAGTGCGCCGGCACCCAGTCGAGGAGCACGCCGATGCCGGCCTGATGCAGCGTGTCCACGAAGAACCGGAAGTCATCGGGCGTGCCGAACCGTGAGGTAGGCGCATAGTACCCACCCACCTGATAGCCCCACGAGCCACCGAACGGATACTCCTGGATTGGCAGCAGCTCCACATGCGTGAACCCCAACCGCCGCACATGTTCAGCGAGCTTGGGAGCGATCTCGCCGTAGCTCAACGGCCGGTTGCCCTCACCGCGCAACCACGACCCGAGGTGCACCTCGTACACGATCATCGGCTCGCGCACGGCATCGCTCTCCGCACGCTGCGAGAGCCAACTGCCGTCGTTCCACGTGTACTGGCTACGTCCCTGCACGATGCTCGCGAAGCCCGGTGACTGCTCGAGTTTGTGCGCGTACGGATCGGTCTTGACGCGCGTGGCTCCGCTACGCGCCAGGATCTCGAACTTGTACAGCGCCTCGGCATGCACGTCCGGCACGAACAGTTCGAACACGCCGCTGGTACCGAGCATCCGCATGGTGTGCGCGCGCCCATCCCAGTGGTTGAACGACCCGATGACACTCACACGCTGGGCGTTGGGAGCCCATACGGCGAACGCGGTGCCCGGCACGCCGTCGATCTCGCAGGGGTGCGACCCCAGCTTCTCCCACAGACGCAGATGGCGCCCCTGGTTGAAGAGGTGCAGATCGATCTCGCCCACCGTGGGGAGAAAGCGATAGGGATCGTCCTGCACCCGCCGCGCTCCCTGCCCGTCCGTGACCACCAGCTGGTACGTCAGCGGGACGCGGCGGTCGGAGAGAAACGCCACGAACAGGCCATGCTCGTCACGCTGCATCGGGAATTCGTGTTCACCGACCAGCACCGCCACGTGCGCCGCGTTGGGGAGCAGGGCGCGCACCACCACCCCGTCTACCCCGTCAACGGTGGCGGGGTGGGCCCCCAGCACATCATGGGGACGTCTGGATTCCCCGCGAACCAATCGGCTCGCGGCCTCACGATCGACGGGGGGCAATGGACTCGTGGTCATCCCACCAATCTAGGGGGCGAACGCTCCCGAAACCGCTCCCTAGTCGGCGCGGGATCAGAAGAGCAGCGGTTGCTCGCTGATCGACACGGGGTCTACGGTGGGCAACCCGAGCCGTTCCTGCAACATGCGCACGGATGCCGGAGCGTGCCCGGCAAAGTGGTTGTTCACGAAGCCGTAGACTTCCCGCACCTGCCCCTGCAGCACCGGGATCATGCGCGCCCACGCGTCGAGCTCGGCACTCCGGTCCGCCTGCAGATGCGAGTAGTCGGTGATCGTTCGGTCGGGCCCCATCCAGCGCAGATAGGCGAAGTCCGCTGTGGGTTGCTCGCACAGTTTCAGCAGCCAGTCTCGGGGAATCCATTTGCCATCGCTCAACGCGAGCGCCACCCCATGCTCGCGCAACAGATCGAGCACCCGCTTGCGCACCCATGTGGGCTGACGGAACTCCACGGCGAATCGGAGATCACGTGGTAACAGCGCCAGGAACTCGGCGAACGGCTTGCCCTGCTGCGGCGAGAAATCGGGGCCGCACTGAATGAGGATGGGCCCCAGCTTTGGCCCCAACTCACGCATGCGCTCCACGAACGCGAACAGTAGATCGTCGCAGCCGACGAAGCGCCGCTCGTGCGTGATCTCCTGCGGCATCTTGCAGGTGAACACGAACCGGTCGGGAACGCGCTGCCCCCAGCTGCGCACCGTGCGGCTTGGCGGGATCGCGTAGAAGGTGGAGTCGATCTCCACCGTTTCGAAGGCACGAGAAAACGTGCGCAGAAAGTCCGCGGGACGCGTACCACTGGGATAGAAGGGCCCCACCCACGCGGGATAATTCCACCCCTGCGTGCCGAAGCGCGTGCGTGCGCGCTCCGCGCTAGCGGTAGGTCTCGAAGAATCCACGGCCACGGCCGTCGAGTACTTTGCCGCGGATGCGACCACTGAGCCGCGCTTCGCCAGCCATCTGGATGAACCAGGGGCGCGCAAGCCCGCGCGCATAGTCGCCCTCTCCACGCTCGGCGAGCCCCGTGCGCGTATCCGTCGCCACGGCATCGTCCACCGTGAGCAGCACGCGCAGCGTGTCGGCGCCGCGCACATCGAACAGCTCCGCCGTCGCCGGGACCGCGAGTGGCCCCTCGGCTGTCTGCACCACGCGCGCGTCGTCGTAGCGCATCGCCTTGGGACGGAACAACGCCACGAATCCACGCTCGTCGGTGACGTACACGAACAATGGCGACGTGCCACCACTCGTGTCCTCGGGCGTCACGCGCCCGTACAGCAGCGTGTAGTCACCGGCGCGCGTGGCCCCCCACTCCCACGTCACGCCGCGCCACCCACCCCAATTGTGGTCGTGATAGGCCTGCGCGTTCTCGTACGTATCGCACCGTGATGCCACACAAATCGTGCCCGTGGCCGTGGCGCGCAACGCCGGCACCGCGTACCCCGAGGTGAAGTCGCCGCTTATGAGCGTGGCTCCGGGGAACTCCACGCGCGGCGCAGGATTCACCACGAGGTCGAGCGTCAACGTGGTGCCGGTGCCGGCCTCCCGCCCCACGGACTTCACGGCGTACCGTCCATCTGGGAGTACACGCACCTGCCCGTCACCGATGCGCACATCGGCGTCGCGTCGACTGAATCGCACCCGATCGCGTGTCACGTTGGTGACGAAGCGGCGTGGCGCCTTGCCGCGCTCGTGCAGGGTGACGAGCAGCTGTCCGCCCCAGCGATCGCCGCGCACGTCACCCCCTACCAGGAAGGTGATGAACGCCCACCGCTTCGCATCGGGCGAGAGCACGTTGAAGTAATGCCACTCCCCCCACGAATCGGCGTTCGCCAACCCCTCGCTCGGTCGGTGGAATCGATCGACGTCGTGCCGCAACTCTGCCATCGTGGGGCGCGTCCACCGCAGATCGCCGGTGTCGTCGTCCCATACGCCGTTCGAGATGTCGGGCATCGCCCCAAGCTGGCGGGTGGCCGACGGCACTTCGCCGGTGGCCCGCACCGGATGCTCAACGCCGTCGGCGGTGGTGAGGTACAGCAGCTTGCCCTCGAGCTGCGGCGCCGCCACCGTGACCGCATCGGCCAAACGCGGACTCGTGAGTACCTGCCGGTGCACGAACCGCGCGTTGGGGACGGAAAAGAACAGGCCACCCAGCCCGCCCGTGGTGAGCACTTCGATGTCGATCCCCTCGGGAAGCACCGTGACCTGCCCGCCGCCGACCAGCCGCTCCTGACTCGCTTGCCGCACCATCGCTTCGCCCACGGCGAGGAGCACGATCATCACCGCCACGCCCACGCCGAAGCCGCCACACAACAGCAGCGCCCGCCACGGGCGCGAAGTGACCGTGCGCCATGCCAGCAGCCACGAGGTACTCAGGCGTTCCCGGTGCATACGATGCGCCTACGCGCTCGCTTGGCGCACGTCAGTCGCCACGCGACCGTCAAGCAGGCGGATCACGCGCCGCGCGGTATTGGCCACCACGCTGTCGTGCGTCACGAACACCAGCGTTGTGCCATCACGATTGAGCTGACCGAACAGCGCCAACAGTTTCTCGCCCGTGGCCGCGTCGAGCTCCCCGGTCGGCTCGTCGGCGAGCAACAAGGCGGGTTCATTGGCAAGTGCGCGCGCGATCGCAACGCGCTGCTGCTCACCGCCCGACAGCTGCGTGGGACGATGGCCACGGCGATCTCCGAGGCCCACGTACCCCAGCAACTCCGACGCGCGGGCGCGCCGAGCTGTCTTGCCCAGCCCCGCTTCGGCGAGCGGCAGCTCGACGTTCTCCTGCGCCGACAACGTGGGCATGAGATAGAACCGCTGAAACACGAAGCCGATGTGCCGGAGCCGGAAGGCGGTGGCTTCGGCGTCGTCCAGCTGGGCCGTGTCGCGGCCATTCACGAATACGCGCCCGGAGCTTGGCGCGTCGATAGCGCCAAGCAGATGGAGCAACGTGCTCTTGCCACACCCCGACGGGCCCGTGATCGCCGCGAACTCACCGCGCGCGATTTCGAGGTCGATGCCGCGCACCGCGTGCACATCGGCATCCCCCATGGTGTAGCGGCGATGCACCTGTTCACAGCGAATCACCGCTTCGGAGAATACGTCAGCCAACGGCGTCCTCGCGCAACGAGCGCACGATGGGGATGGAGGCAGCACGCCAGGCTGGGAGCAGCCCGGCGAGTGTCCCGGAGATCAGCAGCAGCGCCAGGGACTTCCACGCCGCTTCCGGACTCCAGAGGAAGAAATCGAACGCTGCGGGCAAGCCGGGGAAGTCGCGCAGGATTCCGTTGAGCCAGCGTGCAGTCACAATGCCCAGCAGCAATCCGCCCGCGATGCCGGCACTGCTGAGCAAGAGTCCCTCGAGAAATACCTGACGCAACACCCCACCCTTCTGCGTACCGATCGCGCGCAGCACGGCGATCTCGCCACGTCGTTCGTTCACCGACAGCGTGACGAGCGTGGCCACCAGCAGAAAGCCGATACCAAGACTGATCGCTCCGAGCACGAAAGCCAGCTGCCGGAAGTACGACAACCGCTCTTCGACCTGCCGGATGGCGGTCTCGGTGCTGATGGCGGTCACTCGCGGCTGCGAGGCCGCAATCCACGCGCGCACGGCCTCCACACTCACCGAATCGCCACGGCGACTCTCCGCCATCGCCAACGACATCCGGTCCCGATACGCGGCGCCGAGGAGCGTGCGCACATCGCGCAGCGGCAACGCCATCACGGGCGTTTCGGCGGGCACATAGAAGAACCGCCCTTCTCCCGAGAGCACGACGAGCCGCGAACGGGCGGTGGTGCGCAACTGGGCATCGATTCCCGCGGCCACCGTGAGGGTGTCCCCAAGCTGGCGCCCGCTCCGCACGAGGAATGACTTACTCACGACGGCGGGCAACGGCGCTGTCGGTGACAGGCTGTCACCGGTCACCGGCATGTCGCGCCCGGCTTCGAGCACGTAGTCGCCCTGCACATCGGATTCGAGCCCGAGTGTGAACACCGACGGGAACGTCTGCCCCGGCAATGCGAGCGTGGTGCCCAACGACGGACTCACGGCCTTGATGTCGGGGTTCGCACGCAGCGCCTGTACGATGGCCGTGGCGCCGTCGATCGTGGCCTCGCTATCGAACGGCAGCGTGCCCTTGGGCGACACGCGCAGTTGGTACCCGCGCGTCAGGAGCAACGAGCGAAAGCTTTCGCTCATGCCCGTGGCCAGCATCACCATGTCGAGCAGCAGCGCCGCCGCAACCGCGATGCCGAGCACCGCGAGCATGGTGCGGGCGGGATGCCGCCGTAACGTGGCCAACGCCAGCGTGGTGCGCATGCTCATTCGCGGCGCCTCATCGCCCAAGCAACGTGAGCGGTGGCGTGCGCACCAGACGCCACGCCGCCACCGCCCCCGCGCCGATGCCGAGCACGAGACTCGTGAGCGTCGCAAACGCGAAGATCTCGGGCGTCAGCAGCGCGAACAACAGTGGTGTGCGGTACACCTGCTGGAAATGCGCATTCACGATGAGGCTCGATACCCAGCCAATACCGGCGCCGATGATACTCCCGATCACACTCACCACCGCGGCCTCGATGACGATGGAGCGAATGATCGTGCCCTGCGAAATCCCCATGAGCCGCAGGGCGGCAATGTCACGCCGCCGTTCCTCGACGCTCAGCAGCAACAGACAGAGGAGAAAGACAGCGCTGGCCACCACGGTGATCAGTCCGATGGCGCGATGGAAACGCTCCACCACGCGGAAGGTGCGCGAACTCTGCACCGCCACATCGCCCGACTTGTGCGCGCGAAACCCGAAGGCCACGTGATTGATGCGCGCCACGGCCGAATCCACCGGCACGCCCGCGCGCACTCCCACGGCGAAACGGTCGACGCGGTCATCGAGGCCGAGCAGCTCCTGCAGATGATCGAGGTGCGTGCGGATGCGGTACTCGCGGCGAGCCACCTCGGCCGGATCGGCCTTCCGCTGAAAGACCGCCGCCACCTCCACGGTATCGCCGAACGTCCCCGGGCTTCCCGACAGGCGCACGCGACTCCCGGGACGCAACCCGAAGTCCTCGGCCATCCGCGCATCGATGGCGATGCCGCGCTGGGCCGGCGCCACACGACCATAGGTGGGCGACAGGGCCGAATCACCCTGAGCCGCCAACGATCCGGCCGAACTCAGCACGACCGCAATGGCGACCGCGACGCGGCAGCACGTTCGAAACGTCATGGGCACCACCCGCTCCGCCTACGAACGGATCAGCGGGCCGATTTCCGGGGACGCGGGCGTGCGATCGCCTCGCGGCCGTGGCGATCGGCCGAGGGCGAGACGGACATCGCGAGATCGGAATCAGACGGGGTGGCAGGCATGGACTCCACCAACACCTGAGCCGCCAGATTGGGTCCCACCACCGGCTCGTGCGCCCCGATCCGCAGGGTGATGGGGCCATCGAATGGCGCACGGGCCACCAACGTGATCTCGGCGCCGGGCTGCAGTGAGATCTCCGCCAGATACCGCAGCAGCGACGGATCCTTGTCGCTCACGCGCACCATGCGGACATGTTCACCGACCGCGAGATCGGCGAGCGTGCGATGACGGCGCTCGTCCACCACCCCGTCGGCGGTGGGAATGGGCGCCCCGTGCGGGTCCGCGGTGGGATGCCCCAGTGCCGCCGCCATCCGATCGATGAGATCGTCGGACGCCGCATGTTCGAGGCGTTCCGCTTCATCGTGCACGCGATCCCAGGGATAGCCGAGCACCTGGGTGAGGTAGCTCTCGAGAATCCGGTGACGCCGGATGGTACGCAGGGCGGCCCGTCGCCCGAGCGCCGTGAGCTGCACGCCCCGGTACGGGACGTGGTCGAGAAATCCCTGCGTGGCCAGACGACGAATCATGCCGGTCACTGATGCCGGCGCTACGGCCAGCGCGCTGGCGACGTCGGACGTGGCGGCCGCGCCGAACCGGGTTTCGAGCTCGTAGATGGCCTTGAGGTAATCCTCGACCGGCTCGGTGAGCGGCGGCGGGGCGGCGGCGGCAGGGCGGGCGGGCATCAGCTCGATCTCAACGCGGGCGGCCGCCAACGGGCCCGCGCACCATGAGCACCGGGACCATAGTGCGATGACGCACGCCATTGGCAGTGGTGCCGTACAGCAAATCCTGGATGCCCTTATGCCCGTGCGTGGCCATGGCGATGAGGTCGCACCCCTCACGGTCCGCGGCGCCGGCGATCTCCGAGGCCGGGTCACCGCCGGCGAGGATGGATTCCGTGTCGAATCCCTCGGTCCGCAATGATGCGCACACGCTTTCGATGTAGTCGCGATCCACGCGCATCTCTTCGCTCTCGCGCAGCTTGAGCGACAGCTGATTGCGGGCTGCCCACCCATCGGCCACATGTATCAGCACGATGGACGACTGGCACATGGTGGCCAACTGCCGCACGTGGTCGAGAATGACCCGATCGTACGATGAATGTTCGAGCGGTACGAGGATGCGGCGATACATCAGGCCAGCCACCCGCTGACGGTCTGCGCGAGCAGCCATACGTTGAGCGACGCGATGAGCGCGGCGACGACGTACGCGGCCACCTTGAGCGGCATCGAATTGGCGAACTCGCCCATCTTGACCCGGTCGGAAGTGAACTGCACCAGCGGGAACACGGCGAAGGAGAGCTGCAACGACAGCACCACCTGGCTGAACACGAGCAACTTGGCGGTGCCGCTTTCGCCGTAAAGTATCGCCACGATCGCCGCCGGCACGATGGCGATCGCCCGCGTGATGAGGCGTCGGAGCCAGGGCCGGATGCGCAGGTTGAGAAACCCTTCCATCACGATCTGGCCGGCGAGCGTGCCGGTAAGCGTGGAATTCTGCCCCGAGGCGAGCAGCGCCAGGGCGAAGACGGCACTTGCCCCGCCGACGCCGAGCAGCGGCGTGAGGAGCTGGTAGGCGTCCTGGATCTCCGCCACCTGGGTATTGCCGCTGCGATGGAACGTGGCCGCGGCCACGATGAGAATGGCGGCGTTGATGAACAGCGCGAAGGTGAGCGCGATGGTGCTGTCGAGAAACGCGAAGCGCACGGCCTCGCGCTTGCCTTCGGCATTTTCGGCGTACTTGCGTGTCTGCACGATGCTCGAGTGCAGGTAGAGATTATGCGGCATGACGGTCGCACCGAGGATGCCGATCGCGATGTACAGCATCTCCGGGTTACGCACGATCTCGGTGGTGGGCACGAAGCCGCGCGCCACCTCGCCCACATCGGGGCGTGAGATGAACAGTTCGAACACGAAGCAGCCGCCGACCACCGCGATGAGCGCGATCACCAGCGCTTCGAGCAGACGGAACCCCCGGTTCTGCAGCAGGAGCACGATCATCACGTCGAACGCGGTGATGGCGATGCCCACCGGCAGCGAGATGCCGAACAGGAGATTGAGCGCGATGGCGGTGCCGATCACCTCGGCGAGATCGCAGGCGGCGATGGCGAGTTCGCAGAGCACCCAGAGCACGAAGCCGGTGCGCGGCGAGTAGTGATCGCGGCACGCCTGCGCGAGGTCGCGTCCGGTGACGATCCCCAGTTTGGAGGCGAGCCCCTGCAGGAGCACCGCCATCAGGTTCGACAGCAGAATGACCGAGAGCAACGCGTAGCCAAAGCGCGACCCGCCGGCGAGGTCGGTGGCCCAGTTGCCGGGGTCCATGTACCCCACGGCCACGAGATACCCTGGACCGGCGAAGGCGATGAGCTTCCGGAACCACGTCGCCCCGTGCACTTCCACCGACCGGTGCACTTCGGCGAGCGACGGCGCGAGTCGCGCCCGCTGCCACCCCGGCTCA
>Ga0164292_10000230_pt1 | contig 40554 bp, 62 predicted proteins | sample GEODES117metaG_FD_111486 | JGI IMG/M metagenome (GOLD analysis project Ga0164292, IMG submission 111486) | Eutrophic lake water microbial communities from Lake Mendota, Wisconsin, USA - GEODES117 metaG | ecosystem: Environmental > Aquatic > Freshwater > Lake | place: USA: Lake Mendota...
CTCCCCCTCCGCCTCCGCCGCCTCCAGAAGAATGTCCGATTGGACAGGTAAAAGGTTCTGATGGTGTTTGCCGGCCAATTATTGTATTACCGCCTCCTCCGCCTCCGCCGCCCCCTCCTCAGCCTCCACCTACCATTTTTACGCCCGTGACTACCACACCTTACACGTTCGTGAAGCCCGAACCCGGCAACTTGATCCTGCGCGATTACGGCAAGGAGTTTGGCACGACCTCCGAGGCGATGCGGGCGCAGGCCGATCCCATCCTTCGCCTATATGAGGACATCATTCGCCGGTACACGCCGGAGTCGATGACTCAGCTTGCTGGCACTGCTCAGGATCGCCTAGGGGCTGATCTGGCCGCTTTGCAGGCCGTGGAGCAGGGCCAGCTATCCGCTGAGGATACCCGCCGTGCCCAGCAGTCCGCCCGTGAGGCTTATGGCGCCCGTGGAATGCTGTTCTCGCCTGGAGCGGTGGGAGCGGAGATCCTAAACCGGCAAGCCATCCAGGACGCCCGGGAGGCCGAGGCTCGCGCCAACTACCAGCAGTCCATCCAGAACATCGCTAATGCGGCCCAACTGCAGACGGGCAACATCTTCCAGCCGATCTCCAGCCTGCTGTCGCAGACCTTCAGCCCGACCAGTCAGTACGCTAACGAGGTCTACGACTACAACGTCAATGCCTACAATGCATACCAAGTGGCGCTAGAGAATCGCCAAGCATATGCGGAAGCTGCTCGTCAGGGTCGGCAGGATGAGTTTCTGCGTGCTTTCAGCGGCTTTTTGGCGAACAACGGAATTACGAACACGATGGATCAACTTCGCCGCATCTACAACGGCATTTTTGGATCAACCCCTGGCACGGGTACTGGCACTGGTACTGGCACTGGCACACCTGCCGCTGGCGGTGGTCGAGGCTAACGCGAGGCACATCCTATGGCTTACCAACCTGTTCAACGAGATGCCGGTCGCATCCTTTACGAGTCGGCGATGCGTAGCGCGCAAACGCGTGCTGGCGCCCTGACTGATTGGACCAACACCCTCTACGAACGTCAAAAGCAGCAGGAGGCTTTGGCCCAAGCCAAGGCGGAGGAAGACAAGGCGTTCAACTCCAAGCTGAAGGCGCTGGAGGCCCTGCTTCAGTCGCACAAGGACAAGTTCAAACTGGATGAGGCCCAGCTCAAGCAGTTCCTGTCCACGGACCCCAGCGAGAGCCCCAAGAACCGCTACGGCCGCATTGCTGGCTTTGTGGAGGGGACGATGAAGGCAGCGGAGCTGGAGAAGACGCAGGCGGAAGCCCTTAAGGCAAAGACGCCTCCTCCGATGGAAGGCAGGCCGATGACAATGCAGGAGATTGAGGATCTGCGTAAACGAGGATATGATGTAAACGTAGTTCCGACCAACGATCCTAACGTCGGATTTGTTAAGGGGTTTAGTCCGAGGGCTGACCCAGCGGATATGGCGCCGCTTGTTCTAAACCGAAACGGTGTTACTACTGTCGTTGATCCTCGTAACCCTACCAAAATCCTTGCTGAATATCCTAACATTTCCGTTGGGCAGGGCCAGATGGTGGTACAGCAAGGAGCTGGTGCTCCAGCCGCTCCTCCGGTCAGCTTGCCCCAGTTCCTCCCGTCTGGATCTATGCGTCCGGGTGCCACGCCGTCGCCGCAAGCTCAGGCGGCTGCTCAGTTTGCTGGGCCTGCGCGGCCTGCACCTGTGGCTGCTGCGCCTGCTCCGGCTCCTGCGGCAGAGGCTGGGTTGCCTCGCATCGTAAACCTTCCAGGCGGAGTTCCGGCCGAAGCGGCCAAGAAAGAACGCGAAAAGGAAGTATTGCGTTACGACCGTGAGATTAAAAATGCGCGCACTGCGTTAACCCAATTGGGTGATATTCAAACCCTGTTGGAAAAGCCTGTTGGGAAACTTGAACCGGAACCCACGGGACGATTCCCGACAGTTCGGCAGGCGCTTTCTGCAAAAGCTACGGATCTTGCCGCAAAGATTAAAGGCGTTCGTGACATCATTCAGTTCAAAGAGCTGCAAGAGCTTAAGGCTAGTGGCACTACGCTGGGACAGGTTGCCGTGCGAGAACTGGAATCCTTGAGCAACTTGCTGGGTAATTTGGATCCGAATCAAAGCGGGCCACAATTTAAGGAGCAAGTTAATCGCGTTCAGACTGAGTTTGAAAACACCCTGCGCCGACTGGAGGCGCTTAGGTCGGATTTGGTGGAAGGAAAAGACGAGATGTCCGAAAGGACGTCCAAGCTCTTTTCCGAAACTCAACCCGTGCGTAAGAAGATCCAGCCCGGAGGAACGCCAGGGATGAGCAATTTTGCCATGCCTGAAGCCGACTTCAGTGCATTTGAAGGACGTGTCGTTGAGAAAGCCGGCAAGAAATATCGAATCGTCAACGGGTTCCCACAACCAATCGACTAATGGCCGCTAAACTTCCCGAAGGTTTCACGTTGGTAGATGAGCCGGCAGCTCCGGCCCCGAGCCCTGCTCCGCAGGCAAAGCTGCCCGAGGGCTTTACGTTGGTGGCCGAGGAGAAGGCGGAAAAGGAATCGCCTGTCAGATTCAGTGCTCCCAGCAACATGATTGAGGTTGAACACCCCGATCCACGGATCGGCGTTCAACGGTTCAAATTCGGGACGCCAGACGATCAGATCCTGCGTGACATCAACCGCAAGGAAATCGAACTCGCCAAGATTGATGTCGCTAGTCCGCAGCTAAGGATTCGGGAGGAATGGCAGAAAATCGAGGACGCGAAGGATCGTGGCGAGATTGATGCCATTCAAGCGCAGGGAATGCAGATGCGGCTGATGACGGAAATGCCGATCACCCAAGCCGGTGCGGCGATGGCTGCACGCATTGGTTTGCCGCTTGTTGGGGAAAGCCTTCTCAGCAAACGCGGGCTGGGGGCGGTTGGACGTGTTGGCGGGTCCATGATTGGGGAAGCGGTCGCTCTTGGGCTTGAGGATGAGCCGATTACTGCCGGGAAGATCTTGGGAGCCGGCATCAGCAGCGCCCCAGGTGGTGTAACGGGATCGTTTGCCAAGACCCTGCGAAACTTCATGGGGGCCAGTGCCCTAGGCAAGGCAACCGAAGAGGCGGTTGACCAAGAAGCCTTACTCTCATTCAAAAAGGCAGCCGAGGCTGCGGCTGAAGGCGGCGCTGGTGCGGCCGGGCTGAAGCTGCTGAGTACCGCCGGCCGCAAGGTCGCTGGATCTTTGGCTCGAAAAGGTGAGTATGCCCTAATTAAAACCATGATTGGGGCCAACGATCTCGGAGTGATCGTCGATCCTACGATCTATTCCAACGCGGTTCCGAAAACGGGACTCGTCAAGATCGCGGGCGGGAACACCAAGTTCCAAGAAGCCGCCAGCCGAATCAATGAAGTCAAAGTCCGGGAGGCGGCGGAGTCCATTCTCGGCGTTCCGGCCAACACTTCCTTCGACCGTGCTTTCTTTTTTCAGCAGCGGAAGTTGCTGGCGCAGCCGTATGAAGCGATTGCCGCTCTCAGCAATGATGCCAAAACTGCGCTGAAGGATTGGCGTCAGGCCAACGAAACCTTCGTTAACTCGACTCGCGCTGCCGCTCGGGAGACCAACCCGAAATCACGCATCGAATTGCGGGATGCCGCGCAGGCAGCCAAGACGGAAGCCGATAATGCCTTTAAGCTTATCGAGTCCGAAGCCATGCGAACCGGCAACGGCTACATGGTTAAGGATCTAACGGAGGCGCGAAAGCAGTTGGCCCGGCTTCATGCGATTGATGCTGCGGTCAACACATCGTCTGGTCGCATCGAATACCCAGAGGTATGGGGCGTCATGCGCGAGGAGCTTCGGGTGCCATTCGATGGCAAACTGGAACAGTTGGCCCGAATCTCCGCGACGATGCCAGAGGTTCTTCGCAGTGGTCCCGCTCTGCGTCGAGCGCAGCCAATCAAAGGACTCAAGGACATGAGCTTTGGCGAAACTGTTTCTGCGGCCACGGCGCTTCCTATCAAGGCTCTGATGGCGGGTCCGCAGGCTGCAGCGCAGGCAACCCTGATGAGCCCATTCTATCAGCGATCCATCACTCAAGGAATGATGGGCAACCGTCCCGGTATTCCGCAGCAGCTTGGGCGTTTCCTCGCTTCCGAATATGCCACGCAGGCTATGGAAGAGCCGCGTCCCGTACCCTACCGCTGACCTATGCCCTTCAAATCGAAGAAGCAGTCCGCTGCGTGTTTTGCCTCCGGCGGCTTTGGTGGTGCGGTCAACTGCCTCAAGTGGGCCAAGTCCACCCAGTACAAGAAGCTTCCCACCCGCGTTAAAAAGAAGAAGTAATTTCCCCTATGAAGATCAAGAATGGTAAGCTCCCCCGGTCCAACTATGGTCCGTGCTCCTGCAATCCCTCCGAGGACAGCCCGATGTCGGAATACCTGCCTGATCGTGTGCAGGCCCCGATGCGGAAGGAAGTCCCCGTCACGGCCATTGGCCCCAAAATGAAGTACTCCGACAAGGGGTACAAGTCCCCCCGCGCCGAGCGTGAGGAGATGGAGGACGAGGATTGAGCCTTTGGGACGTCCTCTTCAACGCTGCCGGTGGTGGCGTCATTGGCTCCCTGCTGCATCTGGGTTCCTCTTGGTTTGAGACCTGGAGGAAGAAGAAGGATGCGGAGGTGGAGATAATGCTGCTGAACGCCAAAGTGGCGGCAGCGGAGAAGCAGGCGGCGTGGAGTGCCTTTACCGAGAGCCAGAAAGCCGGGCAGGGCCTGACCGCGATCCCAGAGGGGGTGGCCGGCTGGATGAAGACCTTGTACGTCGGGGTGGATGCCCTAAGGGCAGTAACCCGTCCCGCTCTGACGTGGATCGGGGTGGCCTTGCTGGCTTCCGTCTATTTTGCCGCGACGCCCGACCAACAGGCCACGATGCAGGACGAAGTGCAATTCGGCTGCTGGACTATGATTTTCTGGTTCTTCGGAGCCAGGTACAACCGCCCAACCAAATGAGCCAGGAAGAGCTGTCATCCATCAAGGAAGCACTGACCCGCATCGAGAAAGCCTTGGTAGGCGATCCCGAGATGGGCCACACTGGAATCGCCGAGAGGCTCAAGTCCGTGGAGGCGCAGGCGCGGGAGACCGACCGGAAGCTCCTGATCTGGAGCGGCGTCTTTACGGGCGGTTGGATGCTGATCTCCCTTATGCTAACGTGGCTCAAAGGTAAGCTTTTCCCGTGACCGACTGGAGCGCAGTGCAGCGGGACGAGTCCCGCAAGGTGTACGAGGCCGAGGTGGCTGGCCTCAAGAAAGAGCTGGCGGTAGCGCAGCAGGCGCTGGAGAACGCCACCAAAGCACGGAAGACCAAGACTACCGCTGCCCCCGCCCCCCGCAAGCGGTCAAGCTCGGATGTGGTCCGGGTGATCATCCCCGACACCCACGGCTGCTTGGCCGATCAAAAGGCCATTGCGGCGATGCTGGCGGACATCAAGCTCTTGGACCCGCAGGAGATCATCCTCCTCGGCGATCACGTCGATTGCGGCGGGTTCTTGGCCCAGCATCACGTAATGGGCTACGTGGCCGAGACGGACTACACGTATGAGGAGGATTTGGCGGCGGCCGCATCTTTTCTCGATGCCTTGCGTCTGGCTGCCCCGAATGCCCGTATTGAGTACCTAGAGGGCAATCACGAGCGGCGGGTGGAGACTTGGTGCGTAACCCAGGTGCTTCGCCACCAGAAGGACGCGGAGGGCCTCCGCCGGCTGCTGGCCCCAGAGTTCCGGCTACGGCTGAAGGACCGGAACATCGCCTACTACCGGCAGGGTGAGTTCTATGACGGGTTGCCCGTTCCCGGCGTCATCAAGCGCGGGAAGGTGTTTTTCTTCCACGGGGTGAGTACCGCGAAGAATGCGGTTTCCGCAACTGTTGATAAGATCGCCGGCAACTGCGTGTTCGGTCACACCCACCGGGCGCAGAGCAATGTGGTGCGGCGGATCGCCACCGGCATTGTGGGGGCCTGGAATCCCGGCTGCCTGTGCCAGCTTCAGCCCCTTTGGCAGCACACCGCCCCCACCGACTGGTCCCACGGGTACTCGGTGCAACTGGTGGCCCAGACGGGTACTTTCCTCCACCTCAACATACCAATCATCGAGGGCGAGAGTCACTTCGCTGCCCTCCTAAAGCTGTGAACTGGAATGCGTTAGTCGAAGCTCAGAATCGTAAGACGTATGTGCTGCCGCCCGGCTGGGATAGCCGTGATGCCATTGCCGAGCAGCTTGAATGCAGCCCTGACCGGGTGCGGGTGCTGCTGGGGCCAGCCCTGCGGGCCAAGACGGTCGAGACCTCGGTGTTCCCAGTTTGGGACGAGGTGACCAAGAAGGTGGTGCGGATCACGGCCTACCGCCGCCGGGCTACAGACGCTCCAAAAGGATCTCCGTCCGCCGCTCCTTGTTCTTCGCCTTCTGCTGGCGGAAAACGAAGTCGATAGAGCCGGGGTCGTCATCCGGGATCAGGCCCTCGTAGCGCATCGCATCGAGGAGGGGTTTGCAGCCCCCGGCCCCGTTGTCTACGTCGAGGAGCTTGGCCCCGTAGCGGGTGATCGTAACGCGATAGCGAGGGCCTTCTGCGCCTCCTGCTTGATCCGGGTCATTATCCAATGATGCCTGCCTAGCATCGTGTTTAGGCTTGGGGTGGTGTAGCCGGTTAACGTAATCCGCAGTGGGAACGAGTCGGATCCGCGAAATGGTTTGTTTACCTTGCGTGGCTTCATTTTTGAGGTCCGAATGGGACATTGAGGGCAGGTGGGTTATAGGAGGAGTACGTCTTGGACTTAGGCCGGAAGTCGGGGGGTGGTTCGCCCCGCAGCCGATAGAAGTTACAGACCTGCCAGGTGTACGGATAGGAGAGATGGAATCGTTTGGCTATCTCCGGGCATTTCACGCCTTCCCAGTAGAGGCGCCTCATCTCCGCCACTATCTGGGGGGTCGTCCTGCTGCGGTACTTGTACGGTGCTTTCGCCACGGTCTAGTTCTCCTATGATGTATTTCTGCGCTGCGCTGTCTAGGCTAGTCCACGGGCGGTCAGCCCAGGTGGGATCCTGAGCGTTCTCCCGCACCCACTCCCGCCAGCCAGGTGGTTCCCAGACCTTGGGGGCCGGCTTGGCAAAGGAAGTGGCCCCGGTGCCGTTAAAGGCGATTGGACGCTCGGCAGTGGCCTTGTTAAGCCAGTTGACGAACCGCATCCGGCTGACGCCCACATTGCGGACGGAGGCCCAAGCCTGCGCCTTCCCCAGCTCCCGGCGGATGTCGATGCCAGCATAGGTCGGGTCCGCCTCCAGTTCAGCCAGCCAAGCGTCATCAATTTGAGTGGGTTTGCGTTTAACTTGGGACTTCTTGATGGCGAAGGAGTTGTACACTTCCTGCACTGCATCCAGCCATTCATCCCGCTTCAGCCTGCGCCCCAACGACTTAGCCTTTAAGGCGCAGGCATCAAAGGCTGCCTCAGCGAAGGTGGGCGCTATAGATGTTTGTAACCCGTTGTCCGTAGTCATCTTTCGTCTTCAGTCGTCGTTTCATACCCTCGTAGCCCCACCGCCAGCGCATCGCGATCAGGTACGGTGTAGGGCGGATCCCGTCCCGCTCCAGCCGCTGGCAGGTCTCTAGAATGATCACAAAGGCCGTTTCCTTGGCTTTTGCGGGGTTTTGAGCCATCCGGTAGGGCAGGCGGCTGTACTGGCGCCAAGTGGCTGCCGTATAGCCATAGAGGCCCCCCGGCCGGCGCCAGGGGTTCCGCTCCACCTCCCCGATGGCGTAAAGCAGGGTGTGCTGGTCAATGCCCCACTTCTCCGCTGCCTCCAGCCGGGGGACGGCTAGGGGCAGGAGGAGGATGGGCAGGAGGTGCCGGAGCGTCATTTGAGGACGCCGGTTTCCCGGCGGAGTTCAAGGAGCAGCTCCTTCTCGGAGTCCGAGATGTAGTGTTTCCTTAGCCCCATCCGGTTGGCCCTGGCCCGGATGTGCTTGGGCTGGGCGCGGGTCTCGATGGCGATGTTCTTCAGCGGCGTGAAGGAGAGCAGCATCCGCTCTGCCACGTCCGCCTTGGGTGCGCGGGGATAGCTCACGGCTGCTCCTCCTTCGGTTGGTGCCACGGGTCACGGCATAGAGCCATCTCACCATTGAAGTTGGTGATGATGTAGCCGGCCTTGATGATGAGTTTCTCTAGCGCGGCGTTTGCACGCTCCAGTTGTTTTACCTTCCCGAGTAGGGGAGGCACGCAAGTGCAATGTTGCTCGTCGGATCGATGATCTAGGGCGTGCGCTACCGCATTCTCCCAGTCGTCTACTTTTTCCCGCAGTGCGGCGTTCTCGCGTTGTAGGTCAGCGATAGTGTCACGGAGCGCCGCTTCCCGGGCATTGGCGCATTCTTGATGGATGGTCATTGTTTTCCTTCTTCTTGAGCTGCGAGGCGGGCGTATTCCACGACGGCCCGGGTGCTCTCAGCGGTTGAATTGTCTCGATAGGCGTGGGCGAGCCGCTTGGCGCAGTTCTTCCACGCTTCCAGTCTGGCTCTCAGGATCTCCAGGTCGTCCGGCTTAGGCGCGATGGCGGGAGCCCGAAACCTCTCATTGTGCAGGGGCATCGGCGGGCACCTTGATTAGTTTAGTGTACGCCTTTACGGCACCCGACAGGATCTTGTCGTCATCCTTGGTCAGGCCGTCCACGAACTGTTCAGCCACTTCCCGCCAGCGGTCGCGGGAAGCGCGGATCTTCTCGTTCTCCGCCGGCAGGGTCTGCCGCTTGGTCAGTTCCTCAATGGCGTGGACAAGGGCCTTGGCCTCGATCCTGGAGCCATACGGGGCTACCATCAGCCGGAGGATAGCGACAGCGTCTTGGGTCGTTTCCATTATTCGTCGTAGTCGGGTCCGTTGTCGGACTGGATCACGATGCCCACGATTACGCCGATCAGGAAGGCCAGCCCAAGGCCGATCAGGGTAAATGCAGTGCTCATAGGCTGCCTCCCTCGTACCAGCGGGTAATGATGCGGGCGTGGGCCGAGGGGCTCTTTGCCTTCTCGTACTGGGCCACCAAGCGCCGCGCTCTGGCGAACTGCCGGCAGACGGCCCCGGTCTGGTTGGGCCGAGGCGGCGGACCAATCACGGCCACCACTTCCTCCGCCGTAAACGAGCCGGCCGCCTTCAGCAAGGCACCAGCCATTGCCTCGAAATCCTCCTGCCATTGCAGGGGGGTGTTGGATAGGGCCAGCGCGCAGCCAGCTTCCTTGAGCAGTTCTCCCGTAGTCGTCGTCATCGGAAATTCCTCCTTAGAACGGCACGTCTTCCGAGATCTCAGGAGCCTTGTACTGAGGCTCCAGTTGGGCAGGGGGCACCGGCGTGCCAGTGGTGAACTCCACGTACTCGGTTGCCTTGCTGCATACATCGCACAGCCACTGCGGGATGCCTTCCGGCCACTCCACGTCCCGGTGGCCGAGCTTACGTGCCTCGGTGATGGCATCGAGGACGCTGAAGTTGACCAGGTTGTTCTCAGCCTTCCGCACTGGCATTCCCTTGGGCAGGGCCACGACGCCGGCTACTTCCGCGTGCGTGCCACGGGGGCTGTCCTTGTGGACGATGTTCACCAGGCAGTTCTTGCCGACGATATTCGACATCTCGAAACCGGCCAGCTCCGCAGTGGTGAACGGGCGACCGCGCCAGCCCTCCAGGTCTTTCCGCAGCGTGCCCTTCTCGTTGAGGGTCGCCGTGTACCGCTTGGAAATCCCACGGGGGAGATCCTTGCCTTGGACGGTGATGCGTTCCTCCGGGACTTCCCAGAGCAGGGCCAGCTTGCGCTTGGGGCCAAACTTTTCGGACACCTGGGTGCCGAGATCGACGATGCCGTAACAGACGGCGTGATGGGTGCCAGCGGGCACCGGCTCTGACTTGGCGCCGGACGGGCCGGCAGTGACTACGATGGGCATTGTGTTTTCGGTTTTCTGACCGGCGGGATTGCCGGATCAAAGTTTGAGGCTGGAGGCGATGTGATGGCCGGCGGCTTCCGCCGCCTCGTGCATTACCTGTGCGCCTATCTCGCTGATGACATCTGATGCGTGATGCTTGCAGGCGTCCAGCATATTGGCGTGGACTAACGTAAACATCAGTTGCGTGTCGGGTTTGCGGTCGGAATTGGGTTTTGCCCCGGCGGGGTCCACGTCGTCGCCAACGTAGACCGTCGCCGCGACCTTTAGCTCGATGCGGAGGTTCACTGCGGGGGGCGGTAGCTCTTGAGGTACTGCCAGATCTGGACGCAGGACTGGAAGGTCTTCCAGGCTTCGACCAGATCCTCGTAGCTGTGCCAGACGACCTCCACCCGGCCTTTCTCAGTGGTGCTGATGTAGACGTTGGCCCCGATCTCCGGGACGTGCCCAAACTTGGCGACCCCGTAGGCTGCGATCTGGAGGGGCTCAGTCTCCCACGGGGTGCAGGCGATGCCGGGCTTGGTCTTGCGGCTCTTGAAGTCCAGGATGCCCGTCTGCCCGTTGCGGGTGATGACCGCATCAGTGGTGCCAGCGTAGCCGACCTGGGCATTGACCAGCCGCAGCTCGTGCTCGTTGAAGCTGATGCCCTCCCGTTCGATCAGACGGGCGACGGGCTCCACGTAGGTGTCCATACCCGCTTCGATGGGGGCGCCCTTAAAATGGGCTTCTAGGGCGGCGTGGATGGCGGTGCCGAGGTCGGCAGCGTCACTCACCTGTTCGAAGGCTTTGGTCAGGATATGCTGGTGATAGCCATCGAACGGCTCGCCTCCAGCCGGGGGGCAGTTGTAGCAGGCCAGCGAGACCTGCTCCAGCTTCCAGTCCATCAACTGCGGCTTGTCGAGGATGCCCAGCACCGTCGTCACTGACGGGTACAGACCCATCTTGCGGGCGTCCGCGATGGTCGTTTTGCGGGTACCGCCACCCTTGGCCTTCGGAACCTCAAAGACAGCCTCGCCGGCCTTGTTGTACCAGTGGCTCACAGGGCACCTCCCTTGAGGGCGATGCGCTTGGCCTCCGAGACGGCATCCTGCGCGGCGGACCGCATCATCGAGCGGAAGCTTTCGCGGGTGTAGGGATGGACGCTGTCGGGGATGGACCAGCGGGCGGCAGTGCGGAAGGCCACAGCGCGTCCGATGGAGCGTTGGACCCAAGGGTCGCGATTAAAGATGCGGCGGAGGGTGAGGGTAGTCGTCGTCATTGTCTTAGTCCTTGTTGGTTGTGGGTTTGTACTGTTCGTTGGCTTCTATCTCTGCGAGGAGGCGGGCGAGCCTTACGGCTTCGTCGCCTTCGAAAGGATCTTCGTATCGGATGTCGGGCATTGGGAGAGCGCCTGGCTGATGATGAGCCGGCAGACGTTGGCGCGGGTCCGCTGCTGGCTCTGGGCGAGCTGATCGATCTTGTTCCACAGCATCGGGCCGAGTTCGACCGTGACCAAGTGACGGGATCGTTTGGTAGCTTGCACGGGATGAGGGATGAGCAAGCCCTGCACGCCTTGCAAGCAAAATGTGAGTTAACCCTAAAAAAAGTTCTTGAGACCATCCCAACAGCCGGCACCGTCCGTCCATCGCTGCGTAGTGGTAGCGGAACTAGATTTTCCCGTAGTCGTCGTCTAAGTCGAAAGGAAAGCCCGGATTCGTGTCCACTACCACGGTCCGGGTTTTTTCCTTCTCGGAGTCCAAGGAACCGTGAGCGGCCACCCTGACAGGGAGCCCTGCCACGATCTAAGAGCTTGATCTGAGCTGCAACCCGTAGCCGCGAACGCGGCCCAAAGGGCAGTCTTAAGACCATAAGAGCCCCCAGGCGTCGTCCCAGAGTCAAAGGCATTGGCCTTTCGGTGGTGCGGTACTCACCCGAATCCGCACTGTTAACCGAGGACGGCGGCAATCCCTGGGGGTTGCGTTGGAGGACGCACAGATCTAGCCCAATCGGCAGCGGAAACGATCACCCGTCCGCATAAGAGTGAAGGTCAAACCTAGTGAGCCGAGGGACCAGCGGTGTGCTTGAGGCACCTCCGAGCCGCCCCCTCAGTCGAAGCGACACCCCATCCAAGGCGCGTTAGAGCCCGTCGCAGACAGCTTATCCTCCTGCTGGGGGTGAGCTGTCTTCGCACCGTTGCCCAAGCCAAAACGCGGTAAGAACCCAGCCTTGACTACCAGCTTGACAAACGCTTGCTGAGTGTACCCGCCAATGGCATTCGAAAGGACATTTCAGTTCCTGAGAAACACCCTAAACGCCCCTGTGAAGGTGCAGCTCAACGGGGTGCAGGCGGAGATTGGAGCCCTCATCAATGTGGTGGGGGTGGGGCTGGGCCTGAGCCTGTCTACGGACGGGGAGGGCGTGACGACCCTGACGATGACGGGTGGGTACAGCCAGGTGGATGGCGGGGTGCCGGGGAGCATTTACACCGGGCCGATGAACATCGACGGGGGCTACTACAACTCTAACTTCGGCAGCACACCCACTTTCAGCGGAGGAACACCATAATGGCCGTACAGATTCAACTCCGGCGGGGCACCGCCTCCCAATGGACCAGTGCGAACCCGATCCTTGCCGAGGGCGAGATGGGCGTGGAATTGGACACGGGCAAGTGGAAGTTTGGCAACGGCACGGGCACTTGGTCCGTCTTGGCCTATGGGTCGGGGGCGGCGCTGCTGGATGGTGATAAGGGGGACATATCGGTCTCAAATACCGGCACTACGTGGCTGATCGATGCGGGTGCGGTGACCTATGCGAAGATGCAGGCAGTCAGCACCACCTCGAAGGTGCTGGGCTCCAGCAGCACCTCCACCACTATCCAGGAGCTGACCCTGGGAACTGGTCTAAGCCTGTCTGGGACTACGCTTACGGCTACGGGGGCGACGGTGGCTAACGGTGACTATGGGGACGTGACGGTTTCGTCCACTGGCACGGTTTGGACTATCGATAATGGGGTTGTGACGTATGCCAAGATGCAAGTGGCCTCGACCACGTCGCGGCTGATTGGGGCTTCGTCGACGTCTACGACTCTCAGGGAACTGAGCCTGGGCACGGGCCTGAGCCTTTCCGGCACTACTCTCAGTGCCACGGGTGGGGTGACGGACGGCGATAAGGGGGATATAACGGTCTCGTCCAGTGGCGCGAGTTGGGTTATCGATTCCGGTGCAGTTACTTACGCAAAACTGCAGACGGCCTCGACGAATTCTAAGCTGCTCGGAACGTCTTCGACTTCGACGACGTTTGCTGAGTTGACGCTCGGCACGGGCCTGAGCTTGTCGGGAACGACCCTGACCGCCACTGGTGGCGTGACTGATGGGGACAAAGGCGACATCACCGTATCGGGCACCGGATCGAGCTGGGTCATTGATAATCAAGCAGTTACCTACGCCAAGATCCAGAACGTCTCCGCTACGGATAAGCTCCTGGGCCGGTCCACGGCAGGGGCGGGCAGCGTGGAGGAGATCACCTGCACGGCTGCCGGCCGGGCGATCCTGGATGACGCTGATGCCTCCGCCCAGCGGACGACCCTAGGCCTCGGCACCCTTGCCACCCAGTCTGGTACGTTCTCAGGCACTAGCAGCGGCACCAACACGGGTGATCAGACGATTACCCTGACCAGCGACGTTACGGGGTCGGGCACGGGGTCATTCGCGACCACTATTGCGGCTGGGGTGGTCAGCACCTCCAAGCTGGGCGGGGACATCACGACAGCCGGCAAGGCCCTGCTGGACGATGCGGACGCTGCCGCCCAGCGCACCACCCTTGGGCTGGGGACGTTGGCTACGCAGTCGGGTACGTTTTCTGGTACATCTAGCGGAACCAACACCGGCGACCAAACCATCACCCTGACGGGGGATGTCACAGGTAGCGGTACGGGTAGCTTCGCCGCCACCATCGCCAATGATGCCGTGACCAACGCCAAGCTGGCGAATATGACGGCCAGCACCATCAAGGCCCGCGTTACGGGCTCTACGGGTGATCCCGAGGATGCCACGCTTTCTCAGGTGCTCGATTTAGTCGGGTCTGCCGCGCAGGGCGACATCCTCTACCGCGGTGCGTCTACGTGGACACGACTGGGCGCTGGCACCAGCGGTCAATACCTCAAGACACAGGGCACGGGTGCCAACCCAACTTGGGCTGCGGTGACCGCTTCTGGTGGCGGATCGACCAACGTCTGGATTCCGGCCTCCGCGTGGATCCCGCGCACCACCACCGGCGCTGGCATCGACTCCCGCGAGCAGGCTACCAACCGGATCAACACGGACGAGCTGCTCTTCGACGCTGGCACGGATGAGTTCGCTCAGGCGATGATCGTGATGCCGAACAACTGGAACGCCGGGACCGTTACGGCCAAGTTCCATTGGACGGCCTCTACGGGTTCCGGTGATGTGGTGTGGGGCTTGCAGGGCCGGGCGTATGCCAACGACGATGCGTTGGATCAGGCGATGGGCACGGCGCAGACGGCCACCGACACCCTGACAGCCACGAACGACGTGGACATCTCCCCGGCCACCTCCGCCATCACCCTTGGGGGAACGGCGGCCTCTGGCAATCCGGTCATCTTCCAAGTGTACCGGGACGCGGATGCGGCGGGCGACACCCTTGGTGCAGACGCCCGTCTGCTGGGCGTTGAGATCTCATACACGGCAAGCTGATGAGAGCTCGGCAGCGACATCTCAATAAGAGCCTGCGCGAGACGGCGTGCGCGTTTGACTCGCGTTTTCTGAGCGGGTTTAGCGACGGAAACGAAGTCGATACGTGGACCGACTTGTCCGCAAATGGCCGTAATGCGACGCAAGCAACGTCAGCGAATCGTCCGACCTACAAGACGGCAATTCAAGGCGGGAACCCGATTCTGCGTTTTGATGGGACGAATGACATCCTTCAGACATCGAGTTTTGCAAACGGGTCGCAATGTACGGCAATACTTGTGTTGAGTTCTGCGAGCTGGGCGTCTCCCACTAGCTATCGGCACTCATTTGTTCACGGATACGGAGCGACTAGCCCTACGACGTCGGGTTCAGCATTTGCCGTTCAGGCAAACTCAGGATTTAACTATTGGGCCACGAACGATGTTTTTGCTTACGGGAATGGATATCAAAGCACTTCCCCATATGCTACTGGTGCACCAGCTAGCGGAAGTGATTTCCGCATAATCTCAACTGTGTTTTGGACTTCGCTTTCGCGTATTTACGCGAATGGAGTTCGGTTAAGTACGAGGGCCGAGTCTACAGCAGCAGTTAATTCATTTACAAGGGATGCGGCGATTGGCGCGCCTTTGTCTGCTGGCGAGCGATGGAACGGAGATATTGCAGCCGTAATCTACTACACTTCAAACATAGGAGAGCCTATGCGTTCCCGTATTGAGCGATCCAACGCGCTAGCCTTTAAAATCGCCTGCTCTTAATTTATGCCCACGTATCTAACCCTTGACTGCGAACTGCGGGCGGAGACCGACCCGCAGACCATCGCCAACCTAGAGCGCAAGGGATGGGTGGTCACGGTGCCTCCGTCCTACGATCCCGCCACCGAGCAGCCTCCCGTCTGGGAAAACTGCGGCTGGGTGGTTAAGCCGCTGCCGCCTCCGCAGCCGTACCGCGTGTCTAAAGACACCATCGTGTCGCGGGTGCTGGCTGCCGGAAAGCTCAACGACCTGATCACTCTGACGAACGGCCTGCCCGAGGATCAGGCGTATCTCTGGAACAACTTCGCTTGGTTTTGGGATACCAATCCGACCATCATCGCGATGTGCCAGCAACTCGGCCTTGACCCTGCGGTGATCCTCGCGCCCGACCCTTATCTAACCTAATGAAACGCATACTCGCCTCATTCCTGCTAGCTGTTACCGCCTCCGCTCAGACGAGCGATTTGCTGACCGTCAATGTCGGACAACAGATCGCGTTCTCCGCCACGGCTGAAGGTACGCCTCCGCTTACTTGGCAATGGAGCAAGAACGGCACTCCAATTGCCGGAGCGACAAACGCCACGTTCACCATCGCCTCGGCGGCCACCACCGACTCCGGCGCGTACCGCGCCAAGGCTGCCAACTCAGCGGGAAGCGCGGACTCCAATGTTGTCAACATTATCGTCGCGACCCCAACGATTGCGCCCAAAAATGTTGTGGTGAGCGTGCTAGTGACGACTCCCACGCAGGGGGCCAATTCGGGATCTCGCCCGCGTTCGCCCAAGGATTGACCTGATGAATTCCGTCATCGGCTCCCTCCCCCACCACCAATACGTGTGGGTGGACACTGCCGTGACGCATCGAGAGCCCCAAGGGTTCCTTCCCGCCGTCTGGTTCGGCCTGGTGTCGTTTCCTGGCCGGATGTGGGGCTGCAACGTTCTCTTTGAAAACGGAGCCATTTACCGCAATGTACCGCTTCACGCCCTGGCCTCCTCTCCAGAACCCGCCTGCGTCGATTGGACGGCCCAGGAAGCCCAGCAGTGGGACTGTTACGGCCACGCCTGGTCCGCCGTCCGGTACGACTACCTCCGCAGCCTCCGCTGCCAGGTCAAAGCCAAGGACAGCAGCCACCGGGGCAGCTACCTGTTCACTGCCGCCCCGATAGGAGACGGCTTCACCGAGGCCCCGGAGCAGGGTAAGGAGTTCGTCTTCGTCCAACTGGAGAACGGCCGGTACAGCGTGCAGCCGACCGACCGCATCATTTTCGAGGACCGTTCCTTCACCCGGCACAACTGGGAATGGCCTACGGGATTCAAGCGCCAGACCGAGATCTATTCCTGCGAATAATATGCCCACGAAATCCAAGGTCAACGAAGCCGGGGTTTACACCAAGCCGGGCCTGCGAAAGCAGCTATTCGAGCGCATCAAGGCTGGCGGCAAGGGCGGGCGCCCAGGGCAATGGAGCGCCCGTAAGGCGCAGTTCCTCGCTCGGATGTACAAGTCTGAAGGCGGAGGGTACAAATCGTGAAGCCCACCCAGCAGTCCCTGCGCGACTGGACGAACCAGCAATGGCGCACCAATACGGGCAAGCCCTCGCTCAAGGGTGGTGGAAGGTATCTGCCTGATGCAGCCTGGCGGTCTCTCACCGGAGCCGAGAAGGCAGCCACGAACAAGGCCAAGCGGCAGGCCACCCGCGCCGGCAAGCAGTTCGCCAAGCAGCCGGCCAAGATCGCCGCGAAAACGGCCCGCTATCGATGAAAGACTGGGTCGATGCCGACTTCCGCCTGCCCACCACCCACGACTTGCCCGTGGAGGTGATCCTGCGTTCCGGCTCGCAGGATGTTTGGCACTCGATCTCGATGGACTGGCGGGAGGTCGCCCGCTGGCGCAGAAGCAATCAACCCAAGCAACGCAATGGCCTTCGCCAACGCACATAACATCGAGGACAGCGGCTACACGTTCCGGCTGGGATGCCTGTCCGTAAACGTGAACGGTAAGCGCCTCCCGGCGCCGATGGAGGGGTTCGCAGTGCATTTGCTCCCGGATCTCCGGCTGAAGGTCGCCTGGTACAAGTCGGTGCGCTGGATCTGGTCAGTCGAGCTACAGGGCACGTTCCTGTGCTGGCGCGGTTTCCTCAGCCTCTTCAAACAATGATCACCTATCGCGGCGAAAAGTTCAGCGGCTACAACAAGCCCAAGCGCACCCCAGGTGCCAAAAAGAAGTCCGCCGTCCTCGCCAAGAAGGGCACCAAGGTAGCCCTCGTGCGGTTCGGCGACCCGACGATGTCCATCAAGAAGGATAAACCGGCTAGGAAGAAAAGCTACTGCGCCCGCTCTGAAGGCCAGGGCAACACGGGCAACATCTTCAGCGCAAACTACTGGAGCAGAAAAAAATGGGAGTGCTAAGCTCAGTTCCAGACCGGGCGGAAGCCACATACACCTGCTCGGATTGTAGCAGGGTGCTATCGGCTGAACAGTATTACTGGCACAAGAAAGGCCATCGCCATTCACGGGCGTGTAAAGCGTGCTATCAACTAAAACGCCGTCCATATAAAATCGCCTATATGGCTGGAGTAGGTAAGATAAAACAACGGGAGCGATATGATCCTGAGAAGCGTTCCCAAAGCATCGTAAAAAGCTACGGGATCTCGTTGGAGCAGTATGATCACCTGCTGGCTGCTCAGAATGGTGGATGCGCCATCTGCGGATCCAAAGAAGCCAAAACCAAACGTAACGGGCGATTCTGCTTGGATCACAATCACCACACGGGTGAGGTCCGAGGATTACTGTGCGCCCCGTGCAATCGCGGTGTTGGCTTGCTGGGAGATGACCCGGAGCGCCTCAAAAAAGCCTCCGACTACCTTTTGACGCCGCCGAGCCGAAAGGCTTGGAGCTGTTAGAAACAGGGCCGTTCGCTTGGTTTGCCGCTATGCGGCCCTGTCCCCCAGATCTCGGGTCACGCGCAACTACTGCGCTGTAGGGCGTTCCGAGTCAAGCATCTTGTCCAGCATCGCCTGGATGCGGGCAAGGCGGGCCAAGGCGGCCTCCTGCATCAGGATGTGCGGCGCCGGATTGAATTCGTTAGGCTTCTCCCAGTACTGGTAGCAGCGGCGGCTGAGGGATAGGGCCTGCGCGGTCTCAGACTGAGAAAAGCCGAGCTTCAAGCGGGCTGCGCGGAGTTGTTGAGCAAAGGTCATAGGGTTCCCCATTGTTGAGCCATAGCGGTTGCGATGCCGGAGTAAGTCTCGCTGCGGATCTTCCAGCGATCCGCGCTCGGTCCTAGCCGATTCTGGCCCGAATCCGTCTGGTTCGCCCACCGGGGCTTACCATCCACCATCCGGGGCGAGATAATGGCTGTAGGACGAAGCAATGGCAGTTCCTTGAGCCACAGGCAGGTTGCCTTGCTGGCATCGTGCCCAAACTGCCACGGCTGGATCGTCTGGTCCGGCTTGCGGATGCGGGTCGAAATGCACCCGACCGGATTCTCAATTGCCACCCGTGGAATCGGGCAGGATAAAAGCGTGCGGACGAAATCGAGTGCCGCCTCCGTCTTGGCCTGGCGCCCCTCCACCCGCTTGTTCCAGTGTAACCCGCTGCTGCACAAGTACGTGCAAGGCGGATGCGCTACCATCAGATCCCAGCCCTGCCCCAGTAACGGGACAACGTCGCCCTGGATATGGTACGCAGGATCTGCGTCGCAGGGCAACAGGTCGCAGGACCAAGCATCGTGACCGGCAGCGCGGAAGGCGTCCCGCACCCTGCCGGAGTATTCGCAGGCAACTAGGATTTTCACAGGTCAAAAATTTTGGAGTAAAATCGGCTGGGGTAAATCAAAAGCGCAAAAACTGCGCGGGTAGAAGTTCAACTACTGAAATCCCCTGGGGTAAAATGCCCCGGGTAAAATGGCCTGGGGTAAATCGGACGGGGTAAAATCAGCCAAGGCGATTGCGTGCGTTTAAACGGGCGATCCCGTGCGGGCAGGGTCAAGGGCCGGGCTGGGCCCGGAAAGCCTTGGAAAACGCAAGGAATGGCCCCCAGGCGAAGGCCCAAGGGCTAAGGGTTGGGTTAAGAATGACCTAGCGCAGCAAATGCTTCGTCATCCGTAAGGATTCGGTCCTCGCTTAGGTCCAGGTAGGCGTGCCGCCCTTGTTTCGGGTTGAAACAGTAAAGCAGACGGCGCCCCGTGCGGGCGGTAAATGGCAATTCCATCCCCCCGTGCGCGGGAACCCAGGTGTCGCTTTTGAGCGAGACCGCGAACGAATAAGAGGCGGAAACGGCGGGCGTGCTCACAATTCAGCCCCCGTAAGTGCGTAGTGGAAAGCCTCGACCCTGGAGCCGAAAAACTCGGATTCCAGATCCCACCCCTCGGAAACGTAATAGTTGCCGGACTCTTCGTCGAACGTAATGCAGGCGAGCAGGTCGCCCTTAGGCGTGCGTACTTCCCATTGCGTGTCGTCCGTCTGGTGCAGGATGTTTTCGGGATGCATTGTTATGGTTTGTTTTGGGTTAAATCCGCCGGGGTAAAATCCGGCGGGGTAAATTGAACGGGGCAAAATCGGTTGGGGTAAATGGCCAGGGGCAAAATGAGCCAGGGTAAATCCCTGCGGGTCAAATGAGCCAGCGGCAGCGGCCGCAGGTAGGGCGCAAGGGTTGGCGGGTTGGCTCCGGCGGGTTTCGGGGTGGCGAATAAGGGCGCAAGTAAGGGCGCCCCGTCCAAGGGCGCCCCGTAGGGTTGCGGGTGGCGGGTTAGCTTAGGGCAACGGCGCTTGCGGCCCCGCTGCGGGATCCGTGCGGGTTAATCCAGATCGATGGCAGCGTGCGGCCGGTAGGCGGCCGGAACGGCTGGCCAGCCATCCGAAAGCGGCCGTCACAAAGCTTGCACTTTTCGCACGTCAACCCCTTGGCGTCACTAAGGCATTCAACCGTCCCGGCGGGCTGAATTGGGGAAACGTGAAATGAGCGAAACCCGGCGCGGGTTGCGGCTTTGAAGGAGTCCGCCGTTTCCGTGCTTGCCATAAAGTAGCGGGCATAAGCGGCCGCTTGCGGGTTGCTTTGCCAATCGTGAAAGTACCCCGTCCATCCGTCCGAAACGGCGGCAATGGCGGACACGATAGGCAAGGGTAACAACGTAGGGTTGCCATAAGCGCCAAACCTCACTTTGCGGCCGGAGAATAAGGTCGCGAAATCCGCCGGGGTTGCGTCGGGGTAAATGCCGCGATGATAGCCACGCCATATGGCAAGCGGCGCCTGTCCTACGTTAACGTAACAGCCCTTGCCGCTGGCAAACGGGCAACCGCGGCAAACGGTCGCGGCATCGAGGCCACTCTGGACGGCGGCAACGGGGTTTGTTTCGGTCAGTAGGAACCAGACTTGCACCATATTGCCCGTCTTGCGGTTGGCGGTCTCGAACGTGGCAATGGCTACGTAGTCGCGGCCGGAGACGTTGCCCCGGTGCAGCACGGCGCCGGTGGCGTTTTCCAGGGTGGGTTTTTCGGTTGTCATTTTATCGGGTTTTGAGGGTTAAGCTGCGTAAGCAAAGCCGAGGGCAAGCGCCACTAGTAGCAGCGCGCACAAAACATAGTCAGTAAACGTAGCGGGTTCGCGTTCGTATTTCATCTCCGCCACTCTTCCGCCCCTCCGTCCCTTAGACAAGCGCAACCCTTGCGCCACCCTTAGTCAGTAGACAGGCTTATGCCAGGCCCCCGCCCCATAAGTTTTCCCTCGACATAGTCCCCCTCCCCCTTTGCAACTCTCCCCAATGGACACAGTTTCCCCCACCGTAGAAACCCACCCGCAAGGCAAGGGCGGCCGCCCGTCCCACCGGAACAAGGCTGGCCAGCGGGCTTGGCACAAGCGCCTAGTGGCGGCCGGCCGCCTTGAGGAAGCGGCCGAGTGGGCGAAGGCCTGCAACCTTCTGCCCCCGCCCGTGCCGCCGGCCGCCCCCGCCCTACGGGCGACCCCGGCCGCCGCCCACCCCGCCCCCGCCCCGGCCGCCCCGGCGCCCACCCCGGCCGGCCCTACCAGCCCAGCGGCCGCCCCGACAGGGGGGGAGGGGGTCAACCAGGCTGGGGGGCTGGAGAATGGGCATACTTCTACCGCCTGTGGTCAAATTTTGCAGTGCGAGTCACCTGCTGCTGGGCCTGCCGTAGCCGCTGAGGCTCATTTAAGCCTCCCTGCCGATTCGCTGGCGCTCATCGTTGCCTCCCCTAAGGGGGAGGTGGAGGGGGTTGAGGGAGGTCGTCAAGCCGGAAGTAGTAGCAGTGCTGATGCTGAGGGGGTTAAGGTAGAAGAATGTTTGGGTGGGTGGCCGGCGGAGGTGGAGGGGGTGGTGGGGATTCGGTGCAGGAACAAGTGGTATGTGGAGGTGCAGGTGGGGGAGAAGAAATGGGCGAAGGCGGAGATTGGGGGGCGGGTGCTGACGTATGCGGAGAGGAGGATGGTGCGCCGGGTGTGGGTGAGTGCGGATGGGAGGGATGCGGAGTATGAGTTCGTGGATCGGCCCGTGGAGGTAAGACCCGTGGAGCCCGAGCCCGTAATTGAGCCTGTAGCTGCTCTTCCGGCGGCTGTGGTGGAGGAGCCTGCGCCGGCGGCGGAACCCGACTACAACCCGTCTGCGACAGACTTTATGGAGCAGGCCAGGAACGCGGCGTATGCCGCCTATAGCCGATGAGCCTAAAGAAAAACCCGCACAGTCCCAAGAAGAGCTACCAGCCGCAGAAGCTGATCAATGCAGTCGCTCAGGCGACGATTGAGACCAAGGGGATCGGCATCGCCAAACACGGCCTGCTTAAAGAGGTTAGCCGGGACGACCGGCTGATGCTGCAGCGGGTGGTCGGGATGAGCGTCGAGGAGTTTAACCAGCGGCTGATGGGCAAGCTCGACTGCTTGGCTGACAAGATCCTCGACCGAATGCTGGATACGGTGGATGAAACCCCGCTTAACAACCTGGGGTTCAACCTGTCCGTGGCGATGGACAAGCGTCAGCGGATGGCCGGGGCGGCTGCGGTGGGCAACGCCAACGTCAATATCCAGGTCAACAACTACGGTGGGATGAGCAAGGAGGAGATCCTTGCCAAGCTGACGGGCAAATTCGCCACCGCAGACGTCACCCAGCCTGCTCCCGTGGAGGCCGAGGTGGTCCCGCCACCTGAGCCTAAGCCCACCCGCCAGCAGATGATGGCGGATGCGCTGAAGGGGGATGACGCAGCCTAAGCCTTGGACCGGCTTAGGTAGTAGTGGACCAGATCCCGCTTGATGCCGAGGAGGTCCGAGATCCGCTGCTGAGTCATCCCGTTTTTGTAGAGCTGCTGCACCCTGACTCTTAGGTGCCCCGCCTCGGCCCGAGACCGCCGGCCATAGGTGGAGGCCAGCTTGTCCCGGATTTTACGCTCCGTCTCCTTGATCTCGTAGCGGGTGGGGATGCCGATGATGGGACTCATACCTTCATCAGCCAGAACTGGTGCTGGGTAGAGGGCAGGATGACCGCCTCCCGACGGAAGATGGTGTAGAACGCATCAATCGCCAGCCTAGGGTTGTCCAGCGGGTTGGCCTCCTGCCGGGGCCTTTCCGTCCAAGTGTAGTCGTCGAAGGCCAAGTACCCACCCGGCTCCAGGATTTGCCACGCCAGCACCGCATCGGTCAGCACATCCTTGGCGAGATGGCTGCCATCGATGTAGATGAAGTCGAAGCGGCTGTAATCCTTGCGCTGTACATACTCAGCAAGTTTGTAAACCGACTCGTCCGCATCGACCAAAAGCGGGCCGCCCTGCCCGTAGTTGGTGTTGCGGACAAATCGTTCCCAGACGGCCTGCATTTTAATGCCAAGATGTTCTACGCTGCCTTTCCACGTATCGATGCCGACGATATAATCGAACGCCATATGGTCGAGCAGCCAGCAGGTGGCCTGGCCTTCATAGCAGCCGATTTCGATGGCCTTCTTAAACTGCGCCTTCCTTGGCAGTAGGTTGTTGACGAAATTGGTCTCCGCCGTCTGCTGGAACCAGTCGTTGGTGAACTCCCTCACTTGGCTGCCTCCTTCTGCGCCAGCATTTCAGCCTTAATGGCCTTGATTTCGTCCTTCCGCCACGGCTCAGACAGCATTTCTAGGAGCTGCGGGGTTTCGATGGGCAGGGCCACCTTGCCCGAGTGGGCCATAATGAGTTTTGTATCGACGTGGATATCGATGCCGGCCTTTTGCACGAGGTCGCAGAACCAGTAGTCCTCCGAGACGAACACGTTGGGCTCATCGTACTTGAGGTCCACCAGTCGTTTGATGCGCTCGACCATAATGTCATTGTTTTTGGCCGGCTCACCGAGTGTCTCACGGATAGTTTCCAGCCGGCGTTCCGGCGTGCCCGGCCCCTGCAGCCCCATCGGGAAGAACTCGTGCAGCGGATGCGGCGGGTGATTGGGGTCCACCAAGATCCCCCGGCGCCAGGAGTTCAGCTCCGCGATGCGCTTAAACACGCTCATCTTCATCTTGGAAAAGCCTAGGGCCGACCGGGACACCTTTTGCAGCCCTTCCTCGTTGGCGTGCTCACCGGGAATCAGGTGCATATGCCAGTGCGTCTTGAGCGAGCGGGTGGCGTAGATAGCGCAAACGATGTCGACGTCGTGCTTGAGCAGCCGCAGCAACGCTCCGGCCGTGACGTCCTCGCCGTGCTGCTCAGCCAACACGTCCTTGTCCCACCAGACTAGCTCGTCGAACTTGTGCTCAAAGGCGTAGGCCACGAGTTCGTTCCGCGCCTGCTGCACTGCCGGCCCCTCCAAGAGGCACCAGTCCAGTTTGACGTCAGGAATCTTGGCGGCAGCCAGTTGCAGGCTGGTCTTGAAGTAGCTGCGGGGAATGTCGCCCTTTAGCGGCGTGGCAATGAGGATGCGTTTCATAGAGGAAACCGCACGGTGGTCCACGGACGCAGTGCCGGAAACGTCAAAGTCAGGCATTTCTATGGATATTAGCGCATCTTATAAGGTTTATGGCCGGTTTTAGTCACTTGCTTCAGTCCCTGCCGGTTTTAGCAGATGGAAATGGTAACCAAACGCTGCGTGGATGAGTGGCTCATTGAGCCCGACATCGAAGGAGCGCGGGAATACGCCCGTTTGTCCATCATCGCCGAGCCCGCCGGCCTAAACGTGGACGGCCAAGGCATTATCCCGTGGGAACAACTCCTTTCCGCCCGTCAGTCTTACGCCGTAAACCTTAAAAAGCGCAATGCCACTCGGTGACGTACACTTTGCGGATGATTTTACGCCCACTTTTGGCATCCCGTGGGTGCCGATCCCGGAGCGGGACGACTTGGCCGCCTGGCCGCAGGACAAGCTGATCGAATACCTCGCTTTCCGGGAGGAGCGAAACAAACAGGCGTTGGATAACCCCGTGGGTGCCGGTTGGACCCTGCCGATGTGGCAGGAAGTGATGGCAAACTGGGGCAAGTACCAGAACCACATCATCTTAGGTGGCAATCGATCGTCAAAATCGATTTTTGCCAGCCGGTTATGCGTGTGGGCTTGCGGCAGCATCCCCTCTGCCGAGGTCCGGGCCTATCACGTCAACGAAGACCGGAGCATCGAGGATCAACAGCGGATGATCTATGATGCCCTGCCCATCGGCATCCGCCGGCTGCCCACCAAGAAGGGCCTAAACCACTCCGTCCAGTACACTCAGAAGAACGGGTTTACCGACAACATCTGCATTCTGCCCCCGCTGTCCGGGGCCGTGCGCGGTGGGTCGATCAAGTTCAGTAACTACCGTGCTTACGCCAACGACGCTCAGATTGCCGAGGGCTACAAGGCCCACCTGATTTGGTGCGACGAAGAATGCCCGCAGAAGATGTGGGAGACGCTGCAATACCGAACGAGCGATTTCCACGGACGCATCCTGCTGACGTTTACCACCCTAACGGGCTGGACGCCGCTGGTGCAGGACATCCTAGGCAAGACGAAGACCCTGAAAAAGCGGTTTGCCCCGCTGGTGGGCAAAGAACTGCCCATTATGCAGGAGTCGCTGTCCCGACCCAACACGGCAATCTACTACTTCTGGACGGAGGACAACGCCTTCCTTGATACGTCCGACTTCACCAAAAAGCTGCTGGGCCGCCCCCGCGATGAAGTGCTGGCCCGGGCGTATGGCATCCCCACCAAGTCCATCACTTCAGTGTTTCCAGGATTCAACAAGGAGGTTAACGTCATCCCATATGAAACCCTACCTTTCGTCCGTGACCCAAGCTATCCGGTCACTCGGTATATGGCTTTGGACCCTGCTGGATCGAAGAACTGGTTTATGCTCTGGGTCGCCATCGACGCCGCCGGCACCTGGTGGGTCTACCGCGAGTGGCCCGACTATGACGACTGGGCACTGCCCGGCAGCGGAGCCGAAGGCAAACCCGGTCCCGCGCAGAAAGGCTCCAAGAAAGGCATCCGTGACTACGTCGAGCTTATCGAGCAATGTGAGGACGGTGAAACGATTCAAGAAAGGCTCATTGACCCGCGCCTCGGTGCGGCGGAAAGGCAGTCCGCCGAAGGGGCAACCACCATCATCTCCGAGCTGGACGACGTGGGAATGACGTTCATCCCCGCCCCCGGCGTGGAGATTGAGAACGGCCTGCAGCTCATTAATGGCCTCCTGTCCTACGATGAGAGTAAGCCCATTACCGCCCTTAACGGCCCCCGGCTCTACATCTCTGACCGCTGCCAGAACCTGATTTACTCAATGGGTGAGTATACAGCCAAGGGCGGCAAGGAAGAGGCGACCAAAGATCCAGTGGACTGCCTGCGTTATCTGCTCGTCGCCAACTGCGAGTTTATGGACCCGCAGGCAATGCAGCAAACCGACAACCGGACGTGGAGCTATTAACTTGCCTTGGAAGGGGCTTACGCATAGCGCCCTAAGCAATGAGTTCCATCGACTCCCTCCAGACTTCCGTCCCCAACGATCCGAGTCTGCAACTGGCCCCGTCCGGCGACAACGCTCCTGATTTTAACCTGATCTGCAAGGCTTTTGAGGACTGCGTTGCCGACAACCAGCCCTACGTCGATCAGTGCCGCGTCAACTACCAGACCCGGTACGCCATCTGGAACGGCCAGTCAGCGGACGGGAAGAAGCATTCCCGCGAGGGCAGCAAGACGAGCCCCACGCCTTGGGACGGCGCGTCCGATCTGCGCGTCTTCCTCGTTGATAACATCATCAACAAAAAGGTGGCGATGGAGTGTATGGCTTTCCAGCGGGCCAACCTCTCAGCGGTGCCGGTTGGCACCAACGATATGGAGCGGTCCAACCTCGTGACCAACTTTATGCGCTGGCTGATCCAGACGCAGATTCCAGAGGTGCATCGGGAGGTGGAGATTGCCGCCAACTATATGAACGAGAAGGGACTGGCCGTGATGGGTCAGTTCTGGGAGAAGCGCCGGGAGAAGGTGCTGGTCAATGTCCGGCTGGAGGATCTCCAGCTCCAGTTCCCGCAGATCGACATTGTTGCCCTGATCGAGGACAAGGCCGCCGAGGAGGACTTGAAGTCCATCTTTGAGGAGCAGTACGGTTGCAGCCGGGCCAAGGCGACCAAGATGCTCAAGGAATTGCGGAAGACTGCAGAGACCACGGTGCCAGTGGAGGGGCCGGAGCGGTCCTACCCCGTCCTGCGGGCGTTCAACCTAGATGAAAACCTGTTCATCCCGTCGTTCTCGCTGGATCTGGAGCGGGTGCCTGGCATCTACCGGGTAGAGTATTTTACCGCCGAGCAGCTCCGGCAGTTGGTGCGCGATGACGGCTGGGACAAGGACTGGGTGGAAAAGGCGATTGAGACGCAGCGTGGCCGGCTGATCACCATCAGCCCCTCCGAGTACACGCAACCCATCAGCCGTTCGTTCGTCTACACGCAGCAGCGGTTCACGGACAAGATTGGCATCGTCTACGCCTATCAGCGTTTGTCCGACGAGGATGGTGTGCCGGGCATCTACTGCACGGTCTTCAACCCGCAGATGCCGCCGGACGACAAACAATCGGGCTTCGCCAAGCACGGCCTTCTCGGTTACGCCCACGGCGAGTATCCGTTTGTCCTCTATCGCCGCGAGTACTTGAGCCGCAAGCTGCACGACAGCCGGGGCGTCCCCGAGCCGGGCAAGCCGTGGCAGGATCAGATCAAGGCGCACAAGGACAGTCGCATCGACGCCGCGTCCCTCGCCATCCTTCCGCCCATCTGCTACCCGCAGGGCCGCCCGCCGGGCCGCTGGGGTCCAGGTGCGCTTATCTCCGAGCGCCGGCCGAACGAGTATCACTACGCCGACCGGCCGATTCCGGATATGAACACGGAGAACTCCGAGTCGCTCTTGGAGTCCTCGTTTAAGGAGTACAACGGCTTTGCCGCGCAGAAGGGCGATCCTTCCGTTGACCCGATCTACAATCAATGGGAGATCAACAAGTTCCTGACCTGCCTGTCCAAGAGCTTCCGCCAGATCTGGAAGCTCTATAAGCAGTACGGCAAGGAGCAGGTCGTTTTCCGCGTGATGGGCGTCAAGGACGCGGACACGATGATGTTTGAGAAAGGTGACGTGAACGAGGAGTTCGACTTCTACCTCTCGTGGGACGTCCAGAGCACCGACTTCAAGTCGATGGCGGAAAAGTGGACGGCCATTATCCAAGGCGCCCAGTCGCTCGACCGCGATGGCGTCTGCGACTGGTCGGCGCTCTTCCAAGCGTTTGTCTCCTCCATCGATCCCAACATTGCCGAGCGCATCATCCGCCCGGTCAAGGCGGGCCAGCAGCAGGTGGTCAACGACGAGCAGCAGGATCTGGCGCAGATCTTTGCCGGCATCCCGAAGAACATCCGCATTGGCACGCCGCCGCAGCTCGGCCTGCAGGTCATCCAGCAGTACCTGCAGCAGCCGGACGTCCAGCAGCGGTACTCGCAGGACCAAGCGTTCCGCGAACGCATCGACGCCCGCGCCAAGCAGTACCAGTTCCAAGAGCAGCAACAGCAGAACGCCACCATTGGTCGTCTAGGCGCCCAGATGCCTGGCCCGATGCCGGCTACCACCTCACCTCGCAATGTCTCCTCGTAAACGCAACCTCCTCACCGCCCGCGAACGGGTCGAACTGCTCCAGGTCGCCTTGGTGCGCCTCGCACCCACCGAGGCGTTCCAGGAGTTTATCGACCACTTGCGAGAGATCCAGCGCAACACGCTGCTGGATCTGATGAACGATGTGACCGTGGCTGATGAGAAATTAACCGCTGCGGCGGTGGGCGAACTGCGGGCCTATGAGGCTATCATCAACCTGTTTGATGACTATGTAGCCACGCAGGTGCAGCAGGCAGTAGGAGATGATCAGGGATAAGATAGCCTAATACCGCTTGACATAGGGTCGGGTTATAATCACGGCTGATGGCACTGGGCACCCGCCCTGTCCCGCCCTTGGGGGCTTTAAACCCACGATGTCTAACGATACAGTTCAAGCCACTTCGCAGCCAGTTGAAGCGCCCCCGGCGCCCGAGACGAAAAGCGATGCACCAAACAGCAATCTGAGTGTAGCTCAGGCCGCGCAACGTCTGCTTAATATGCAGGCGGAAAACGCACAAGCCCAAGCTAAACTAGCGGAACAGGTTGCACAGCCCGACAAGGCTGAAGAACCCGCATCCACAGAAGCGGCACCCGCCGAGTCTGTCGAATCCGAGGCCCCCGAGCCCGAGGCGCAAGCCACGGAACCGGAAGCCGAAGAGGACTCAGTTCCTTCTCAGATCTCGCCAGAGATTCAGAAGAATATCAACAAGCGCATCGGCAAGGAAGTCGCGAAGCGCAAGGCCGTTGAGGCCCAGTTGAATGAACTCAAGCTGGAGATGGCTCGGCAGTCGCAGCAACAGCAGCAGGCGCAACCTGCTCCGGTGCCGATTGCCCCCCTGCCGCAAGGCACGGTGCCACTCGCCCAGATTGAGGACTACAACGGTCTCCAGTCCTTAGCCCAACAGGCCAAGGAAGCCAAGCGGTTCGCGCAGCAGCAGCTCGCCAAGACCAACTTTGAGCCCATTCAGCTTGAAGGACAGTTATTGGATCGGGAGGCGCTGAACACCATCATCATCAACGCTGAAAAGACGTTGGAGGATGATATCCCTGCCAGGACGCAGTTTCTGCAGCAACGCGGTCAAGCTCAACAACTTGCTTACGAGAAGTTCCCCTTCTTGAAGGACAAGTCCACTCCCGAGTACGTCGCGGCCCAGCAGGCTTACCTGCAAATGCCGTGGCTAAAGAACCTTCCCAATGCGGAATGGATCATCGGGGTGCAGATTGAGGGGCTCAAAGCGTTGCAGGCCAAGGAGAAGGGTAAAGCCAAGCCGACAAAGCCTGGCGTCATCCCCTCCAGCAAGCCGCCCAGCAGTCAAACCGTTGCCACTTCTGGAAGTTCCGAAAGCCGCGTTCCGTCTTCCACGAAGTCGGCGACGCAGGTTGAGGCTCTCCGGCAGCATCTGTCCAAGAAGGGTGGAGTCACGACAAACGAAGCAGTCCAATTCCTCCTGGCCCGAGAAGCGGCCAAACAAACTCGTTAAACATTAGTTTATGGCTCTTAGCACTACTTACAACGTCGCGGGTGATCGTGAAGATCTCACCGACTTCCTTACCATCCTCGCCCCCGAGGATACCCCGAAGGTTTCCACCTTCGCGAAGACCAAGCGGATGACCAACGCCTATCAGGAGTGGCAGGTTGACTCCCTTTCGCCCGTCAGCTTCGGCGGCGTGCTGGAAGGTCAGGATGTCCTCGCCTTCTCCAATCAGGCCGTCAACCGCGCCCGTATCGGCAATTACGTCCAGCAGTTCCGCGAGCAGTGGATGGTTTCCCGCTTGCAGGAGGCTTCGGATGTGGCCGGTGTCGCCAGCGAGGTCGCGAACGCCAAGATGAAGGCGATGCGCGAACTGAAGCGGTCCATCGAGGCTTGCATCGGTTCCGACAATGATCGCCAGCAGGAGGCGCCCCCGGCCCCCTACAAGCTGCGCGCTCTCGGCAAGTGGATCAGCGCCACCCCTGGCACTGATGTTCCTGCCGCGTTCCGCACTCCGGCGGGCAACATTGATGCGACCGCCACTGGCTCCCTCGGTGAGTCCGCGTTTAACGACGTGTTCCAGTCGATCTTCCAGCAGGTTGGTGGTCGCCGGTCCTACACCCTGTTCGCCGGCCCGAATCTGAAGCGGGCGATCAGCAAGTTCCAGCGCCAGGAAGGCGCGTCTGGCACCACGAAGACCTATCAGGTCACGCAGGATGCCTCCTCGCACAAGATCGACCTAGACGTTACGGTCTATGTCGGTGACTTCCACACCGTGACGGTCGTTCCCGACCTGTTCAACGGTATCGCGGACGGCGCTGATCCCTCGACCACCACCAACCAGCAGAAGGCCCGTGGCTACGTCATTGACCCCGAGCTGGTCGGTATCGGCTATATGCTGGGTATCGAGTCGAACGAGCTGCCGGACCTCGGCGGTGGTCGTCGCGGGTTCATCCTCGCGGCCCTCACCCTCCTGGTGAAGAACCCCCTCGGTCTCGGCAAGTTTGCCGGCACCAGCTAACCCTCAACCTAGGAGGAAATCACAATGGCTGATACTGCTGTCACTATCTCCCGCGCCCGCACCTCGCAGCTCTCGCTGCAGGAGCAGGCTCGCGGCTTCTCCCACAAGTACACCGTCAAGAGTGCTGACGTGGCGCTGGGCACCGGGTCCTCGGACACGGTGACCGTCACGCTGGGCACGCTGCCGGCGAAGTGGGCCGTCAACAACGCGCTGGTGAACATCTCGACTGCCTTCGCGGGCACGACGGCGTTCACGGTCGTTGTTGGCACCACCACCACGACCAACAGTTTCATCACCTCGCAATCGGTGCTGACGGCTGGTGTTCTGGCCGGTGTCCCGACGACCGCCACGGTTCGCACCGCGACCGCTGCCGCCAATATGGTGGCCGTGTTCACGAATGCGACGGGTGGTAGCCCGTCCGCCCTGACGGCGGGTGAGCTGGACATCTACCTGAACATCATCGATCTCACGACGATCGATAAGCTGGGTTAATCCCCACCCGGGGGCATCCCGCAAGGGCTCTGCCCCCACCCCCTTTTATGGTTCAGTCCGAGCCGCAGATCATCACCTCCCTCCCGCCGAACGTCGTCCGCGAGTTCTGGCGCGAAATGGAAGAGGGCTTGCCTGCCGAGAAGGTGCAGGCTGGTCTGCGTCAGGTTGAACAAGCCAAAGTTATGGCGGCTCAGGGCTCGACCAAGATCGATGGCCTTGGGCAGATGGCGGCAAAGATTGATGCCCGCCTGTTCTTCCGCCTTCAGCAGCAGCACGGCAACCAGGTTCACGAGTGGATGCCGGAGTATCTGAAGGACAACCCCGATATGTGCGCTAAGGGCTACCGCCCCAAGGTGAATCCCGCTAGGCGCGGGATTACTGGTGGCTGGTACGCCAACAAGGACACTTGAGGACGACCCCGTACAGCAAGGCGTTGGCACAGATTTGCGGCCTGATCGGCGTACCGACCAGCCGCCTGTCCACCGAGCTGGCGGATAGCATCAATGTCCTCTTTAACGCCAACGTCCGCCAGATCTGGGGTGCGGGCAATTGGCCCGATCTGTCGATTTGGGGTGAAGCGCGGTTTGCGGGTAACGTCCTGACCTACCCCAATGACCTGGCGCAGTCCAGTTATTGGACGGCCACTAACGCTTCGATTACGGCCAATTCGATCAACAATCCGGCCGATAACCGCACCACGGCATCAAAAGTCCTAGAAACGGCCGCAACGGGCGAGCATAAGGTGGCGCAGGCGGTTACTGGGTTCCCTTCGACGGACTATCAGGTAAGCGTGTACGCCCGCCCAAGTGGCCGGGACTACATCCGGTTGGCAGTCAACGACGGGACGACGACGTTCAGCACCTTTTTCAACGTGCAGGCTGGTACGATTGGCACGCAGGCCAACGTCACCTCGGCCAACATTCAACAGTGCCCTAACGGCTTCTTCCTCTGCACGATCACGTACACGACGGGAGCGGCCTGCACCTCGCAGACGTATAGCCTAAACGTCTCGACGGACGGTAGCACGATTTCCTACGCGGGTGACATCACCAAGGGCGTGTACGCTTGGGGTGCCCTGATGGTGCAGCAGACCAACGTCTCGCCCAACCAGTTTATTGTTCCCTACGAACAGACTGGCGAAAAGGTGATCGACGTTCTGTTCCAAGCTTGGGTGGATAACCCAGCGATGGTGACCTACCCCCGCCCGCAGGGATATGTCGTTACGGACACGGGGTTCCAGATGATTTCCACGGCTGGTGGATTTATGGGGACGAATGGGTACGTCTCGTACAATACCAACCCTGCCAATCCGGTCTACCTTTTCTACCGCCGTGCCCCTCTGAACTACTCCGGCGATACGTTTAGCGCCACGGCTACCTATGTGGCCGACCAGTACATCTACTACACGCGGACAACGGGGGCGCTGACAGGTACGTCAGATTACTGGAAGTGCCTGAGCGCGACCACGGCAGGCCAGGATCCCGAGGATACGCCGTCTAAGTGGGAACTGCAGGAACTGCCGGAAGCCCTCAGCGGCGTGCTGGTCTGGCAGACCTTTGGCGACTGGCTGGTGCAGGACGGCCAGATGGACAAGGCCACTCAAGCTTACCAGACGGCGGAACTGAAGAAGTTGAACGAATGGGATCGCATTGAGCGGCAGATGCCTGACAACTTCCAGATGCAGGTCTTTACTCACACTACGTCTCAGAATCGAAGCTGGTAACCCACCCACCTTATGGCCTCGTTTAATCTCAATAACATCTTCCCGAAGCCGGCCATCTATCGTGGCAGTTCGGTGGCTGACCAACGGCTTACGGTCAGCAGCTCGGCGGTCCAGCTCTCGGCCTTTGGCGATACCACCAATATGGTGATGTTCGACATTCAAGACGCCGATGTGATGTGTACGATTGACGGCAGTACGCCCACCGCCAGCAACGGCCACCGTCTCTATCAGGGCCGCGCCTATACCTGGAGCACGGCAATGGCGCAGGCTGCTAAGTTCATCCGTCAGGCTGGCACCGATGCGGTGATCCACGCCAGCGAGTGCCAGTTGTGAACGTACTTGCCTCCGAGTTTGGCAGTGCTCTGAACGTCCTCGGCCAACGTATTGGCGAGGCGGACAACTACGGCACGGACTATCCGCTCTTCCTCAACACGGGAGTGCTGCTGATTGGTGGCACGACCGACAAAATCCTCACCTCAACTGGCGATAGCCTCAAGTGGGTTGCGCCGTATCCTGGACCCTAATCTGTTATGGCTGACACACGCATCAATGCCCTGAGCACCGCCACCAGTTCTGTCGGGGACGACTTTGTGCCGATTGACGGGACGACGAACGGCACGCGGAAGCTGTCTGCCTTCAGCCCGAGCTTTGGCGGCAACGCCACGGTGGGCGGGACGCTGACGGTGAGCGGAAGCAGTAACTCTACGGTAGCCGGAAATGTGGTTGGTTCCAAAGCCATTCTGGCTACTGGAAACATTGGTTCTCCGGGATCAACTGGGCTTACGGCATTCATTGATGTCGATACCGGAAACAGCGTCAGCCGTGTTGGCTCATACAACTTCACCACTTCCGCTTGGTCGGAGCTTCAGATCAATGGCGGCGGAGGTAATGTTAAGGTTGGCAATCCTAGCAGCGTTCTAACCGTCAACGGCACCACCGCCTCCACCACCACCTCGACCGGCGCTCTGGTGGTTAGTGGCGGGGTGGGCGTGGCGGGAGCGATGTGGGTTGGGGGAACCAACTCAAACATTGTTCACGCAACAAATCCCACGTTCAACTTGTACGAAGCGTCAACGTTGACTGCGTCGTTGCAGACTTTTTCGGGAGACGTTTACCTACAAGCGAGCACGACAAAAGACATTATTTTCCGCACTTCCGGCTCAACCGAAATGGGCCGCTGGACTGGTGCAACAAAGGCTTTAAGCGTTCTGAGCACCACCGCCTCCACCTCCACCTCCTCCGGTGCGCTGGTGGTGAGCGGGGGCGTGGGGGTGGCGAAGGAAATGTACCTCGGCGGCGGTTTGTTGAACGTCGCCAAGGGCGGTGCCGGAGCTACGATTGAGATTAACGCCGATTCGGGCTTTGCCTCAAAGCTGGCGATGCAGCGGGCGGCCACTAATCGCTGGACGCTGGAAGTTGATAGCTCGGATGTGCTGACACTCAAGAGCCTCGGCACGACTGCGGCTCTGACGATGACCGGCACGACCTCCGCTGAGTTTGTCGGAAGTATTAAGACTGCCGCGCCTTCTGGTGGAACTGCCGCTAACTGGAAGCTTGGCACCGTCGCCAGCGTTTCCCCGACCTCGCCCAATCGAACCATAGAAGTCGATATCGGCGGCACGATCTACTACATCCACGCAAAGACGACGAACAACTAATCTTTCCCTATGAACACCGTCATCGCCATCGCCCCCGTTTCCGTCTGGGACCAGAAGGTCTCAGCGGCGCGGCGTTGGCGACGCGGTGAGTTCAATGAGGAACTAGGCAAGTACTTCTGGCAGTACCGCAGCGATGCCGCAAAAAGCGAGCGATGGGTGACTAAGGAGCAGTTGGATCATTATCGCGCCTATGAGCAGGCCAAGGGCGCGGAGTGGTATTCCGAGCACAAGGAGCAGCATCTCAAAAACGGGTTAGCTTGGCAGAGGTCTAACAAGGACAAGGTGCGCCAGATCACCCGTAAATGGAGATCAGCAAACTTGGAAAAGGATAAGGCTTCGGCGCTAGCTTGGCGAATTAAGCACAAGGAGTATCTGAAGGAGAGGGGTCGCCGCTACGCTAAGATGCATCCAGATCGGATGCGAGCTGCTGCAATGAAGCGCATTTCATTGAAGCGCGCCGCGACGATCTCGCTGCGATTTATTGCCGGATTTTACGAGATGGCGGATCGAGTCGGTAAATGTCTTGGCATCGCGTTTGAGGTAGACCACATCCATCCGCTTTCAAAGGGCGGAAGCCATTGCGCCGAGAACCTTCAGCTTTTGCCGAAGTACTGGAACATCCGCAAAGGCAATCGCCTCAACTTCCCGCTTCCCTCCTGCTATCTAACCTAACCTTTGACCTATGAATAACGAAATCGCCATTCAACCCGTGAGCGTGTGGACTGCTACCGGCACCAAGACTGCCGTTAAATTCTTTCCGAGATATATCAATTACCAGAACGGTCCCGCCGTTGCCGACTGCCAGCTCCTTGACGCTGCCGGTGCGGAGGTTGCCTCCCAGCTTGTCAACGCCACCGAGGCCCAGACGGCTACGTGGACCAGCGACGATGCGTTCTACAAGGTGCTGGCCCAGAACGCTGGCCTGACCCCGCTCTGATGCGCTCCAAGGAACTGATCAAGGCTGAGATCGTCAGCCAGCTCCAGCAGCAGTCCCTCGCCATCCTCGTTGACACGCTCACCGAGGCCCAAGCGAGGATTGCTGAGCTGGAGGCCAAGCTCCAAGAGCTGCAGAAGCCCAAGGACTGAGCTGTGCCACGATGGACCGTTACCGATCATACGGTGAGAAAGACGACCGGCCAAAGGAGGTCGGTGACGGTGCCTTCATTGGGGTGGACGAGTACAACGCGGCCGAGAACATTCGTCCTGGTAACGTCCAGAAGGCCGTAAACCACGACTTTGCGGCTCAGGATGCCAACACTCGCGGCGGGTTTGTGTGCCTGCCGGAGTTGGGTGCCGCAGCATTTGGACAGAAATGGGACACAGGGCCTGTCTTAGCAGACAATCTTACGGATGTAGCCTATGGGCAGGATTTGTTTGTAGCCGTCGGATCCTCCAGCATTTTTACCAGCCCGGATGCGGTTACTTGGACGCCACGCACCAGTCCTATCGCCGTTTCGTTTTCAGATATCGCGTTTTTTGGAGGCGTTTTTATTGCGGTAGGCGGTGGCTCTAGTGACCGAATTGTCAGGTCAACTGATGGCATCAATTGGTCTACGGTCACAACGCCACCGGCCGTCACAAGCACAATCAACGGCGTTTCCTATGGAGGTGGCAAATGGGTGGCCGTTGCTGCAGGCAAGTCTGCCGTCAGCACGGACAACGGTTTGGTTTGGACGACCTATACCAATAGCGTTCTAAGCTTAGCCAATGGCATCAGTTATGCCAATGGTGTGTTTGTAGCCACGATTCTTGCTGGCATTGCGTATTCTACCGATGGTCAGAATTGGACCGAGGTTACAATACCAGCCACTGGTATTCCGAACGACGTTTGTTTTTTCAGTAATAAGTATTTTATGGTGACGACGAATGGAGAAATCTATTCGTCACCCAGCGGGGCTGTTTGGACTCAAGAACGCGGGCCATCGGCTGTTGGGTACACGTTTCGTTCTATCCTTGCTGCTCCTGGTTACGCGCTTGCCATTGGGCACAACAACATAACCGTAACTACCCAAGTCCTGTATTCAATCAACGGCACGACTTGGTTGGAAACCACGGATGTTCCGACTGCGGATATCTGGCAGGCAACCTACGGAGCAGGTAAGATTGTTGCTGTAGGATTGGCTGGTGCGATTATCTACAGTTCTAGTGTCGTAACGGCTATTTATGGCTCTGGCCTATTTTCGGACCCGTTGGAAAAGGATCGTCCGTGGATTATGGCCGTGGCTACGGACAAAGTCGGGTTCTTTGCCTTTGGCAAAGCCAGCAAGACGGTCAGCCTAGGCAGTTATCGGGTCACTGAACAGTCTACCATCGTCCAGGCTAACAACTACGTGTACCTGTTCCGTGGCGAGGACGATACCCCGCTGCGCTGGGACGGATCTTGGGATAACGCTTTCGAGCTGGTGCCCAACACTACGCTGCCTTCGTCTTTCTCCAGCATCCCCAACAGCAACCAGGCCACCTTCTACCAGAACCGGCTGTGGGTGCGGGATGGCAAGGACAGCATTGCAGCCTCGGATGTGTTGGCGTTCACGGACTTCGACCCGCAGGCCAACGAGTTCAACCTCAACACGGGTAACTCGGACTACATCGTCACTACGTTCCCGTTTGGAACCAACTCGCTGGTCGTCTTCAAGAACAAGTCGATCTTGGTGCTGAACAACGTCGAGGGTTCTTTGCTGGACGTAACCTCGACCGAAGTGACCCGCCAGGTAGGTGCGATTGGCATCAACGCCGTCACCTCCATCGGGCCGGATCTGGCCTACGTCAGCTACGGGAACATCAACCTGCTGACGCTCACCAGCACCAACAACGCCCTCCAGCACAAGACCCTCCCGCTCTCCGCCCGGATTCGGAAGATAATGAACCGGGTCAACTGGGAGGTCGGGTACAAGATTTCCCTAGGTTACTGGAGCAACAAGCTGTACGTGGCCCTGCCGCTCGATAACAGCCAGTTCTGCAATGCGGTGGTGGTGTACAACTTCATCACCGAGCAATGGTTCGGGGAATGGAACTTTAGCCCTGACCTCAATATGTGCATCCAAGGCTGGCAGGTGACCGACTACCTCGGCCTGCAGCGCCTGCACGCCATTACTGAGGACGGTCGGATCTTCGTCACGGACGAGGGCCAGAACGATATCAGCGGGACGACGGTGTCTGAGATCTCGACCGAGCTGGTGACGCGGGCTTACGTCGTTGAGGAGGGCAACCACTTCCAGCGGCGTATCTACCTGGATCTGGCGACCAACCGGCCGCAGTTCTCCTGCGCGGCCTACACCGAGGGAGCCAGTGAGGAGTCAGTGCTGGTGACGGACCAGACCTACAGTCGTGCGGATAGCTGGAAATGGGCGGATAGCGCCTATGACCTGACGAACGCCAACGACGACTACAACCGGGCCTACCGTAAGGACTACTCGACTGGGCCAGCGTCCGTGCAGACCGGCAGCGGCTTTGAGCCTGAGATGCTGCAGGAACTGCGCCTGCCTCTCTTGGTGCGCCGGCAGGGCCGCTTAAGCTGGATCAAGGTTACTAACACCCAAGGCTTTATTAGCGTTATGTCCCTCGCGTTTGAGACCCGCTCCGGTCAACGCGCCAACTTCGTCCAAGTCTAACTATGTACCAGTTCAAGATGCCGTCCAATTTGGTGCAGCGGGGTCAGCCGGTGCCGCAGTTCCCCGGTATGCAGCAGACGCCCGCAATGCCTCGGATGGCAGCCGCGCCGCAGGCTCCGGCGGCTCCCCAAGCTCCGAGCCTCAATGACCTGATGGCCTACTACAACCCGCAGGCGATGGCTCCAATGGCGCCCACCGCCCCGATGGCACCGCAGGCTCCCCGCCTTCCTTCCTTGGAGTCGATGGGGCCGATGGGGATGGGAATGCCGGCGTATGGCAGGATGCCCTCGTATGGCTCGTCGATGCCACAATCGTCTGGCCCTTCGTTCTTCACGCTGTAAACCGCTGTTCCTATGGCTAACGTCACTCCAGGCTACACCTTCACGGGGACCACGGACCCGATCACCTACACCAAGCTTAACTTGCTTGGTCAGCCGACGGTTTCCATCGGCAATGATGAGGTGACCTCGTCGATGATTGCCAGCAGTGTCACGCTGGAAACGCCTTCGGTGACTGGCGGGCTTACGGTGACATCAGGTGGGCTCACCGTCACGGCTGGCGGGGCTACGGTGACTGCTGGTGGCCTTACGGTCACGGCAGGTGGTCTGACGGTTTCGGCCAATGGCGCCAGCGTGGCTGGTGGTCTGACCGTTAGCACTGGTGGCGCCACGATCTCGGCCGGTGGCATCACGCTGGGTGCCAGTACTCCGATCAATATGGCAGCCACGACGGAAACGTTTGGCGGCACGATTGCACTGACGTTTGGTGCGGAAAAGGGGAACACACGGCTCATTCCTTGCAGCTCCAACACTGCAGCTACGATTAATGCTGCAACGGTTCCGAGTGCGGGTTACATCCTAATTCTGCGCTTTACTACGGATGCTACTGCTTCCAACGCCATCACGTTTGGCACGAACTTCAAAGACACTGGCACGTACAACCTTAACAGTGCCAATCATTGGTATACAGCCACGTTTGTGTCGGATGGTCAGTATTTGATTGAAGTCTGCCGTTCTGGCTCGGCCGCGTAAATCCTGATGTTTGAGGAAGATCAGTTATTCGGCGGCCAAGATCAGGGCATCTTTGATGCGCCTGCACTGAAGACTGACTACATTCAGCAACTATCGGCTGCGCCCAGTATTTTTGATAGTCCTTCCATTGCAGCTACACCCGTTGGCCCGATCAGACCAAGCGGTGGGTCTGGCACCGTCGGCGGCGCAACGGTTATCGGAGCGGATGGCGGCGCAGGAAATCGTGCAATTCAGTCGCAGATTGATGCACTCAACCAGGAGCTGACGCAGATCGATCCAAATGACCCCGAATCGCAGGTGCGGATCAATTCGATCAACAACAACATCTTCAATCTGAATCAGCGGATGAACCAGTTGTTGGGCACCTACACGCCCAACGTCGTTCAGCCCAACCCCAACGTCACGCCGACCACACCGACGACTCCCGGAACGTCTGTAGGCCCAATTAATCCATCGCCGGGGGCCGCCAAGTCGCCCATTGATTTGGCCGTCGAGCGGAATGTTGCCTCAGCGCGGGCCAAGGTTGGCGGCCGCGATTTGACCGATAACGAGATCGCAATGGCGGTCAATGGGGCGATGCTGGAGGTGTACGGCCCGCCGGACCCGACGAAGAAGCAGGATAACATCTTCACGATTTTCAAAGACGGCGTGCCGCTGATCATTCCTTTGCCGATTGATCCGGCGCTGGCGGCCTTGCTCAGTCTTGGCAGCATCTTTGCCGGTGGCATTCCGAGCCTGTTTCCCAGCGGAAGTACTCCGGCTGGCGTGACTGGCGGAACGCCCGGTGGTGCTGCCGGAGGCACAGCCGGAGGGACCACGGGAGGTACTGGTACCTCGACTGGAGGCGGGACGACTACCACTAATAACGAAAACCCGATGCCGGAAGAGGCTCCGCCGGCGAATACCGAATGGGTGCTGGTCAATGGCGTCTGGCAGGCCGTTCCGATTGCCCCACCCCCCAATCAGCCGCCTGGGCCAAACAAGGAATGGAAGCGGGTTGATGGCATTTGGATTCTTGTGCCTAAGCCGGATTGTCCTCCCGGCAAATCGCGGGATGCATCGGGCGAATGCGTGGATACTCCTCCGCCCCCTCCGCCCCCTCCGCCCCCGCCTCCCCC